>Ga0102924_1002399_pt1 | contig 20451 bp, 16 predicted proteins | sample PaiPotPPM11metaG_FD_80116 | JGI IMG/M metagenome (GOLD analysis project Ga0102924, IMG submission 80116) | Iron sulfur acid spring bacterial and archeal communities from Banff, Canada, to study Microbial Dark Matter (Phase II) - Paint Pots PPM... ...
CCGTGATCGATGTGCCCGATGGTTCCCACGTTCACGTGCGGCTTGCTGCGGTCAAATTTCTCTTTCGCCATGGCTGTGTCCCTCTCCCGATCGTGTCTGGTGCGGCTGAAACCCGGTCTACTTGTCCTTGCCCTGCACCCGCGCCATCACCTCTTCGGTGATGTTCTTGGGCGCTTCCTCGTAATGCGCGAAATGCATGGTGAAGCTGGCGCGGCCCTGGGTGCGGGAGCGCATCTCGGTGGCGTAACCGAACATGTCGCTCAACGGCACCATGGCGCGGATGATCTGGCTGCCGGCGCGGGGCTCGGTGTTCTCGATGCGGCCGCGGCGGCTGTAGAGGTCGCCGGTGATCGAGCCGATGTAGTTCTGCTCATCGGGCACCACCACCTCGACCCGCATCACCGGCTCAAGCAGCACCGGCTTGGCGCGGCGCGCGGCCTCCTTGAACGCCATCGAGCCGGCGATCTTGAAGGCCATTTCGCTCGAGTCGACGTCGTGGTAGCTGCCGTCGTAGAGCGACACCTTGATGTCCTTCATGGGGTAGCCGGCCAGCACCCCGCCTTCCATCGCCTCGCCGATGCCCGCCTCGATGGGCTTGATGAACTCCTTGGGAATGCTGCCGCCCACGGTGTCGTTCTCGAAGATGTAGCCCGAGCCCGGCTCGCCCGGCTCGATGTTGATCTTGACGTGGCCGTACTGGCCGCGGCCGCCGGTCTGGCGGATGTACTTGCCCTCCGCCTGCGCCTTCTGGCGGATGGTCTCGCGGTACGCCACCTGCGGCTTGCCGACGTTGGCCTGCACCCCGAACTCGCGCATCATGCGGTCCACGATGATCTCCAGGTGGAGCTCGCCCATGCCGCTGATGATGGTCTGGTTGGTTTCGGGATCGGTGTTGACGCGGAAGGTGGGGTCTTCCTGGGCCAGCTTGGCCAGCGCCTGTCCCATCTTTTCCTGGTCGCTCTTGGTCTTCGGCTCGACCGCCACGGCGATGACCGGGTTCGGGAAGATGATGTTTTCGAGGACCGCGATCTTGTTCTCGTCGCAGATGGTGTCGCCGGTGGTGACCGTCTTCAGTCCGACGCAGGCGGCGATGTCGCCGGCGTAGACCTCCTCGATCTCCTCGCGCTTGTTGGCGTGCATCTTGAGCAGCCGCCCGATGCGCTCGCGCTTTTGCTTGGTGGCGTTCCACACTGAACCCCCGGAATCGAGGTGCCCGGAGTAGACGCGCACAAAGGCCAGCTGCCCCACGAAGGGGTCGGTCATGATCTTGAACACCAGGGCGGCAAACGGGGCGTCGTCCTTGGCCGGACGATCCACCTCCACGCCCTTCTCGTCGATGCCCTTCACGGGCGGGATGTCGAGCGGGCTGGGCAGGTAGTCCACCACGGCGTCCAGCAGCGGCTGTACGCCCTTGTTCTTGAAGGCCGAGCCGCACATCACTGGGAACACCTTCATGGCGATCACCGAGCGCCGCAGGCTGGCCTTCAGCTCCGCCGGCGTGATCTCCTGGCCTTCCATGTACTTGTGCAGCAGCGTGTCGTCGTTCTCGACGATCTGCTCGACCATCTGGTCGTGGTAGGCCTTGGCCTTGGCCTGCAGCGCCTCGGGAATCTCCTGCAGTTCGTAGTCGGCGCCCATGGTCTCGTCGTTGTAGACGATGGCCTTCATTTCCAGTAGGTCGATCGAACCGCGGTACTGGTCCTCGGCCCCGATCGGCATCTGGATGGGCACCGCGGGGGCGTGCAGGCGGGTGCGGATGGTGCCCACCGCGTGATCGAAGTCGGCGCCCGTGCGGTCCATCTTGTTGACGAAGCAAATGCGCGGCACGCCGTACTTGTCCGCCTGCCGCCAGACCGTCTCGGACTGCGGCTCGACGCCGTGCACGCCGTCAAACACCGCCACCGCGCCGTCCAGCACGCGCAGCGAACGCTCCACCTCGGCGGTGAAGTCGACGTGGCCGGGGGTGTCAATGATGTTGACGCGGATGTCCTTCCAGAAACAGGTGGTGGCGGCGCTGGTGATGGTGATGCCGCGCTCCTGCTCCTGCTCCATCCAGTCCATCGTCGCGGTGCCTTCGTGCACCTCGCCGATGCGATGGGTGATCCCGGTGTAGAACAAGATCCGCTCCGTAGTGGTGGTCTTGCCGGCATCAATGTGGGCCATGATGCCGATGTTCCGGGTTCGTTCTAGGGGCACTGTACGGGGCATAAAACGCTTTTCTGCAACCTCAATTAGGACCCGCGGGTCCGGTGGAACTTACCAGCGGTAATGCGCAAAGGCCTTGTTGGCCTCGGCCATGCGGTGCACGTCTTCCTTCTTCTTGACCGCGCCGCCGCGGTTGTTGCTGGCTTCCAGGATCTCGTTGGCCAGCTTGTCGATCATGCCCTTCTCGCCGCGCTGCCGCGCGAAGGTGATCAGCCAGCGCACCGCCAGGCTGGTGCGACGAATGTTGTTCACCTCCACCGGCACCTGGTAGTTGGCCCCGCCGACGCGCCGCGTCTTGACCTCGACCACCGGCTTGACGTTCTCAATCGCCTTCTTGAACACCTTGAGCGGCTCGTCCTGGGCCTTCTCGCCCACCTTGCCGAGCGCGGTGTAGAAGATGTGCTGGGCGGTGGTCTTCTTGCCACCCCACATCATCGAGTTGATGAACTTCTGGGCCAGCGTGGAGCCCAGGATGGGATCCGCCTCCACTTCGTGCCGCTCGACAAAACCTTTACGTGGCATATGGCAAAGCCTCTCGCAGCTAGCTCTTGGGGCGCTTGGCGCCGTACTTCGACCGGGCCTGCTTGCGGTTCTGCACCCCGACCGCGTCCATGGTGCCGCGCACCACGTGGTAGCGCACGCCCGGCAGATCCTTCACGCGGCCGCCGCGAATGAGCACGATCGAGTGCTCCTGCAGGTTGTGACCGATGCCCGGAATGTAGGTGGTGACCTCGATGCCGTTGGTCAGCCGCACGCGGGCCACCTTGCGCAGCGCCGAGTTGGGCTTCTTGGGGGTCTGGGTGTAGACCCGGGTGCACACGCCGCGCTTCTGGGGACACTGCTGCAGCGCCGGCGAGGCGGTCTTGTACTTGGTTTTTTGGCGCCCGTGGCGCACCAGCTGTTTAAAGGTCGGCATCGGAAATTCCTGCTGCTCTTGTTTTGTGGCGTCCCGGGCCAGCCGCCCGAAATCGCCCCCGGCCCGGCGGTCAACCACCACCGGAAGGCGGGCCCACCGGCCCAGCACTGCCCGGCAAGGGCTTTCCCCGCAGAAAAGTCGCCACGAAGGCCACGCTGGGCCGCCCCGGCAACACCATTCATTGTGGATGCGGGCCCAATCAGCCCCGCATCGCGCTGACGTTCATCCCGAAGGATGCCCTCCCGACGTTGCATCGGCGTGTCACCCGATGTGACAGCCAACTCCGTTTCGGAGGGGCGTTTCGTCCGCATAGTCCCGCAGGGTGCGGGATGTTCGCAGACGCATCGCAGGTCCCCGGCTCCATGAATACCGCCGGAGCGGGTTCAAAGCGAGGAAAACAAGGCCCGCGGGCCTTGTCACGATCCCAGGGCCGAAGCCCTGTCACGGCTACACACAACTCTAAACCCAGTCATCGTACACAACAGCCCGCAGTTCTGTCAATGCGGCCCATCAAAAAGTCGAATCGCGCAGCGGGTCGGCGGGCACTGGGCACCCTAGTTGCCTCCCAGGCCCCCGCCTGCTCGCAACACGGCGCGGCTGACCTCGACCGCGGTCAGCGCGCTTGAGGTCCGTTCCCGCCACGCCGGAGAAATTGCAGCAGGGCCGTCAGTCTCGCGCTCCGCCATGATTATTAATAGCTTGATCACTGCCGAGCTGTCCAGGTAAAGGCTCGACATCGGGTGCTTTTGAGCAGACTGGCACATGGTAAACGTGTTGTACCGGGAAAAAGGTATACACATTTAGGATGGCGGGATGCCCGGTTGCGGTGGGTTGGACTCGCCGGTACTCTCCCAACTACCCCACAACTTGCCGGTCTTCCAGCCGCCACTGCGCCTGCTGGAAGCCACGCAGAGTTCCCACGTCGAGGTACTCCTCGCCCTGGGTGTCGGCGGTGAGACGTTCGCCGCGCTGCAGCCAGGCGTTGAAGAGGTGACCGAGGTAGACGTCGCGCGACTCGCGCGCCAGCCAGAGTTGGTGCAGGCGCAGCCAAGCCGCGCCCGGACCGGTGATGGCGCCCCAAACGCGGCGGCCGGCCGCCCCGGCGCACTTCACCTCGACCCGCTCGACCTCCCCCGGGCGACTGCAGAGCACCGCGTCGAACTGTTCCGGCCGTTCCACCGGGAAGGTAATCAGGTGCAGGCTCTCTTGCGGCACGTGGCAGAACGCGTTACGGGGAAACCAAACGGTGTCGGGCAGTCCCATCAAGACCAGCTCCTCGGCGCGTACCCAGGGCATGGCGCGGAATACGGCGTCGCAGAGTCCCAACGGCTGCGGCTGGAGAACGAAGAACAGGCAAGTCGGCCCGTCGGAGCGCGCGACGTAGCGGACGATGTCGGTCTTGGCGCCGGAGATGACGATGCCGATCCGATCGGCCCCGGCCAAAAGCATGCGCTCCAGCAGATACTCGATCACCGCCCGTGGCGCGCCGCCCGCGCCCGACACGCCCAGCGGCAGCAGTTCCTTGGAACAGCCCAAGGGCTGCAAGCGCGAGCCCAGGCCCGCGGCGGGAATGATGCCCAGCATGGTGAACACAGAGCCGTGCTGACCCAACGCGAGTTGCCTGACACCTGCGGCGAGGCCGATCATTGAGAGTGAGGGGAGAGTGCGGGGAGAGAGCTGAGAAGGTGGCGCGCCGCCGTCGGCCTCTCCCTTCGGCGGCCTCATCTCCTCCTTTTCGCTTGCATTCACCCGGCGACCCGCATACATAGTTAAATTCCGAATTTCGCTCCCGGTCGGAGGTGTCCGCTTCTCATGCCTGCTTTCTCCTCACCCATCCCCGTGGTGCTGTCGATCGCCGGGTTCGACCCGACCTCGGGAGCGGGACTTACGGCCGATCTCAAGACGCTGGCTGCCAACAACTGCTATGGCATCGCCTGTGTCAGCGCCCTCACCGTCCAGAATACCGAGGCCACGCGCCGCTTTCAGCCGGTCGCCGCCGAGCTCTTGGAGGAACAACTGGACTGCCTGCTCAGCGACGTCATGCCGCGCGCGGTGAAGATCGGCATGCTGGGCAGCGCCGCCAACGTCGAGGTGGTGGCCCACATCATTGAGAAGTTCTCGCTGACGTCGGTGGTCCTCGACCCGGTGCTACAGTCCACCTCGGGCCTGCCCCTGCTGGACGCCAAGGGCATCAAGGCGCTGCAGCAGCGGCTCTTCCCGCTGGTGACCGTGATCACGCCCAACCTGGCCGAAGCCGAGTCCTTGACCGGAATTGAGGTCAGCAATCTCGCCCAAATGCAGGCCGCAGCTGACGCGCTGCGCGGCTTCGGAACGCCCAACGTGGTGGTGACCGGCGGTCATCTCGACAAGCCAATCGACGTCTACTTCGACGGCGTGACCACGCTCAACTACAGCGGCGACCGCATCCGCACGCCACACGACCACGGAACAGGCTGCAGCTTCTCCTCCGCCTTGGCCGCCAACTTGGCGCACGGCCGCAAGATGAACGACGCCATCGTCCAGGCCAAGGCCTACGTGACCGCCGCCCTGCGTCAGGCCTACCCGATCGGCAAGGGCCGCGGCCCGCTTAATCACCTGTTCCGGCTGCAAGAGCCCATGCGCTCCAAGAACGTCGACCCCGCCCCACAGCAGCACGCACCACACGGAAGCTAGTTGTCGGTGGCCGGGACTAAGCACGGCAGTCGAAGCTCGACGGCGGGGACGCGAGCTCACGTTGACCGGCACAACTTGCCGCGGCCGGGGCGGACCGACGTCATCTCTCGGTTGTGTTGCTGGACGACAACCGCCAACCCTTCTGTCTGTATACTTTCGGGCATGTCTTCAATCTCGCGCCGTCGATTGGGTTCGTTGGCGGGAAGCGTGGCGCTGGGGGCTTGGGCGGCGCCCGCGTTTTCAGTCACGCCGTCGGCAGGTACCGCGCCGGCCGTGGCGACGGACGCCGCCTCTCCGCTCACCCCGTCGCAGATGGAGCAGTACCGCAAGACGCTGCCGGACCACGCCAAGAGCCTGACCCACCTGCGTCAATTCCCGCTGGCTTATGACCTTGCGCCGGACTTCGTGTTCCGCGCGGCCGGAACGAAGGGCTAAACCATGGCGCACCCACTCTCCCCGTCCTGGGCTTTTGCCGGTGTGCAGGAACTGGGCTCCGGGTTGCGGCGCCGCGCGTTCACCTCGCTGCAGCTCACCGAGTTTTACCTGGACCGCCTGCATCGTTTTGGACCGCGCCTGAACGCGGTGGTCACCTTCACCGACGAGCTGGCACGCGAGCAGGCGCGACGCGCCGACCAGGAGTTGGCGGCCGGCCATGACCGCGGTCCGCTGCACGGCATCCCATACGGCGCCAAGGACCTGCTCGACACGGCCGGCATCCGCACGACCTGGGGGGCGCCTCCCTTCGCCGACCGCGTCCCCGCCACCGATGCCACCGTGGTGGCGCGCTTGCGCGCTGCCGGGGCGGTGCTGCTGGCCAAGCTGGCCATGGTGGAGCTGGCGGGGGGAGGCGACTACCGCAGCGCCGGCGCGGCGCTGACCGGCCCGGCGCGCAACCCTTGGGATCCGAAGCGCTGGACCGGCGGCAGCTCGAGCGGCTCCGGCGCCGCGGTGGCCGGCGGTTTGGTGGGCTTTGCCATCGGAACCGAGACTTGGGGCTCGATCATCAACCCCTCCACCTACTGCGGCATTGCCGGCCTGCGCCCCACCTATGGACGGGTCAGCCGCGCCGGCGCCATGACGCTGAGCTGGACGCTCGACAAAGTGGGACCCATGGCGCGCCGCGTCGGCGACCTGCCGTTGATCCTGGCCGCGATCGCCGGTCCCGACCCGGCCGACGACAGCACGCTGCCGCAGCCGTTTCACCACACCCCCGGCCCGCCGCGTCTGCATGGCATGCGCCTCGGCTTCTTCCCGGTCGCGCCGATGGACGCGGACCCGGCGGTGAAGGCCGCCTATCTCGCGGCCCTGGATGTTTTCCGCGACTTGGGCGCCACGCTGGTGGAAACCAGTCTGCCGGAGTTCCCCTACAGCGCCGCGGCCTCCACCATCCTCGACGTCGAGGCCGCCTCGGCCTTCGAACCCTTGATGGCCTCCCCCGGCTTCCAGAAGCTGGCCGATGATGGCCAGAAGATCGGTCTTTACGCCGGCACGCAGGTCGCCGGGGTGGACTACCTGCGGGCCATGCGGGTGCGGCGCGCGGCGCAGCGCGGCATGGCCGACTACCTGCAGCACTTCGACGCCCTGCTGGTGCCGGGTGAAGACGAGATCGCGCCGCTCGCCGACGTCGACTTCGCCACCCAGGACCAGGCGACCGAGGCCCGCCGCAAGGCGCAACACTTGGTGCCGGTCGCGACCACGAAGAATTATCAAAGCGGCGGGGCCACCAACCTGCTGGGGATGCCGGGCGTCGCGGTGCGCATGGGCATCAGTCCGGAGAAGATGCCGATCGGCCTGGAGGTCATCGGCGCGCCCTTGCACGAGGACACCATTCTCCACATCGCCGCCGCCTTTGAAGCCGCCACCCGCTGGCATACCCTGCATCCCGAAATGCGCGACTAGCGGTCCGCACCATGCTGAGCCTGACCCCCGCCGAATGGACCGCCACGCGCAGCCGTCTGGCGCCCCATATCGTCCGCACCCCGGTGTTGCACTCCCGCTCGCTGGACGCGCGCTGCGGCACGCAGGTGTATCTCAAGTGCGAAAATTTTCAGCGCGGCGGCGCCTTCAAGTACCGCGGCGCGATGAACCGCCTGCTGCAGCTCACCGCCGAGGAGCGGCGGCGGGGCGTGGTCGCCTTCTCGAGCGGCAATCACGCGCAGGCGGTGGCGCTGGCCGGCCGCAATCTCGGCATCGAGGCCGACCTGGTGATGCCGACCGACGCCCCGCGCACCAAGCTGGCCGCGGTCCGCGACTTCGGCGGCCGGGTGCACCTCTACGATCGTGCCCACCAGAGCCGCGAAGATCTCGCCGGCGAGCTGGTGAACAACCAGGGACGGGTTCTCGTGCCCCCCTTCGATCACCCCCAGATCATTGCCGGACAGGGTACGGCGGCGCTCGAACTGCTGGAAGACGTGCCCGACCTCGACGCACTCGTGGTCTGCATCGGGGGGGGCGGCCTGATCTCCGGCTGCGCCCTGGCGGCGCACTCCCTGCAGCCCGCGTTGCACGTCTACGGGGTGGAACCCGCCACCGCCGCCGATGCCAAGCTGTCGCTGCAGCGCGGCCAGATCACCGCCATCAGCGACAACCCGACCATCGCCGACGGGTTGCGCACCGTGCAGCCCGGGGCCCTGACCTTCCCGGTCATGCAACACCACGTCCGCCAAGTGTTGACGGTCACCGACCCGGAGATCGTCGCGGCGTTGCAGCTCCTGCTGCTGCGCGTGAAGGTGCTGGCGGAACCCTCGGGCGCCGTCGGCGTGGCTGCGCTGATGAGCGGCGCCTTAAACACCTATAAGAAGGTGGGCGTCGTCGTCAGCGGCGGCAACGTCGACCCCGACGCCCTGGCGGGGTACTTGACCACCGTGGCGACGTAGCGCGTGGAGCGTTCGCGCCGCTCGGCTGTCGCGCTCCGTCCATCCTCCACGCTCTATTTTTCCACCATCCTGGTCGCCTGCTCGATCTGTGCGGTCAGGCTGCGTAGCGCGGTGACCACGACCGCCTCTTCGCTCGCGGCCTCCGGCCAGTTCTTCTCTTCCAGCGCCTCGCGCACGCCGGGTAAGGTCTTCACGCCGTAGCCGGTGTAGAAGCCGGGGGCGTAGAGCTGATGCTGGTACCACGGTCGGCGGGGCAGGCCGGCGGGACTGAGCAGCTGGCGCTCGCTTTGAAACAGCAATTGATTGAGGTGCGCCCGTTCGGACTCGGAACCGGCGTACAGCTTGCCGTTGGCGGAAGCCGCCTGGTAGGCGGCGCCATACTCCGCCGCCGCCTTCTGCAAGGCGCTGGTAGCGGTGTCCAAGCCGCTGAAGTCGAAGCTGGGGGCGCCGGCCGCATCGTGCTGCAGGGCCTTCAACTCCTTGACGTACTGGTCGACGGTGTCGGCCAGGTCGCTGAACTCGAAAGGCAGCACGTCGCTGTCGGCCAGGCGCATCACCGCGGTGCCGGCGGTCTGGGCCAAGGCGCGGCCGTAGACGAACGTGGTGTCGGAGAAGTGGGTGTACCAGTAGAAGCTGTCGTAGATGGAGTGGTAGATGCCCCCGGCCGCCTCGCCCTCATAGCCGAGGTTCAAGGAGGCCACCCCAAGATGCTGTAGAAAGGGCGAGTAGTCGGAGCCGGAACCGAGCGCCGCGATGCGCAGGTCGGGACGCGTTTCCAAGTCCTTTTTCGCCTCGCCGCCGGCGTTCTTCAGCTCGAGGTCGCGCACCTTGGTCCACGCCGAGCCGCCGCTTACCGGATCGGCTACGTCTTTGGCAAACTCGTTGGCGAAGCGTTCCAAGCCGTGGCTGCCCGACACGTCGAGGTGACCATTGTCATTGGTGTCGGAGTTGATATAGACCACCGCCTTCCGGCCCAGTTCCGCGGCATGCGTCTCAGCCCATTCGGTGGATCCGAGCAACGCCGGTTCCTCCCCATCCCAGGCCGCCATGACGATGGTGCGCTTGGGGCGCCAACCCTGCTGGAGCAACACGCCGAAGCCGCGCGCTTCTTCGAGCAACGCCGCCAGGCCGCTCACCGGATCCTCCGCCCCATTGACCCAGGCGTCGTGATGATTGCCGCGAATCACCCACTGATCGGGGTCGGTACTGCCCGGGATGGTGGCGATTACGTCATAGAGCGGGACGACATTCCAGTTGAACTTGGCCACCAGGTGCACCACGGCGGGGCCGCCGCCGAGGTGATAGGTGATGGGAAGAGCGCCCCGCCATTCCGGGGGCGCCACCGGACCGGCCAGCGCCTTGAGCAGCGGCAGCGCGTCACCGTAGGAAATCGGCAGTACGGGGATCTTCTGCAGGTTCTGTACTTGGTCGAGCGGGAGACGCTTGGCGCCCGGCACAGAGCCGGTGCCGGGCGTTTCCGGGTCGCCGGGATAGAGTTCCATCTCCATGACGCTGCCCCGTTGCACGCCCTGCTCCGGGCGGTAGGGACCCTTCGGATAAACGTCGCCCGCCGCGTAGCCGTCATCTTTGGGATCGGAGTAGATCAGGCAGCCAATGGCGCCATGCTCGTAGGCCACCTTGGGCTTGATGCCGCGCCAACTGTTGCCGTAGCGTGCGATGACGATCCTGCCCTTGACGTCGATGCCCTCCCGGGCCAGGACGTCATAGTCGGCCGGCAAGCCGTAGTTGACGTAGACCAGTTGCCCGGTGACATCGCCGTCGGCGGAGTAGGCGTTATAGGTGGGCAGTTGGCCGGCATCAGTCGAGTTGGGGTCCTCCGCCACCGCCGGCTCTTTCAGTTGTGCGGTGTAGTGTTCCGGCGCCAACAGTTCCACCAGGCGTTCCTTGGGGGTGGGAAACAGGACCTCGAACTTCTCCAGGTGGGCGTCGATCCCGAAGGACTTGAAGCGGGCCAGGATCCACTCGGCGTTGGCGTGACCGCGCGGCGAGCCCAGTTCATGCGGCAGGGCGGAGAGGTGCTGCATGGTGGCGCGAAGGATCGCCGGCTGCGGCAGGGCACGGAACTTCGCCTCCCAGGCCGCTTCCGCCCGCGCATTCTCGGGAGAGAAACCGCGCAGGTGATCGGGCGCGCCCGCGGCCTGGCTCGCCATCCGGCCCGGCACGGCGAACGTCGCGGCCAACAACACGGCGAACACAACACTGAACCGACACGGCGTGGCGTTCATGGAACTCCAAAGGAAATTATTTGGAACCGGTCGAGTATAGCGGAGTCGGATGGCGGACCCCGGCTGGCGCCATGCGCCCCACGCGCGCACGCCGGGCCCGGCGTAAATAAGGCTTTTATCTACTTTCCCCGCGGAGTTCCTCCCGGCCGAAACGCTCGCGGCCGCTTCTATGCTCAGCGCAGCCGGGCTAAGGAGCGAGTGCAGCGTGCCGCAACCGAACGTCGCCAGCAGGGATACCCGCACGCCGCCGCCCGCCCGGGGGCGCTGGCGACCGGCGCTGCAACATCTGCGCCCTTACCGCGGCTGGATTGCGCTCGGCTTGGCCGTGGGCATGGTGGGCGCTCTGGCCGGGGCGACGGAGCCCTTGTTCCTGCGCTACCTGCTGGACCTGCTGGTCGGCGGCCATGGGAGCGCTGGACGTCTGCACCTCGCGGCCTGGGCGGTAGGGGGGCTGGTGGCGGTCAACCTGCTATGCCAGGTGACGCAGACGGCGCTCGCCGTGGTGACCAACCGGGTGCGCTTCGACGCCAGCTTCGAGCTCTCGCGCCGCGTTCTCGACCACCTCTTCCACCAGCCCCTGCGCTTCCACCAGGACACCGGCGTGGGCTACGTCATGACCCGCGTCGACCGCGGCGTGGGCGCGCTCGGGCAACTGCTGGCCGACAGCCTGCAGTCGCTCACCCCCAATCTGGCCAACCTGCTGCTCATCGCATTCTTCCTGGTACGCCTGTCCCCGCGCCTGGCCGTGGTCGCCCTGCTCCCGGTGCCGCTCTACTTGTGGGCGACCTTGCGGTCGACGCGCGCCACGGTGCGCGAAGAGGAGATCGTGCAGGAGGGTTGGAGCAAGGTCTACCGCCGGGTCTACGAGGTGCTGGGCGGCATCAAGACGGTGAAATCGCTGGCCGCCGAGCGGCGCGAGATGGCGCACTATGAAGCGGTCTCCGGCCAAGTCTTCGAGCGCCTATGGAAGTTGGTCTGGGTGGATGCCCGCTACAGCGCGGCCAAGAACCTGCTCGGCCTCGCCGGCCGCGCCGGCGTGCTCTTCTATGGCGCTGCGCTGGTACTGCGCGGCCAGATGACGCCCGGCACGTGGCTGGCGGCCGCCGGGTTTGCCGCCATGCTCTACGGCCCGCTCTCCAGCTTGAGCGGCGTCTACGGCTCCGCTTGCAAGAACTTGGTGGCCGCCCTGGGCGCTTTCGCCTTCCTGGCGGCCCCCGGCGAGGAGACGACCGTCGGACGACGTCTGGCCCATGTGCGCGGCGCCATCGCCTTCCGCGACGTCAGCTTCCACTATCCCGGCGGAGCGGAAGATGGAAGCGGTTCGACGGCCCGCGGCGTACGCAACGTCTCTTTTTGCGTGGAGCCCGGCGAGGTGGTGGCGCTGGTGGGCCCCAGTGGCAGCGGCAAGACCACGGTGGCCGACCTGCTGCTGGGGTTCCATGTCCCGCAGCAGGGCGCGATCACCCTCGACGGCCACGATCTGCAGAGCCTGTCGCGCGCCGGACTGCGCGACCACATCGCCGTCGTGCTCCAGGAGTCGGTGCTGCTGGAAGGCACGATCGCCGAGAACATCGCCTACGGCCGACCCGGAGCCTCGGCGGCGGAAGTCTGCGACGCCGCGCGCCGCGCTCAAGCCGAGTCCTTCATTCTCAGCTTCCCGGCCGGCTACGAAACCCGGGTCGGGGAACGCGGCGCGGCGCTCTCCGGCGGCCAACGGCAACGGCTGGCCATCGCGCGAACCCTGTTGCGTGATCCGCGCGTCCTGATTTTGGATGAGCCCACCTCGCAACTCGACCCGGAGAGCGAGCAGGCGGTGAATGTGGCGCTGCAGACCCTGATGCGCGGCCGCACCACGCTGATCATCTCCCACCGCCTGACCTCACGCTGGCAACCCGACCGGGTGCTGGTGCTGGAAGACGGTGCGGTGGTGGAAGCGGGCGCGCCGGCGGAACTCCTGGCCCGCTCCGGGCGCTTCGCCGCCCTGTGCCATGCCGCTCACGCCGCTCCTCTGCGGTCGGGCGAGTACGCGGAACCGCTGGCTGTTACGGCATGAGCCGAAAACGAAGGGCAGCGCAGCAGGCGGACGCGGCACGGCGGGCAGCCCTCGCCGGCTCCGTTACACTGAAATTGCGTGAGTCTGCTTGGTCAACCCGCCCTCCCGCCGCCGGCACGCTGGCGTCGCACCTTCGCCTACCTCTCGGCCACCGAGACGCATACGTTCGCCTTCTCCATCGCGGCGCACGCGCTGCTCTCGTTCTTCCCTTTCATCGTGCTGTTGCTGACCTTTTCGCGTACCGTGTTGCGTTCCCGTGCGCTTTACCGCGGCTTGGTCACCTTGGTCGGCTCTTATTTGCCGGTGGATGATAACGGCTTGGAGCACACCCGCAGCTTCATCTTGAGCAACCTGCAGCAGGTCGTGGAACACCACCAGCGTACGCAGTATGTCTCGCTGGTCATTCTGCTAGTGACCTGCACGGGAATTTTCCTGCCCTTGGAAGTCGCCCTCAACCGCGTCTGGGAGGCGCCCCGCAACCGCAGTTACTTTCATAACTGGGCGGTGGCCATCGGACTGGCCTTCAGTTGCGGGGTGCTGGGCATGCTCTCCGCCTCCTTTACCGCGCTCACCGAGACCTACTCCACCCGCCTGGCCCATTACCTGTTGCGGCACAGTCCGCACGACATTGCCGCCCTCAGCCGCATGGTCGAGTTGCTCTCGACCGTGATGATCCGCGCCGGTGCCGTGCCCATCACCATCGCCGTGTTCTTCCTGATCTACTGGCGGGTGCCCAACGTGCATGTCTCGGCGCGCCAGGCGCTCCCCGCCGCCGTGCTGGCGGGCGTGCTGTGGGAGATCTCGAAATACCTCTACATCCTCACCCTGCCTTGGCTGAACTTCCACGACGTCTACGGGCCGTTTGCCATTTCAGTGACGTTGTTGCTGTGGGCCTACGTCTCCGCGCTGATCTTGCTGGTGGGCATCCAACTGGTGGCCGTGCCCCACCCCGACGCCTCGGACGCCAACCCCGCATCGTAGGCATGGACTGGGTCGCCCGCGCCCGCCATTCCCCCTGCTGGGGTGACCCGCCACCGCGCGCTTGACAGGCCGCCTCGACCATATAAGATCGCGCTACTGTGAGCGGCAAGGTCGCCCACTTGAACGGATGCACGAAAGGAAATTTCCATGAATCAGAGAATCGAAAAAAAAGGAATCGCTGCGTGGATCGTTGTGCTCGCGGTTGCCATGGTCATTCTGCCGCTGGTGCAGAGGGCGCACGGCAAGACGGCAGACGAAACCGCCATCCGCGCCCGCATCGACGCGGTGATGGCCGCCATCCACGCCAAGGATGTCAACAAAATCATGTCGTTTTACGCCCCGGGCGAGGACCTCGTGGCGTTTGACGTCATCCCGCCGCGGCAGTATGTCGGGTGGTCTGCTTATCAGAAAGATTGGCAGGGGTTTATCGACATGTTCGAGGGCCCGATTAACTTCGATCGGGACGACTTAAAGATCGAAACCTCGGGGAACCTGGCCTACAGCCACTCGATTGACCATGTCAGCGGCAAGCTCAAAGGCGGCGGCCCCATTGAAGTGGTGCTGCGTGTCACCGACGTGTTCCGCAAGATCAATGGTCGTTGGCTGGTCGTTCATGAACACGTATCGGTCCCCGTGGACCTCGCCACCGGCAAGGCAGATCTGCTGTCCAAGCCCTGAACCCGCTCGAAGGGTCTCCCGGCGCCGCGCCCCGTCAGGGGTGGCGGGTGGTCGGCGCCGGAGTCCCGCCCCATGCCTTCCCAGGAAAGTCCCGTGCCGCGGGGTACGCCCAGAGAGTGCCTCGGCTGGTGCGCCCCCAGATGCCTCGCCAAGGCACTCGTGAACTTCACCGACCCCAACAGCCTGATTTTCAACGGCTTGCGCGACAGCCGCCTCTGCCGGGTGTAAAATACAAGATATAGCGGTTTTTCGTTGACACACCCCTAGGCATAGACGTACATTTCGGCCCGCTCCTGTTGTTGATCGAGGTTGCGATGCGGACAAAATCGAGCTTCGCGGCAGGAAGTTGGCGTCGGCCCCGCTCCGGGCATCGTTGGCGATCCCGAGTTTGAGACCCCCGCAGGCAAGAACGCGCTCGACGCATGATCGGGCCCAGCAGTTGACGTTGGAGAAGAAGGCCATGGGCGAGATTCGCCGTACCACCACCACCACCGAAGTCGAAACCGCCGCCGCCGAACCGCGGTCGGCGCCCGGCAATCGCAAGAACAAGGGCCTCAGCTTCCGCCGGCACTTCACCACGGCCAAGGTCTCGCCGTACGACGAAGTGCAGTGGGAAAAGCGCTCCGCCCTCATCCAGAACGAGAAGGGCGAGGTGATCTTCGAACAGAAGGACCTCGACGTTCCCAAGGACTGGTCGCAGACGGCCACCAATATCGTCGCTTCCAAGTACCTGCACGGCAAGATGGGGGCCACCAAGCGCGAGAGCAGCGTGCGCGATCTCATCGCGCGCGTCGCCGAGACCATCCGCGACTGGGGCATGGAGGACAACTACTTCCGTTCCGAGGAAGACGCGCGGGTCTTCCACGACGAGCTGGTGCATCTGCTGGTGACGCAGAAGGCGGCCTTCAACTCCCCGGTATGGTTCAACTGCGGCGTGGACCGGCTGGAACCGCAGGCCGAGGGCGCCAACTGGTACTGGGAGAAGACGGAGAACAAGGCGGCGTTCGGCAAGATCGGCTACCGCCGCCCGCAGTGCTCGGCCTGCTTCATCAACTCGGTCGAGGACTCGCTGGACAGCATCCTGACGCTGGCCAAGACCGAAGGCATGTTGTTCAAGTGGGGTTCGGGCACCGGCACCAACCTGTCGCCCATCCGCAGCTCGAAGGAGATTCTTTCGGGCGGCGGCACGGCCAGCGGCCCACTGAGCTTCATGCGGGGTTTTGACGCCTTCGCCGGGGTGATCAAGTCGGGCGGCAAGACGCGCCGCGCCGCCAAGATGGTGATCCTCAACGTGGACCATCCGGACGTCGAGGACTTCATCTGGTGCAAGGCCAAGGAGGAGAAGAAGGCGCACACCCTGGTGGCGGCGGGCTACGACTCCTCGCTCGACGGCGAGGCCTACTCGTCCATCTTCTTCCAGAACGCCAACAACAGCGTGCGGGTGACCGACGAGTTCATGGAGGCGGTCGAGAAGGACCTGCCCTGGCACCTGCGGCGCGTGGTCGGCGACCCCGAACCGGTGCGCACCGTGCCCGCCCGCGAGCTGATGCGGCAGATCGCCGAAGCCACCTGGCAGTGCGGCGACCCCGGCCTGCAGTACGACACCACCATCAATCGCTGGCACACCAGCAAGAACACGGCGCGCATCAACGCCTCCAACCCCTGCTCGGAGTACATGTTCCTGGACGATTCGGCCTGCAACCTGGCGTCCATCAACCTGATGAAGTTCGGCGGCTCGCAGTCGGGCTTCGACGTCGAGGCGTACCGCCAGGCGGTGGACGTCCTGATTACCGCGCAGGAGATCATCGTCGAGAACGCCAGCTATCCCACCGAGTCCATCGCCACCAACTCGCATGACTACCGCCCGCTGGGCCTGGGGTATGCCAATCTCGGCGCCCTGTTGATGTCCAACGGCCTGCCTTACGACGGCGATAACGGTCGCGACTTCGCCGCCGCGCTCACCGCCATCATGTGCGGCCAAGCCTACCTGCAGTCGGCCCGTATCGCCGAGGCGCTCAGCACCCCGGAGACGCCCGGCTACTTCCCCGGCTTCGGCATGAACCGCGAACCCATGCTGGACGTCATCCGCATGCACCGCGCCGCGGTCAACAACATCAACCCGCGCCACCTCAGCGACCCGGTCTTCAAGGCCGCCCGGCAGTGCTGGGACGAGGCGCTGGAGATGGGCAGCCGACACGGCTACCGCAACGCCCAAGTCACCGTCCTGGCCCCCACCGGCACCATCGGCTTCATGATGGACTGCGACACGACCGGCATCGAACCCGATTTGGCGCTGGTCAAGTACAAGAAGCTGGTCGGCGGCGGGGTCATCAAGATCGTCAACCAGAGCGTCGACAAGGCGCTCCTGCGTCTCGGCTACACCCCGCAGCAGACCACCGACATCGTGGGCTACGTCGACGCCACCGGCACCATCGAGGGCGCTCCGTACCTCAAGCCGGAACACCTGCCAGTCTTCGACTGCTCCTTCAAGCCGGCAAACGGCACACGCAGCATCCACTACTCCGGGCACATCCGCATGATGGGGGCCACCCAGCCCTTCCTCTCCGGCGCCATCTCCAAGACGGTTAACCTGCCCGAGTCAGCCACGGCCGAAGACATCATGCAGGTCTACCTGGACGCTTGGAAGCTGGGCATCAAGGCGGTCGCGGTGTATCGCGACGGCAGCAAGAAAGTGCAGCCCATGTCGGCTTCCACCAAGGAACAGTCCAAGGGCGAGGCCGCGTTGCCGGCGGTGCTGGCTGGCGCCTTGGAAGTTCCGCAGAGCATTCCCGCCGCGCGGCCCTACCGTCGCCGCCTGCCGGATGAGCGCAACTCCATCACCCACAAGTTCAAGGTCGGCGGCCACGAAGGCTACATGACGGTCGGAATGTACGAGGATGGAACCCCGGGTGAGATCTTTGTCACCATGGCCAAGGAAGGCTCCACCATCAGCGGCTTGATGGACAGCTTCGCCACCGCCATCTCCATCTCGCTACAGCACGGCGTTCCGCTCAAGCTGCTGGTCGACAAGTTCTCCCACACCCGCTTCGAGCCCAGTGGCTGGTCGGGCAATCAGGAAATTGGTTACGCCAAATCCATCATGGATTACCTGTTCCGCTGGCTGGGGTTGAAGTTCCTTGGCCAAGTGCCGGCGGCACCGGTGGGCGTTGAGGACCACGGCGAGCGGGGTGCGGCCAAGCAGGAACTCGAGGAAGTGGGCCAGATGCCCCTGCTCGAAACCGTGGCGCGCAGCATGGACACTGCGCCCCCCAGCTACCCCGGCCCGGGCACCGCCACCACCAGTGACGCCCCCGCCTGCCACAACTGCGGCAGCATCATGGTGCCCAACGGCGCCTGTTACAAGTGCGTCAATTGCGGCGAGACCAGCGGCTGTTCGTGAGGTTCGTGGACATAAGTTGTTGGCTGTCGAATCCGGGGGCCTTGTCGGCCCCCGGATTCACTGCAGCGAGCGATACTGGCGTCCACCCCCCACGCCCTTTTCACTCCGATCGCAGCGTTCGCTCCATCAGTTCCCGCAGGGCGGCGCGCGGATCGACCCCTTCGAACAAGACGCGCTGCATCTGGGCCACGATGGGCATCTCGACGCCATGGCGTCGGGCCAGCGCGACGGCGGCACTGGTGGTCTTGACGCCTTCCGCCACCATCTTCATTTCGCCCAAGATCTCCGGCAACTTGCGGCCCTGCCCCAAGGCGGAGCCCACGGAGCGGTTGCGGCTCAGTCCGCCGGTGCAAGTGAGGACGAGGTCGCCCAGCCCGGCCAGCCCGGCCAAGGTTTCGGGCCGCCCGCCGCAGGCACAGACCAAGCGGGTCATCTCCGCCAAACCGCGGGAGATCAACGCGGCGACCGAGTTTGAACCGAGACCCAATCCGTCGCAGATGCCGGCCGCGATGGCAATGACGTTCTTCAACGCCGCCGCCAGCTCCACTCCCGCCACGTCCTGGCTGGAATAGAGCCGCAACGTGGGCCCGGCAAGCTCCCGTTGCAGAAGTTGCGCGACGTCGGGATCGCGGGCGGCAACGACCAGCGCGGTGGGGTCACCGCGGGCCACCTCGCGCGCGAAACTGGGACCGCTCAGAACCCCGAGGTGCGTCCCGCTTCCCAGCACCGCCTCGATCACCTCGGACATGCGGCAGAGAGTGGCGTCCTCCAGCCCCTTGGTGGCGCTGACCACGATGGCGTCGGGCGGGAGGTGAGGCCGCAACGCGGTCATCACCGGGCGGCAAACGTGCGAGGGCATGACCGTCAACACGATCTGGGCCTCGGCCACGGTGGCCGCCAAATCAGTTGAGCAGGTCACACTTGCCGGGATCGTCACCCCGGACAGAAATACGGGGTTCTCGCGGCGCCCGGTGATGGCGGCCGCGATCTCGGGCTCGCGTACCCAGAGCCGCACCGGGCGCCGCGCTCCCAGCACCACGGCCAGCGCCGTGCCCCAGCTGCCGCCGCCAATCACTGCCAACCGCTGCTGATCGCCGGCGCTCATGCCGGACTGCCTGCGGGGCGCGCACCCAGCTTGGGCTCGGTGCCCAGCCGCAGGCGGCGCAGATTCGGGGCATGACGCCAGATGACGAGCAGAGAAATGATTGCTGTGGCGATCGCCACACTGGCGGGAAACCCCGGCCTCCAGAGCACCAACAGCAGGGGTAACAGGCCGGCGCTGACCATCGATGCCACCGAGACGTACTTCCACACCGCGACCACCAGCATGAAGAGCGCCAACGCGCAGAGTGCCGCCTCCGGCGCCAATGCGAGCATCACCCCGAGTCCGGTCGCCACGCCCTTCCCGCCGCGAAAACCCAGCCACGGGGTATACAGATGGCCGGCAACCACCAGGAATTCGGCGACGGCGACGATGGTGAACTGGGGTGTGGTGAACTCCGATCCACTCCGCACCCAGACAAACGACTGGTGAGCCGCACGGCACGCCAGCCACTCCGCCAGCAATACGGCGGCGCTCCCCTTCACGACATCCAGCAGCAACGTGCCGACGCCCAGCACCTTGCCGGCGCTGCGCAGGACATTGGTCGCGCCGATGTTGCCGCTGCCGCGAGCGCGGATATCGTCGCCGCGCCGCAACCGGACCAGCAGGTAGCCAAACGGAATCGAGCCCAGCAGAAAGGCCGAGACCGCGACGATAAGTGCGGCAAGCAGCATCGGGAAACATTGTATGACGTGCCGCGCGACGAACGAAGCGCCGGCACGCGAGCGGCCAACTGCCGCGACCGGTTATAGTCAAAACTGCGCGTTGCCTGCTTCCCCATGATTCAGACTCTCTTCGGCGGTCCCCCCAAACCCAGCCTGCGCGAGCGCCTGCAGCAGAAGATGACGGGGGCCGTGCAGAAGACCAAGGAAGCGCTCGTCACCCAGGTTGATGAGCTACTGAAGGGCAGCCCCGAGGTCAGTCCGGCGCTGCTCGCCGAAATCGAGAGATTGCTGCTGGCCGCCGACCTGGGCGCAGCGACGGTGGCCGAGGTGCTGGCGCAGGTCCGGCGGCGGGCGGAAGGCGACCGCCAGACCAGCGGCGACGCGGTGCGCGGCGCCCTCAAGGACGAGCTGGTGCGGGTGCTGAACGCCGTCCCGTCCCGCACCCGCGAGGTGCCCGCCGGCCAGCCCTTCGTGATGCTGGTGGTGGGCGTCAACGGGGTCGGCAAGACCACCACCATCGGCAAACTGGCGCAGTTCTTCCGCGGCCAGGGCCATACCGTCCTGCTCTGCGCCGCCGACACCTTCCGCGCCGCGGCCATCGAACAACTCGAAGTATGGGGCCATCGCGTCGGCAGCGAGGTGATCCGCCAGAAATC
>Ga0102924_1002400_pt1 | contig 20445 bp, 17 predicted proteins | sample PaiPotPPM11metaG_FD_80116 | JGI IMG/M metagenome (GOLD analysis project Ga0102924, IMG submission 80116) | Iron sulfur acid spring bacterial and archeal communities from Banff, Canada, to study Microbial Dark Matter (Phase II) - Paint Pots PPM... ...
CCTCCCTTCCCTCCCCCGCAAGTGGAGGAGGGAAGGGAGGGGGTGCGCTGCCGCGCCCCGATCTCCTCATCGTCGCGCGCGGCGGCGGCTCGCTCGAAGATTTATGGTCGTTCAATGAAGAGATCGTGGTGCGCGCGGCTGCGGCGAGCATGATCCCGCTCATTTCCGCGGTCGGCCACGAGACCGACGTCACGCTGATCGATTTCGCCGCCGACCGGCGGGCACCGACGCCGACCGCCGCGGCCGAGATGGCCGTGCCGGTGCGCGCCGAGCTGATGGTCGATATCGATTCGCTCGCCCGCCGGGCGCTGGCCTCGTGGCGGCGCAATCAGGACGCGCGGCGCGCCGAATTGCGCTCGGCGGCCCGCGCGCTGCCCGACGCCGATGAAGTGCTGGCGTTGCCACGGCAACGGCTCGATCATGCCGCCGCGGCGCTGGCGCGGGCGCTGCGCGCCAATGCGCAAATCCATCGCGTCGGGTTTTCGCGGATCGGCGGCCGGCTCGCCCCGCAATTGCTGCGCACCAATGTCGAGCGCCGCCGCGAACGCTATGCCGGCATCGCCCAGCGCCTGCGCGCCAGCCTTGCTGCCAATATTACGGCGTACCGGACGCGGATCGCCCGCCAGAGCGAGCGCGTCACCGCGTTCGCCGAACGCGCCACTTTCGCCATCCGCAACCTCATTGCGACGCGGCGCGCGCGCAGCGAGCGCGATGCGCAGTTGCTGGCGGCGTTCTCCTATCGCGGCGTGCTGGCGCGGGGATTTGCACTTGTGCGCGATGCAATGGGCCAGCCGTTGCGCTCGGCTGCGGCCGTCGCCGCGGGCATGCCGATCGAGATCGAATTTTCCGATGGCCGCGTCGGCGCTCATGCCGACGGCGCCTCATCGACTGACAAGCCCGGCGGCGAGACAGGAAAGCCGCGCCCGCGCCGCGGTGGCGGCCCGGGGCAGGGCAGTCTGTTCTAGAGCAGGATCCCCTAACAGGAGTATGCGCGATGCAGGGCAAGATCGCGGTCGAGGAACATTTCCGCATCGAGGAGACGACCGGAAGCGAAGCGCGGTATCCCGGCAGCTACTGGTTGGGGCTTTCGGCCAAGCTCCTCGATATTCACGGTGCGCGGCTCGCCGAGATGGACAAGACCGGCATCGAAATCGAGGTCATTTCGCTCAACTCCAACGCCATCCAGGGTATCCCCGACACGGCGAAGGCGATCGAGGTTGCGCGCAAGGCGAACGATGCATTGGCGCAAGCGGTCGCCAAGCGGCCGGACCGCTTCGCCGGCCTCGCCGCGCTGCCGATGCAGGACCCGCAAGCCGCCGCGGCCGAGCTCACTCGCTGCGTGCGCGACTTGAAGTTCAAAGGCGCGCTGGTGAACGGCTTCTCCCAGGCCGGCTCGCCCGATACGGCGGTCTATTACGACCTACCGCAATACCGGCCGTTCTGGGCCGAGGTGGAACGGCTTGGCGTGCCGTTTTATCTGCACCCGCGCGACCAACTGCCGAGCCGCCGGCAGGCCTATGAAGGTCATCCATGGCTCGTCGGCTCGCCGTGGGGATTTGCCGATGAGACGGCGATCCATGCGCTGCGGCTGATGGGCTGCGGCCTGCTCGACGAATATCCCAAGTTGCAAATCGTGATCGGCCATCTCGGCGAGCGCATTCCGTATGACCTGTGGCGGCTCGATCACCGCCTTGGCAAAGTGCCCAATCGCCCCGCCAAGCGCACCATGGGCGAATATTTTCGCAACAATTTTCACATCACGACCAGCGGCCACTTCTGCACGCCGTCATTGCTCAACGCCATTCTGACAATCGGCGCCGATCGCGTGCTGTTCGCCGTCGATTATCCGTTCGAGGATCACGCGCAGGGCTGCTCATGGTTCGACAGCGCTGAAATCGCCGAGGCCGACCGAATCAAAATCGGCCGGACTAACGCGAGCGCGCTGTTCAAACTTCGCTGATTGTTCAAAAGCTGACTGTCTGTTCATTTTAGCGACGTGGAACCGCCATCTTTTTGGCGTGTTATGCGCTTGGCGGACAATGTTCGTCCAAGGAGAACTGAGATGACACGGACTATTTTTGCGATGGCGGTTGCGGGTTTGATTTTCGCGGCCGTCTCCGGGACTTCGCAAGCTGCGCCGATCGCGCCGCTTCCGGCGGGCGTCACGAGCGAGACCAGTGGCCTTACTCAAGTGCATTGGCACCGCTGGCATCGTCACTGCTGGCGCGGCTGGCGCGGCTATATCCACTGCCGGTAGCTTGTCGGCTTATGACGCTGAATTAGCGCAGGAGTTCGGCAACACCGCCGCTGTGGCTTTTTCGATGAAAACGCGTCAATCTGGCGCCGCTGCCCCCACCTTACCCTCTCCCGCCTGCGGGGAGGGTAGGGTGGGGGCAGCGGCGCTTGGTTTTTAGAGCCCAATTCCGTCGGGAGTGACGGCATTCTTCGGGAGGAAGTCATGGATCTGCTTGCCGATCGCGGCCGCCGCGTTCCGATCGAGGAGCTCAACACCAGCCAGCTGCTGGCGCACGCCCGCAAGCAGGCCCACGAACGCGATCTCGACGGTGTTCTGATCGCCGATGTCGATTCGCACCATTACGAGAACGAATGCTTCGATGAATTTCTTCCCTTCATCGAGAACGACGTTCTCCGGCATCTAGTCCTCGCCGGCCGCGCCAAGGGGCGGCAGGCCCTGACGCCGAGCCAGGTCAGCTTTCAGGACATGGGCGGCCGCATTACCCGCTACCCGTTGCGCTCGTCGGAAAAGACGCCGAACGGCAAGCTGCGCGACGTCGAATTGGGCCAGCGCTGGATGGACGCGATGAGCGTCGACTATTCCTGCCTGTTTCCGACGCTGCTGCTGTCGGTCGGCCTGCATCCATCGACCGAGATGGAGATCGAGTTGTGCTTCTCGTACAACCGCTGGCTCACCGAGACGGCGCTGCCGGAAGGCGACGGCCGCCTCTACTCGATGCTGTCCTTGCCGATCTCCGAACCCGACGAGGCGTTGCGCCAGGTCGAGAAATTCGGCCATTGCAAGCACGTCACCGGATTCCTGGTGACGTCGGCGCGCACCATGCCGATCCACCACAACACCAACATGAAGGTGTTCCGCGCCATCGAAGAGCGCGGCCTTGCGCTGGCGTTTCATTCCGCCATCAATATCGGCGAGCCGGTGTTCAAGGGATTGAACCGCTTCGCTGCGGTCCATGCGCTCGGTTTTCCGTTCTACAACATCCTGCATATGACCAACTGGGTCGTTAACGGCCTGGGCGAGCGCTTTCCCAAGCTGCCGGTGATCTGGATCGAGGGCGGCCTCGCCTGGGTGCCGTTCCTGATGCAGCGGCTCGACCATGAATACATGCTGCGCGCGTCCGAATTCCCGCTTCTGAAAAAGAAGCCGTCGGACTACATGCGCGACATGTATTTCGCCTCGCAGCCGATGGAGCGCGTCGACATGGCGGCGCTGGAATGCACGTGCCGCATGATCAATGCGGAGACGCAGCTCATGTACGCCTCCGATTATCCGCACTGGGACTTCGATCTGCCGTCGACAGTGTGGGATCTGCCGTTCTTGTCGGAGAAGGCCAAGCACAACGTGCTCGGCGGCACCGCGGCGCGGCTGTTCAAGCTGCCGCCGCGCAACGCTAAGCAGAAAGAAAATCTCGTCCGCTTCGGCAATCTCGCGGCGTAACGTTTCATAGTCAAAGCGTTATCGTGTGACAGCTTCCCCCGCAATCCGGCTCGGCGTCGATATCGGCGGCACCTTCACCGATGTGGCGCTGGAAGTCGGTGATCGCCGCTATACGGCGAAGGGCCTGACGACGTCGCGCGCGCCGGAGGAGGGGGTTCTCGCCATCCTGCGCGCGGTCATCGCCGAGGCGGGCATCGAGCCCGGCGCGGTGCGCCTGATCATCCACGGCACGACGCTCGCCACCAACGCGCTGATCGAACGCAAAGGCGCCAAGACCGCGCTTCTGACCACCGAAGGTTTTCGCGACGTCGTCGAAATCCGTCACGAGAACCGCTTCGAGCAATACGACCTCAATATCGATCTGCCGCCGCCCTTGGTGCCGCGCCGGCTGCGGCTGCCGGTCCGCGAGCGCATCGATGCGCAAGGCGATGTGCTGCTGCCGCTCGACGAGGCAAGCATCGGCCGCGCGATCGAGACGCTGGCCGGCCAGCAGGTCGAGGCGGTGGCGGTCGGCCTTTTGCACAGCTTCACCAATCCGGATCACGAGCGCCGGGTCGGCGAGGCGATTGCGCGGCGGCTGCCCGATGTCCCGGTGACGCTATCGTCGGACGTTTCGCCGGAGATGCGCGAATACGAGCGCTTCAATACCGCCTGCGCCAACGCCTATCTTCAGCCGCTGATCGGTAGCTATCTGGGCAGGCTCGAGCGCGAGCTCGCTCGCGCCGGCTTTCGCTGTCCGATGCTGCTGATGACCTCGGGCGGCGGCATCACCACCACCGCGACCGCGATCCGCTTTCCGGTGCGGCTTGTCGAATCAGGTCCCGCCGGCGGCGCGATCTTCGCCGCCTGCATTGCGCGCCAGCACGGCCTCGACCAGGTGGTCTCCTTCGACATGGGCGGCACCACCGCGAAAATCTGTTTCATCGACGAGGCGCGGCCGCAGACGGCGCGCGCCTTCGAGGTGGCGCGGATGTATCGCTTCGTGAAGGGCTCAGGCCTGCCGCTGCGCATTCCGGTGATCGAGATGGTCGAGATCGGCGCCGGCGGCGGCTCGATCGCGAGCGTCGATGCGCTCGGCCGCATTGCGGTCGGCCCGCACAGCGCCGGCTCGGAACCTGGGCCGGTGTGCTACCGCCGCGGCGGCAGCGAACCGACGGTGACCGATGCCGACGTGGCGCTCGGCCGGATCGATCCGGCGACCTTCTCGGGTGGTAAGATGATGCTCGACAAAATGGGTGCCGAGCGCGCGATCGCGACGCACATCGGCGGCAAGCTCAGTCTCTCCGGCGAGCATGCCGCGCTCGGCATCAGCGAGGTGGTCGATGAGAACATGGCGAATGCCGCGCGCGTGCACGCCATTGAAAGCGGCAAGGATCTGCGGCCGCGGACGCTGATTGCGTTTGGCGGTGCAGCCCCGCTGCATGCCGCGCGCGTCGCGGAGAAACTCGGCATCGGCCGGGTGCTTATCCCGGCCAATGCCAGCGTCGGCTCGGCGGTCGGGCTGTTGCGCGCGCCGGTGGCTTACGAGATCGTGCGCGGCCGGCTGATGCGGCTTTCGGCTTTCGATGCCGCGGCGGCGAACCGCCTGCTCGCCGAAATGCGCGCCGAAGCCGAGGTGATCGTGCGCCAGGGCGCGCCGGTTGCCGAACTTTCCGAGCAGCGCTCGGCCTTCATGCGCTATCGCGGACAGGGTCACGAGATCGCCGTGCAGCTTCCGGTGCGCGACTTCATTGCGGCAGACCGAGCGGTCATCAGGGACTTGTTCGAAGAGGCCTATCGCCGGCTCTACAGCCGGCCGATCCCCGGCGTCGAGATCGAAATCTTAAGCTGGGTGGTTTCGGTCAGCGCACCGGCGGAAGGCGAGCTTGCCGTGCCAATGTCATCGGCTCGTAGGGGCGGGTTTGAAACCCGCCCCTACGAGCCGACGGCAAAATCGCACCGCCCGGTGTTCGACCCGGCGGCCGGCGAATTTTTGGAGGTGCCGATCTATTGGCGGCCCGATCTTGCGCCGGGCGCCCGCATCAGCGGGCCGGCGGTGATCGCCGAGAACGACACCTCGACCGTTGTGAGCCCGCTGTTCGACGCGCACATCGACAAGTTCGGCTATATTGAGCTGATCCGCCGGGAAAGCTGAGCCATGATCGCCCGCCCCAACGCCGCGCTCGCACAGATCCATACCCAGATCATGTGGAACCGCCTGATCGCGGTGGTCGAAGAGCAGGCGCAAACCATGATCCGCACGGCGTTCTCGACGTCGGTGCGCGAGGCTGGCGATCTCTCGGCCGGCGTGTTCGACCGCCACGGCAGGATGCTGGCCCAAGCCGTCACCGGCACGCCGGGCCACGTCAATTCGATGGCGAACGGCGTACGGCATTTTCTCGATGTCTATCCGATTAAGACCATGAAGCCGGGCGATCATTACATCACCAACGATCCGTGGCTGACCGCCGGCCATCTGCACGACATCACGGTGGTGACACCGAGCTTCTACCGCGGCGAAGCCGTCGGCCTGTTCGCCAACACGATCCATGTCGTCGATATCGGCGGGCTCGGCATGGGGCCGGACGGCCGGCAGGTGTTCGAGGAAGGCGTTGCCATCCCGATCATGCAGCTCGCCCGCGAAGGCCGCATGAACGAAGACTTGCTGCGTCTGGTGCGCGCCAATGTGCGCGAGCCGCTGCAAGTCGAGGGCGACATCTACGCCTGCGCGGCCTGCAATGACGAAGGCAGCCGCCGCCTGATCGAGATGATGAACGAGTTCGAGATCGCCAATCTCGACCGGCTCGGCGACACCATCCTCGAAGCCTCGCGCGAGGCGACCCTGGCGCGCGTCCGCGCGCTGCCGAAGGGCACCTATCGCAACGCCATGACGATCGACGGTTATGAAAAGCCGCTGGTCCTCAATGCCGCCTTGAGCGTGCGCGACGATGGCATCCACGTTGATTACGACGGCACCTCGTCGGCGTCGTCCTACGGCATCAATGTCGTCTACAATTATTGCCTCGCTTACACCGCGTTCGGCGTCAAATGCCTGGTGGCGCCCGACGTGCCGAACAATGCCGGCTCGCTTGAGCCGATCACCGTCAGCGCGCCGGAAGGCTGTCTGCTCAACGTCAAGCGGCCGTGGCCGGTCGCGGCGCGGCACACCGTCGGCCAGATGCTGCCCGACGTGGTGTTCGGCTGCCTGCATCAGGTCATCCCCGGCGGCGTGCCGGCCGAGGGCGCATCGGCTTTGTGGAATCCGCAGATTTTTGGCGGCGGCTCGCTGGTCGATGAAGTCGAAGCAGGCACCGACGCCAATACACTGCCGGAATTCTCCACCGTGATTTTCCACTGCGGCGGCGCCGGCGCCCGGCCGGAGAAGGACGGCTTGAGCGCGACCGCCTTTCCGTCCGGCGTGCGCACGATCCCCATTGAAGCGACCGAGAGCGTGGCGCCGGTGGTGTTCTATCGCCGCGAATTCCGCGAAGGCTCGGGCGGCGCCGGCAAGCGGCGCGGCGGGCTCGGCCAGGTGATCGAGCTTGGCGGCTCAGGCGCAACGCCGGTGGCGCTGTTGTGCAATTTCGAGCGAGTGAAGAACCCGGCGCGCGGCCGCGATGGCGGCAAGAACGGCGCGGCGGGAACGGTGGCGCTGCGCTCGGGCCGGCCGATCCGGCCCAAGGGCCGGCAGACCGTGCCGCCGCGCGATGCCATCCAGTTGCAGCTTCCCGGCGGCGGCGGCTTCGGCGATCCGCGCACGCGCGATCCGCAAAGCGTGCGCGACGACGTGCTCGACGGCTTGATTACCGCGGCGGAAGCGCTGCGCGACTACGGCGTGGTCATCGATGCGAGGGGCGAAATCGATCGGGCTGAGACCGCGCGCATCCGGGCGCGATAGCCGTCACGCCGTCACGCCGACAAGGCGATCGGCGTTTGCGCGGCGGCGTCCTGCAACACCATGTCCGAGCCCTTTTCGCCGATCATGATCGCGGCGGCGTTGGTGTTGCCGGAGACAACGGTCGGCATGATCGAGGCGTCGATCACGCGCAGCCGCTCGAAACCGCGTACGCGCAGGCGCTCGTCGACCACCGCCGCCGCGTCGGGGCCCATGCGGCAGGTCGACGTCGGATGATAGACCGTGGTTCCGGTATTGCGCGCAAAGGCGAGCAGGTCGGCGTCGCTCACGACCTTTTCGCCAGGCGCGCGCTCCTCGGCGATAAGCCGGCGCATCACCGGCTGGTTCATCACCCGGCGCAGCTGCTTCAATCCGGCAACGACGGTGTCGCAGTCGCTGCGCGCCGTGAGATAGCGCGGCTGGATCGCCGGCGGCATGCTGGGATCGCTGGATTTGATGCGGACGAAGCCGCGGCTGTCCGGCCGCAATTGACAAACCGACGCCATGAAACCGGAGAACGGATGCACTGCGGCGCCCGCCGTCTCGGTCGAGAAGATGAGAAAGTGGATTTGCACGTCGGGCGTCGCCAGATCGGGCCGTGTCTTAAAAAACGCTCCGGCATAGCCGGCGCCGACGCTCAGCAGTCCCTTTCGCGTCAGAATGTAGCGGATGCCCGCGCCGTAGCGATGACGCCAATTGTTGATCACGTCGTTCGCCGTGATTGGCTCGGTGCAGCGGAACTGCATGCGGACCTGGAGGTGGTCCTGAAGGTCGGAGCCGACGCCCGGCATGTCGGCTATCACGTCGATGCCGTGGCTGCGCAGCAAATCCGCCGGTCCGACGCCGGACAGCTGCAGGAGTTGCGGGGAATTGAACGCGCCGCCGGCCAGAATGACCTCGCCGTCGGCGTAAGCGGTGCGCGTCGCCGCGCCCTGGCGGTATTCGATGCCGATGGCGCGGCGGCCCGAAAATAGAATTCGCGTCGCCAGCGCATTGAGTTCAACCTTCAGATTGTGCCGTTGGCGCGCCTGCTTCAGGTAGCCGACGGCGGTCGACCAGCGGCGGCCGTTCTTTGCCGTGAGCTGGAAATAGCCGGCGCCTTCCTGGGTCGGGCCGTTGAAATCGTCATTGCGCGGAATACCGGACTGTTGCGTCGCCTCAAGGAATGCTTCGCACAGCACATGCGGCTCGCATACATTGGAAACCGACAGCGGGCCGCCGGTGCCGTGCAGATCGTCGGCGCCGCGCTCCTGGTTCTCGGCGCGCCGGAAATACGGCAGCACGTCCTGGAACGCCCAGCCGGTGTTGCCGAGTTGCCGCCAGTGATCGTAATCCTCGTGCTGGCCGCGGATATAAAGCAGCCCGTTGATCGAGCTCGATCCGCCCAAGACTTTGCCGCGCGGCTGAATGATCTGACGGTTGTTGAGCTCGGGTTCCGGTTCCGACTTGTAGAGCCAGTTGACCTTGGCATTGTTGAACAGCTTGCCGAAGCCGAGCGGAACATGAATCCAAAAGTGGCGATCATGGCCGCCGGCCTCCAACAGCAGCACGCGGTGCCGGCCCGATGCGGTGAGCCGGTTGGCCAGAACGCAGCCGGCCGAGCCGGCGCCGACGACGATGTAGTCGAAGTGTTGTGAATTCTGGTCTGTTGCCATGGCGCGTTTTTCTCCCCGCAGCGAGGATAGCGCGAATGTCAGGTCCTGCCACCTTGCGAAAATTACGCGGCAAAACACGCTTGCCGGCCAAGGGCGATGGGGTAGAGTGACCGTAAGGCCGCCGCCTGACGGCGGCCGGCCGCACGAATTAAGGGAGGACTATCAATGACTAAGCTTGAGAGCCGCGCTGTGTTGTCGGCGTTCGGTGCAAGCGCCGCCGCCATCGCGCTGGCGCTGGCAACGCCCGCTTATGCGCAATCCAACAACACCATCAAGATCGGCGTCATCGCCGAGGCTCAGGCCGTAGCCGGCTCGTCGATTCCGCAGGCAGCCCAACTTGCCGCCGACGAAATCAACGCCGCAGGCGGCGTCAACGGCAAGAAGATCGAGATTGTGTCTTATGACAACCATTCCTCCGCGGCGGAATCGGTGCGCGCGTTCCAGCGCGCCGCCAACGAAGATCACGTCAACGCGGTGATCGCGAGCTATATCAGCGAGGTCGTGCTGGCGCTCGAGCCGTGGACCGGACGGCTGAAGACCGTGATGGTGACGCCGGGCGCCGCCTCCGACGTCATCACGCAGAACATCGCCAAGGATTACGACAATCTTAAATACACGTTCCACGGCTATCTGACATCGACCAGCATCGCGGACTCTGTCTGCGCTCCCGCGAAGGACCTTCTGGTTAAGGATCTCAAGATGAAGACCGCAGTCGTCATGAGCGAAGATGCCGCGTGGACGACGCCGCTTGATGCCGAATACCTGAATTGTCTGCCGCAGATCGGGCTTAAGGTGCTCGACCACATCCGCGTGTCGCCGGATACCACCGACTTCACACCGATCTTCAATAAGATCGAGGGCGAAAAGCCCGACGTGATAATCACCGGTATTTCGCATGTCGGCGTGCAGCCCACCGTGCAGTGGAAGCAGCAGGAAGTGCCGATTCCGATGTTCGGCATTTCGTCGCAAGCGACCAATTCGAGCTTCTGGAACGACACCAACGGCGCAGTCGAAGGCGTGCTGTATCAGGCCGTCTCCGGACCCGGTGTCGCGGTGACGCCGAAGACGCTGCCGTTCGTCAACGCGTTCAAGGCCAAGTACGGCAACTTCCCGTCCTATTGCGGCTACACCGCCTATGACGAGGTCTATTACCTTGCCGACGCGTTCAAGCGGGCCGGCTCGACCGATCCCGACAAGCTCGTCGACGCGCTGGAAAAGACCGACTATCTCGGCACCATCGGCCGCATCCAGTTCAAAGGCAAGGACTCGCCCAATCCGCACGCGCTCAAGGTCGGCCCCGAAACCATTACCGGCCTGATGCTGCAATGGCAGGACGGCAAGCAGGTCAACCTGTGGCCGGCCAACGTCGCGAGTGGCAAGCTGAAGTTCCCGAAATTCATCAAGGTCGGTTCGTCCAACTGACGAGGGAACGATGGGACGCACCTCCCCCTGTAGGGGGAGGTCGCCGCGCGAAGCGCGGCGGGTGGGGGCAGTGCGGCGGCTCAGTTGACTGTCCCATCCCGCCGCTTCGCGGCGACCCTCCCCCCTGCAGGGAGGTTTTTTGGGTCTGACCGATGCTGTTCTGGCAAATCCTGATCGACGGCTTCGCGATCAGTTCGCTATACGCGCTCGGCGCCACGGGCTTCGCGCTGATTTTCGGCGTTTCCGGCGTCCTCAACCTGTCCCACGGCGCGCTGATGGTGACGGCCGTCGTCGCCGCCTGGGCCGCCGGCAACGACCTGCATGCCGGGCCTTATGCCGGCGCGGCGCTCGGCGTCGCCGTCGGATTTGCCGCCACGCTCTTGACCTATTTTGTCATCGTCAGTCCGCTGCAACGCACGCGCAAAATCCGCGAGGAAGAGAAAGAAATCTTCATCCTCACCGCGACGCTGCTGTGGGGCATCATGATCCAGGAGCTGATCGCCTACCTGTACACCAACAATGCCAAGACCGTGGCGCCGATCGTGCAAGGCGTGGTGTCGATCGTGGGCGTGCGCACGCCGTCGAACGAAATTTTCACCGCGGTGGTGTGCTGGCTCGTCATCGGCCTGCTCTGGCTTCTGGTGAACCGCACCCGCGCCGGCAAAGCGGTGCTTGCCGCTTCGATGAATCCGCGCGGCGTGACGCTGCTCGGCATCGAGCTGTCGCAAATCTACATCGCCGTTTGGGCGATCTACGGCCTGCTGGTCGGCGTCGCCGGCGTGCTGCTCGGCATGTTCCTCGGCGTTTCGTCCTATAGCGTCGGGCCGCTGACGGCGAGCGCGTTCTCGATCGTGGTGCTGGGCGGTCTCGGCAGCGTCTCCGGCGCGCTGATTGCGGCCTACGTGGTGGGCTATCTCGAGACGCTGACGGCCTATCTGATCTCACCGGCCTATCGCACCATCCCGGCGCTGCTGCTTCTCGTCGCCGTGATGTATGTGCGCCCGCGCGGATTGCTGGGACGGCGCTAGATGGGTTCGCTCACCACCGCGCGCATTCTGATCATCGGCCTCGCCGTGGTCGCCGCCGCGTCGTTTTTGCCGCTCGGCGTGTCCGGCTACATCCTCGGGCTGCTCACCATCGCCTACTATTTCGGCGTGTTCGCAATGGCGTGGGACCTGCTGTTCGGCTTCGCCGGTGAGGTGAATTTCGGGCCGACCTTTCTGATCGGGACCGGCGCCTATACCGCGGGCATTCTCGATAACCTCTACCAGCCGCCGATCTGGCTGTGCATCGCCGCCGGCGCGCTTGCCGCCGTCGCCGGCGGCGTGGTGCTGGCGCTGCCGGCGCTGCGGGTGCGCGGGCCCTATTTCGGCCTCACCACGCTCGTCGCCGTGCTGATATTGCAGAGCTTCGTCGTGGTCGACGCCAGCCTGACCGGCGGTGAGATCGGGCTCACGGTGCCTGACGTCATCACCGTCAGCGATGCCAAGAACTATGAGATCGCGCTGTGGTTCATGGCGGTGAGCGGCGCCATCCTGTTCTCGCTGTCGCGCTCCCCGGTCGGCTTGATCCTGCAGGCGAGCGGACAGGACGCGGTGCAGGCCGGCGCGCTCGGCTTCAACGTCACCAAGCACAAGCTTGCCGCGTTTATCATCAGCGCCTTCTTCTCCGGCCTCGCCGGCGCGCTGCTGGTGTTTTATTTCGGCTCGGCTTCGGTCGGCACTTTCGTCGACATCACGGTCGGCGTCCAAATCATCATTGCCGTTGTGCTCGGTGGCCGCCGCACCATCCTCGGCGCCGTGCTCGGCTCGGTCTTCATTATCGCCATGAGCGAAGCGCTGCGGCCGATCGGCGATCTGGCGAACTTTGTCGTGTTCGCCATGGCGCTCGTCGTCGTTCTGCGGTTCCCGGGCGGCTTCTTCGGTCTGCTCACGCGCACCAAGGAAAACGGCTGAGCATGACGGAGAGGGCCCATCTCGAGGTCTCCGGCCTCACCAAGCGCTTCGGCGGGCTCGTCGCCGTCAAGGACATGTCGCTCGCCGTGCAGTCCGGCAAAATCCTCGGCCTGATCGGCCCGAATGGCTCGGGCAAATCGACGGTGATGAAGCTGATCATGGGGATCGAGCGCCCCGATGCCGGCTCGGTGCGCATCAACGGCACCGAAGTCGCCGGCTGGCCTTCGCACAAGATCGCGCGTATGGGCGCGGGCATCGTGTTCCAGCACTCGCGTCCGCTGCATCGCCAGACCGTGCTCGAAAACATCACGCTCGCGCTTCTGCCCGACAAGCTCACCCGGCTGCTTGCCGATCCGGCCATCGACGAGCGCGCCCGCGCCATCGCCGCGCGAGTGGGTTTAAGCGGCGTGCTCGACCGCCGCCCGGGCACGCTGCCGTTCGCCGATTTGCGCAAAATCGAGATCGCCAAAGCGATCGCGCGCGATCCGCAGGTGCTGCTCATCGACGAACCGTTCGCCGGGCTGACGACAAGGGAGACGGCGGCGTTTTCCGATCTGATCTGCGAGTTGCGCGATGATGGCCGCGCCGTGCTGCTGGTCGATCACAATGTCAAAAGCGTCGCGCGGCTGGTCGACCGCGTGCTCGCCATGTATGTCGGCGAGCGCATCGCAGAAGGCACCGCCGACGAAGTGATGCACAACGAGACCGTGCGGCGCGTCTATCTCGGCGGCAGCATCGAAACCGCGGCGCGTCCGGAATCCTCATTCCGCGATGCCGCCACCCCGTTCCTCGAGGTCAAGGATGTCAGCGTTCATTACGGCAAGGCCCAGGCGCTGGAGAACGTTTCAATCCACGTCCATGCCGGCGAATTCGTCGCGGTCGTAGGCCTCAATGGCGCGGGCAAAACTACGCTGTTCAACACCGTTTCTGGCCTGCTGCCCTATGCCGGCGAAGTCCGCCGCGAAGGCGCCACGCTGCGCGGGCAGACCGCGGCGACCATCGCCCGCAACGGCATCGTGCAATGCCCCGAGGGCCGCGAGCTTTTTGTCGATATGACGGTGCGCGAGAATCTCGATCTCGGCGGCCAGCATCTGCCGCCCGCCGCGGGCGCCGAGCAGATCGCCTGGCTGTTCGATCTGTTTCCGATCCTGCGCGACCGCCAGAGCCAGGCGGCGGGCACGCTGTCGGGCGGCGAGCAGCAGATGCTGACGATTGCGCGGGCGCTGATGATGAAGCCGAAGCTTCTGATCCTGGATGAGCCGACGCTGGGCCTGGCGCCCGTCATCCTCGAACAGCTTTCCAAGGCCCTGGAACGCTTGCGGCAGACCACCGCGATCACAGTGCTGCTCGGCGAACAGAATGTCACATTCGCGCTGCCGCACGCCGACCGGGTCTATGTGCTCGAGCATGCACGCATCGTCTGGGAAGGCGAGCCGGCGCGCTTCGCGGCCGATATGGGCACGGGCTATTTGTAGAACTGTGCGGCTATCGCGCCAGCCATTGCGGGACGCGCTTGAGCGCGTCGTTGCGCGCGGCGGGGTTAGTGCCGCCGTGCGCCTTGCCGGAAGGGTCGGCGGTGTTGACCAGCCCGGTGCGCACGCGGATCGGCGAATTGGTCCGGTCGAATTCGTGGTAGGCGCCGGGATAGACAACGATTTTGGCGCGGGCGCTGCGATCATGCGCGCCCGCGACCATCTGCTGGCAGACCGAGGCCGGCGTCCAGTCGTCGGCGCTGCCGATCAAGATGAGGGTCGGCACGCGCGCGCTCCATGCGGTCTCGCGCAGGCGGCGGCAGCTTGGATAGAACGCGACGGCAGAGCGGAAATCCGCACTGCCGTCATGTGCCCGAGTGGTCGGCCGGATCGTCCACAACGCGGCGGCGCCGCCGTTCGACCAGCCGAGCAACGAAATGTGATCGGCCTTGACGTAGCCTTGGCTTTGCAGCCAGCGGCGCGCCGCATTGGCGTCGGCAACCCGCTCGCGCCGGGCGCGCACCTTGCGTTCGCGCTCGCGGCATTGCGAGCCTAGGCCGCGCGAGCCGAAAGAATCCGGAAACAACACGACAAAGCCGTGCGCGACGAGGACATTGGCCCATTCGCTGTAAAGCTGCGATTGGGTGGCGGGGCGAGGCGTCAGCCCGCCGCAATCATGCAGCGCTACCACCGCCGGGAAAGGACCGTCGCCGTCCGGCCGGTACAGCGTTGCGTGCAGCGTCATCTTGTCGGCGGGGATATCCACCTTTTCCGACGCGGCGAGTGCTGTCGCACAAAAGGCTATCCCGGCGAGCGCAACGAGAAATCTGCAAAAGCCCATATTTGCCAAGGTGAAATTGCCATTGCGACCGCCGCCCCGGAACGCCAGCGTATCATGAAATGCAGCGCCGGAGCAGCGGTCCGTCGATCAAAAGCGGGAGGGTTTCGTCTTGGCGGTGGAATGATTATGTTGCCCAAGCTGCGGGCGGTCCGGCTATTTGGACACGCCCCGCCAGGAGGCATTGCTTGCTCAAGCGCACCGATCGTCCAGCCCCCATGGCCGGGGAGGCCGACGTCAAATATCTCGACGGCGACTTCCGCGTCGTGCGGCCCGGCGGGTTCGTGCGCTGCGCGGTGACCGGCGTGCAAATTCCGCTGGAAGAGCTGCGCTATTGGAGCGTCGATTTGCAGGAAGCCTATGCTACCCCCGAGGCGGTCATGCAGCGCCGGGCTTCAGGCTACGCGCGGATATCGTAGTGCGGCTACCGCCGTTTGACGGCATCCAGCACCATCTGGCGAAATTGATCGTGCTCGGCGATGACAAGCCGCACCGGTAGTGCGACGGCGCGTGCGGCGAGCTTGGCAACGCCCGCATCGCCGGCAAGGCGCACGTGATCTTTCTCCGTCGTCATCAGCACGAGACTTGCGGCGTCGGCGCGCGCGGTCAGGGCATCGGCTTCCGCCGCCGTATAGCGATGATGGTCGGGAAAGCTTGTCCGCTCGGCAATCGCGACGCCGGCCTCGGCGAGCGTTGCGTAGAACTTGTCCGGATTGCCGATGCCGGCGAAGGCAAGGACTTGCCGCCCGCCGAGCGCCGCAAGGCTGTTGCGATCGGGTTCGAGCCGGGCGTGGAAGATGGCGATGCCGTAGCGGCGCGCAGCGTCGATGACCGTTGTAGCGCCAGCCGGCGGCCCGACGACGACGATCGCCCGCGCATGCGCCATCTGGATTTCGAGCGGCGCCCGCATCGGGCCGGCGGGAATGACCCGGCCGTTGCCGATGCCGCGCGCAGCATCGACCAGAACGATTGAAATGGTTTTGGCGAGCGAGGGATTTTGAAAGCCATCGTCCATGACGATGACGCTGGCGCCGCCCAATCGCGCGGCTTTGGCGCCGGCGACGCGGTCGCGCGCGACGATGGTCGGCGCCAGGCGCGCCAGCATCAGCGGCTCGTCGCCGGTATCGGCGGCATGATGAAACGACGTATCGACGCGTACCGGACCGGCGAGCCGCCCGCCATAGCCGCGGCTCAAGAAGAACGGCCGCTCGCGCCCGGCTAGAAGCAGGTGCGCGACGGCGAGTGCCGCCGGCGTCTTGCCGGCGCCGCCGACCGTGAGATTGCCCAGACAGATCACCGGCACGCCGGCGCTTGCGCCCGGGGCTGCCATGCGCCGCCATGCCACCGCGCCATAAAGCGCGCCAAGCGGCGCCAGCAGGCCTCCGCCGCCCGGCCGCCACCAGAAGGCGGGCTCGCGCATCTCAAATCGCTCGTTGCGCCAAGCGAAGTTGCATGAGGTAGGGATCGAGCGCGGCAAGCGTCCGCTCAAGCGCGCCGCCGAGCTGCCGCACCGTCTTGCCTGCCGCGTCGGCCGCCGCCGTCCGCGCCGTCGGATTGCCGAGCCACTCGTTCAGCCCCGCCATCAACGCCTCCTCGTCGGCCACCAGCTTGGCGCCCTGCGCGTTGTCGAGCGTGGTGTAGATCTCGGCGAAATTCCAGACGTGCGGACCGTGCACCACCGCCGCATCCAGCATGATCGCCTCGATCGGATTCTGACCGCCATGGCTGGCGAGCGAGCCGCCCATGAAGACGATTGGCGCAAGCCGGTAGATCAGGCCGAGCTCGCCGAGCGTATCGGCGATATAAACGTCGATGTCCTTATTGGGCAATTCGCCGCGCGAGCGCAGGCCGACCGACAGGCCGGCCACTTTTGCAATCTCCGCAATGCTTTCGCCGCGCGCCGGATGCCGCGGCGCAATCACTGTCAGCAGCGCGGGATTTTTTGCCCGCAGCCGCCGGTGGGCGGCGATGATGGCGGTTTCCTCGCCGGGATGGGTCGATGCCGCGGCGATGACCGGGCGCGCGCCGATGACCGACTTCAGCCGACCGAGGGTGGGTTCATCGACGGGCGGAGCGGGCACGTCGAGCTTCAAATTTCCGGTTGAGCTGACCCGCGGTGCGCCGAGTTGCCCGTAGCGTTTCGCGTCTGCGGCCGACTGGGTGAGACAAAGATCGAAGCGCGACAGTAGCGCCGCGATCACTCCCGGCACCAGCCGCCAGCGGCGGAACGACCGTTCCGACAGCCGGCCGTTGACCATGACCATCGGGATTGCGCGGCGCGCCGACGCCAGGATCAGATTCGGCCACAGATCGGATTCCACGAACAACGCCAGATCAGGCCGCCAGTGATCGAGAAAGCGCCCGACATAGCGCGGCGCATCGAGCGGGATGAACTGGTGCAGCGTGCCGGAAGGCAGACGGTGTTCCGCGAGCGCCGCCGAGGTGACCGTGCCCGAGGTGACGAGGACGGCAAAATCTTGCGCGCGGAGACGTCCGATCAGCGGAATGACGGCAAGCATCTCGCCGACGCTCGCGCCATGCAGCCAGATCAACGGGCCGCTCGGGCGCGATTGCGTCGCCTCGCCTCGCCGCTCGGCAAGCCGCGTCGGATGTTCCTTGCCGAGCTGAAGCCGCCTCGCCAAGAGCCGTGGCGCCGCCACCGGCGCCGCGGCGTGTGAGGCGAGCTGATAAATCCGCAACGCGAGCGGCAGGCGATCCGGCACGCTACTCTCCCAGATCCGGTTTAGTCCGCGGCTGATCGACAAGCTCATAGGCGCGGCGTGTCGCGGTGTTGAGCCGCTCTTCGAGCAACCGGCGCGCACCTTCAAGGCCCGCCTCGTCGGCATCTGGCGCGACGCTCATCGGCTCGGCGACGATGCCGGCGCCGCGGCTGAACGGCAGGTTGATCGTGGTGCGGTCCCAGTTATTAAGCACGACACGGCGGCTCGTGGCGATGGCGCTAGGATAGATCGGGCGGCCCGAGGCTTGGGCAAGCTTGATGATGCCGAGGCCGGCGACGCGCGCCACCTTGGGCACGTCGGCCGAGAGCGCGATGTTGTAGCCATCGGTGAGGGCATCGAGCATGGCCTGAAACGCGGCGACGCCGGCCTTGTGCACGAAGCCGCTGCCGTGATTGCCGGAGCCGCGGATCGCGCCGACGCCGAGACGTTCGGCGGCGATCGCATTGACCTCGCCGTCGTGATGCCGCGACACCAGCATTTTCACTTTATGCTCGACCTTGCGCGCCAGCGGCGCCAGGAAATGCTGGCCGTGCCAGAACGCGAGAATGATCGGCATATCGGCTTCGCCGCGCTGATAAATGTCGTCCGGTTCGAGCGTGTATCGGGTCGTCATGTCGACGAACCGCAGATACTCGGCGGCGGTGACGCCAATCGTCACCTTTGCCCATCGCTGCCGCCCGATGCGCCTGAGAAGCTCCATGCGTTGTCTCAGCGCTGCGTGGCGGGGCTTTCGGGATCGAGCAGGCGATGCAAGTGAACGATGAAATAGCGCAGCTCGGCGTTGTCGACGGTGCGTTGCGCCTTTCCCTTCCAGGCCGCATAGGCGCTGGCATAGTTCGGATAGACACCGACGATGTCGAGCTTGTCGAGGTTTTTGAATTCGGTGTTCGCCACGTTCGAAAGCTCGCCGCCGAACACCAGATGAAGCAGTTGCTTTGGTTGTTGATGGATGTCCGCCATGACACTTAAATCCGCGCGCTCGGTCCGCGATTTATGTTGATGCGAGGCGTTCATCCCTGATGAGTTCGAGGAGCGCCGCGTGGCGGTCCCGGCCGGCCGCGACGAGCATCCCGTGCCGCGGCACGGGACAATTATAGGTCACAGTGCCGCCCCCGAAAGGCGTCAATGCGCCGCCCGCTTCGTGCACCAAAAGATCAGCCGCCGCAAGGTCCCAATCATGGCTGTTGCCGCCGGCTATTGCGGCGTCGAAGGTTCCCTCCGCAACGCGGGCGAGCCGCAGCGCCAGCGAGCGGGTGCGCGGCATGACCGAAAACGGCGGCGCGATGGGTTGCAGCTTTTCCAGAAAGCTTTTCGGGCCGGCGATGCGCGTTTGCGCAAGGTCCGTTCCCGTCGTGGCCGCGATCGCGACGCCGTTGCGGGTTGCGCCGGACCCTGCGACCGCCAGGTAGAATTCCGCCGTGACCGGAGCAAACAGGCAAGCGGCGACCGGCCGGCCATTCTCGACCAGCGCCGCCGACACCGCCCAGTCGGGCAGGCCGGCGATATAGGCGCGCGTGCCGTCGATCGGATCGACGATCCAGACGTAACGCGCTTGCAGCCGCACCGGATCGTCGATGCTTTCCTCCGACAACCAGGCGATGCCGTCGCCGGCGAGCCGCTCGCGCAGCAAGACATCGACCGCGATGTCGGCGTCGGAGACCGGCGACGAAGCGCCCTTCGTCCAATTCTTCATCGGCGTCTGAAACATCGACAGTGCCAGCGCGCCGGCTTCGCGCACGCATGCGTCGAGGCGCGCGGCTTGCCGTTGCAGATCGACGACCTCAGTGGCCGGCAACAGTCAGACCCTCCACGCGCACGGTGGGTGCATTGGTGCCGTAGCGGAACTTAAGGTCGTTCCCCGGCACCAGGCCTTTGAAGATTTCGGACAGGTGTCCGGCGATCGTGACTTCGCTCACCGCAAAGGTCGGCTTGCCGTGCTCGATCCAGAAGCCCGCCGCGCCGCGGCTGTAATCTCCCGTCACCAGGTTGACGCCCATGCCGATCAGGCCGGTGACAAAGAAGCCATCCTCGATTTCGGCGATCAGCTGTTCCGGAGTTTTTGCTCCGGCGGCAAGATGCAGATTGCTCGGGCCGGGCGACGGCGTCGACGACACGCCGCGCTGCGCGTGGCCGGTGGTTTGCAGATTAAGCTCGCGCGCGGTCGCGGTGTCGAGCAGCCAGGTCTTGAGCACGCCGCCCTCGACCAGCTTAAGAGCGCTGGTCGCGACGCCTTCGGCATCGAACGGCCGCGAACGCTGGCCGCGCGGGCGCAACGGATCGTCGACAATATCGATGTTTCCGGAAAAGATTTTTTCGCCAAGCTTGTCGCGCAGGAAGCTCGTCTTGCGCGCGATGGCCGCGCCGTTGGCCGCGCTGGCAAGGTGCCCGACCAGCGAGCCCGCGATCCGCGCGTCGAACACCACCGGCACGCGCCGCGTCGCCACCTTGCGCGGGTTGAGACGCTTGACCGCGCGTTCGCCGGCGCTGCGCCCGATGTGCTCGGCGCTGTCGAGGTCCGCGGCGTGCAGCGTCGAGGTGAAATCGTAATCGGTTTCCATGCCGGTGCCTTCGCCGGCGATGGCCGACATCGAGATCGAATGGCGCGAGCCGATGGTTGAGCCATGAAAGCCGTGGCTGGTCACCAGCACCATGCCGCCGATGCCGGCCGAGGCCGAGGCGCCGCCCGATTTGGTCACGCCGGCGACCGCTAGCCCAGCGGCCTCGGCTTCCTTCGCGCGCGCTTCGAGCACGCCGACCGACGGCATGTCGGGATCGAGCAGATCAAGCGCGGGGA
>Ga0102924_1002401_pt1 | contig 20438 bp, 20 predicted proteins | sample PaiPotPPM11metaG_FD_80116 | JGI IMG/M metagenome (GOLD analysis project Ga0102924, IMG submission 80116) | Iron sulfur acid spring bacterial and archeal communities from Banff, Canada, to study Microbial Dark Matter (Phase II) - Paint Pots PPM... ...
CGAACGAGATGAACCGAGACTGCGATTTGCCGGTCACGGCGTCTGAGAGCCATCCAGGCTCGCCTCCAGCGCCGCCTTGATGCGCAGCAGCACCGCCTCGCGCTGCTTGCGGAAGCCGCCGCCGACCATCACCCGGTCCAGCAGCTTGCCCAGGAAGCCGCCGGGCAGACGCAGGTCCGCGCGGTAGCGCGCCAGCGTGCCGGTCGCGGTCGGGCTGAGGCGCCACTCCTCGTGGAAGCGGGCGCCGCTGCCGAAGGCGAAGCCCAGCGCCAGGAGGACAGGCGGTTCGCAGGCCGTGATCGAGCCCTCAAAGCCCTCGTCGCTGCCCGTCAGCGAGGCCCAGCCGCTGAACGCCGCGCCGGCCGCGGGCGCAAAAGCGGCCGCGTCGATCGCGCCCACGGTCGGGTCCAGCGCCGGGCGGTGCGGCACGTCCGCCAGCGCGGCAAAGGCGGCGTCTGGAGGCAGGGCGAAGACGGCCTGCGCGTTCACGGTGGCCATCGCTCAGGTGCCTCGCTGCGACAGAGGAGAATGGCTCACGGGTGCATTTCTACCGGCGACGACTTTTTTGACGAGGTGTCAAAGCTGAGCAGGGCCGCGATCAGGCCGGTGAGAAAGACGCCGTCGAACACACCGGCGCCGCCGATGCTGAGCACGCCGGAGCCAAGCTCCGACATCCGCCCCAGGTTGCTGAGGTCTGCGCCGATCAGGATGCCGATCGAGCCGGCGATGTAGGCCACCGGCGCCGCCCGCCGGCCGCCCGTCAGCACCAGCGCCGCGACAGCGGCCACGATCGGCCCCAGCAGCAGCGGCATCTCGATACCCCGGCCGGCGACGATCTGGGCCGAGATGTGCGCAACGACGGCCACGATCGCGGTGGCGATCAGCGTACGCAGCAACGGCGTTTTCGGCAGCAGCCAGAGACTGAGCAGAATCGGGATGACCGCGCCGCCGACGTTGACCGCGATGATCTGGTTATTCGTGACGTGTGGATGCACGTAGTAGATATGCTCTCTGATGCGAAAGAAACCGCCAGGCTGAAACTCCGGGTGGCTTGCCCAGACGGGAATATTGATCAGGCTGCCGATCGCGGAGGCGGCAAAGATCAGGAACGTGGCCCAGGGCGAGATGCCCAGGTGCTCGAATGAGATCGTCAGCAGGTCGAAGGCGACGACGATCAGCAGGATGCCGAGACCGATGGCGATCAGGGCGATGACGAACGGCGCATGCATGACGTTAGTATACGGTCCTGAGGCCGTGCTCCGGCTACACTCTGCCGCGCGGCAGTGCGGCCGCTGAGGCGCCGAGACGAGGCAGCCGATGCTCGCACTGCAGATCGACGGCGGCCTGCGCATCCAGCCTCGCTACCCCGAACCCGAGGCGCAGCCCGGCGAGGCGCTGGTGCGCGTGCGGCTTGCCGGCATCTGCGACACCGATCTGCAACTCGTGCGCGGCTACATGGGCTTTCGCGGCGTGCCGGGACACGAATTCGTGGGCGAGGTCATTTCGGCTGCCGCAGCGGCACTGCGCGGCGCCCGCGTCGTCGGCGAGATCAACATCGGCTGCGGCGCCTGCGAAGCCTGTACTGCCGGCTGGCAGCGGCACTGCCCGAACCGCAGCGTGCTCGGTATCCTCGGCCGCGACGGCGCCCACGCCGAGTTCTTGAGCCTGCCGGTCGAAAATCTGCACCGCGTGCCCGCCGGCCTGAGCGACGAGCTGGCGGTGCTCACCGAACCGCTCGCGGCGGCGTACGAGGTTCTGGAGCAACGGCCGCCCCGGGCCGGCGAGCGCTGGCTCGTGCTCGGCGATGGCAAGCTCGGACTGCTGGTTGCCGCCGTGCTGCACAGCGAGGGCGCCGATCCGCTGCTCGCCGGCCACCATGAGCGCAAGCTCGCCATCGCCGCCGGCTGGGGCATCCGCACCGTTCTCGCGGATGCACTGCACGAGCGCGACTGGGATGTGGTCGTCGAAGCAACAGGCGCCACGGACGGTGTCGCGCGCGCCGTCACGCTGGTGCGTCCGCGCGGCACAATCGTGCTGAAGACAACCGTGGCTGAGCCGCCGCGCACGCCGCTCGCGCCGATCGTCGTGGACGAGATCACGGTGATCGGCTCGCGCTGCGGTCCCTTTCCGCGGGCTCTGGCCGGCTTCGCCCGCCTCGAAGCGGCCGGCGTGCGCCTTTCCGCGCTGCTGCAGACGACCTATGCCTTGCGCGACGGCGTGGCAGCCTACAAGCGCGCGGGCACGCGCGACACGCTGAAGATCCTGCTGGCCCCGTAGCGTCACGAGCCGCATCCCTCGATCTTTGTCACAACAGGGCTTGCAATAGCTGTCGGTATGTCTTACTGTCTGACAGAGATTGGGCCGCACTGAGTGCGACCGAACAGGATAGTGCGATCGGTCAGGGAGGGCGCGATGGTTGGCGAATTGACCCGCGAACGCGGCGCTGCAGCGCAGAACCCGGCGGACGAACTGGTTCACTACGAGGTCGAACGCGGCGTCGCCACGCTCAGCCTCGACGCCCCGCCCGCCAACACCTACACCTACGAAATGATGCAGCAGCTCGACACCGCGATCCTGCGGGGGCGCATGGACCCCGCCGTGCACGTGCTGCTCTTGCGCGGCGCGGGCGACAAGTTCTTCTCCGCCGGCGCCGACATCGAAATGCTCGACCGCGTCGACCCGAACTTCAAGTACTACTTCTGCCTGCACGCCAACGAGACACTGCTGCGCCTGGAACAGACGTCCAAGCTCGTGATCGCCGCCATGAACGGCCACACCGTCGGCGGCGGTCTCGAGATCGCGATGGCCTGCGATCTGCGCCTAGCCAAGCGCGACGCCGGCCGCCTGGGCCTGCCCGAAGTCTCGCTGGGCGTGCTGCCCGGCACCGGCGGCACGCAGCGGCTCACGCGGCTGGTGGGCAAGGCGAAGGCGCTGGAGATGATGGCGCTGGGCCGGCTCTACTCCTTTGAGGAAGGCGAACAGCTCGGCCTCGTCACCGAGGTGCTGGACCCCGACACCTACTGGGACGATGTTTACGCCTATGCCACGCAGTTCGTGCCGCCTGGTAAGGCTTCGCGCGCCGTCGGCAGCATCAAGCGCGCCGTGCAGACGGGCGGCGAGATTCCGCTCGCCGAGGCGCTGGCGCTCGAACGCGAGCTGCAGCAGCGCCTCTTTACCAGCGACGACGCAAAGAAGGGTATCCGCGCCTATCTGGACAAGGACATGGCGCAGTTCAGCGGCAGCTAGACGCGGCGGGCGTCGCTGCTCAGCCCTTATTCCCGCACCTCGCTTCCGTTCGCGCTTGCCGCTGGAGGAGACGTCATGGGCCGGGTTGCCACCTTCGACGATTGGACCGAGCTGTTCCGCCAGTGGCGGCGCGATGTCGGTGTGGACGACATCCACGGCGAGTACGAGTTCCAGGCGCTGTACGGCGAGCTCGAGTCGGACGAGATCCAGTTCGGCCACTACGCCGGCCAGCCCAAATGGCAGCGGTTGCGCGACGTGCCGGACCAGCGCATCCGCGACGCGCTGCTCAACTACATCGTCTTTCAAGGCGACACCGAGTTCGCCTCGGTCGAGCAGCAGCGCAACCTCTTCGCCACCGCGCCCACGGAATGGGACCGCGCCGCGCTGGCCCGCATCATGACCGAGGAGATGCGCCACGGCTGGCAGATGAGCCACCTGCTCGTCACGCATTTCGGCTCGTCGGGCCGGCTGGAAGCCGAGAAGCTGCTCGACCGCCGCGCCTGGGAGCACCAGCGCCTGCTCGGCGCCTTCAACGTGGACGTCAACGACTGGCTGGACCTCTACACCTATCAGGAGTTCCAGGACCGCGACGGCAAGTTCCAGTTGCAGATGCTCAGCCGCTCGTCGTTCGCGCCGCTCGCCCGCAGCATGGGGCCGATGCTGAAGGAGGAGTCGTTCCACCTCGGCACCGGACACACCGGGCTCAAGCGCGTGTTGCAGGCGGGCCATGTGCCCACGGCAATTCTGCAAAAGTACTTCAACAAGTGGGTGCCCACCTGTTTCGATCTGTTCGGCACCGATGGCTCGTCGTCGGCGCAGTGGGGCTATGTCTGGGGCCTCAAGGGCCGCTTCGATGAGAATCCGGCGGCGCCTGCCGACCGCACGCACCTCAACGAAGCGGCGCGGGCCGGCTACATCGCGGAGTGCGAGCGGCTGGTCGCGGATCTGAACCGCTCCGTGCCCGCCGGCCAGCCGCCGCTGCGCCTGCCCGACTCGCGCTTCAACCGCCGCATCGGCCAGTTCGCCAACCAGCCATACGACCTTGACGGCAACCTGCTGGAGGCCGAGCGATTTCCCGCCTATCTCGCCTCAGTGCTGCCGAACGACGAGGACCAGCGCTTGCTCGCGGGCGTCTTCTCCGCAGGTGAATGGGTACAGGCGCGCGAGGGCCGGCCGCCGGCGCCGCGGCCGCGTCTCTAGCTGACCAGGCGGAGCGGAGCAGCAATCCCTCCGCATGAGGACGCCGAGCCATGACGACCGACGTACCCGCGCGTGAGATCGGCAGCGAGATCGTCCGCCCCGCCCAGCGCATGTCCATGCGTGAGCAGGTGGCGGACGAGCTGCAGCGACTGATCGTGAGCGGTGCCATCGCGGCCGGCGCGGCCCTGCCCTCAGAGGCACAGCTCGGCCGCACGTTCCGCTGCAGCCGCAGCGTGGTGCGCGAGGCGCTGCGCGACGTGGAGCAGCGGGGTCTGGTGGGCCGCGCCGAGAACGGCCGGGCGCTGATCGTGCAGGCCGCCTCGCTCAACCCGGTGAGCCAGGCGGTCCATATGTATATGGAGCTGCGCCAGGTCACCTTCGACGAGCTGTTCGAGAGCCTGGAGCTGCTCGACCCGGTCGCGGCGGCGCTGGCTGCCGAGCGTGCTGACGAGACGACGCTCGCCACGCTGCGTGCGCTGAACCAGCCGGCGCGGCTCACGGTCGAAAACCTGGTCGAGATTGAGGTAGCCTTCCATCTGTGCCTGGCGGAAGCCAGCGGCAATCGCCTGTTCGTCGCCGCCTGGAAGCCGATCCTCGACGCGCTGGCGATCGCGAACGCCGCGGTCGCGCCGCTGATGGGCGCGCCGACGCTGACGGGCACGCAGCGCGCCCACGATGAAGTGATTCGCGCCCTCACGGCGCACGACGCCATCGCCGCGGCGGCGTGGTCGCGCCGGCACTGCGCCGCCTTTCGCCGCGGCCTGAGCGTTCTGGGAAAATCGGCGCAGGATCCGGTGCGGCCGCTGCAGTAGCCACGCGAAGCCGTCGGCTCGCGGCGGGACATCAAAGTACGAATAGCCCGCGGCCTGGCCGCCGCGCCGAAGAGAGTGGAGGCAGACCATGACGGCCGTCACGTCCACCGCAGCCTCTACGGTCGATGTGCCGCGCGAGTTCAACGCCGCGGCCGAATACATCGACGGTCCCGTGGCGCGCGGCCACGGCGGACGCAGCGCCTACATCTGCGACGGCGAACAGGTGAGCTATGCGCAGTTGCAGCGGCGCGTGAACAAGGCGGCGAACGTGCTGGCGGCGCTCGGCGTGGAGATGGAGCAGCGCGTCGTCGTGCTGCTGCCCAATCAGCCCGAGTTCGTCTACGCGCTGTTCGGCGCCATGCGCGTCGGCGCTGTGGCCGCGGCGATGAGCACGGCGATCCAGCCCGCCGAGCAGGCGCTGCTGCTGGCCGACAGCCGCGCCCGCGCGATCGTGGTGAATGAGGCGCTGTGGGCGCCGCTGCGGTCGCGGCGCGCCGAGTTCCCATTCCTGAAGCATGTGCTCGTGGTCGGCGGCGCGGCGCCCGCGCCGGGCGAGCACGACTTCGCGGCGCTGATCGAGGCGGCCTCGCCCGACTGCGCGACGGCGCCGACCACCTGCGACGACGTTGCCCTCTGGCTGCATACTTCGGGCAGCACGGGCACGCCGAAATGGGCCGTGCATCTGCATCGCAATCTGCTCTACGCCGAGCAGCTTTATGCCACGCCGATCGTCGGCTTTCGGCCGGGCGATGTGCTGCTGGCCGGCCCCTGCTTCCACGCGTACCCGCTTGGCCTTGCGACGTACTTCGCGCTGCACGCCGGCGCCACCGCGGTGCTCAATCGCGAGCGCTCCACGCCGGCGCGCATGTTCGAGCTGATCGAGCGGCACAAGGTCACGGTGTTCGCGGGTGTGCCGACGCTTTACGCGCAGATGCTGCAGGCCGCCGACGGGCAGAGTTTCGGCCTGCCCAGCCTGCGTCTCTGCCTGTCAGCCGCCGAGCCGCTGCCGGCGGAGATCCACCGTCGCTGGCGCGAGCGCTTCGGCGTCGAGATCCTCGACGGCATCGGCACCACCGAGGCGCTGCACGTCTTCATCAGCAACCGCGCCGGCGAGAGCCGCCCCGGCAGCTCGGGTAAGGTCGTGCCCGGCTACGATGTGCGGCTGCTGGACGACGAAGGCCAGGACGTGCCCGACGGCGAGATCGGCAACCTGGTGATCCGCGGCGGCAGCATCTTCGCCGGCTACTGGAACCAGCACGCCGCCTCGCGCCGCGTCTTGCAGGGCCAGTGGTATCACACCGGCGACAAGTACGTGCGCGACGCCGAAGGCTTCCACTACTATGCGGGCCGCGCCGACGACATGCTGCGCGTCAGCGGGCACTGGGTTTCGCCCGCGGAGGTCGAAGCCGTGCTGGTCGCGCATCCTGCCGTGATCGAGGCGGCGGTGGTCGGCAAGGCGGACGACGACGAGCTGATCAAGCCGCAGGCGTTCGTGATTCTGCGCGACGGCGCCGCACCGAGCGAGGCGCTGGCCGAGGAGCTGAAGGCGCACGTCAAGGCGACGATCGCGCCCTACAACTACCCGCGCTGGATCGTGTTCGTGACCGATCTGCCGAAGACGGCGACGGGCAAGATCCAGCGCTTCAAGCTGCGGTCGTAGCCGAACCCATGCGCTGCTTTGTACGGCTCACGAGCGACAGCGTCGCGCCACAGACGTTGCTCAGCGCGGCGGCTCGACGCCGAAGGCGATACTCCGATCGCCGGCGGCCGCGTGGGGGCGCGAGGCTTTGGTCATGCCGGCGAGCCTCGCCCAGTGACCTTCCGCCGCGGCATCGAGCGCTTCGCGCAACATCGCCGCATCGGCGCGGTGCCGGCGGGACCGGCGACGCTCGGCTCGCGCCCAGCCACGCAGCGCCAGCGCTTCGCTCTGGCGCTGCCCCGACTGCATCCGGCGGGCGCGACTGCGGAGTGTCAGCAGTGGGTCGGTCGCGCCGTCTCTAAACTGATCCCGTCCCATCATCTCCCTCTCACCATGCCCTACGGGTTCAACTCGGCGGCGAGTGAGCCTGCTCTCGTGCCGCAATCGGCCTGTGGCTGGCTCCTCCACCCGCAGGCTGCTGACGATGCCGCCGTGCCACAGCGTCTGTTCGTTCATCTCATCGTGCCTGCACGGTGGCGCCTTTCCTGCGGCTTCGGCGCTGTGCCGGCTGAACCGTTCCTGGCTGGTGATCGCCCCACGGCACTGTTGCCGTTGTTGGAGAGCCGGACGGAGGCGGTGTTGGGATGGAGCGGACCCCTCGCGGGCCGGCGCCACGTCCGTTTCTGCCGCGCTACGCTGGCAACGGTGTGCTCGGCTTCCGGTGTAATGAAGGCGTTGTACAGCGGGTGGTCGAAGCGGTGACAGACGTAGAGCTGGTGATTCCATTCGGCTGCCCTGATTCGTGTCAACCAGAACCCGTTCGGCAGCGCGAGCTTTTTCCGGGGCTCGCGCTCGTTGAACTCGCGGATGGCCAGCAGTTCTCCCGTGTAGTCACAATGCAGCCCGACTTCGAAAATGACGTCGTCGAAGTAGCAAAAAGCGCGCGGCAAGTACAGCGCATCACCGCCGGAGAGGATCGCCAGCGCGTCTACCGTGGAGCTGTAGTAGTCCAGATCAAACGAGATGAACCCGATCGGCGGCAAGCGGCCCGCACGCACGAACGGCGGCACCGTATCCCGCACGTCCCCAAGCACCAGCTCACCCCGGCGCAAGTGCGGCAGCAGCGCGGCCTTGTCCATACGGTAAAAGCCGCCGCGATAGATGTAGGGCAGGTCTCGATAATCGCGCGGGGAGGGCAGCCCCTCGCCCATGTCAAAGCCAAAGATGCGAAACTCGACGCCGGTTTCCCGGTGCACGTCCGCGGCGATACGCTCCATCGCCAGCAAACCGGCGCCTCTGGCAACGCCGAACTCGACCAGAGAAAGCTCTCGAATGCCGAGCGCCTTCGCCTGCCGGGCGGCGTGGTAGATGCCGTAGGCGTAGGCCGGACGGTCGTAGAGATCGAGCGCAACTCGAGTCTCCAGCGAGATTCCGGGGAGGCGGCGCAGACCGTAGGTCAGGATCCCGGAAGGGTCGGCCGCAATCCGCACCAGCCGTTGCAGCATGTTCATTCTCCGTCCTCGTTCTGGCCTTACGCCCCGCTCGTTAGACCCGCTGGATCGGCTGCCGCCAGAGCAGCCGGCGCAGGCGGGTGAAGAACAGCAGCGTCGCGGCGGCGCATTGAGTGACCACCGCGGCTATTCCTGCACCGGCCACGCCATAGACAGGCAGCAGCGTGCAGAGCAAAGTAAGAAACACCACGCAGACTCCGGCCTGGATCTGCGCGATGTCTCTGGTTCGCCGCTGAACGCGCGCGATGCCGAAGTAGACCACGACCACGCTGTTCGGAATCTCGGCGAGCGCTAGTAAGCGCAGCAGCGCCGTGCCGTGGGCGACGTAGGCATGCCCCATCAGGCTGAGCAAGAGCGGCGCACCGACAACGAGCAGCACGGATGCGCAGGCGATGAGCTTCACGACGTGCGCCAGCATCTCCCGCGCCAGCGTCGCCAGGCGCCCCTCGTCCAGCACCGCTTCTACGGTCAGCGACATCGACATATTCGCGGAGAGCATGCCGAAGGCCGACGAAATGATCCAGGGTATGTAGAAGTACGCTCCCGCCCTGGCGCCGAGCATGGCCGTCACGATGAGGGGCGGCGTGCCCGCGCCGATCATCGCCATCAAGGTTCCGCCGTACTCGCCCAGCGTGTAGCGCGCCAACTCCCGCGCGGTATACGGAACGCCCGGCCCCTCGGTCCGCGCCCGCCGGCGCAGCACCCGGCCGAAGATGAAGGCGTTCACGGGCAGCGTGGCGAGGCCGGCCGTGCCGGCGTATGAGACAAAGATTCCTGTCGCGGGCAGGGCCGTCGCCAGTACGAGCAGCAGCCAGGCCTTGGTGATCGAGAAGAGCGCGTTCTCAACCGGCACCCAGACGACCTGCCGCAGACCGATGAGGACGCTGTCCTGAATATTGAACAGACACCAGAGCACGAGTGCCGGCACGAACAGCAGGGCGGGTATCCCGCCGGCGCCGATGAAATGCAGCGGCAACAGGCCGCTGCCGGCCACGATGACGAAGGCCGTCCCCGCGAGCGCCGCAAGGGTCAAGACGAGGGCGTAGACGCCAAGCACGAGGCGCGCCGTGGCTCGCCCCGACAGCGGAATGTAGCGAATCAGCGTGAAGTTCAACTCAAGTTTGGCGAGCGAGGTCAGCAGGGTCAGGGCGGCGATGGCGGCGGAGTTCATGCCGACGACGTCCGCGGGGTAGGCATGCGCGGCGAGGGCCCAGTACACGAGACCAAGTCCGGAGGTCGTGAAGGCGTTGATCAGCAGAAGGTAGCCGTTGCGGTAAAGCGGGGCGCGCAGATGCGCGACGATCGGCGCGATCCGCTTGCTCTCGATCACCCGCCGTATCAGCTGAGGCTGCGCCGCATCCATGCCGACGGCCACTGATGCGTGCCCACGTACGCCGATCGGTTGCTGCTCGTCGCCGGCGGGGTCCATAAGTGCGCCCTCTGCTTCATCGCCTGCCGGTGCGGCGGTCATCGAACTGCTCCGTTGCCGATCAATCCCGCGCCTGCGCTGGAAGGCGCCGTGCTGCCGGCAGACTGGTTTCCCGCATCTCGCGAATCGCGGTCGGCGCTGTCTCGCCGCGCAGCACGTTGGCGAGATGCCCCGCGAGTCGCAGTGCGAGTGCGACGATCGTGAGCGTCGGATTGCCGTAGCCACCGGTTGGGAAGACGGAACTGCCCGCCACGAACAGGTTCGCGATCCCGTGCACGCGGCAGTCGGCATCAACGACGCCATGTCGCGGGTCATCGTGCATCCGCGTCGTCCCCATGTGGTGGTGCGACAGCGGCGGCGGCTCGTCCGTCAGCGCCGGCTGGAAGGTGCCCAGGCCCGAACAGGCGAACTCCCGCGCCGCGAGCGCGAGCGCTCGACGCAGTGCGCTCACGTCGCCTGTGCTCCAATGCCACTCCACCCGCGCCCGCCGCTGGCCGAGGTGGTCGACCGCGCCGTCGAGCGTAACCCGATTTGTCACGCAGGGCGCCTGCTCCACGGCGGCAGCGACCTCGAAAGCAACGAATCCCTTCGCTGCCGCCACGCCGGTCGACCAGCCTCCCCAGGCGTGATCGGGCAGCAGAGGTTGCGGCCTGGTGAGCGCCCGCAGCAGGGCGCTCACGAGGTAGGTCCGGCCGCGAATGGCTGGTCGCAGCAGGCGGCGGCCCTCGCGCTGGACCACCAGGTTAGGCCGGCAGGCCAGCGCCCACGCCGCCGCGGCCGCAACGACCTCGTGAGGGTGGGGGCGGGGATAGAGGAAGAGTCCAAAGTTCGGGATCTCTTCCTGAAGCATGGCTGCCTCCGTCGGCGCCAGGTGCCCCCTGATCAACACACCCCGAACCGGCCGGCCATCGTACAGGCCCGCACGCCGAAAGCTCGCCTGATCGAATGGGAGCAGCGTTCCGACGGGGAGCTGCGGATGCTCCAGCAGAAAGCGGCCGACGAGGTCGTGCTCATTGCCGAGCCCCGCCGGCTGCCGATCGTTTGAGAGCAGCAGCAGCCGTGCGTTCTCGATGCCCCCCATCGCCAGGACGTACGTCCGGGCCTTCACGGTGAATCGCCGCCGCCGGCCGGAAATGACGCGCAGCGCGGCGATCGCTCTGCCACTTTCGGTCGTGTTGAGACTCACCGCGGTGGCGTGCATGTAGAGCGCGACGTTGCGGCTCGCGATCAGCGCCTCGCGATGCCGCCGGGTAAAGACCGAGCGCTCGCCGACCTGTAACACCGCGGAGCGCAGCATCCCGCCACGCAGCGCCAGAGGCGGCAGCGAGGGCGAGTTCCATGCTGCCGCATCATAGGCGAAAGGTCCGATCCCGCAGACCCTCTGGGCCGTGCGGTAGTAGGGCACAAGCTCTTCGTATCCGAACGGCCAGCCACTGCCAGGCAACCAGGCACGCCGCTCCAGGTCGGCCGGACTCAGCGGCACGTAATATGCTCCCGGCCTGCGGAATCCGAGCCGTACCTGCCAGATCTGGGCGGTGCCGCCGATGCAGCGCACGCGCGTTTCGTCGAGCGGCTCGATCCAGTCGCCGCAGACCGTGCCGCCGCTCAGGGACTGTGCCTCGCGCTCCACGGCGAGCCCGCCACTCTCCAGCAGGCAAACGCACGCGCCCATGCCCCCCAGCCGGCGCGCCAGTGTCAGGCCGGCCGGACCGGCGCCGACGATGCAGACATCGGCGTTGACCAGCGCCTCCGCTGGCAACGTATTCGCATCGATCAACATCGAGCGGTCAACTCATGCAGCGCGCGTCGGCCGCATTGCCCACCTTCGATCACTTCCATCCTCCTTATCCGCGGAACGAACCGCCGTTCAAACCGGCTGAGCGCTGCCGAGACGCGACAGGGCGAGGGTATCGAGTGTTGCGCGCCCGCTCACGACGAGCCAACGGCGCTGGGCCGGTCGCGAACGGCAGCGGCGAGCATGCATGGCACGTCATGGAGCAGCCGCGGCAGCGCCTCGGAGTCGACTGGGAACATGCTGTGACCAGGTGGCGAGAGCACGAGCAGGTCGGCGCCCGCGGCGGCGAAGCGTTGCAGCGTGCTTGCCACGGCAACGGCGTCACCAACGATGACCTGGCGCTTGAGCTTCTCGCGCTCGAGCAGGCGGCGCAGAGACGGCGCATGGCGCAGCAGCGGCGCCGCGCGGCGCGCCGGCCAGCCGTTGGAGAGCGCGACGAGGTCGGGATGCGTCTGGCGAATCGTATCGCTGGTGCGATCCGCATCGCCTGGAGCCGTCACCTGGACCTGCAGCCCCACCGCGCAGGTGATTGCGCCCGGCGCACGTCCGGCAGCAGCGCAGTCGGCCGCCAGGGCGGCACGCAACCGGCGAAACGGGCGCGGCGTCGGCCCGCACCACCCCGCATGCCACCCATCGGCGGCACGCGCGGTGAGTCGCAGGCTGCGGGGACTGGTTGCCGCGATCCAGAGCGGGACCGGATGACGCGGCCGCGGGAAGAGCACCGCGTTGTCGAGCTGAAATATCTGGCCGCGGTAGGAGCTTGTGCCGGTATCCAGAAGTTCGCGGATGATGCTGACACTCTCCTCCAGGCGGGCGATGCGGCGGCTGAAGGGCAGCCCCAGCGCATGGTGTTCCGGGGCATACCAGCCGGCTCCCAAGCCAAGAATGATGCGGCCGTCCGCGATCTCCTGCAGCGTCGCCGCCTGCTTCGCCAACAGCGCCGGGTGGCGAAACCCATTGCAGAGAACGAGGGTGCCGAGCATGATCCGCCGGGTCTGAGCGGCCAGCGCCGCGAGCAACGTCCAGCACTCGAACTGCCCCTGGCCGGCGCTCCCGGCGCTGCGGATAAGGTAGTGGTCGGGCAGCCAGACGGAATGGAACCCGGCCGTCTCTGCCTCCTGCACGATGGCCAGCGACTCGGGAAACGTGAGCAACTGCGGGCCGTTGGAACCCGGCCGTGTGGGGGCCAATACCAGACCGAGCCGCGGTGGGCGCGCCGTCGGAATGCTCATTGGACTCTGTGGACTCCGTCTGCTTCGGACGCTGGCGACAGCGGTCGCGCGCCGCCAGGCTGGATGGCTCCGTGCAGGGCCTCAGCGGATGGATAGAACGAACTCGTCGAGCGAGCCCCTTGCCGGTGCGCTGCGCATGACGCAACGTTGGCGCCGCGCAAGTGTTCGGCCTTTATCTGGTCGGCGAGGCGAATGGCCAGCGCAACGATCGTCAGCGTGGGGTTTGCGTACCCTCCGGTCGGAAACACCGAGCTGCCCGCAACGAAGAGGTTGCCGATGCCGTGTACGCGGCAATCCGAGCCCACAACACCGCGGCGTGGATCGTCGTGCATGCGGGTCGTTCCCAGGTGATGGTGCGAGAGCGTGAGCGACCCTTCTTCAAGCGAAGGACGGTAGTAGCCGATGCCGGCGTTCGCGAACTCCTCGGCAAAGACGCCGAGCGCCCGGCGCAGATCCGCCCGATCTGCCTCGGTCCAGCACCATTCAATCCGCGCCCGCGGCTGCCCGAGGGGATCGCGTGTGGGCGCGAGCGTGACACGGTTTTCGGGATGCGGCGCCTGCTCGGTCAGGCAGACCGTATCGAACGCGACGAAGCCCCGGCCGCCGGCCGGCCCGGCCGACCAGCCGCCCCAGCCCACCTGCGGAAGAAACGGTTGCTGTTTGCTGAGCCAGCGCAGCGCCAGCGGCCCAAAATAGCGGCCGCGGCGACGAACGCACGCGAGTTGGGTGCGCCCGCTGGGGCGGAAGAGTCTGTCCGGGCGCCGCACGAGCCGCCAGGCGCAGACAGCCGCCGCAATCTCCCTCGGTCCGGGGATGGGATACAGCATCAGGCCCAGATTCGGCAGCCGCTCTCGCCGGCTGGCCGCGTCTGCCGGGGCGAGGTGACCCATGACCGGAACCCCGCGCGCGCTGCCGATGTCGTACAGCGCCGCCCTGCGAAGCGTAGACGCAGCGAAGGGAACGAGGATGCCGGTGCCGACCTGGGGATGCTCCATCAAGCAGCGGCCGACCAGATCGTGCGCGTTGCCGAGTCCCGCTCCATATCGCTCGTTCGAGAGCAGCAACAGTCGCGCATTCTCGATCCCACCCAGCGCCAGCACGAACGTTCGCGCCGCTACCGCGAAGCGGCGCCCGTTGCGGGCCGCGACACAGGCCCGTGTCACCGCCGTCCCGTAGGCGTTGGTTTGGAGTTGCAGCACGGTCGCGTGCGTGTACAGCACGACCTGCCGGCCCGTCAGCAGCTCGTCGCGATAGCGCGATGTAAACAGCGAGCGAGGACCGAACTGAAAGACCCTGGTGCCGATGTGGCCGCCACGAAGCGGCAGGATCGGGGTGCGCCCCGTTTGCCAGTCCGCACCGTCGTAGGCGAAGGGCCCAGCCCCGCAGGCGGTTTGGGCGCGGCGATAGAAGGGCAATACCTCGGCGAAGCCGAACGGCCAGCCGCTGTGCGGCATCCAGCCACGCCGTTCGAAGTCGATCGGGCTGAGCGGCAGGTAGCGCGCGGCCGGGCGCCGGAAGCCGATGCGTACCGCCCATTCGTTCGCCGTGCCGCCCACCTGGCGCCGGCGCGTTTCGGGCAGCGGCGTGGTCCAATCGCCGCAAACCTCTCCGTCGCTCAAGTCCTGTGCGTGGGCGTCGGCTTCGAGGCTGCCGCTTTCGAGCAGGCAGATGCGCAGGCGCGTGCCCTGCAACTCGCGCGCCAGCGTGATACCGGCAGGCCCGGCGCCGATGATGCAAACGTCGGCTTCGACGACGGCTTCGGCGGGCAGCGCGTTCGCGTCGATCAACATCCAATCGACCACCCCTCGGCGACTGCGGCCATGAGATAAGACTCCAGCACCAGCGCGACGTCCCTGTCCGCGGCGGACATGCTGCCGAAGCATCCCGACGGTCCGTCGCATACCCCGTTCGGTGCGTCCCGCTGGTTGTGAAAAGAGCTGGACCACGCGAGACTGATCGCCATCCGCGCCTCCGGGGCAGACCTCTTTTAGCGAAGCGTCAGCCCGCCGCCGCGCTCTACGACGCAACCCCCGCTGGCGCCAAGGCCTCGATGCCGAAGCGACGGGCCTGCTCCCCGCGCAGCCAGTCGCACAGCCGGCCGGGCGGCAGCTCCACGTCGGCGTAGGTCAGCACCTGGTCGCGCGGCAGATCCCGCAGCAGCCGGCAGCCCTCCGCCACACCCATCGGCAGCAGCCCCTCGCGCGCCGTGATGTCGGCGTTCTCGCACTGGCCGTAGGTCATGTAGCGGCCGATGCCGTCCAGCGTCTGGCCGGCCTTCAGGTCGATCTTCGCCGTGGCCACGACCTCGACCCGCGGGCCGTCGATCGGCGCCATCACCGCGTCGTGGAAGAGCACGGCGCGCGCGAGCGAGAGCGGCGCCTCGAAGTGGCAAAGGTGATAGGGCGTGTAGAAGCTGTACAGCGGTCCTTCGCCCAGCTTGTACAGGTTCAGATAGTGGCGCTGCTTCGGGTCGTCGTGCGTGGCGAAGACGTAGACGCCGGGGCTCGGCTTCGCGCCGACGACGTAATCGACGATTCCGCCCAGCGCCTCCAGCTCTTCAATGTCGTAGAGCCGCGTCAGCTCGTCGACGTGGCCGCTGAAGTCGCGGCCGATCATGCCGCGCTGCGAGACGCGCATGCCGGTGCCGTTGGCCACGATCGCCTGCTCGAACGAGATCTTGGTGCCGTCCGCGAAGCTCGTCACCATCGAAGGCGTTTGGCCCCAGCGTTTGGCGAAGCCTTCCTGCGTGGTCGGGTTGCGGTAGGGGTCTTGCAACCCCTTGATGTTGCCGCATACCAACGGCCGCAGACCGATGCTCTTGACGAAGCGGAAGAGATTCATCTCGACGCCGGGCTGGTCGCCATCGCAGGTGCTGAGCACGACGCCGGCGCGGTCGGCGTAGGTTTTGAGGATCGGGCCGACCGTGCCGTCCAGCTCGGCGTTCATGAGAATAACGTGCTTGCGGTGCTCGATCGCCTTCATCACGACCTGCGCCGCGTGCTCGACCGTGCCCGTGACCTCGATCAACGCGTCGATGCGGCCCGACTCGCAGAGCAGCAGCGGGTCTTGTGTGACGGCGGGCGTGCTCGACTCGATCGCGCGGTCGAGGCCGGAGACGTGCGTTACCTCCACGACCTCGTCCAGCCCCGCCTCCACGTAGGCGCGGCGGGCGTTAGGTACGGTGCGGTTGGCAATGGCGGCCAGCGTCATGCCGGGGACGGAGTTGACGATCTGGTTGGCGAGACCACGCGCCATGAAGCCGGCGCCGATCATGCCCACCCTGATCGGGTCGTGCGCCGCTTCGCGGGCGCGGAGGGCCGAATCGACGATAATCACGCTCGCGCTCCCGCCAGCGCCGCCAGCAGCGGCCAGCCGGCATCCTTGTCCGAAATCACGCGCACCGGCAGCGGCCAGGCGATGCCCAGCCGTGGGTCGTCGTAGCGCATGCCGCGCTCCTGGCCCGGCGCGTAGAACTCGCTCACCTGGTAGGCGACTTCCGTGCTGTCCTCCAGCGTCTCATAGCCGTGCGCGAACAGCTCCGGCACGTAGAGGGCCAGGTGGTTTGCGGCGGTGAGGTGGACGCCCGCGTGCTGCAGATAGGTGGGCGAATCGGGCCGCAGATCGACGATCACGTCGTAGATCGCACCGCGCGTGCAGCGCACCAGCTTGACCTCGGCCGAAGGCGGCAACTGATAGTGCATGCCGCGCAGGGTGCCGCGCTGGTAGTTGAACGACGTGTTGCACTGCGCCACGGCGGGCTGCAGGCCGTGCTGGCGGAACTCGTCGGCGCAGAACGTGCGGGCGAAGAAGCCGCGCTGGTCGCCGCGCTCTTCCAGCCCGACGATAAAGGCGCCGGCTAGCTGCGTTTCCGTGAACTGCATCCTGATCTCCCGTTTTGCAGTTTGGTCGGCGACGCCGGCGGGCGCCGCCGCAGTCTGTTCGAGCCGTTATCGCGTTGCCTGCTCGGCCCGCGCCACGAAGCGCAGGCTGGCGTCGACCGCGCCCGCCTCGCGCAGCCGTTGCAGGTGCGCCAGGCGTACGCAGCCCTCGGCGCTGCTGAAGTGCACACGCTGCAGGTTGGCGGCGAGATCGTCGACGCCGCGGCGCAGGTCGAAAGCGCAGGTGAACCCTGGCAGCAGCGCGCGGATCTTGTCGAAGCGCACGCGGTAGCTGCGCTTGTCCGCTCCGGCTCCTTCCGCAATACTCAGCGTCGCGCCGGGCGTCAGCTCCGCGATCGCCCGCGCCACGTCGATGATCTTGTAGTTCTGCTCGTCGGCGCCGACGTTGATGATCGCGCCGTTGATGCGGGCCGCCGGCGCACCCAGCGCCAGGGTGAACGCCTGGGCGATGTCGCGGATATGGACGAGCGGACGCCAGGCCGAGCCGTCGCTGTTGAGCTGGATACGGCCGCTCAGCAGCGCGCCCGTAACCAGATCGTTCACCACCAGGTCGGTGCGCAGGTTGGGCGAGTAGCCGAACGCCGTGGCGTTGCGGAACGACACGACACAGAAATCGTCCGTGGCCAGCGCCGCAAGCTCCCCCTCTGCCTGAATCTTGGAGATGCCATAGGGCGTCACGGGGTGCGGCTCGGAGCCCTCATCCACCCAGTCCTGCACGGCGGCCCCGTAGGCGCTGCACGAGGACGAGTTGAGGAAGCGCCGCACGCCGGCCTCGCGCGCCAGGCGGGCCAGCCGCACCGTGGCCGCCACGTTCACCGCGTAGGTCAACTCCGGGTCGAGATGGCCGAGCGGATCGTTGGACAGGTTAGCGAGATGCACGATCGCGTCGATGCCGGCGAGGTCGTCCGGCTGCACGTCGCGCAGATCGCGCTCGAGCGTCGGCACCGCCGGTCCGTCTTCGAGGCGGCCATCCACGAACAGGCCGCTGTCCAGCCCGCGCACCTCGTGCCCCGCCTCAAGCAGCGCCGACACCATGACCGGGCCGATGTAGCCAAGATTGCCGGTAACCAGTACGCGCATACCTTTGCCCCTATACGCCGCTGGCGGCGCGGATCTCGCTGACGCCGGCGGCGTGCATGTGCTGGCGCATAGTCAGCATCTCGTCCAGCATCTCGCGGTCTTTCGGCGTGTCCATGCACTGCCAGAAGCCCTCGTGCTGGAAGATGCGCAACTCGTCGTCCGTGGCCAGCCGCTCGAGCGGGCCGCGCTCGAGCACGCAGTCGTCGTCCCATGCGAGGTAGTCGAAGATCGCGCGATTGAAGACGAAGAAACCGCCGTTGACGTAGCCCTGGCCGGCGCGCGGGTTCAGCGTCGGCTTCTCCGCGAAGCGAGCGACACGCGACTCTTCGCCGAGAATGAACTCGCCGAAGCGGGCCGGCGGATGCACGCCTGTCACGGTCGCCACGCGCCCGTGTGACTGGTGGAAGGCGATCAACGCGTCGAGATCGACGTCGCAGACGCCGTCGCCGTAGGTGCAGAGAAAGTACGGGCTCTGCACGTACTGCATGACGCGGCGGATGCGGGCGCCGGTCTGCGCCTCGATGCCGGTTTCGGCGCAGGTCACCTCCCAGTCGACGGCGTCGCGCATATGCGTGATCAGGCGCGGCTCGCCGTGATTGAGCTGCAGCGTGAAGTCGTTGTTGTGCGTGCGGTAGTTGAGAAAGTAGTCCCGGATCATCTCGCCCTTGTAGCCGAGGCAGAGCACGAACCGGTTCAGGCCGAAGCCCGCGTAGTGCTCCATGATGTGCCAGAGGATCGGCCGGCCGCCGACTTTGACCAGCGGCTTGGGAATGATGTCGGTGTCCGGCGCAAGCCGCGTGCCGCGGCCGCCGCACAGAATCACGACTTCGGGCGGCCGCTCGTGCAGTCCGTTTTTTGCCATCTCGTTCCCTCCTCCCCACGCCGCGTGCGCCCGGCTGGGGCGCCGCCTCGGCTAGGCCGAGCGCACGCAGACCGGCGCTGTCTCGCTGCGCAGCAGCGCCCGATAGGTTTCCTCGATCCGCGTGACCACGCTCCCGGCGCGGAAGCACGCCGCGCGCTGCCGCGCCGCTTCGCCCAGGCGCTCGCACAGCGGCGCATCCTCCAGCAGCCGCTGCATTGCGCCGCGCAGCGCGATCGGATCGCCCGGCGGCACCAGCACCCCGGTTTGCCCATCGGCCACCACGTCGACCAGACCGCCGATGCCGGAGGCGATCACCGGCCGGCCGGCCGCCATCGCTTCGAGCGCCACGATGCCGAACGTCTCGATGCCGATCGACGGCACCAGTCCGAACAGCGCGCCTTGCCACGCTGCGAGCACCGCTCCGTGCGGCCAGCCGCCCAATGCAAAGACGTTTGGCGGCAGGCGCGGCGGCGTGTCCGGGCAGCGGCGGCCGATCAGCACCAGCGGCGGCGCGTCGTCGAGCAGGGTATAGGCGCGGAACAGCACTTCGATGCCCTTGAAGCGGCGCAGATCGCCGACGAAAAGCAGATACGGCACTTCCGGCAGCCGTTTTGTGTACTCGTCGTATGCGGCCGGATCGCAGGCGACTCGCGGCTCTGACTCGGGCAGGAAGTTGGGGATGACCTCCCACGGCACGTCGCCTTCGGGCAGGCCGTTGCCCGTCGCCGTCGCCCGGCTCACCGCCAGGAACTTGTCCACGGCGCCGCGCTCGAAGCCCGCCGCGGCACGGTTGGCCAGCAGCGTCGCCACGCCCTTCGCCGCGCCGTAATGATCGGCGACGCAGCGCAGGCACTTGCGCAACTCCGGCCCGCTGCAGACGACGGTGTCGCGGTAGAGCAGATTCTTCTGCGCACAGACGAGGCTGAAGTCGTGCAGTGTCACCACGAGCCGGGCGCCGCTCAGACGCTTGATCGGGACGAACGAATGCACCAGCCAGTTGTGACCGTGGACGATCTGCGGCCGCTCGGCCTGCACCACACGGTGCAGCGCCAGCGTCAGCTCTGGGTCGGGCAGCGGCGGCGCGTGCCGGCGTCCAGCCTCGCTGAACAGCCATGCCGCGCGCTGCATGGTGCCCTTGATGCGGTAGACGCGCACGGCGCCGTCCCGCTCGAACTCCGCGAGACCATCGTGCCACAGCGTCGCCACGGCCACGCGATGACCGCGCGCGGCCAGCTCCGTGCTGAGCGTGCGGACATGTTGCTCCTCGCCGCCGATCGTCGGCGGATAGAACTGCGCCAGCATCAGGATACGCATGGCTGCTCCTCAAGCACATCGTGATAGAGCGCGAGCAGCCGGCGTGCACAGCCATCCCAGGTCGGCAGCGCGACGGCCGCGTCCGCGGGTCGATCGATGTGCTGCGCCATCGCTGCGGCAATGGCCGCGGGCGAGCTGCGCAAGGGAATCGCCCGCGCGAGGCCGCGTTCGGCCAACTCGTGCAAGCCCGTGGTGTCGGCGACGAGCACCGGGCGCTGCAGCGCCAGCGCCTCCATCACCGCAACTGGATGCGCTTCGTACTCGCTGAGCAGCGTCACCAGATCGGCGCGGCGCAACACACCTCGTCAGATGATGCTTGACACCGGTGGGTCGTTCGCCTGACCGACGCGCGTCTGTAACGACCGAGACGAGTTCCCTCCCTCCCGGACCCCATCCCGCTCGGGACGGCTCCGTGGTGC
>Ga0102924_1002402_pt1 | contig 20435 bp, 18 predicted proteins | sample PaiPotPPM11metaG_FD_80116 | JGI IMG/M metagenome (GOLD analysis project Ga0102924, IMG submission 80116) | Iron sulfur acid spring bacterial and archeal communities from Banff, Canada, to study Microbial Dark Matter (Phase II) - Paint Pots PPM... ...
AGCACGAAGCTGTCGGTCGCCTCGGCGAAGGTCGCGGCGAAATAGGCGCCAAGCATGTAAAGCGAGCCGTGCGCCAGGTTGACGAGGTCCATGATGCCGAAGATCAGCGTCAGGCCCGCCGCAAGCAGAAACAGCAGCATGCCAAGCTGGAAACCGTTGAGAGACTGCTCGATGAAATACAGCATGGACTGAAGCTCCGGCGGTCCCGGCCGGTGCGCCCGAACAGAACGGCGGCGGGCGCTTGCGCGCCCGCCGCTACGAAGACGTTACGATGCGATCACTTCATCGGGCACTGATCGTGGAACTTGTCCTGGTCGTCCTTGACGATGAGCGAAACGGTATGCAGCGAGTAGCTGCCGTCGGCATCCTTCTCCGCATTCTCAAGATAGAAATTCTGGATCGGGATATGGTTGTTGCCGAACTTGAAGTTGCCGCGTACCGACTTGAAGTTGGCCTTTTCCATCTCCTTGCGCATGCCCTCTTTGTTGGTGAGGTCGCCCTTGACCGCGGTGACGGCACTGTTGAGTAACGCCACGGAATCATAGGTGTCCGCGGCATAGAACGACGGCGTCGTCTTGTACTTGGCCCTGAAGTCGGCAACGAATTTCTTATTGGCGTCATTCGCCATATCGCTGACCCAAAACAGCGCACTGGGATCGCCAACCGCGAGGTCTTTCAGCCGCGGCAGCGACAGATCGTCGATGGTGAAGGCGGTATAGAGCGGTATCTGCCCCTTTAGGCCGGATTGCGCATATTGCGTCACGAATTGAATGCCGGGTCCGCCCGGATAGAACGCGAATATGGCATCGGGCTTGGCCGCGCGAGCTTTGGACAGCTCCGCGGAAAAATCGAGCTGTCCGGGCCACGCCGGGAGTTCCTCGCCCAGGATCTGACCTTTGAAGGTCGTCTTGAAGCCCGTGATCATGTCCTTGCCGGCAGTGTAGTTCGGCGCGATCAGGAAAACCGACTTCACACCTTTTCCATTCATGTAAGTGCCGATTGCCGCCGGTACCTGATCGTTCTGAAACGAGGTCGAGAACACGTACGGCGAACACTGGTCGCCGGCGAGTTGCGACGCGCCGGCATTGGTGATGACCGTCATCGTCTTGGAATCGACCAGCGTCTTGAGCGAGGCCAGCATCACATTCGACCAGATGTAGCCGACCATGAAATCGACCTTATCGGACTGGACCAGCTTCTGGGTCTTTTGCAGTCCGACGTCCGGCTTGAACCCATCGTCCTCGTAGATGACTTCGACGGGTAAGCCGCCGAGCTTGCGGCCGACATGATCGAGGCCGAGCTCAAACGCGTTGCGCATGTCGTTGCCGATGGCGGCGACCGGGCCGCTGAACGTGGAAATAAAGCCGATCTTGATCGTCTTCTGCTGCGTCATGGCCGGCACCGCGAGCAGCACGAGTGCGGCTGTCCCCAAAAGCAATGGTCTGATCGTCATCGCCTGCATCCTTCTGATTGTCCCGCTCTACGCGCGGGCTCGTACCGGTGGAATTGTGTCCCAGCCGCAGTTGTAGGAAGCGGCACCTTTTTGCGCAATATCGATCCCGGGAGCCATGGTGACGCGGCCGGGAGGCATTGAAGGTCGGGGTCGAAGGGCCCGCCGCGGGCCCCGTTAACGTTCCATTCACCATAATATCCTAGGGGCCGCGCCCGGCGTGGCGGGCGCGGACCTGTTCCAACTAGCCGTTCAAATCAAGCGCCTCGTGCAGCACCAGACCCCTAAGCCGCCTCATCCCGCCTCATAACTTCTCGGCGAGGAAGCGCAGCAGTCGCGGGGCTAGGAAGCCGGAATAGCTTTCCGGCTCATCGATCGGATCGTTCATCCAATAATGCGGCGCGCCGTGCACGATGCACGGCCGCACGAAGAAACCGGCCTGCTTGAGCGCAAGCTGGAAGAGCTCGGTGTGGGCTTTGGGATCGACCAGGTCGTCTTCGGTGCCGGTGACCAGCAAAACGCCGATCTTGTTGTTGGCGAAGGTCGCGTAGCTGATCGGCGAAACGTCGAAATAGAGCTGCCGGTTTTCCATCGGCGAGGCGCCGAGGAATTTCTGGATGTTGTTCTCAGGTGACTGAAGCTGATAAGTCGTCCACATGGCGACGAGATCATAGACGCCATAGACGCCGACCAACGCCTTCACTTCCGTCGATACTGCGGCAAAAGCATCCTGCGGATAGCCGCCGGCGAATTTTTTGCCGCTGAGCGCCGCCAGCGCCGCGAGATGGCCGCCCGCAGACGCGCCGAGGAGGCCGATGCGCTGCGGATCGATGCCGAACTCGCCTGACTTGCCGCGCACGAATTGCACGCCGGCAAGCACGTCCTGCACCGCTTGCGGAAACATCTTGCCCTTGGTGGCGAGACGATAGCTGATGGCGAACACGGCGCTGCCGCGTGCGGCAAGATGCGGTCCCCAATATTGAAACGCACCGCGCACGCCCTGGACCCAGCCGCCGCCATGCACCGCGACCAGCGCCGGTGCCGATTTCGCGCCCTTCGGCAGGTAGAGGTCGCCCAAGAGCTCAACGCCGTCATGGTTGGCGTAGGCGATGCCGGCGTGGGTGGTGATGCTGTTGTCCGTCATTGAGCGACCCCATCCTGTCATACGCGACCGCCTATCGCGCCTTGATCTTGCGCACAGTGTCAATCGGTTGCTCATGCCGATCATGCAGGGCAAGCCTGTCGGATCGGCGATCGACCGCGCCATGGCAAACTGCATTTCACGTGGTAGAACAACGGGCCGGGCTTGAAAAGCGCCTGGCTTTTGGGAGGGGGAATGTCTGTGGCGTCATCGAGTGAGGCGCAGTCGCTGGTGGTCAAGGGAACGCGGATCGATTTGATCGAACGTGGCTCGGGAGGTCCGCTGCTTTACCTCCATGCCGAGAACGGCATCGAGCCGGCGGCGGCGGCCATCGCGGAACTGGCAAAGAGCGCGCGCGTCATTGCGCCGACCCATCCCGGATACGGCCGTTCCGAACTGCCGAAAGGCATGCGGTCGGTCGACGATCTTTCCTATTTCTATCTGGACCTGCTCGATCAGCTCAACCTTCGCGATCTCACTGTAGTGGGCGTCGGATTCGGCGCCTGGATCGCCGCCGAAATTGCGGTGAAAAATACCGCGCGGATGTCGCGCTTGGTGATGGCGAACGCTGTGGGCGTCAAGATTTCCGACCGCGAAACGCGCGACATCGCCGACATTTTCGCGCTTACGGATCCGGAATATCTCGACATTGCCTATTGCGATCCAAAAGCCGGCCAGCGCGATTACAAGGCGCTGCCGGATGCCGAAGTGCTCGCCGCCGCGCGCGCGCGCGAGGCAACGGCGCGTTTTGCCTGGAACCCGTATTTCCACAATCCGCGGCTCAAAAGCCGGCTGCACCGCATCGGCATCCCGACGCTGTTTTTGTGGGGCACTCACGACCGCATGCTCAGCGAGGCCTACGGCCGTGCCTATTGCGCGCTGATTGCCGGGGCGCGGTTTGAACTCATCGACCGCGCCGGGCATTTCCCGGATCAGGAACAGCCAAAGGTTTTTGCCGAGAAGGTGATGGCCTTCGCGACAGCCAAATGACGTCACGACAGGAAAGCGCGCCATGAGAGTGTATCAATTCACCGAGCAGCCCTATTTCCCGGGTTGGGAAAAGCATTCCGGCTCGTTGCGCGTCAACTTCTTGAACCGCAATTGCGATCCGCGGATCGCCGCGGATCTGTTCCACCGCTATTACGACGAGTGGCAGCTGTCGGACGAGCTCGGCCTCGACATCATGCTCAACGAGCACCATCAGACAGCGACCTGCATGTCGTCGACGGTCGTGGTGGGGCTTTCGGTGCTGTCGCGCATCACCAAGAACGCGCGGCTCTTGGTGCTCGGCTATCCGATCGGGCACCGGCCCGATCCGCTCCGGGTTGCGGAGGAACTATCGACCATCGACGTGATCTCGCATGGCCGCCTCGACATGGGATTCATCAAGGGCGTGCCCTACGAGTTTCCGTCCTCCAACCAAAACCCTGTCGGCGTCATGGATCGCTTCTGGGAAGCGCTCGATTTCATCGTCAAGGCGATGACCACCCATGATGAGGTGTTCAACTGGGAAGGCGAATATTTCAATTATCGCCAGGTCAACGTCTGGCCGCGGGTATGGCAGGAGCCGCATCCGCCGATCTGGAGCACGACCGGGAGCACCACGCAGGCGCACCTCCTTGGCGAGCGCGGTTATGTCATGTCGACGCTCGGCTCCGGCTATAACACGCGGCCGCTCTATGACGCCTATCGCCGCGGTTACCTGGCGAAGTGGGGCAAAGCGCCTGGGCCCGACCGCTTTGGCTATCTCGGTCTCGTCGGCGTCGCCAAAGACAGGGACGAGGCACGCCGGCGTGGCGATCTTGTCGCCGGGTATCTGCGTTCAAGCGGCATTGTGCATCTGCCATTCCGAAATCCGCCCGGCTTCCTTTCAGTCGAGGACAATGCGCGCATGCTGCGCGGCGAAACGCCGCCACGCAGCTACACCAAGGATCGCCGCGTCATCAGCATGCACAGCGCCAGTGTCGAGGACCTGATCGCCGCCGGCATTCTGTTTTGCGGCACGCCCGACGAGGTGTACGAGCAGATTGTCGATTTCTGCCAGTACTGCGGCGGCATGGGCAATCTGTTGATGATGGGCCACGCCGGCTATCTCACGCCTGAGCAGACCGCCGATAATCTTTCGCTGTTCGCCCGAGAGGTTTATCCGCGGCTGAAAGCGTGGCAGCAGCCCGACGCTGATGAAGTGGCCGCCGCGGCTGTTGCTGCGGCGGAAAAGGCACCGCAACATCGCGCGGCGAGTGTGCGGCCGGGCGATCTGGTCGACGCTACGATGACCGCTAATTGATTCCTCATCCTGTCTTGCTCCGCGAAGGCGGAGCATCCAGTAATCGCAGGCTTTGCCAATGATGCGCTGCTGCACGATCGAAGAATCTGTGAATACTGGATCGTCCGCCTTCGCGGACGATGACACCGATCGGCCGTCGTCGCGAAAGAACCCGCCATGAGAGTCTACCACTTCAGCGAACAGGCCTATTTCCCGGCGTGGAACGAGCATTCCGGCACGCTGCGCGTCACCTTTCCGAACCGCAAATGTGATCCGCGCGTCGCCGCCGATCTGTTTCACCGCCACTACGACGAGTGGCAGCTCTGCGACGATCTCGGCCTCGACATCATGCTCAACGAGCATCACCAGACCGCGACCTGCATGTCGTCGTCGGTGGCGGTCGGCCTTGCGGTGCTGGCGCGCATCACCAAACAGGCGCGGCTCCTGGTGCTCGGCTATCCGATCGGGCATCGGCCCGATCCGCTGCGCGCCGCCGAGGAACTCTCGACCATCGATGTGATCTCGCGCGGCCGGCTCGACATGGGTTTCATCAAGGGCATTCCCTACGAGATTGCCGCCTCCAACCGCAATCCGGTCGAGCTGATGGAGCGTTTCTGGGAAGCTCATGACTTCATCCTCAAGGCGATGACGACGCATGACGAAGTGTTCAACTGGGAGGGCGAATTTTTTCACTACCGCCAGGTCAACGTCTGGCCGCGGGTATGGCAGGAGCCGCATCCGCCGATTTGGTCGACCACCGGCAGCGCGACGCAAGCGCGCGTGCTCGGCGATCGCGGCTACGTCATGGCGACGCTCGGCACCGGCTACGGCACCCGCAAGCTCTACGACGCTTACCGCAAGAGCTATATGGCGAAGTTCGGCAAGGCGCCGGCCGCCGACCGCTTTGCCTATCTCGGCCTGGTCGGGGTTTCACACGACAGGGAGGAAGCGCGCAAACGCGGTCATCTCATCGCCGGCTACTTGCGCACCAGCCCGATCGTTGCGCTGCCGTTCCGCAATCCTCCCGGCTATCTGCCGCCGGAGGACAATGCGCGGCTGTTGCGCGGCGAGACGCCGCCGCGAACCTTCACCAAGAACGGCAAGGTCATCTCGATGCAGCACGCCAGCGTCGATGAATTGATCGATGCCGGCGTGTTGTTCTGCGGCACGCCCGACGAGGTCTATGAGCAGATCGTCGATTTCTGCGGCCATTGCGGCGGCATGGGCAACCTTCTGATGATGGGGCAGGGCGGCGAGCTTAGCCACGCGCAGACGGTCGATAACCTCACGCTGTTTGCCCGCGAGGTGTTTCCGCGGCTCAAGGTGTGGAAACAGCCCGATGCGGAGGCCGCCGCAGCGGCTGTGGCTGCGTAGCACTTCGCCCCAATGCTCACATCGTCATGGCCGGGCTCGACCCGGCCATCCACGTCTTTGATTTCGCGGCTTTTTCAGACGTGGATGCCCCGCGACAAGGGCGGGCATAACGGTAAACTTGTTCAAAAATTGGAACAAATCTTGATTTTAGCACGACGCCGGCGCATTGAGAGCGTGGGGCTGGGCGGTGAGTTCAGAGATAAACATGGCAGGCGAGCCGTTCGCATCCGATCCGTTCGTCGTCGGCAAGAGCGCGCCCGCTGCCGAAGCCGTTCGCATCACGGCCGAAGAGTCGCTGTGCCCTGTCGTCTCCCACGACTGGGTCAATTCCGAATACAAGCATCTGGTCGTCGAGGCATCGCCGAAGGCGCTCGCCGTCAATCCCGGCCAATTCTTCAATCTGCTTTGCCCGTCGCCTGACGTCGGCGAATTGTTCTTCCGCCGGCCGCAGAGCGTCTATCGCATCGATCGCGCGAAGGGCCGCGTCGAATTTCTCTACAAATGCGTCGGGCGCGGCACGCGCGGGCTGGCCACGCTCAAGCCGGGTGACGACCTCAATATGGTCGGCCCGCTTGGCGTCGGCTTTCGTCTCGATCCGGTCTGGCGGCACATCGTCGTGCTCGGCCGCGGCGTCGGCATCGCCACGCTCGGCCCGATCTCGCAGCTTGCGAAGGACAACGGCGTCGGCGTCACCGCGATCTTGTCCGCACGCGACAAAGACTTCGTCATGGCGGACGCGCTGTTCCGCGAGGCGGGCGATGTCGTCAGCGTGCTTGATACCGACGAAACGAGCGCGGTGGCGAACGTCGAAAAAATCCTCGAAAAATTGATCGCGCAAAAACGCGCCGACGCGTTTTTTACCTGCGGCTCAAATCGCTTGTTTCAACTAATGAAACGCCTCGGCAAGGCGAAAAATATTCCGGGGCAAGTGGCGATGGAGCAGGTGATGGCGTGCGGGCTCGGCCCCTGCTACGTCTGTGTGCGCACCTTCGAGGTCAACGGCAAACAAGAGCTGCGCCGGGTCTGCATCGAAGGCCCGGTATTCGACATCCAGGAGACAGTCGGATGGTAGACATGAGCGTCAAGATCGGTTCGGTGACGCTGAAGAATCCGGTCATGCCGGGCTCCGGTTGCTTTTCCACCGATCTCGCCCAGGTGATGGACATCAACCGCCTCGGCGCAATGGTGGCGAAAACCGTCTCGCGCGAATACCGCGCTGGCAATCCGCCGCCGCGCGCCGCCGAGGTCGAGGGCGGCATGATCAATTCGATCGGGCTGCCGACCAAGGGCATCGACTATTTCTTCGAGTACCAGGTGCCGGACTACAGGCGGTTCACGCCGCCGCTGGTCGGCTCGATCTCGGCGACCACGATCGAGGATTTCGAAGCCATGGCGCGCGACGTGGCGAAATCCGACATCGACGTGCTGGAGGTCAATATTTCCTGCCCGACGCGCGATCCCAAGGGCGGCAATTTCGCGCTGCACGCCGAGCTCACTTATGACGTGGTCAAGCTCATTCGCGCCACCACGGACAAGCCGGTCTGTGTCAAGCTTTCGCCCAATGCCGGCGACATCGTCACCGTTGCCCAGGCCGCCGAGCGCGCCGGCGCCGATGCGCTCATTGTCGCTAACACGATTTTGGGCCTGAAGATCAACACCGACACGTTCCGCCCGGCGATCGGCAATAAATTCGGCGGTTTGTCGGGGCCCGGCATCAAGCCGATCATCGTGCGCATGGTCCATCAATGCGCCAAAGCGGTGAAGATCCCGATCATCGGCTGTGGCGGCATCGTCAAGGTCGAGGACGCGGTCGAATATATGCTCGCCGGCGCCACCGCGGTGATGATCGGCTATCTGACTTTCCGCAATCCCACTGGCATGATCGCAATCATCGCGGGCCTTGAGGAATGGTGCGCCAAGCGCGGTTTTGCGCGCGTCGCCGATCTCACCGGCGCGATGATCGACGAGCCGCCAATGGAGACTTTTGCCGCGGCCGCCGCGCCGATAGGATGAGTGTGTCTTTCATTGTCATCGTCCGCGCCGGCGGACGATCCAGTAGTCCCTGAGCGTCAGTTATGGCACAGCATTGCCCAAGTGGAAGTTCGGTGATTACTGGGTGCCCCGCCTTCGCGGGGCATGACAGGCGAAAGTTGCAATGACCACGCGTATCACCATCCGCAAGCCCGACGACTGGCACTTGCACGTCCGCGACGGCGAAATGCTCAAAGCGGTGCTGCCGTACACCGCCAAGCATTTCGGCCGCGCCATCCTGATGCCGAACCTGATCCCGCCGGTGCGCACCGCCAAGGACTGCGCCGCCTACCGCGAACGCGTCATGGCGGTGGTGCCGAAGGATACAAAGTTCAAGCCGCTGCTGACTTGTTATCTCACCGACGACACCGATCCCGACGACGTCGAGCGCGGCTTTCGCGACGGCCTGTTCACCGGCGTAAAGCTCTATCCGGCCAATGCCACGACCAATTCAGCAGCCGGCGTCACCGACTACAAGAAAGTGATGCCCGTGTTGGAGCGCATGGAAAAGATCAACATGCCGTTCCTGATGCACGGCGAGGATACCGACCCGGACGTCGATATTTTCGATCGCGAGAAAGCGTTCATCGATCGCTACCTGACAAAGTGGGTGAAGCAATTTCCCGGCCTGCGCTTCATTCTCGAGCATCTGTCGTCGAAGGATGGCGCCGATTACGTGCACAGCGCGGCGCCGCAGGTTGGCGGCACCATCACGCCCTATCACATGATGCTGACGCGCAACGACTGGTTCGGTCACGGGCTCAAGCCGTACATGTATGTGATGCCGGTCATCAAAACGGCGCGCGACCGCGCCGCGTTGCGCAAGGCGGCGACGTCGGGTGAGGCCTGCTACTTCCTTGGCACCGATTCCGCGCCGCATCCTTATTCGCGCAAGGTCTCGACCAATGGCGTGCCCGGCATGTTCAATGCGCCGGTTGCGATCGAGACCTATGCGCGCGTTTTCGAAGAGGAGGGCGCGCTCGACAAGCTCGAAGCCTTTGCCTCGCTCAACGGGCCGAAGCATTATCAAATGCCGCCGAACGAGGAACGGATCACCCTTGAGAAGATCTCGTGGACCGCGCCGGAAGAGGTCAAGGTAGCGGGTCCCGACGAGCGCGCATTGGTCTATCGTGGCGGCGAGACCATTGAGTGGAAGGTGGTGAGCCCATGAGCGGCTTCCCCGACAAAGCGGTGATGGCCGAGCTGACGGCAAAGATGCTCCTTGAAGTGGACGCGGTCCGCTTCATGGCCGACAAGCCGTTCATCTACACCTCCGGTTGGGCGAGCCCGGTCTATACCGATTGCCGCCGGCTGATCTCGTTCCCGCGCGTGCGCCGCACGCTGATCGACTTCGCCGTCGCCACGGTCGAGCGCGACGTCGGCTTTGAGCAATTCGACGCGGTCGCCGGCGGCGAGACGGCCGGCATTCCGTTCGCCGCGTGGATGGCGGATCGCCTGATGCTGCCGATGCAATATGTGCGCAAGAAGCCGAAAGGTTTTGGCCGCAACGCGCAGATCGAAGGCCACATCGAAGAGGGCGACCGTGTGCTGCTGGTCGAGGACATGACCACCGACGGCCGCAGCAAGGTGAATTTCTGCAAGGCGCTGCGCAGCGCCGGCGCCACCGTCGACCACGTCTTCGTGTTCTTCTTCTACGATATCTTTCCCGAGGGCAAAAAAATTCTCGGCGATCTCGGCGTCACCTTGCACGCGCTCGCCACCTGGTGGGACGTGCTGGAGGTCGCCAAGAAGAGCGGCAAGTTCGACAAGGCCAAGCTCAAGGAAGTCGAAAAGTTCATGAAGAACCCGGCGGCATGGTCGAAGGCGCATGGCGGCGCCGCGCAGGCGGCGGGGTAGTCAACTCGTCATGCCCGGCCTTGTGCCGGGCATCCCGATAATGATGCACTGTGCTTCCGGATCGGGATGGCCGGGACAAGCCCGGCCATGACGGCAAAAAAGCGAGCAGGAAATGGCAAATGTTGCGGATGTGATCGTTGTCGGCGCCGGCAACGCGGCGTTCTGTTCGGCTCTCGCCGCGCAGGAGCAGGGCGCCAAGGTCGTCATGCTCGAAGCGGCGCCGGAGGAAGAATCCGGCGGCAACAGCCGCTTCACCGCGGGCTCGATCCGCGTCGTCTACAACGGCATCGACGATATCAAGACATTGGTGCCCGATCTTACGCCGGCCGAAATCGAGACCACCGACTTTGGCACCTACACCGCCGACCAATTCTTCGACGACATGGCGCGCATCACGCAGAATCGTGCCGATCCCGATCTGGTCGAGCTTCTGGTCACCAAGAGTTTCGATTCGCTGAACTGGATGCGCGAGAAGGGTATCCGCCTCATTCCGATTTACGGCCGGCAGGCCTTCAAGATCGACGGCAAGTTCAAATTTTGGGGCGGTCTCACGGTCGAATCGGTCGGCGGCGGCCCGGGCCTCATCGCCATGCACACCGCGTCGGCAAAAAAGCGCAGCATTGAAGTCCGCTACTCAACGCGCGGGCTCGATCTGTTGTTCGACGGCAACCGAATCGAAGGCGTGCGGGTGCGCGAGAACGGCGAGGTGCGCGAGCTGCGCGCCAAGTCTGTCGTGCTGGCCTGCGGCGGCTTCGAAGCCAACCCGGAATGGCGCACGCGCTATCTCGGGCCGGGCTGGGATCTCGCGAAGGTGCGCGGCACCCGTTACAACACCGGTGACGGCATCCGCATGGCGATCGAGATTGGCGCCGCGCCGCGCGGCAATTGGTCGGGCTGTCACGCCGTGCAATGGGAAATGAATGCGCCGGAATTCGGCGATCTCGCCGTCGGCGATCAGTTCCAGAAACATTCCTATCCGTTCTGCGTCCTGGTCAACGCCACCGGCAAGCGCTTTGTCGATGAGGGCGCTGACTTCCGCAATTACACCTACGCCAAATACGGCCGCGTGGTGCTGGAGCAGCCCGGCCAGTTCGCCTGGCAAATCTTCGATCAAAGAACCAAGCACCTGCAACGCGACGAATACCGCATCCGGCAGATCACGAAGGTGACGGCGAATACCATCGAGGAATTCGCGCAAAAGCTCGAAGGCGTCAACGCCGCCGAGTTCGTGAAAACGATCAAGGAATATAACGCGGCGGTGAAGACCGACGTGCCGTTCAATCCGAACGTCAAAGACGGCCGCGGCACGCAGGGTCTTGCAGTCAACAAGAGCAATTGGGCGAACACCATCGACGCGCCGCCATTCGAGGGCTACGCCGTGACCTGCGGCGTCACCTTCACGTTCGGCGGGCTTCGCATCAATACCGACGGCGAAGTGCTCAACACCGACTACCAGCCGATGCGCGGCCTCTATGCCGCGGGCGAATTGGTCGGCGGGCTGTTCTACTTCAATTACCCCGGCGGCTCGGGCCTGATGGCGGGCACGGTGTTCGGCAAGATCGCCGGCACCTCGGCCGGCCGCGCCGGCAAGAACTGATGGCCGTCATGCCCGGCCTTGTGCCGGGCATCCCGATGTGAATGGCATTACATTCATTGTCGGGATGGCCGGGACAAGCCCGGCCATGACGAATAATAGGACCATGTCATGGGATTGCTTCCTCGCCGAGCCGCGCCACAAGACGTCCCGCTCAACGAGCTCGGCGCCGCCGAGATTGCGCAAAAGATCGCGGCGGGCGAGGCGACCTGCGAAGCGGTGGTGCGCGACTGCCTGGCGCGCATCGCGGCGCGCGACGGCGTCGTGAAAGCGTGGGTGAATTTCAATCCGGAGCTGGCGCTTGCGCAGGCGCGCGCGCTCGATCGCGGGCCGAGCCGCGGCCCGCTGCACGGCGTGCCGGTCGGTATCAAGGACATTATCAATACGCTCGACATGCCGACCGAAATGGGTTCGCCGATCTATCGCGGCCATCGCCCGCCGGCGGACGCGTCTTGCGTCGCGCTGTTGCGCCGCGCCGGCGCGGTGATCCTCGGCAAGACGGCCACTTGCGAGTTCGCCGGCAGCGCGCCGGCGCAAACCACCAACCCGCACAATGCCGCGCACACGCCGGGCGGCTCGTCGAGCGGATCGGCGGCGGCGGTCGCCGATCGCATGATAATGGCGGCGCTCGGCACGCAGACCGGCGGCTCGGTACTGCGGCCAAGCTCCTATTGCGGCATCTTCGGCTTCAAGCCGACCTACAACACATTCAACAAGGCGGGCGTCTGGCCGGCGGCCGATAGCATCGACACCATCGGTGTGCACGCGCGCTCGATCGACGACATTGCGCTCGTCACGGCCGTGCTGCGCATGCAGGTGCCGCAGCCGCCACGCCCGCTCGGCGCCGCGCCGCGGATCGGGCTATGCCGCACCGAAATCTGGGACACGGCGCAGCCGGAGACCAAAGCCGCGGTCGAAGGCGCCGCCGCAGCGCTCGGCAAAGCAGGTGCAGCGGTGCGCCAGATCGAGCTGCCGCAAGCATTCAAGGGAATGCATGCCGTCGCCCGCGGAACCATCAATTTCTATGAACGCGCGGCGTGCATGGCGTATCTGTGGGACCATCGCCGCGAGGAACTCTCGCCGCAGATGCGGCGCTACATCGAGAACGGTCAAAAGACTTCGCGAGAGGAATATGTCGCCGCGTGGCGGCGCGTCGATGAATGCCGGGCGCTTTTGCCGGCTGTGTTCGAGCAACTCGACGTGCTGCTCGTGCCATGCGTGCCGGGGGAAGCGCCGCAAGGCCTCGAAGCGACCGGCGATCCCAATATGCAGGCGATCTGGACGGCGCTGCACACCCCGGCCATGACGCTGCCTAGCCATCGCGGTCCGAACAATCTTCCGGTCGGCATTCAGATTGTCGCGCAACGCTACGACGACGACCGGCTGCTCGCCTGCGCGCGCTGGATTTGGCAAAAAATCGGCGCGCCGGAGATGATCGGGTACTCGTAGGTCAGCAATGGAATTCGACAATTCGTTCGACGTTCCATTGTCGCCGGCACAAGCCTGGTCGGTGCTGATGGACATCCGCCGCGTCGCGCCGTGCATGCCGGGCGCGGCGCTCACCGAAGTCATCGATCCGCAGAATTTTCGCGGCAAGATTGCCGTCCGGCTCGGCCCGGTGGCATTGGCATTTGCCGGCCGCGTTGCGTTCGAAAATATCGACGAAGCCAATCACAGCGCGCGGGTGAAAGCGCAAGGTAGCGACGACAAAGGCCGCGGCTCGGCCAACGCCACGGCGACGTTTCGCATCGAGCCATCGGGCGGCGGCTCGCGCGTCTTGATCCACACCGACCTGATGCTGTCCGGCGCGGTCGCGCAATACGGCCGCGGCGTCGGCATGATCCAGGCCACCGCCGCGCAAATCATCGGACAATTCGCCGCCAACCTCCGCACCCAACTTGAGCAGGGCCCGAGTGCCGTGGCGGCTGCGCCTCCGCCAGCGCCAATTGCGCAGACGGCAAAGGCGCCCACACCGCCACGCATGGCTGCGCTGCGGTCGCCGCCGCAGCCCACCGCGCCGCTTCCGCCCGCGGCAAAGCCGATCTCCGGCCTGTCGCTGTTCGCCCGCGTCATCTGGCAGCGCCTTGCCGCTCTGTTCAGCGGGCGAGCGGATTAGGTATCATTGCAATGGCGTCAGCGGCGGGGAAACATGAAGCGATCGCAAGGCCTGCGTAAAGCCATCGGCACGGTTGCTGCGCTCCTTGTGCTGGCAGGCATCGCCGGCGCGGCCGGTGTCGAAGATTTCTACAAGGGCCGCAACGTCACACTCGTCATCGGCTATAGCGTCGGCGGCGGCTACGATGCCTATGCGCGGCTGCTCGCGCGCTATATCGGCAAGCACATTCCCGGCGAACCTTCGATCATCCCGCAACAGATGGCCGGCGCCGGCAGCCTGCGCTCGGCGAATTACATTTATACCGTGGCGCCGAAGGACGGCTCGGTGTTCGGCACGTTTTCGCGCAGCATGGGCATTTCGCCTCTGATCGATAAAGCCGAATTCGACAGCCGCAAGTTCACTTGGCTCGGCAGCGTCACCGACGACACCACGACGTGCGTTAGTTCGACCACGTCGCCGGTGCATAATTGGCACGACTTTTTGAGTAACCCGTCCAAGTTCGGCGGTTTGGGCGCGGGCGCCGATCCGGACATCTGGACGCTCATGTACAAGAACGTATTCGGCGCTAAGGTGAAACTTATCACCGGCTATCCGGGCACCAACGATGCGATATTGGCGATGGAACGTGGCGAGGTTGACGGCCTGTGCGGTTTGTCATGGAGCACGATCAAGACCGAGCATGCGCAATGGCTGACCAATCACTCCGTCAATTTCATCGTGCAGGCCGCGCTGAAAAAGGAGCCGGAACTCGGGCCAGTACCGCTCGCGACCGATCTCGCAACTAACCCCGAGCAGTTGCAAATCATCAAAGTCCTGCTGGCCAGCCAGGCGATGGCGCGGCCGTTCGCGGCGCCGCCAGACATTCCGGGTGATCGCAAGACGGCGCTGATCGCTGCGTTCGATACGACCATGAAAGACCCGGACTTCCTCGCCGACGCAAAGAAACTCGGCTTCGACGTGCGCCCGGTGTCGGCGGCAACGATCGATGCGATTCTGGCCGAGATTTACGCAACGCCGAAAGACATCACCGCCAAAGCCGCCAAGGCGATCTCGAGCGTGGCACCGTGACCGAGCTGATCGGAGCGCGCGTCCCGCGGCTTGAGGATCATGCGCTGCTGACCGGCAGCGCGCGCTTTGTCGACGATATTGTCTCGCCCGATGTACTGCACGCGGCGTTTGTGCGCAGTCCGCATCCGCATGCGCTGATCCGTAACATCGATGCCAGCGCGGCGCGCGCGATGCCGGGCGTCGTCGCCGTGCTTTCGCTCGACGATCTTGCTGCCGTGATGAAACAGCGGCGCATGATGCGAACCTCGAACTCGGGCACGCAGCTCGACCAGAGCTGGCCGTTTGCGCTGGCCGACGGCGAAGTGTCGTTCGTCGGCGAGCCGGTCGTCATCGTCGTTGCCGCCAGCCGGTATGTCGCCGAGGATGCTGCGGCCCTCGTCATGATCGACTACGATGTGCTGCCGGTGGCGGCGGATTGCCGGATCGAGCGCGCGCCGGCGGTGCGCCGCGAACTGAGCTCGAACCGCGTCATCGCCTACAAAGTCGCTTACGGCGACGCCGAGGCGGCGTTTGCAAAAGCTGCGCGTGTCCTGCACGAAGACCTTTGGGTTCACCGCGGCGCCGGACACTCGATGGAATGCCGCGGCATTCTCGCGGAAATCTCCGATCGTGAGACGCAAGTGTGGGCCTCGACGCAGAAAGCGCACGATCTGCGCAACGCGCTCGCCGACTACATCGATCTCGACGAAAGCCGGCTGCGCGTCGCGACGCCGGATGTCGGCGGCGGCTTCGGCCCAAAACTCTGCGTCTATCCCGAGGATGTCGCGACGGTCGCCGCCGCAACGTTGCTGCGCCGCTCGGTCAAATGGATCGAAGACCGCCGCGAGCATTTCACCAATGCGGCGCAGGAGCGCGATCAATACTGGTCGATCGAGATCGCCGCGGACGCCGATGGGCATATTCGCGGGGTACGCGGCCGGTTCATTCACGACATCGGCGCCTATGCGCTGCAAGACGTGAACATCCCGTACAATTCCGCGACCACGCTCACCGGGCCGTACATGGTGCCGGCGCTGGCGATCGATGTGGTCGCGACCCACACCAACAAAGCGCCGGTTTCCTCGGTGCGCGGCGCCGGCTATCCGCAAGCGGCCTTCGCCATGGAACGCTTGATGGATCGCCTGGCGCGCACGCTCGACGTCGATCGCGCCGAATTGCGCCGCCGCAATCTCATTCCGGCGGAGAAGATGCCGTACCTTAAGCCGCTGAAGGCGCGTTCCGGCGAACAGGTGCAATACGACAGCGGCGATTATCCGGGCTGCCAGGCGGATATTCTCCGCGCCGCCGCCTGGGACGATTTTCCGCGCCGCCAGGCCGAGGCGCGTGCGCGGGGCCGCTACATCGGCATCGGGCTCGCGCATGGCATCAAAGGTACCGGGCGCGGCCCGTTCGAGTTCGGCGGCGTCCGCGTGTCGCCGACCGGCCACATCACGGTCTCGACCGGGGCGGCGGCGATGGGTCAAGGCGTTGCCACCGCGCTCGCGCAAATCTGCGCCGAAGCCTTCGGCGTGCGCGCCGAGAACGTGACGGTCATTGCCGGCGATACTGCTGCCGCACCGCTCGGCCTCGGCGGTTTCGCCAGCCGCCAAACGGTGACGGCAGGCTCGTCGGTGCACATTGCAGCCAAGGCGGTCGCGGCCAAGGCCAAAAAACTTGCCTCGCACATGCTTGAGGCGGCGGAGGACGATTTGGAAATCGTCGACGGCGAGGTGCGCGTTGTCGGGGCGCCGCAGCTTGCGGTCAAGCTCGGCGAGCTGGCGCGCGTGCTGAAAGGCGCGCCCGGTTATGCCTTTCCGAAAGACATGGATCCCGGTCTTGAGGCGAGCGCGACATTCCGCGTCGATCAGCTCGCCTATGCCAACGCCTGCCATGTCGTCGAGGTCGAGGTCGATATCGAGACCGGCCGTGTCACCATCCTGCGCTATCTCGCGATCCAGGACTCCGGCCGCCGCGTCAATCCGATGATCGTCGAGGGCCAAGTCCACGGCGGCATCGCCCACGGCATCGGCAATGCCATGTTCGAGTGGATGGGTTATGACGCGGCCGGCCAGCCCATCACCACGACCTTTGCGGATTATCTGTTGCCGACTGCGACGGAAGTGCCGTCGTTCGAGACCCTCTATAAGGAATCGCCGTCGCCGCACAATCCGCTTGGCGTCAAGGGCATTGGCGAGGTCGGCGTTATTCCTGCCGCGGCCGCTATCATCTCGGCCATCGAAGATGCGCTCACACCGTTCAACGTGCGCATCGCGCAGATGCCGATCACCCCGCCCAAGCTCGTCGAGCTGATCGCCCAGGGTGCGACACGTTAGGCTTTTGACCTGCCCACGCCGCCGGAGCAAAGTAGCGTCCGAAAATGGAGAATCGAATGTACCGCCTGATCACCGCCGCGCGCATCCTGTTCTGGTCGATGCTCGCCGTCGCCGTCGCCGCCGCCGTTCCGGCACGCGCTCAAAATTTTCCCGATCGGCCTTTGCACCTGATCATCCCCTATGGGCCGGGTGGTATTGTCGACTTCACCGGCCGCGTGCTGGCGCAAAAGATCGGTAATATTCTCGGTCAGCCCGTCGTGCCGGAGAACAAACCCGGTGCGGGCGGCATTGTCGGCGTCGATTACGTCGCGCATTCGTCGCCTGACGGCTACAATATGGCGCTGATGGACCCTGGCATCGTCGCCAATCCGACGCTGCATAAATCAATGCCCTACGACATCTTCAAGGATCTCGTGACGCTGTCGGTCGTCAGCTCATCGCCCGAGGTTTTGGTGGTGGCGCCGCAGCTCGGCATCAAAACCTATGCCGAGCTCGTGGCCTACGGCAAAGCCAATCCCGGCAAGCTGAATTACGCCAGTGCCGGCGTCGGCACTACGCCGCATCTCGCCGCCGAGATGTGGAAATTGCGCACCGGCATCGATGCCGTGCACGTCCCCTATAAGGGCATCGGCGGCTCGTTCACCGACATGATGAGCAACAAGATTCAGATGTCGTTTTCGAGCATCGCCGGCGCGCTGCCGTTCACCAACGATAACCGCATCGTTCCGCTCGCGACCACGGGCACGACACGTTCTCCGGTCTATCCTGATCTGCCGACGGTGGCCGAGGCGGGACTGCCCGGATACAGCGTCGATCTCTGGCTTAGCCTTTACGGGACCGCCGGGACACCGCCCGATGTGCTCGCCAAGATCAATAGCGCCATCAATAAGGCACTCCAGGATGGCGAGCTTAAAGCATCCTTCGCCAAGTTCGGCCTGACGCCGCGCGGCACGAGTCTGGCGGATAGCGCCGCTTTTACCAAGGACGAGTACGTGAAGTGGGAAAAGGTTATCGACGACGGCCACATTACGCTTGATTGACGATGACCGCTCCCTGGCCGACGGAATTGCGGCTGCATAAGGACCGCAAAACGCTCACTGTCGCTTTCGACAGTGGTGATCGCTTCGATCTCGCCGCCGAATATTTGCGCGTGCGCAGTCCGAGCGCCGAGGTTCAGGGACATTCGCCGAGCGAGCGGCGGACTGTCGCCGGCAAGCGCGATGTGCAGGTCCTCGAATTGCAGCCGATCGGCAATTACGCCGTGCGGCTCACTTTCGACGACATGCATTCGACCGGAATCTTTAGTTGGGAATACCTTTTCGAACTCGGTCGCAATCGCGAAAAATACTGGGGCGAATATCTCGGGGAGCTTGCGGAAAAGGGCCTTTCACGCGCACCGGCAGTGTAGCACGCCGGAATGAGCTACGTTTTTCCCGATTCTTTTGCCGAGAATCTTCGCAAAGCCCGTAACAGTTCCGTGCAAACCCATCAGTAGATTTACCTACGCGCGTTCGGCACGCGCACTCGAGCATGACTTGTGCACGAGGGGCGGCTTCGGCAAGGGAAAGGATCAAGTCGTGCGCACATTGCTTTGGCGTTTTTGCACGAACGAGCAAGGAGCGGCCGCAATCGAGTATGGCCTGCTGGCGGCAGGCATCGCGGTCGTCATCATCGCCGTGATCGCGGCACTCGGCACCAATCTGAACTCGACGTTCTCCACCGTCTCCGTCGCCATAAAATAACCAAGCGCCCGCTGCCGGCGCGTCAACCATCGGTCAACTTTGGTTCGGCATTATCGAGGCAGTGTCGGGGTGGGGCGTACAATGGGGCGCCTTCCGGCATCAGAACGGCCTCGGTCCCCCTCCCTCGGGACCGGGGCCGTTCGCTTTTGCGGCTTCCGCAGCAACGCCGCTCACCGAACGACACGGTATCGAAACCAATTTTGTGTCCATGGTTGACGAAGCGTTACAGAACGCAACGGACGACCGCCGCGCAGCGGACATAAAAAATCCGCCGGGAAGGAATTCCCGGCGGTTCATCTCGCACTGTGATCTTATCTCGGCGCGTCGATGCCTTTGGGTACCGCAATTCGGCCGATGAATCTATAGCTAGCGCCTATTGGAACTTGATCATGTCGGTGCGGGTCAGGGTCACCTTGCCACCCATGACCGGTGCGCTGATGAAGTTATAGATGGAATACTGCTCGATATAGGGGGTTTTCCCGGACACGCCATCGACCGCGATGATGGTCTGGTATTTATGGAAGAATGCCGAGGTGCCAGTGTAGAGGACGGCGCCGTTGACCGCCGAGCCGACCACGATGACGGTCTTGATACCCTTGTCCTTGAGGATTTTATCGAGATCGGTGCCGTCGAACTTGTCAAGGAACGCCGTTACGGTCGGCTCGGTTCCTTTGGGTGCGACTTCCGGCAGAGTGTCGGCAATTACCGTACTGGGGTAGTTGGTGTAGACAACTGTGAGGTCCTTGGCCCGTGCCGCAGCCAGGAGCTTCTGGACCTTAGGCAGCGAAGCAATGCAGCGCGGATTTGGGCCGCAGTTCTGCTTGAGAAAGTCCAACATCAAAAGCGCAGTGGTTTTGGGATCGACGGTGACGTCCGTGAGCTGCGGCGCGGGCGGTGCCTGCACGCTTTGCCATTCGTCGATGATGCTCTGAGCCTGCGAAGGCATGCCGTAAAGCAACACAGCCGCAAGCGCGGCAAGCGCCAATGGATGGCGTAGGTGAAACATCGCTTCCTCCCGGTGGTTTCTTGCTCCAAGAGGACCAGCAACCGAGCGGGCCGTCAAGCGTAAGAGACGCCGGCTATCACTGAATTCCGGTGATGTTGACGCCGGCCATTTGACACTGATGGACGCTTAATCTGTGCGAGGGTCGCAGCAATGCCGCCCTCGTTACGTCATAGAATCGGGTACTAAGGGCTGTAACCAATGTGAAAACGGGATTTGCCGAGATGACCAGGGTCTGCAGGCTTCACCGCTTGCCGTGTTTGCTCGCCGGGTTCCTCTTGGTGGTGCCGGCAGCATCCTTTGCTCAGTCCGGCAGCGGTTCAACCAAACAGCCGGCCGCGGCACCGAACCTCGCTGCCGCGATGGCGCAATACCGCCGCGCTTTGGAAGAATATACCAAAGCCCACGACAGTTACGTTGCCGCCGCCAAAGCGTATTGGAGCTCGATTGCCGAAAAACGGCAGGCGCGAAATGCCAAGCA
>Ga0102924_1002403_pt1 | contig 20427 bp, 20 predicted proteins | sample PaiPotPPM11metaG_FD_80116 | JGI IMG/M metagenome (GOLD analysis project Ga0102924, IMG submission 80116) | Iron sulfur acid spring bacterial and archeal communities from Banff, Canada, to study Microbial Dark Matter (Phase II) - Paint Pots PPM... ...
TCGCTCGCCGGTTACGTGGAAACCCGGCACCACGGGCGCATCGTTTTTGCGTTCTTGTTCAACGGCTCACCCGAAACTGCCGACCGGGCCATCGTGGCTGCCGTCAATCGTCTAGGATTGTGATGTAACCCGCGTCGTGTTTTTAAGCGCAACTTCATGATGAAGCCCCTCGCCTCAACGTATGTATGAGAGAGGAGGTCCACGATGACGATCGGCTCGCGATTCTGGAAGACGATCTCGGTTTTGGCGCTGGCTGTCGTCTCAGGCTGCGGGGGCGGCAGCGGCGGCGGCGGTGGAATAACGCCGTTGCCAACACCGACCCCGCCCACGCAATCCAAGATCACGCACGTCGTGATCATCTTCCAAGAAAACCGTACCGTTGACAATCTTTTCAACGGACTCCCCGGCGCCGACACGGTCGTGACCGGACAAAACTCGGCCGGACAAACAGTGCCGCTCCAACCGATCAGCATCACGGCACCTTACGACTTGGATCATAGCCATCACGGCTTTGTCGCCGAGTATAACGGCGGCGCTATGAACGGCTTCGACAAGGTCGGCAGCTCCGCGTGCAGCACCGGTTGTCCGCCGCCAAATGTGCGCGCGTACGGATACGTTCCGCAGAGTGAGGTGCAACCGTACTTCACGCTGGCCGAACGATTTGCGTTTGCGGATCGCATGTTCCAAACGAACCAGGGCCCAAGTTTTCCGGCCCATCAATACATCATCGCGGGAACGTCCGCGCCCACGGCCACAAGCACGCTCCTCGCGTCGGAGAATCCGTCGAGTCCGACCGGCGGCTCCGTGGGTGGATGCGATTCTCCAACCGGCAGTCTGGTCGCGCTCATCGATCCGAGCGGGAGCGAAGCGCAAAAACAGTACCCGTGCTTCGATCATCAAACGCTTTTCGACCTGCTCGATCAAAAACAGATATCGTGGCGCTATTACGAATCGTTTGTAGGGCCGGGTCTATGGACGGCGCCGGATGCGATCCAGCACATCCGCTCCGGGCCGGACTACGTCAATGTCGTGGCGCCTAACACCACCATCATTACGGACGTGCAACAAGGACGTTTACCGCAAGTCTCCTGGGTCATGCCGACGTGTGCGGAATCGGATCACGCGGGTTGTACCGATGGTACCGGACCGGCGTACGTCGCCTCGATCGTGAACGCGATAGGTTCGAGCCAGTACTGGAACAGCACCGCAATTTTTGTGACATGGGACGATTGGGGTGGCTGGTACGACCACGTCAAACCACCGTTGTACAACTCCTACGAGTTGGGCTTTCGCGTCCCGCTTATCATCATCTCGCCCTATGCTCGTCCCGGCTATGTCTCACACGTCCAGCATGAGTTCGGCAGCATCCTGAAATTCGTTGAGACCACATTCGGCCTTGGAAGTCTGGGCTTCACGGATGTCCGCGCGGACGACCTCGGCGATTGCTTTAATTATGCCCAACCGCCAATCTCATTCGTCACGATTCAATCGGTGCAGCACGCCGATTACTTTTTGCGGCAAGGCGACTCGGGACGCGCGCCCGACGACGACTTCTAATAGCGTAGCCATATAGCATAGCCGTGCGGGGCCCCCCGGATGCTAAGCCGAAGCGTGGTGCCCGATGGTTCCGATTAGTTTTGCCCTGATCATGCGCGTCGAGATGCCCAAGAGTCCCGGCGCGTTCAGCCAGCTCGCGGCCGCAATCGGCGACGCGGGTGGAGTCATCGCGGCGGTCGACATGCGTGCCCCCGGACGCACGACCGTAGTGCGCGACATCACCGTCAACGTCAGTTCCGAAGCGATCGGTAAAGCCGTCCGCGACGCGGTGGAAGCGCTCGACGGCGTCAACGTCGTTTTCGTTTCCGACAGCACATTTCTGGCGCATCTCGGCGGCAAGATTACGATCGAGCCCAAGATTCCGGTGAAGACGCGGCAAGATCTTTCGACCGTTTACACGCCAGGCGTGGCGCGCGTTTCAATGGCAATCGCGGCCGATCCGAGCAAAGCTTTTAATCTCTCGATCAAGCGCAACTCGGTCGCGGTGGTTACCGACGGTACGGCAGTTTTGGGTTTGGGGGATATCGGACCGTTCGGCGCGCTCCCGGTGATGGAAGGCAAAGCGATGCTGTTCAAGCAGTTCGCGGGAATAGACGCCTTTCCGATTTGCCTGGACACCAAAGACGTCGACGAGATCGTCGAAACCGTCGTGCACATCGCGCCGGTCTTCGGCGGAATCAATCTCGAGGATATATCGGCGCCGCGCTGCTTCGAGATCGAAGAACGCCTGATCGAGGCGCTGGACATTCCGGTGATGCACGACGATCAGCACGGCACCGCCGTCGTTATTCTGGCGGCGCTGATCAACGCCTCGCGGGTCGTCGGAAAAGACATGCGCGATTTGCAGGTCGTCGTCGCCGGCAGCGGCGCGGCCGGCACCGCGACGATCAAAATGCTACTCGAAGCGGGCGTACGCGACGTTATTCCGGTCGACCGGCCCGGCGCACTCAATCGCACCGATCGCTACGAAAACTCGCACTGGCGCTGGCTTGCCGAACACACCAACCGTGAAAATCGGCGCGGCACGCTCGCCGACGTCCTGAAAGGTTCCGACGTTTTCATCGGCGTTTCCGCGCCGGGTATTCTCAAGCCCGAAGACATTCAGGGCATGGCGCGCGATCCGATCGTTTTGGCGATGGCAAATCCGACGCCTGAAATCATGCCCGACATGGCGGCACCCTACGTCGGCGTCATCGCAACGGGCCGTTCTGATTTTCCAAACCAGGTCAACAATTTGCTGGCGTTCCCCGGAATATTCCGCGGTGCGCTCGATTCGCGAGCCCGCCGCATAACCGACAGGATGAAGCTGGCCGCGGCGAACGCGATCGCCTCGATCGTGGGCGATGAGTGCAGCGCGGAATACATTTTGCCGAGCGTCTTCGACGTGCGCGTAGTGGAAGCTGTCGCCAAGGCCGTCGCTTCGGCAGCGGTCGAAGAAGGCGTCGCGCGGCGTCATGCCTTGAGCGAAGGCGAACCTGCGCAATGGCGCTAGCGCGAATTCTGGTCATCGAAGATGACGAGGACGTTTCGAAACTCGAACAGGCGGTGCTGGAACGCGCGGGTTACGAAGTGCGTGTCACCGGCACCGGAGCGGAAGGCTTGGAGCTCGCCGATTCATACAAGCCCGACGCCGTTATCCTCGACATCGGTTTGCCGGACATCTCCGGCCTCGACGTTTGCACGACGCTCTCAAACTCGACGAGCGCGTTCATCTTGATGGTGAGCGGTCACTCGCGCGAACAGGACGTGCTGCTCGGCCTGGGACTGGGCGCGGACGATTACATCACCAAACCGTTTTCCGGAAACGAACTCGTGGCGCGCGTTGCCTCGTTTCTGCGCAGACGCGAAAAGTATTTGCAAAAAAAAGACGACGCGGGCGTTCTGCAAATAGGCAGCGCGCAATTGGTGCGCGATTTTCATACGCTTAACTACGACGACAAGACGATCACGCTGACCGCGCTCGAGTTTCGCCTGCTATGGTTCTTGGCCGAAGGCGAGGGCCGGTTGCTGACGCGCGCCCAGATTCTCGAACAAGTCTGGAACGACACATCGGGCGTACCGACGCGCGTCGTCGACGTGCACATCGCGGCCTTGCGCAAGAAGATGTCGGAGGTGGGTGCGCCGCTCGAAATAGCAAGCGTCCGCGGTATCGGATACCGGCTCGACACGAAGGAACCCCCGCGGCAGGTAAGCGTCTCCGAGCGTCCGTAACCCATGAGCGGTGCCCCTATTTTTTTTCGCCCTCGCGCTGACGATTTACGCTGCCCCCGCCGGCAACCGCATAGCCGGAGCCCCCAATCCGAATAATCCGTATAACGTGATCCTGCCGAACGGGCGCACTGTTTCGCCGATCGGGAAGAACGTGGTTGTCGGCATGAACGCGCTGGGCGTTGCGCTCTCACCCAACGGAAAATACGCGATCGTATCAAACGACGACGAGCGCGTAAGCGCAGCTGTAAGCCGTTATTCGCCGGTGCGTGGCGGCTATTCGCTCACCGTCGTCAACACGGCGACGATGCGCGTTACCGACAATTTTACAGCTGCCGGCGTGAAGTTTTTCCTCGGCATCGTTGCGGTAAACGATCCGGCCCATCCCGGAAAAACGCTGGTGATTGCGGCGGGCGGCGGAAACGACGTCGTCTATTTTTTTCAACTCGACGCAGCGGGGAAGCTAACGCAGGAAACTCCGCCGCTACAAACCATGCCCCCGGTTCCATTGCCATCGCGTCCGCTTTATGCAAACGCGAACCGCGCTTTTCCGGGCTGGATTGCGTTATCGGCGAACCGCCGGATCGTCTACGTCGTGAATAATCTCGGGAATGCCGTCACCGATGTAGACATAGCGACGCGCCGGCTGATGCATGAAGGGCCGCCATGGGGCGTTGGATATTTTCCGTACAGCGCCGCGATAGCCGGACGCCGGCTCTACGTTACAAATCCTGGACTTTCCATCTACGAAAATCTTCCGCAGCCGGTGCGTTATCCGCAATTCGCGGCGGTCGCCGCCGCCCCGCAGGATGCTTCGTCGTTGACGGTTCTGCCGTTGGCCGCGTCCGGAGCGATTGAGGGCGCGGCCGTCAATTCTTTGAGTCTGGATACAACGCCGGACGGCGTGCAAAACGTCGGCGGTGCGCAGCCGACCGCACTTGCCATTTCGAAGAACGGCCGCTACGCATACGTGTGCATGTCCAACGTCGACCGCGTGGCGGTCGTGGATTTGCCGGGCGTGCCGCGCGTCGTCGGCGGCATAGAGTTGCGCCTTTTCGACAAGTCGCCGTACGGCATGCAGCCCAACGCGATCGTCCTAAGCCCCGACGGCAAGCGCGTCTACGTTGCGCTCGCCGGACTCAACGCCGTCGCCGTGCTCGATGCGAAAAAACCGGCGCGGTTGCATCGCCTTGGCCTTATTCCAACGGGATGGTATCCGACGGCGCTTGCGATTTCGCATGACGGCCGTTATCTCTACGTTGCCAATGCGAGAGGTTTTGGACAAGAACCCGGTTTTGAAGGCGCCATACCGTCGCGCACCGGCACGGACGGGCACGTCTTTCAGGTTGGCCAGGACAGCAACGTCGTTTGGGCGACACTTCAAAAAGTCGATCTGCGCAAGCTTCCGCTGATGGCCACGACGCTTTCCACCCTGAAATATACGCGCGTACCGCTGCACCCGCCGGAAAACACCATGGTGCCGCCGATGCGTTCGCTTAGACGCAGCCAATTCATCAAACACGTCGTGTTCATTCTCGAAGAGAACAAGACGTATGACGCGATGCTCGGCGACCTCACCGATGCTCAAGGGCGGCCGTACGGCAAAGGCGATCCGTCCCTCGTGTCGTTCGGCCAAGACATTACGCCGAATCTGCACACGCTCGCGCGCGAGTTTGGCCTGGCCGTCAACCTGTACGCCGACGGGGATGAATCCGACGCCGGACACCAATTTGCTACCGCCGGTATTGCCAGCACATACACGGAAAAAGTACTGCTCGTAAAGACCGGGCGTTTTCGCCCGGTCAACAAGAACGAAGACCCCGAAGATTACCCGCGTGCCGGATACATCTTCAACAATACTGCGCGCAACGGGCTATCGTATCGCGACTATGGGGACTTGGTCCGGCTGAGCGGTTATGATGCGGGAGCTGCGTTGGATCCGCGCGTGGACGATCCCAATTTTCGCGGGCCCGACGATCAACGCGCGCCGACCAGCGGCCTGGGCGGGCTCTACGCGTTCAACGTCCTTGCGCCCGCCGTTTTGCAGAATCACATCGACGTGAATTATCCGGGTTGGAATTTACGGATTCGCGACGTTCGCCGCGCCAATGAATACATCGCCGATTTTCACAATCAGCCGATGCCGGACTTCACCTACATTTGGCTGCCGGACGATCACGGTGGCACCGGCCCCGATATTCCGCCGCTGCCCGAGGAAATCGCCGATGGCGATCGTGCATTGGGCGCGATCGTCGATTTTCTGAGCCACCAGCCCGAATGGGATTCCACCGCCATCCTTATCACGCCCGACGACGCGCAAAGCTCGCGCGATCACGTGAGCGAGCACCGCACGTATGCGATCGTCGTATCGCCGTACGCTCGCCGGCATTACACCGGCTCCGCCCATCTTTCAACGGTCAGTATTTTGAAAACGGAAGAAGAGTTGCTCGGTTTGCCGGCACTATCGCTGGGCGATCTGCTAGCCACCGATATGGCAGATTTTTTCACGGCGAGTTCGGCCGATGCCGCGCCCTACAATGCGATTCCCGTTCCGAGGCAGACTGCCAGCATTGAAGGCCGGCGCATCGCCGCGCTGCTCGAGTATACCGATCAGAGCGGCCCGGATGCAGATGCGCAAAGGTCCGCGCGCCTGATCGATCTTTCCCGCCGAGCCGACAAGCTGGCGGCCCATCGCGCGACCATGAACGCGCGGGAGTATGAATTTGATCAGCAGGCACTCTATGCAGCCGCAATGTGCGTCGTTAGCGTGAATTCAAAATGAGCGGGCAAGCCGTGCACTTCGGTCCGCATCTGATTGCCAGCGCTTCCGGCACGCTGCGCCGGGCGCTAATCGTCATGCCGTCGCCGGCAATCGAAAACGCGCGGCCGCTTCCGGGCGAGCCCAACGCCGTGCATTCACGAGCGCGGGCCGAGCTGGAAATATTTGCAAAGACCCTGCGCTTCCTGGGCTGCGACGTCGTGGAATTGCAGAGCCGCTCGCTCGATCCGCTGGCGAGCTCCGTTGCGGATGTGGCGATCGTATTTGAAAGCGGCGCGGCAATCATGCGCCCATCGTCGCCGGCGCGGCGCGAAGAAGCGGTCTGGATCGAAGAAGAGTTTGAGACACGGGACATCCCGATTGCGGCGCATCTATCGGCGCCCGGACTGCTGGACGGAAGCGACGTCGTGCTGGCCGGACAAACAGCGTTCATCGGCGTTAGCTCACGGGGCAACGCGCTGGGCCGCGACGGTTTCGCGCAAATCGCGCAGGCGCATGGTTTCTCGCCCGTCGAGGTGCGGCTCGCTGCAAAGGTGCCTTCGCTGCGCGCTGTCTGCGGCGTACTCTCTGAAGAAGCGCTGGTCATCGCGCCCGAGCGCCTAGATCGCGCCGCCTTTGCCGGCTTTAAAACGATTGCGGTCGACCGCGGCGACGAATTCGGTGCGGGCGTTCTGAACGTCGGTCACCACCACGTTATTGCGGACGTCCGTTTTCCGCGCGTGATCGACGCATTGCGCGACTCGGGCACGCGTGTAGATGCGATCGATCTCTACGATTTTGGACGGATCGGCTTGACTCCGTCTGTGCTGGCAATCGATCTGAAACGTGTCTAAGCAACTGCGCATCGCGATTTTTTCCGACGTCCACGGAAATCTCTCCGGGCTCGACGCCTGCCTTGCGGATCTGCAAGCGCAGGGAGGGGCGAATATCTACGTTGCCGCCGGCGACCTGTGCATGGATGGGCCGAAACCGAAGAAAGTCTTGCAGCGTCTCCAAGAGATCGGCGCGCAGTGCTTGCGCGGCAATACGGATCGCTATATCGGCGCGCAATCGGACGAGGAGATGGAAGGCGCAGATGCCGCGGATCGCAAGCAAGTCGAATGGCAGCGCAAGGAAATCGGCGAAAAATGGGTGGCGTGGCTGCGGGCGCTTCCGTTTTCGCTGCGATTCGGAACCGAGAAGAATCAACTACTCGTCGTCCACGCGAACCCCACTTCAGACAACGAACATCTGTGGCCCGGCGCCGAGAATGACGTGCTGGAACGCTTGATCGGCGACGAACCGGCGGGGACGATTGCGTTCGGGCATCTGCACATTCCGTACGTGCGGAGCTGGCGCGGCAAGACGCTGGTAAACGTTTCGTCGGCGGGACTTCCTAAAGACGGCGATCCGCGCGCAGGCTATGCGATTTTGAGCGAACGCTCGGAGGGGTGGGAGATTCGGCACCGCCGCGCGCCTTTCGACGTAAAGAAAGTCGCAACGCAGCTGGCCGACTCCGGCATTCCGGGCAGCTCCGATTTGATCTCCACGCTTCGCCGCCACCGGTACAAACGATTAAAATCGCTGATTCCTTAGCGCTCGAGATCTCACATATCGTCAAGCGCTACGGTGAGTTCACCGCTGTTGACGACGTATCGCTGCGCGTGCGTGCCGGCGATTTCTTTGGTTTTCTCGGTCCCAACGGCGCGGGAAAGACCACGACGATCAACGCCGTCGTCGGGTTGGCGCGGCTGAATGCGGGATCGATTCGCGTCTTCGGATACGACAACGTCACGCAGTGGCGCGAGGCGCGGCGCTTCATCGGGCTCGCGCCGCAGGAATATAACTTCGACCGTTACCTTTCGATTCGCGATATTCTGATCTACCAAGCCGGGTATTTCGGCATTCGCGCTCGCGACGTGCGCGAACGCGCCGACATGCTGCTCGAACGATTCGGCCTGGCCTCAAAAGCGAAGCTCGACTACCTGAAGCTTTCCGGTGGACAAAAGCGCCGCCTCACGCTGGCGCGAGCGCTGATCAACACGCCTAAATTGCTTATTCTGGACGAACCGACGGCGGGCGTGGACGTCGAGTTGCGGCTGGAACTGTGGGAGCTGTTGCAGCAGCTCAATCGTGAAGGCATGACGATCTTCTTGACGACGCATTATTTGGAAGAAGCAGAAATGCTCTGCCGCGACGTCGGCATTATTCGCGCCGGCAAGCTCGTCGCGCAAGAGCCGATGCACGAGCTGTTGGAGCGCAAAGGCAAGGGCCTTCAGGAAGTATTCTTGGAGTTGACGCGTTCCGGTCCGGCGGAGCTCGTATGAACTACGTCGGCATGTTCACGCTGATGAAGCGCGAGATGGTGCGCAGCCTCAAAATCATCAACCAAGTCATTTGGCCGCCGATGATCACGACCGCGCTGTACGTGTTCGTTTTCGGCGTGGCGCTGGGCAGCCGCGTCAAGGCGCCGCACGGCATGTCGTACTCCGTGTTTCTCATTCCCGGGCTTATCATGCTGCAGGTTATCGACTCGTCGTACGGCGAGTGCAGCAGCTCGGTGTTCCAGGCGCGGTTCATGAATTGGATCCAAGAAATGCTGGTTGCGCCGATGTCGGCGTATGAAATCGTGTTTGGGTACATATCAGGAAGCATCGTGCGCGCGCTGTTGATCGCGTGCCTGATTATGGGACTGGGCTTCGCACTCGTGCACACGCTGCCGCGAGACTGGCTGCTGTATTTCGGCGTGATCATCGACGTGGGACTGCTTTTTTCAGCGCTGGGCGTGATTTTCGGGCTGATGGCGGAGAAATTCGATCACCTCGCGGTGCTAACGACGTTCGCGATTACGCCTTTGGTGTTCGTCGGCAGCGCCTTCACGCCGGCGCAGTTCCTGCCGCCGAGCATTTTGCGGTTCGAGTATTTCAATCCGATGTTTTATGCGATCGACGCCTTCCGCTACAGCTATACCAATGCCAGCTACCTGCCGCTGTGGCTTTCGCTCAGCGTCATTACCGGGTTGGCCGCGCTTTGCCTCGGGATCGCGCTATCGATGGCCGTCGTTGGGTATAAGCTGCGCGCATGATCGGACTCGCGCTGGTTTCGGTTCTGTTGTCGCCGTGGAAGGGGCCGTCGCTGCCGACGGCACCGACGGGCAACTATAAAACGTCCTACGCTATGACAGTGCGCGGCGCGCCGGGCGCGCGCGTGGATCTCCGAGCGGACGGCGTCGCAAAAGGCTGGGTGGCGGCTTTCTGCACGCAGCGTTTGTGTGCGCCGTTCCATACGATCGTAACGCTGGACGGCAGCGGCAAAGCGCGCTTAGAGTTTAGCTTGATTCGAACCGATCCGAAGGCTGCGACTCATACGCACGCGGTCATTCGCGCAGACGGCGGCCTCGCGGCCCGCGCATCATCCCGTTAAAAGAATGGGTTGCGCGCTTTCTCCCACACGACTTTAGTCGGCGGCCCATGACCCGGCATGAGAACGGTGTCTTCGGGTAGCGTGAAGATCTTCGAGCGCACGCTGTTGAGAATATCCGCGTACGTCGAAGCGTCACCATAAGCGCCGCCGACGCTGCCTGCAAAGAGCGTGTCGCCTGTAAAGAGCGTGGATTTAAAGAGATACGATGACGAGCCGTCGGTGTGTCCCGGAGTGTGCAGCAATCGGATGCGCACGTCGCCGAAGGGAAGCTCTTCGCCGTCTTTCACTAACAACGCCGAGCCTGCGAGCGATCCGATGGCGTGAACGTCGGCGCGGTGCATCACGATTTTTGCTTTTGGGAAACTCGCGGCAACATCGGCCGTGGCGTCGCAATGGTCCGCATGCTTGTGCGTGACGAAGATGTATTCCAGGTGATAGGCGCCGTCGCGCAAGATGCGCAGCAGGTTGCCGGGAACGCCGGCCGGATCGACCAGCGCCGCGCGTTTTCCGCCGTCCAAGAAAAAGACATACCCGTTGCTCGGATGCGGATGCTGCGGATGATGACGCACGTCGGGCAGCGCGATCGGATCGGGATGCCAGCGCCCCGCGGCGGCGTCGGCGAGTTTACCGGGATCGAGTTTTAGCGGCGCCGCCAAGGCGCGGGCTTGCTCGTCAGCCGGCATGGCACGGCCGCGACGCCACGCGTCTATCTCACTTGCTTGCAGGCCGGTGGCGCGGGCCAGCGCCGCGGCGCTCGCTCCGGTTCCCCGCATCGCCTTGGTCAAAATGTCGCAGAATTCGTCCTCGAGCGGCATCAAAATCGGCTTCTGCGCCCCGGCCGCCGCGGCCCGTCGCAACCGGAGGCGGTCGCCGGCCGGTCGAAACGAGCGGCATGGAACACGTCATCATCATCGGCTCCGGCCCCGCCGGGCTCACCGCTGCTATTTACGCAGCGCGGGCCAACCTGCGGCCGCTGGTGCTGGCCGGCGGCATGTACGGCGGGCAGCTGATGCTGACGACCGACGTCGAGAACTATCCGGGCTTTCCCGACGGCATCATGGGTCCCGATCTGATGATCAAGTTTCGCGAGCAGGCCGAGCGGTTTGGCGCGCGGATTGAAAACGTGGACGTCGTCGCCGTGGATTTCACAAAACAGCCGCTGCTGGTGCGCACGGCTGAAGCCGAATTCAAAGCCAAGAGCGTGATTGTCGCGACCGGCGCGGATGCGCGCTGGCTCAACATTCCTGGCGAAGAGAAACTGCGCGGGCGCGGCGTCTCGACGTGCGCGACCTGCGATGGCGCGTTTTTCCGAGAAAAACACATCGTCGTGGTCGGCGGCGGCGATTCGGCGATGGAGGAAGCGCTGTTCCTAACGCGTTTCGGTTACAAAGTGACGGTCGTTCACCGGCGCGACACGCTGCGCGCGAGCAAAATCATGGCCGACCGCGCGTTTTCGCACGAGAAAATCTCGTTCATTTGGAATACGGCGGTAGAAGAGGCAATCGGCGATGACAAATTGCGCGCGCTCAAATTGCGCAACACCGCCGATGGCACGCGCTCCGAGCTCGAGGCGGATGCTCTCTTTATCGCGATCGGGCACGATCCGAACACCGCGATCTTCAAGGGGCAGCTGGATTTGGATGCGATGGGTTACATCGCTTCGCCCGACGGTGTATCCACGAACGTCGAAGGCGTCTTTGTAGCCGGTGACGTGAACGATCTTCGTTACAAACAGGCCGTCACCGCCGCGGGCGCGGGCTGCCGCGCAGCAATGGACGCAGAAAAATATCTCGAAGCGATCGAATTTCCGATCGAAGAGGCGATCGCGTAAGCTCCCTATCGCGAGTGTGGCTTAACCGGAGCCGGCGGAACGAAGGAGATCTTCAATCCGGCGGTTTTCGCAGCGTCCTCGACTTGTAGCACTGTCCCGTAATAAGCTTTCACCTCGATCATTAGATGTGCGACCGTGTTCGGATGCTGCCGAGCGATACGGACGAAAATCGAATGCAGCTTTGCGAGTGGAACTTGCGTCCGATCGATATAAATAAGGTTGTTATTTCCGATCGACACTTGAATCGAGCCGGCGGCAAAGATCGCTTAGCGGACCTACTGCCAGAGCGTCATTACAAACATCGGGCGCGCGCCCTTTACCGTTATCGGGCCGGTCGGCGTGCCGCATGTGGCCATGTAGGTTGTGGGCCGTTTGGTTGAAGCGGCCGGAACCGAGCAGACGAGATTGCCGCTGCAATAATAAGGATAGTTTCCAATAACGGTCCCCGTGCCGGCATTGCACATTATTCCGCTGCCGCCAGCGAGTTGAAATCTCCAAGGTTTGGATGCGCCTTTCGGGTTTGCTTGCGGTAGGGGTTTGGTGAGATTGATAACCGTGCCGGTATTCGCGGCAACGTTCGCGGGGCAGTTCACGACGTTGTTCGAGACTTTGAAACACGGATCCATGATCGAGTTTCCGATCATGCACCGGAACGCATCGCTGCGCCTCGAGGCGATGGAACTCGTCCAGCACGAGCCTTTGACGGCCTTGCCTTTCATGCCGGCGGCGCTGTAATTTACGATCTTCGTTGGGCCGGGATAAGCGCCCGCGGGCAGAATTGCCAAACTCATCACGGCGACAACGATGAGAGCTGAGATCAAGTGTTTCATAAATGCTCCTTTAGTGCGCCCCTCGTCACGCGCGCATGCTGCGCGCCCCCTTCGACTCGCTACGCTCGCTCAGGGCTTCGGCGGGTCCTTCGACAAGCTCAGGATGACACATTGGATGCCATCATCGTTGCGACAATAAATTCGATATTGCCGACTCTAATGTAGGATATTTGAAAATATAGCCTTCCGCCTGCGCGCGCTCCGGAAGGACGCGCTGGCCTTGCAGAGCCATCTCGGCGCCTTCGCCCAGCATCATTTTCAGCGCAAAGTTCGGCACGGGCAATACCGCGGGGCGGTGAAGCGCCTTTGCGAGCATTTCGGTGAAAACTTTGTTGCGCACCGGATTGGGCGCCGTTCCATCGATCGCGCCGGCCAGTCTATCGATGGCTAGGATGTAAATTCCGACGAGATCGTCGATGTGAATCCACGAATACCACTGCTTGCCGGTTCCCAGCCGCCCGCCCGTTCCGGTTTTGAAGACGGGCATAATCTTCGCGAACACGCCGCCGTCGCGTCCCAACGCGAGGCCGTTGCGCACGCAGGCGACCCGCATGCCATAGTCGCGGCCGCGCTGCGCGACGTTTTCCCACTCCACACACACTTGCGCCAGAAAATCCATGCCGGGCGGGCTGCTTTCGGTAAACGAGGCGTCTTCGCTGGTTCCGTAATAGCCGATGGCGGAAGCCGAGACGTAGGCTTGCGGTTTCGGATCCACGTGCGCGAGCGCGTCGAAAAATTTTGAAGGAAGGGTCGTGCGGCTTTCACGGATGCGCTGCTTGACTTGGCCGTTCCACCGCTGCGCGATCGGCTCGCCGGCGAGATTGACCACCGCGTCGGTAGCGCCCGCGGCCGCTGCGGCGGCATGCGGTTCGCGCATCGATCCCGTTCGCACCTCGTCGCCGCGCGCTTGTAAGGCGGCCACCAGGTGGCTGCCGATAAAGCCGCTAGCGCCGAAGACGGCGATGCGCATCAGATTCCGCCTATGAATCTCCCGGGGTTAAGCGTTCCATGAGGGTCGAAACGCGCCTTCATCGCGCGCATTTTTTCGATCGCCGGCGGGACCGCGCCCCATGGTTCGAATGGCGCGCGCACCGCCGCATCGCTCGCCACGATCGCACACCGCGGCTCGAGCTCGCGCAGTTCGATGTGACACGCTTCGATTTTGTCAGCGAACCTCCGTGCGTCGCGCTCGCTCGCGCGCACGAAAACGTCGCCGTTCATCACGTCAAGCAGCACGTCCGTAAACAACTCGCGGCGGTTGCACGCATCGCGGAGCCGCTCGGCTCGCTCTTCGGCCGTTCCGGGAGGCCCGAACAAGCGGTAGGTGATCGAACGGCCGCGCTTGTTGGCGATGCACGCATCGAGCGTACGGTCGAAACTTTCGGCGGCGCCAGTGTCGACGATCGTGGTCTCGGGCACGCCCGCTTTTCCGAGTGCGGAACGCGTGTCGAGCGTGGCGCGCTCGAGCAGCTCTTCGGTGCCTTCGAAATAGAGCAGCACGCGGCCGTCGACGTCATCTGCGCCGTCGACGTTTTTGCCGAAACCTTCAACGCAAAACGCGGCTGCGGGAGTAACCGCCAGCGACGCTATTTGCGCAATCGCGCGCGGGCGCGTGGCCTCGGGCAGCGGCGCGATGAGCGCACGGCGTTTCTTCGGAACCGGGAGCGTTTTAAAATTGAGGTGCGTGAAAACCGCGAGCGTTCCAAACGAACCGATGTAGAGTTTGCTCATGTCGTAGCCGCTCACGTTTTTTACGACCATGCCGCCGGCGTTCGCGAGCGTTCCATCCGCGAGCGCGACTTGCGAGCCGATCACGAAGTCGCGCGCGCGTCCGTAAAAGTGCCGCCGCGGTCCGGGCCAGCCCGCCGCCAACGAACCGCCGATCGTGGCTTTCTTGCGCAACGGAACGTCGATCGGAATGAATTGTCCATGCTTGCCGAGCGCCGCGTTCAGCTGTGCGACGCGCACGCCGCTTTGCGCGGAGCACGTCAGATCGTGGTATTCGTGGGCGAGAATGGCGCTGAGGCCCGTGGTTATCAACGATACGTCGGCGCGCGGTAAGGCCGGACCCATACCGGAGAGCGTCTTGCCGCCCTCGACCGATACTTTCAAACCATCGCGGTCGCAGCGCGCGAGTGTCTCGCGCAGTTCGTCGACGGTCACTTCACTTCGGCGCAGCCGACGCCGGCGGGAAAAATCTTTTCGGGATTGAGCACGCGCTTGGGATCGAATACTTCGCGTACGCGCGCCATCGTGGCGAGGTCGTCGGTGGAGAAGATGCGCGTGAGCGTGTCGCGTTTCTCATACCCGATGCCGTGCTCGCCGCTGATCGTGCCGCCGAGATCGACCGCCGCTTGAAGAATCTCGTTGCCCGCTTCGATAACCGCGGCAACCTGTTTGCTGTCGCCGCGATCGTACATCAGCAACGGATGCAAGTTGCCGTCGCCGGCGTGAAACACGTTGCCGGCGATAATACCACGCGAACCGCACGCCGCTTCGACGGCTTGCAGCGCTTGCGGCAGTTTGGTGCGCGGCACGACGACGTCTTGAATGTAGTAGTTCGGCGCGATGCGGCCGGTCGCGCCGAGCGCGCCTTTGCGCCCCGCCCAGAGTGCATCGCGTTCGGCCTCGGATTTTGCGGCGCGCCAGGTGGTCGCACCGTTTGCCTTCATGATGCGGCCGATCTCACTCTCGTGCAGGTTCATCTCGTCTTCGAAACCCGCGCTTTCAATTAAAAGCACGGCCGCTGCATCGGTCGGGTATCCTGCGTGGAACGCGGCTTCAATCGCGGGAAGCATGACGTGATCCATCATCTCGAGGGCGGTCGGTATGATGCCGGCGCCGATGATTCCGGTGACCGCGGCCGACGCTGCGTTCACATCGTCGAACGCGGCCAGCCACACGCGCACCGTTTCCGGCTGGCGCAATAAACGCACCCAGGCCGACGTCACGACGGCAAGCGTGCCTTCACTGCCGACCAAAAGGCCGGTGAGGTCGTAGCCGATATCATCGACCGACGTGGTCACCACATCGCCGTTTTCGTCGACGATCTCGAGCTCGAGGATGTGATTGACGGTCGTTCCGTACGACAGGCAATGTGGACCGCCGGCGTTGGTGCCGATGTTGCCGCCGATGGTCGAAACTTTTTGCGACGAAGGATCGGGCGCGTAGAAGAGGCCATCCGAAGCCACGCGCTTGGAAAGGTCAAGATTTATGAGGCCCGGTTGCACGCGCGCACGCCGGTTGCGAACGTCTACTTCGAGCACGCGATTCATGCGCGCGAACGAGAACACGACGCCGCCGCGCGCTGGAATAGCTCCGCCGCACAAGCCGGTGCCGGCGCCGCGCGGAATGATCGGCTCGCCGCAGTCCTTGGCGATTTTTACCGCGGCAGCTACTTCGCGGGTGGATGCGGGCAACACGACCGCCGAGGGCACGACGCCTTGCGAGTACGCATCGAACGCATAAACCGCGAGATCTTCCGCTTCCGTCTTGACGGCGTCCGCGCCGAGCGCGTCAATGAGCCGCTGCTTAAGCATCGGCTAGAGTTTCAACGGTAGAGCAAATACTTCTGCCGGATAGCGAGAAAGCGTCGCAGGGCCGGCGTCCATTGCGCCTCGATCTCTTGCGCGGAGCGCCCGGCTTGCAGCGCCGTTGCGAATGTATCGGTACCCCAGTCGGTAGCGGTGGATTTGACGCTGACGTTGAGCGAACCGGGCGAAACGGCGCGGACCGCCGTGGCGATCTCTACGGCCGTTCGAACGGACGGAAAGATTTTCGGATCGAAGACGTCGAGCTCGACGCCTGCGATTTGCTTGCCGGTCAACGGACCGAAAAACGGCGACCAGTACGCCGGCCGGAAGTAGACGCCCGGAATATTGCGGGCGTTGAGTTCGTTTGCCAGGCCATACGCATCGACGTCTTGCCCGCCGATGTACTTGAACGGTTTGGTCGTACCGATGCCCCCATTCAATCCGATGCCGTCGGTAAGGCCGGTGCACGGATAGACGACCGTCGTGCTCCATTCCGGAATGTTGGGGGAGGTTTGCACCCATTGCAAGCCCGTATCGGGCCATAGCATCGAGCGCCGCCAGCCCTGCATTTTGATGACGCGCAGATTTGCGCCGATGCCGAATTGGTTGTTGAAGAGGCGCGCGAGTTCGCCGACCGTCATGCCGTGGCGCATCGGGACCGGATAGAGGCCGATGAACGATTTGAATTTCGGATCGAGCACCGGCCCTTCGACCATTGCGCCGCCAATCGGGTTGGGCCGATCGAGCACCCAAATCTCCTTGCCGAATTCTTTGGCGGCTTGCATGGCGTAGGCCATCGTCGAAACGTAAGTGTACGGGCGCGCGCCGACGTCTTGGATGTCAAAGAGCAAGACATCCACGCCGTCGAGCATCTGCGCCGTTGGATGCCGCTGGTCGCCGTACAAGCTGTACACCGGCAGACCGGTGCGTGCATCGGTGTATGAAGCGACATAGGCGCCCGCGGGACGATCGCCGCGTAGGCCGTGCTCGGGTGAGTAGATCGCTTTTATGCAAATGTCTCCGTTGGCTTTGATCGCGTCGACGATGTTCACCAAGCGCGACGTGACGCCGGTTTGGTTTGTAATGACGCCCACGCATTTGCCGGCAAGATCGTGCCACGCGCTTTGTAAGAAGATTTCATCGCCGAGGGTGACGCGCGCGGGCGGTGGGATCGTGCCGAGCAAGACGGTGGCCAGCGCCGCAGTGAGCGCGAGTTTAAGCAAAGACCGCCTCGACTTGTTTGGGGATGATCCCTTGCTCGCGCGCGCGGCGGAAGAGTTCCTTGACGGCCGCAATGCCTTCGTCGCCGATGTCGTCGCTAAATTCGTTCACGTAGGTATCGATGTGCTTGCGCATCACGGTTTCGTCCATTGATTGCGCGTGCTCGTGCACGTACTTCATGACCTCGTCCTCGTGCTCGCGCGCATACTTCAAACTGCGGCGGATTGCATCGTTGACTTCTTTGGTTCGTTCTACGAGATCGTTACGCACCATGATAGCGCCGAGTGGCACCGGCATCCCGCCGGTCTCCTGTTCCCACCATTCGCCCAGATCGACAACGCTGACCAAGCCTTCATCTTTGTAAGTGAAGCGCGATTCATGGATGATGAGTCCGGCGTCAACGGTTCCATCTTTCACTGCATCGACGATTTTATCGAAGCGCATCGCGAGCGTTTGGGGCCGCTTGCCGGTGCCCATTGCCAGGCTCAACAGCATGAACGCCGTGGTGCGCTCGCCCGGAATGGCGATTACCTTGTCTTCGAAATCTTTTAACGTCTTGCCGGCGCCCGGTTTCGCCACGACCAGCGGACCGCAGGCGTGGCCGAGTGCGCCGCCCGCGCGCAAGACGCTGTAGTTTTCCAGCAAGTCCGGCACGACGGCATAGCTGACTTTCGTCAGTTCGTAGTCGCCCTTCAGCGCGGAATTATTGAGGTTTTCGATGTCCTCGAGCTGCACGGTAATCGGCGGCGCATCCTTTAGTAGGCCGTTAGCCAGCGCTGCAAAGATGTACGTGTCGTTGGGGCAGGGCGAGTACGCGAGCGTAAGGGTTTTGTTATCCATCTTTCGTTCCAAGAAGCGAGAGCAGTGCGTTTAAAACGCGCTCGAGTCCGCGCGCGCCGGCTTCAAAATCCCAGCCGCTGCGGCCGCGGTCGCCGGCGAAGTTCGATATACCCCGGACTTCGATGGCCGGCACGCCCGCGATTTCAGCCGCGCGTAACACCGCGAACCCCTCCATCGTTTCAACGCCCACGCCTTGCGCAGCAAGGCGAGCCGCCGTTCCGTCGAGCGCGGTTACTTGCGTGACGGTCACGCCGCGCACGCTGCGAAATCCGAGTTCCACGAGCCGATCCACTAGCGCGAGATCGGAGCTCGCGCGGTCGACCACGCTGGCGCTATCGGGCAGTTCGATCGGCGCGCCGGTTTCCAGGCACAACGCGAGCGAATCGTCCGAAACCACGACGCCTTCGCCGATGTCCCCGCAGCCTTTGAATGCGCCGGCCAAGCCCGCGTTGATCACCAGCTCGGGGCGACTTTGCGCGAGCGCGCGCGAGACTGAAGCGGCCGCTTCGACCGGACCGACTCCGGTGACGAGCATTTCGACGTGCGGTTGCGATTCAAAGAACGCCAATTCTTTGTTGACCGCGCATGTAACCAAAATCACGGAACACCGATGAACTTGTGCGTTTGTAAGGAGAGCCGGAAGCGCCCGGGGTGCGCCTTCGCGTATTCGAGCGCGAGCGCCACGTTATTGGGCTTGTTCCCCTCGGGCTGCAGCAGCACGGTCTTTTTATCGGCGAAGAGTTCGAGCCAGTTTTCGGGCACGCGCTCGTCGACGATCAATTTCACTTCATTGGCTCGCTTCGCCATACGCGCGTCAACGCGTTCTTTCGGGGAGACGGTGAGCCACACGTCGTCGGGAAGTTCGGTGGCGATCGTTCCGTTGGATTCGATGTGCACGCGCCGGCCGTCGCGCCGTAGGGCTTCGATCAGTTCGAGCGCCTCGCGTTGCGCGAGCGGTTCGCCGCCGGTCAGCACGACCATCGGGCAATCCTTGCCGAGCTCGCGCACTTTGGCAACGACTTCGTCTACAGTTGAGAAGAACTTTAGCGAGTAATCGGTGTCGCAAAAATCGCAGGAGAGATTGCATCCGGCGAGGCGTATGAAAACTGCCGGTTTCCCGGTGTGTTCGCCCTCGCCTTGAATGCTGTAGAAGATCTCCGCGAGCTGCAGCATTACGAGAAGTCGCTTTTGCGCAAGATCGCGCGTGCCGTGTCGGTTTCCCAAAGCACGAGTTCGTCGAGCGCCGGCAGCACCGGATGCAAGCGGTGCCAAATCCACGTGACGATGAGCTCGCACGTCGGATTCTCGATCGCGTCATTGAGCGAGGTGTGATCGAGCGCGTCGATGACGTGCCGATCGACGATCGCTTTGAGCACGTCGAAGTCCTCAATCATTCCGCGCGCCGCCCCTTCGGTTTGCAGCGGGCCTCTCACCGCGACTTCCAGACGGTACGAATGCCCGTGCGGACGCGCGCACTTACCCTGATGAAACGGCAGTGTGTGTGCGGCCTCGAAGCGGAAGCTTTTGCGAATCTGCATGATAGAGGAAGGCTGGACTTTGGCTATGTGCCCTCACGTGTCATGCTGAATTAAGTCGAAGGGCGCCCGAGCGGCGTCGAGGGCAAGTCTGCGGCGACGCCGAGTGGCACCGGGAAGCAAGTAGCAACGCTCGAACGAGACGTTGGATGCATAATGTCGTCGGCGTGCGCCTCCACGATGCAAAAAACGGGTGGTTTGGTGCAATCACTTGGGGACGACTCTGGGTTCGCATTGATGGGGCGGAACTGTGTGATGCCGTCAGACGAGCTTCAAGTAGCTGGCAAGGACTGGAGAATTGCGATGAAGCGGTTTTATGCGAGTCGCTCGCAGATTTAGCCTCGGCAAAATATTTCTTTGAAGGCGTGATATGCTTCGCTTCAAAGCCCACGCCGGTCGGTGAGAGTTACGAGTCGTGGCGTAGCCAGATGAGGCGTGAAGTTAACGAGGGCCGGGAGATATATTTCGTCGGCGCCCTTATTCAATTATAAGTCGAGATCAGTTCGATCGTATTACGGTGATCTTCGGGGCAATGACATTCAGCGTTAACTATCGCCCCTCGTCACGCGTGCTTGCGGCACGCTGCTCGGGCGTGGTTCGACTGGCGTTCGCATAGCGAACGCCGCTCACCATGACATTAAAGCGAACGCCGCTCACCATGACATTAAAGCGAACGCCGCTCACCATGACA
>Ga0102924_1002407_pt1 | contig 20404 bp, 8 predicted proteins | sample PaiPotPPM11metaG_FD_80116 | JGI IMG/M metagenome (GOLD analysis project Ga0102924, IMG submission 80116) | Iron sulfur acid spring bacterial and archeal communities from Banff, Canada, to study Microbial Dark Matter (Phase II) - Paint Pots PPM... ...
GCCTATGGTCATCACGCTGCCGTTTGTACTTTTGCTGCTCGACTATTGGCCTCTGCAGCGGGTTGACGGCGTTCCGCGCAAGGACGAGCTGTTGGCAACTTCGCGCGAATCGAAATCGTTGGGCGCACTTGTGCTGGAGAAAGTTCCACTCCTCATTTTATGCGCCGGCAGTGCAGTGATTACCATCGTAGCCCAGGCGCGCTCAAATGCGCTTATGACCCTGACGTCCACACCGGTCTGGTTGCGGGTGGAGAACGCGATCTGCTCGTACGCACTGTATCTTTTCAAGGCATTGTGGCCGTCACGGCTGGCTCTTTTCTATCCGGAGACAGCTCCAGGGCTTTGGCGGGTGTTTTTGTCGCTTCTGATCCTGCTTGCGATTAGCGCATGGGTCTGGCGAGAGCGAAAAGAAAGACCCTACCTGATCGTAGGATGGCTTTGGTACCTAGGCACGCTGGTTCCCGTGATAGGGCTGGTTCAGGTTGGATCTCAGGCGCTTGCGGATCGCTACGCCTACATTCCGTTGATTGGAATTTTCGTGATGGTGGTGTGGAGGCTGGCGGAGCTATGCGATTCCTTGCGGCTTTCGCTGCAGTGGCGGATCGCGCTAGTTGTATTGGTTGTGCTGGCTCTAGCGGTCGCGACGCGACGGCAAATCGGCTTCTGGCGAGACCCACTGTCACTGTGGACTCACAGTCTTGAGATAACCCAGGACAACTTCGTTGCTGAGGACAATGTCGGTTTTGCCCTTACCGGTCTCGGGCGCAACGACGAGGCAATCCTTCACTTCGAGAAGGCGCTCCAACTGGGCGGTGAAGACGATCCCACCAGCGATATGGGCTTGGAAACTGCGTACCAGGAGCGAGACCCGCGGAAATCAATTGAGCATGGGGTGAGGGCGCTGACGCTCACCAAAAATCCGAAGCAGCTGGTTTGGATCTACGACGGACTCGGAGGCGCCTATGCCCGAGTGCATGACTATGCGAATTCCGGAAGCAGCTTCCGTCAGGCTCTGCGACTCGATCCCTCGAACCAGGTTGCCATGTCGGCATTAGGGAACGTTCTGCTAAGGCAGACGGCGCAGCGAATCAGCAGCAATCTGGAGCAGCACCCAGCTGCAGATGGATTCAGCCAGCTGGGGAGCATTTGGGAGCAGACTGGCGAATACGGAAGCGCAAAACAGGCGTACCAGGCGGCCCTCAAGCTCAACCCGAAGTTGACATCCGCGCAAGAGGGACTGGATCGGGTCACGAAGAAAACGACGGAAAGCCAGTCTTCGATTTCGATCCAGTAGGACTTCCCTTCTTCTTTTTTCTTTCCACCTGGGGCGCACTACTGGCCGGTTCCGGTCAGCCGCACAATCTGCGGGTTCAGACCGGTGCTGGTTACACTGAGTGCCGCGGTCCGCACTCCGGTTGCGGTCGGAGTGAAGGTCACGTAGATCGGGCAGTTGCTGTGTGTCAGCACGCTATTGCTGCAATTGGTGATGTATGAGAAATCTCCAGCGTTGGCGCCCTGGATCGAGATTTGCGGGAAGAGCGTGCCGGCACCGATATTGGCGACCGTGATCACAATCTGCGGGCTCTGGGTGCCGACGCTGAGGGTTCCGAAGCTGACGGTGGCTAACGACAATGTCAGATCGGTGATCGGCGTGGGCAGGTAAATGACGTCGGGGGCTATGCCACTTGTGTTGTTTGTAACGAGCGGCGGATCGAGGAGCGCACCGGCTGGCAGGACTGGACCGCTGGAGCCGTTAGATCCAATCTGATCACCATTGATTGCGTTGTTGAAGCTAATCTTAGCGACCCACTGTTGATTGGCATCCACTAGCACGCCATAGGTCTTTTGATCTACAACGCTCGTAAAAGTTGCGATGGAGTTGGGATCGTTGCCGTTCGCAAATGCGCTTCCGTCCGGGGTTGTGGGAAGCGGACCGTAACCGTAAGGAATCTGGGACGCGCTTAGCGAAGTACCGGGTGACGGAAAGATTTCGATTCCCGCACAATTGCCTGCAGTCTGGCTAGTGAGGACAACGTGGTTTCCAATGACGTTGACTGGCACGGCTAGCGCGACCATGTTCATGGCGGGAGCGCTGGAGGAACAGACACCAAGACCTGTCTGAGTTGAAAACTGAGGACTTTGGGGAATGGTGAGGTCGGCCAGGGCAAACTCGTTCGTACTGCCATCAACGATATCAGCGAAATTGGTAGTCAGGTCGATGAAAGCACCGGCGGGCGCGGCAGTCACGTTGTTGTAGGTTGTGACGGCATTCGAGGTGAGATCCAGGATCTGCACTGCGCCGTTGCCGGGGCTTGTACTAAGGATATAGGGAGCGGCCGCGACCGGATTGATCAGAAAATTCGCGGTTGGAAATGGAGCGGGCGTGAACGGCATGGCTGTGAAAGTGCCTGCAGTCATGTCCATGGAGTAGAAGCCCTGCGCCGTACTAAGAATGAGTTGATCATTCAAGGGATTTACGACGGCCGCGCAAATGATGCAGCTGATTCCATTGATGGTCACACTTTGCTTGACCGGTGCGGTGAAAGTGGCGATCAAAGTGTTGCTGTTGAGATCGAGCGGGTTGTTGCTGCCATCGATGATCTGGATGTTCGGCGAAGTATAGCTGATGACCGCGACATTCGAAGTGAGTTGGCTGGCAGCAGCGGCGTTGGGAGTGAACCCGGCAGGCATGGGAATGGACGCCATCAGCGCCAGGGGCACAGGCAGCACGCTGGAGAACTGGTCCGCATCCATATTTACTTCCTGCACAGCGTAGGCGCCTTGAATTTTGCTCTGCAGCGGTAGGTAGCCCGCGTCGATTTGCGAAGTCTTAAAAGGGACTGGAATGATGGCCATCGTGCCGGACGCGAAGTTGTTGACGCCAACAATCAGTTGCAGGAGCCCGCTGATGGATCCGACGCTGGCACTAATCACCGTGGGGCCGACGCTGGTTGCTTTGGCAACTCCGCTGGAATTGACGGTGACGAAGTTCGTGGTGCTGGGGACCGAGGAAGCGCTCCACTTCACCTGAGAGGTAATGTCGAGAGAGCTGCCATCGCTGTAAATTCCTGTGGCAAAAAGCTGCCGGCTCGCGCCGAGCGGAATGAGCGTATTCGAAGGGGTGATCTTGATTTTGAGCAGCGTCACTCCGGTGGTTGGATTCTGAGTAGTGGGAGCGGTGTAGTTAGGAAAACTCGTACCGCCGCATCCTGACAGCAAAGTTAAGAATGCAGTTAAGAAAGCCACGACCAAGCTCCGGACTGTCACCGCGGAGCCCGGGGTGAAGGAATTACTTCCCGACCTGTGCATCGTTTCTCCTGGTTGTTGGCCGCCGAAAAATGCGGCGGAGCCTACTGCTGAGAGTCCTTGCTGGGGCTCGATGAGTCTTTTGAATCGCTTTGGCTGGCTGCGTGATACTCACCAGTCCCGCCACCCACCTGCGCCTTAATCCAATCGAAGCCACTGCCGTTCGCGATGGCGGCTTTAAAGGCTGCGGCATCGTCGAAGTGAACAATCTGCGCATTTGGAGGGGCGGCCGCTTCGATTTTCGCTTGGGCTTCGGCTGGAGTAATCGTCACCGACTTGATGAACTGAAGCCGTATGGTTTGCGTCTTGAGCTGCGGCAACCACTTGACCGGATCGAGAGGAGCGGCTTTTTTCTGCCACTTTGCGCCCATGAAATCCGGGCGCTCTTTTTCTGGAATTCGCGTGGACTTCGCCGCCCAATCCGGCCAATCTCCCCACGGATCCAACAGATCCAAGGTCTTGATCCGGGGATCGGCGGCGGCCGCCAGGATTGCAATCGTCGCGCCCGAACCGTCTCCGAACATTCCTACGCGGCTCATATCCAGGTCGCCGCGTTCGGTCAGATAATTGAGAATCATCTGCACATCGTGTGCGCTCGTGGCCAACGACTCATCGATCTCGCTGGCAAACCACTCCTTCATCGGACGACCGAAATAGCGAGGACCCGTGAGTGCTGTCGGAAACCCTACGGCGGCGAATCCGTTGCGAACCAGAAATTTGCAAAAGTCGTGATCAAGGAAACGGTCAGTTTCGAAAGGATAGCTGTAAACATAAAGAATGACCGGCGGCTTTTTCACCCCCACCGGCTTCATGATGTAGAGGTCAATCGGATCAACGGTGCGCCACACTACCCGCTGCACCTCGTGCGTGTAAACGCCCTCGACGGTATCTACATCCCCTAGAGGAACGCGGAGTTGCTGGGTCAGATGACTGCCTTCGAGGGAAGGCGTGTCCCACGGCTCGACCACCTTCGGAGGTGCAAGCGATTTACTGGAAATATCTCCGGCGGGACCCGAGGGAATGGGTTGGGCAGGCTGCGAACCAGTGGCATCCTGCGCCAGAACAGCCCCAGAAAAGATCAAAATGAATGCGAATAAAAAACTATGTTGATACGACTTCTGCATTGCGTTCCTCTTATACCTTTGGGCCGAATGGATTCTCAACAGGAAAATTGAAAGCCTTCTTAAAATTCGAAATCTGAGGCAGACTGGCGAAACTGCCAATCTGCCTCAGAGGCTATGCCGCTTCTTCGATCATCCGATCAAGCGACTACTGGTGCTTGTTGAGCGTGCCAGGCGTGGTCGCATGGTTGTGGCTGGTCGAGGACACCTTCGAGTACGAGACCTGGATCAGCGGGTTGTTCGGGTTCGGATTCGTCACATAGAAGCTAGTGACGGAGACGGTGCAACCGGTCTTGCAGGATGCAATCGTCTGAGCCGTTCCAGCGAGGGTTACGTCGCTGCCTTGAGCCCAGCTGGCAAGGAATTTGTCGCCCTGTTTCCAGGTGACATGGTAGCCCTTACCCGACGTCAGGGTAGAAGCCCAGGTTACGTAGCCATTGGCGTCCGGCGTGGTGATGCCGAACGGTCCTACGATGTAACCGCCCATATCGCCACCCGCTTCGGTTCCGCCGCCGAGAGTATCGGCGTTGTTACCCGAGGCGGTTTCGCTTACTGGGCCGTTCACGCCGGTAACGCCGGACTGAGCATAGTGCGAGTGATAAACGCTCAGACCATCGTTCGGTGTGGTGCAGGGGAAGGTTCCCGGAGTGCAAGCCGAGAACGGAACGAAGTCAACGATGTCCTGATTGACGTAGTTCTGGGCTTCCTGTGCCACGAGCGTCGGACCATAGGGATCGCTATCAGCCGCGTCGACCAGCCAGCGATAGATCGACCATGCCTTGTAAGTTCCGTTGCGGAGGTTCGGGAAGGTTCCAGTCGCACCCCACAGGTCGCTGGTGCAAACCAAGGCGCCGCAGTAAGGAACAGTCTGGCTGGGGCTGCCACCGGCAGTGCAAGTTCCGCCGCCGCCGCAAGGCTCGTTAGTGCCGCAGACTTGACCGGCGCTGGTACCGCCCACGCAAACGCTATAGGCGGTTGGATTGTCCCAGATCGGGTCGACACCGTCGATGGTGAGGTAGTTGAAGCTGGCCGATCCCTTGAATTTGGCGGCGTTCGCGAACCCGTAGAAGATGTAGCCAAGCGAGTTCGGAATGCCGAGCAAACCGTAGGGTGGTGTAGAGGTGGCGTTGCCCACGACTTCACCAGTGCCGATGGCGCGCGAACGGAGACCGGCAAGGTTGTTGGACGCGCCACACTTCAGGTGAAGGGGGTTGTAGGGCGAACGGGTCGGATTCGTGATGCCTTTTTCCTGCGAATCCAGAGCGTTGTCGAATGAGCGGAAAAGGCTCCACTCGGTCGTGTTCATAGTACCGGAGAGAGGCTCGCGGAGGAACACCTGGAGAGGCGTTCCCAGTCCATCGCCGTTACCGCCGAAAGCCGTGCTGTCAGTATCGCAGCTCGACGTGCCGTCAAACAGGTTGGCCAACGGATAGGTCTGACCGGTAATGTGCGCTCCCGGAGTGATGCCGGTAACCAGGTTGGTGATAGTCTCGGTGCCGTTGTTGTTGGTGATAAAGACGATCGGAGCCGCACCGATTGGAACAGTGGTGTAGGTACGGGCGGTGAGTTTGCTGATCGGATCTACCTTGCCGGACAGAGCGAAGGCGATTGGAGTCGCGTTGGTGCCGGTGCTCTGGTCGGTGTTGATCGGAGCGCCAACCAATTTCGGAACTGGACCCTGATAGCCCAAGCTCTTCCAGGAGTTGGTGTCGACCGGGTAGCCAAGAGCGCGGTTCGTGGCGAACAACGCGTCTTCTGGGCGGATGTCAGTGAGGCCAACGTTGACGTGCAGACCGCTATTGACCGCGGCGATGACTTGCGTGGTCAAATTCGAGTCCGCCTTGTTGTCGGGCCAAATGTTCGTGGCGACGAGGGCCCCTGGTGTAGAGCTGGTGGTGCCGGTAGTGGTTACGGTGTCGCCGGAGCCAGAGGACTCCTGGGCCGAGAAGGCACGAACGCCCACCGTGGAATCGACCTGAACATCCAGCCACAGGTCAGTAACGTTGCCGCTGCCGTCCTGAATCCAGACAACGTCAAAGCTGCCGACTTCGTTGGTGATATCCGCGTTCCGGCTATCACTGATGTACGCGCCGTTCTTCAGGGTGAAGTGCTTAACGGTATTGGCGTTGCCGTAGAGGGCGCTGTTTGCGTCGAGGGCGGCCTGGTCTTGCGCGACGGCCGACATCAGGAACTGCGCGGATGAGCCAGCGCCGACATAGTGCGCCGTGCAGCCGGAGCCGCACGATTCTTGCGCAAAGCTGGCCGAAGGCACGCTGATGATCGCAGCAGCAGCAAGCGCCGCGAACATAAATTTAACTCGTGTCATTTGTACATTCCTCCTTGGAAAAGGAAAAGGTTGGGTACTGGATTGATTCGTTTCAGGAGGCACACCGAGTCGGCAGAACTGCAGACGCCCGCCAGAATGCATCCCGTCAAAGGTTTGCTTGGATTTTGACAATTCAGCTTGCGAAGACCATCCGCGCATGGGCCGCGTTAGTCGCAGCAACTATCAACGACGCGTGTTACGCCGGGATGACTGAATTATTAATGTTGTGAGAATTTTGGCGCCGGGGTTGTGGGTAACTCGTCCGCTCTGGTCGCCCAGCTGCGATTTCGCCGGTCCTTAACGTGATGTCAACGTCTTATGACAGATTTTACGGAAGCGGAAAACTGTAACCTTAATTTCATCAGCCTGTCATGCCCCAGTAACATTCGCCGTGTAAAGCTTATGGGCTCCATTGGCCTTAGGCTAACCCAACATTCGAAACTGCGGCCCGCTGGAAACTGGATCGAGTGCCTGCTTCCCGTTGAATCGCCCGGAAGGAACTTAGAGACGTGAGATTCCTGCTAATCGCATTCTTTGTCTTGACGATGATTTGCGCGGTGGTGAGCGGACGAATGGTTCATGCCGCCTCAATGCAGGAAAGCCCACAGCAGAGCGGCGCCACGTTGAGCGGTACGGTTGCCGACAGCTCGAACAAGCCGCTTGCAGGCGCGACGATTGTTGTTAAAAGCGATGGCGGGCAGACGGCGACGGCAACCTCAGATGCGAAGGGGAAATTTAAGATCAGCGGGCTAGCGCCCGGAACCTACACCATTTCGGTGACCGCAAAAGGCTTCAAGAATTTCGAAGTACCGGGCATTCCTCTGAACACGGGCGATGCGATCCCACTGGATGTGGGCCTGGAGCCGGGCAGTGGCGGCTCCGAACAAGCCGCCGAAGCGACTCCTGCCGCAGATGCGCAGGCTGCAGCAGCTCCGCAAGCGCAAGAGACGGCTACGGTGCAAGGTAACCCGCTTGGAATGCTGAATTCGATCACCCCGGAGATGCCGGCTCCTCCTCCGGGCGCAGCGCCTGTTACCGCACAAACGCAATCCGCTCCCTCGAAAAACAGTGGATCGACCGGCACAGTAACCGGTACCGTGACCGATCAAACCGGCGCTGTGGTGGCGGGAGCAAAGGTTGAAGTCAGCGACTCGAGAGGCGTCAAACAGACCGTCACGACGAACGATCAGGGCGTTTACACGGTGAGTGGCCTGGCTCCCGGAGCCTACGATGTGTCGGTTTCTGCGCCGAACTTCAAGGTCTTTCAGACTTCCGGACTGACGGTCACTGCTGGCATGACTCTCCCCTTGGATGCTCCGCTCGAACCGGCGGGAGAAAAGACCGAAGTCAACGTGGAAGCGGGTGGAGCGGCCCAGGTCGAGACGGAGACTCCGACGATTTCGGGGACGATCACAGAAAAAGAAGTCGTGAATCTCGGACTGAACGGCCGCAACTTCACTCAGTTGATTACGCTGACGCCGGGTGTGAGCAACCAGACTGGACAAGATGAAGCGAAAGTCGGCGTGAACGGCAGCGTGAAGTACAGCGTCAACGGCGGCCGCGTCGAATATAACTCGTTCGAAGTTGACGGAAGCGACGTGCTCAACGCGGGATTGAGCGGCGCCGAAAGCACATTGGTTGTGTATCCCAGCCTGGATGCGATTCAGGAAGTGAAGGTCCTCACCTCCAACTACGGTGCCCAGTACGGACGAACCGCGTCAGGGAGCGTGCAAGTGACGACGAAGTCGGGTGGAACTCAGTGGCACGGCAACGTGTACGAGTTCTTCCGTAATGAAGTCATGAACGCGCGCAACTACTTCGACCAGACCACGAAAGCGCCGCTCTATCGTCGCAACGACTTCGGCGGCACGATCGGCGGACCGATCTGGATACCAGGCCACTACAATGTGAAAAAGGACAAGACGTTTATCTTTTTCTCGGAAGAAGCGCGCATCGAAAACTCGCCGAATGAACAGCACCCCAATTTCAATCAGGCAGTTCCGACATTGGCGGAGCGGCAGGGAAACTTCAGCGACGTCTGTCCGAATCCCGGCGATCCTCAGGACTTGAAGAACTTGAAGGGCTCGGGGACATTGGGTGATTATCTGTTCCCAATCGCCCTCTATCCGGATTGCCCAGGGGTTCCTAACGGCAGCCAGACCAGCGGCTACCGATTAATGTTCGCAGACGAATCTTTGAATGGAAACTTCGTCTACAACAATCTGATGGGCAGTCCTTCGCCGGGCGGATCTGCGCCTGCCGCGGGTGGACTCGATCCGAACGCTTTGGCGCTTATCAACACGAATCTGATTCCTCTGCCGAACGCCTTCAACGGTTGCAACTCGAGTCTGGTTGGGCAGATCGATCACACGACGCAACAGCCGATCATGCCCTGTTACGACGCGGTCATTTCCGAGCCCACGCATTGGCGCGAGGAATTGTTTCGGCTAGACCATAATTTCAGTTCCCGACTGCACGCGACGTTCCGGTACGTTCACGATTCGTGGGATACGGTCGTTCCAACGCCGATTTGGGGCACGGTGAGAAACACTTTCCCTACGGTGCAGAACAAGTTCGTTGGACCCGGGATCGACATGATGGTGCGGCTGACACAGACCGTCACTCCCTCCCTGTTGAACGAAACGGTCTTCAGCTACACCGATTCGCGGATCACGCTCAACAACATTAACGGTCCGGCAGGGGCTAATTTTCAACGTCCTGCGGGCCTTGGAAACCCAAGTCAGGTCGGCACCTGCACCACCTCGAAGACCAGTCTGATCCCGAACTGTCCGATGGGCTACTTATTCAACAACGGCTTCGGTGGCAAAGCACCAGGCCTTGTGATCGCGGGTGACAATCAGGAGTACGGCGGGGCTGGATTCACGGTCGATCCGTCTTATATGCCCTGGGAGCACACCAATCCTACATTCAACTTTCGCGACGACGTCAGTAAGGTTTGGGGCAAACATAGCCTGCAGTTCGGAGCGCAGTACGTGAGGGCCCAGAAGAATGAGACGAATGGAGCTTTGGGAGCGGCCTCCGGAGATGTGCAGGGCCTGTTAAATTTCAGCAACATAAATGGCGGCCTTCAGAGCACTGGAAATGCCTTCGCCAATATGATCTATAACGATGGCCTGCCACAGACGCAGATTCTCGGAGGCGGTAATGCCATCCGCAGTTATACGCAGGACAGCGCGCAACTGCGTTACTACAACCGGTACTGGACAATAGAGCCATTTATCCAGGATGACTGGAAAGTGAATTCGCGCTTAACGGTAGATCTCGGCATTCGCTTCAGTTTGTTCGGGAACTACCACGAGAAATATCTGCGGGCTTACAACTGGGATCCGAAGGCTTTCAGCCAAACTCTAGCCTCTCAAGTAACGGTCGACCCGAACACGGGCCAATTACTCAGCCTGCCGGGCGACAAGCCTGTCCCCTTCGACCTTACCAATGTGGATCCGCGGATCACGAACGGCATTGTCCAATGCGGGACAAACAATGTACCTACCGGATGCGTCAACAGCCACGTCTTTAATCCAGCGCCGCGAGTTGGATTAGCCTGGGATCCACAAGGCAACGGCAAAACGTCAGTTCGCGCAGGGTATGGCATGTTCTTCGAGCACGGAACAGGCGACGAAGCGAACACTGGTTCACTGGAAGGCAGTGCTCCACTGGTTCTGAATCTTACTCAACCGTTTCCAGCCGGATATGCATGCATCGGCAACTACGGCATGAATTGCGACAGCAGTGGCACCAGGCCCTCTCTTCCTGGTGCATTTCCTATCAACGTTACAGCCATCCCGCTCAACACTCGGTACTCCTATTCGCAGCAATGGAGTCTAAGCGTGCAGCGCGACTTATCGAAGAGCTTTCTGGCCACTTTCGCCTACGTCGGAAGTAAAGGTACACACCTGACCGTTGAGCGGCAGTTGAATCAGATCGAACCGATTTCGCCCGCATTAAATCCCTTCGCGCTTCACGAGCCATTTATCCTGAACGTTCTGGGAGGAACCGTCGCGGACTGCGACAACCAGGGAAACTCGATCACGAGGCCGGTGTTCGTGCTGCAAGATGGCGTGACGATCGCACCGAATAATCCTGCATCCATCAACATGCAGATTGCATGCCAGGGGCAGTCGAGCAATGCAAATTTACATCCGCCACTTGCGGTCGCAAACACGTTTCGGCCTTATCCCGGATTGGGAGAGATTTTCTCGCTGCAAAATGTGGCTGACTCGACCTATCACGGATTTCAAGCCACGATTCGCCGTACGAAAGGTCCCCTTACCGCTGGAGTTGCGTACTCTTTCAGTCATTCGATTGATGACTCTTCGGATCGCACCGATCCCACATTCGTGAATTCGCTTGACTTGAGGTCCAATAAGGCGAGCTCCGATTTCGATCAGCGTCATCTTGTCAATGTCAGCTACGTTTGGAGCGTGCCGAAGTTGAGTCGCGTGCTTCAGAATGGCTTGCTGTGGAGCGGAGCAGGGGGGGCGCCATCCAGTGAGGATGAGGCAACGCCGGCGCCAGCCGGCAACCCGTCTCGCCTGATGCAGTGGCTCGGGGACGGATGGCAACTTTCAGGAATCACGACGTATCAGACGGGCACTCCCTTCAGCGTGATCAACAATGCCGGAAGCAGCGGAATTGGAGTTCTGGATAACGCGGGTGTCGCAAATGGTGTAGGAGCAGGGTCATTCCCCGATCTGGCAATTAGCCCTGGGCCCCCGGCACTTAGATCCAACGTAAGCAGCTTCGGCCCGCTTCTGGGAAACCCCAATGAGTTCGTCGCGCCACGTGGGCTTACGTTTGGCAACGCTGGTCGGAATTTCCTGAATAATCCGAGCCGCTTGAACTTCGACATGTCTTTGCTTAAGCATTTCCAGATTCACGAAGGCAGCGAGATCGAGTTCCGTGCGGAAGCTTTCAACATTTTCAACCACACCCAATTCCGGATATTTAATCCAGACCTAGGTAACACGGGTAGCAACACAATCGGCTGCTACGGCGGTCCAAACTACTCCGCCGGAGCCTATTTCCCCGGCGGCACTGACTGCCTCACTGGCAGCGCCTTTCTGCATCCGGTAGATGCGCACCGTCCGCGAACTTTGCAACTCGCAGTGAAGTACAGCTTCTGAGACAAGATGTGCACGGTCGAAGCAACCTGATCTGCAAGGGTAGTTGCCGCATGACTAGCAGGACTAGAGCATTAAGCACTCAAGAGTAGGCAAAGAGAGACGCATAAGGCTAAGCCACTTATCGAACTGAGGGCATGGGGAAGTTGCGGAATCTATTGCAGGCTTAGGGTGATAGTGGAATCATCGCTGGTCAGGCTGGTTCCACTCGGCTGTGCGATCGGCGGGCACGGTGGAATACCGCCATTGCCCAAAGCTAATCCTCCTGTACCAGTTCCCACCAAAGAGATTCCAGTCGAGCTTGCCATGACGGTCGCGGGAGTTCCGATACCATCTGCGCCCGTACCGGGAACTCCCAAGGTACCAATTTGTACACCGCTGTAGTCAAAAACACCAAGATAGACATTTGCACCGTTGATCGTGCCACTCAAGTACGCCTTTGTAAAACAGGGGTAGCCGACGGCATTGATCGTTCCGGTTACGGTAGCGGTGCTGGAGTTGGCGTTCGAACTCTGGCTCAGGGAAGCAGTGACAATTATCGGTGCCGCGGGGTTCGCGCCCGTGAGCACGCTCATATAAGTCGAATCAGTAAGTTCGCCGGTGTAATTACCGGTGAGGGATGGAACGAACGTAGCCATCCACGTACCGCTGGTGGGGTCCCCATAGCATACGCCGCCGAGAGCCTGATAAGTTCCTGACATCGACTGATAATCGGCCGAGATTGATCCCGTGAAGTTAAATACCGTTGCTCCCGGATTCAAAGAAAACGTGACATTCTGACCGCTGACAGTTCCAGTCACTTGTCCGACGCCGCCGCACCCCGTAACGCCATTTGAACCAAATATCGACGGACCCTGCACACTGCCGGTAAGGGAATTCGTTGTCTGTACCAGAAAACCGGCCGCGGACAGCGCCGTGGGAGGGGTCGGATAACGCTGCGTCAAATTGATTTGCCAGTTGCCGGTAAGCGGGCCGCTAAAAGGGGCAATCGCGGAATTCCCCCCGCAACCGGTGAACATAAATAGAAAGCCGCAAAGCGATAATGTCGCCAGAACTCTCACAAACCTTCTCCGACCACTAGAGATAGAAATGGGACTCGTTCCCGCAGAGCCAGGGACTTGGCGCGAGAATGTGTCAGCGCTGCAGTGTAGCCGCTCATGTATGACGCAACTGTTAATGTCGTGTTAACAATAGGTGAATTCAAAGCTCCAAAGCCTGCCACGGCATTCGTTTGTAGCTGGACGACCCTTTACTCTCGGCCGTCCTGTGTAGCGCCCGCCACAACGGTCGAGGGCTACAAGAAATACCTCGTTTAGGGGATTCCACGTTCGTCCACTCGGAAGATCATTCAGCGTCGGGTTGTTTGCCCGCGCATAAAATTCTCGAAAAATTAACAAACAAACGCGGACAGGGTGTTAGCATTCGCGGCTCTCCATTAGTTGAGCCGTGTTTATTCCCGATTCTGACGAATGGAGGAATGGATATGGTCCAAGTAAAATCTCCGAACATCCGACGGAACGCTCCCGTCTTCGTGGTAGGTAGCGCGCGCTCGGGGACCACGCTTCTGTATGACACCCTGCTTTCGTCAGGCGGCTTTGCTATCTATCGGGGCGAGTCGAACATTTTTAATCTCCTGGCACCGCGGTTCGGCGACCTGAAGGTGCTGAAGAACCGGCAAAAAATGCTGGAAGTCTGGCTGGGCAGTCGCTTATACCGAGTCTCCGGACTCGATCGCCGCCGGATTGAGGAGAGAGTCACCAAGGAATGTGAGAATGAAGGCGATTTTCTGCGCATCGTGATGGACGAACTGGCGTACCGGCAAAATGCCTACCGCTGGGCGGGGAATGCACCAGAAGAGATTCTTCACTTACGCCGCATCAAGCAGACAATCCCGGAAGCGTTGATCATCCACATGATCCGCGACGGCAGGGACGTAAGCGTCTCGTTATCCGAAAAGCGCTACATCCGTCCGTTTCCCTGGAAAGACCGCGAAACGCCGGAAGGAGCAGCTCTCTACTGGCAATGGATCGTGCAGAAAGGCCGGGAAGCTGGCGCTTCGCTGGGCAATGACTATACCGAAGTTCGGTTCGAGGAGTTGGTGAGCAATCCGCGAGCGGTTCTTCGCCGCTTAAGCGGCTTTCTGGATCACGATCTGAATCTCGATTGCATCCAGCAACATCCGGTCGGCACCGTCGCGCGACCGAATACCTCCTTTAAGGCGGGCAGCGATTTTAATCCGGTTGCGCGATGGAAGAAACAACTGACGGCGGAGCAGTTGACCAGAATCGAAGCGCTGGTTGGCGGCACTCTTAAGGATCTTGGGTATGAATTGGCGACTGCCGGTTCCGCCGCGTGCAACCGAGTGGACTTGGCTTGGAACCGGTTGTTGTACCGCCAGTTTTTCGAGGCTAAACTCCAATGGAAGAAAAACCGCTTCCTGAAACCCTTCCGTCCGGAACTGACGTCTCGCCGAGTCGATCAGGTGGTCATTGTCGATGACCGTGGGGCAATCACGCAGGGGTGGCAGGTCCCAGCTGTGCCCGCATCGGGCAACGCGCTGACCAGTGTGGCAACTCCGGGTCAAGCGATGGCAATGGTCTCCTCCGGAGACTGAGAGTCGCATTCGTCGGGAGTTGGCCTGTTCCGAGGTAACAGTGCGCGACGGCCGGCACTGGCTCGCGTCGGCGCATCGAACGTCCGCTGGTTGCCTCAGTGCCAGCGCCCGCCCGCATCAGACCCCAAGGGATTGGATCGAACCCAGCCGGCAAGAAAGCCCGCCCAGGACTCCAAAAGAGTTGGAACCGACGTTTCTAACGCTGGTTCCGAAAGCACCCTCGCACACCTTCGAGACTTGTAACGCTCCAGCAATACTGGCATTGTAAACTTAGGATATTGCTGTGGATCCTGCTCCTCTGAAAACCGCGAGGGCGGGGGTACTGACCTTTGACCGCATACCCAACAGGATTTGCCGTGACTGGATCGAATACACCGGTTGGGATCGCCGGAGTCTGGGACGCGACAGCTGAAAGCGGCTTGGAAATCAAGCATTTACCTCCGGATGTTGTGCATTTGTGGCAGAGGTCACTGCAAGGCCAAACGGTTGATGTTGCCCAATGCTATGAAGTGCTGTCGCCGGAGGAGCAAAAAAGAGCTCAGCGTTACCTGGTCGAACGCCCGCGCAAGGACTTCATCTTGACGCGAGCCACGCTTCGCTCTCTGTTAGGCAGGTATCTCGGCCGGTCTCCGGCAGCTATAAGCTTTCGTTACAGCGACTTTGGAAAACCGATGCTGGATGGGCCCGAAGACTTGCGCTTCAACATTTCTCACTCGGACGGCATGGCTTTGCTGGCGTTTGTCAGAGGCCATGAAATCGGTGTAGACGTCGAGAGGATTCGTGCTGCCAACGACTTTAAGGATCTTGCGAAGCGTTTTTTTTCATCTGTGGAACGCGAAAATCTGGACAGGCTGGATGGCGACGACTTTCGCGCCGCTTTCTTTCGATGCTGGACGCGTAAGGAAGCCTATATCAAAGGTAAGGGAGAAGGTCTTTCTCTGCCTCTCCACCAGTTCGACGTTTCGATTAGGGCAAAGGAGACCTGGGCATTGATGGCTACCAGGCCGGATGCTGCGGAAGCAAGCCGATGGATGGTATGCGACTTGAATTTTGATTCGCGGTACGCAGCGGCCGTGGCAGTGGGAATGGTTACAGCCCAGTAATGCCCGGACCGAGACGCAATTTTCCGGCTGTTTGAAGTAATTTTCTGAAACATTTCTGAGCCATGGGACCAAGCCAATCAGTGACGGACGACGCGAAGCCCCTCTCACCAGCACAACAGCGTTTCTGGGTGCTGGAACAGCTGCATCCGCATAGCGCAGTTCATAACGTTGCGCTCGGTCTGCGCTGGACGAAACAGCTTGACCGGGCTGCGTTGGATACGGCAATCGGAGAGGTAATCAAGCGCCACGAGATTCTACGGTCACAGTTTCGTTCCATAGACGGAACGCCGGTGCAGATGGCCGGCCCCTTGCCAGCTTTGAGCTCAAGCCCAGTCAATTTGCGGCACTTGTCTGAGGCGGATCGCGAGGCTAGGCTCTCGCAACTGGCACAGCAGGAAATCAGCACTCCGTTTGATCTGAGCCGTGGTCCGCTGCTACGAGCCCTACTTTTCCAGTTGACCGATCAGGAGCAGGTGCTGCTGATCGTTACGCACCGGATTGTATGCGATAGCGCATCGTTGAAATTACTGCTGGCCGAGCTGCATTCGCTCTACACCGCTGGATCGAATCAATCAATCCCTGTCGAGCAATCCATTCCGACTCCAGGCTTTGCCACCCCGGCACCGGTGCAGGCGGCAGACATGTTGTTTTGGAAAAATCAGCTCGCGGGAGCGCCCGCCAGCGTGGATTTGGCCACGGATCGGCAGCGGCCTGCAGTGCAGACTTTTGGCGGCGCCAGCCAGAAAATGTTGATTGAGGGCTCTCTGGCGGATGAACTCCGAAGTCTCAGCCAAGGCAAGGACACATCATTATTCAATACGCTCCTCGCAGCGTACGCGGTTCTTATGTACCGCTATTCGAGGCAGGAGGATCTGGTTCTCGGCACCCGTGTTGCCGGACGAACCCAGCCTGATTCGCAGAAAGTCATCGGACCTCTGGAGAACATGCTCGCGCTTCGGATAAGTGTGTCGGAGGAAATGACTTTTTTCGACCTGCTTACGCGAACGCGAGACGTAGTACAGGCTGCCTTCGCCCACGAAAATGTCCCATTCGACACCGTAGTGCGTGAGCTTCATCTCGAACGGGACATGAGCCGGCACCCAGTTTTCCAAGTCACGTTCTCAATGCAAGATGCGGATACGGCAAAACTTGAACCCGCAGCGACATGGTTTGAAGTTGCGAACCCGCAAGAGCAATTCGATCTTTCGATCGACGTCGCGGAAAAGAATAAGCAAGTCGAAGTGCGGTTCGGCTACAACAGCGATTTATTCGAGGCATCGACGATCACGCGGATGATGGGACATTTCCGGAATCTGCTGGAGTCCGCTGCAAACAATCCCACAATGCCAGTCTCCCGCATGCCTCTGCTAAGCAGCGCCGAGCGGCAACGGTTGATTGTGGAATGGAATGACACCCGGGTTCCGTATCCACCGGTGGAATGCCTGCACGAGTTCTTTGAGCAACAAGTCGAACGTACTCCTGGCGCTGTCGCCGTAACACACAACGGCCAGTCTTTAACCTATCGCGAACTCAACGAGCGGGCGAATTCGGTCGCGCACTATTTGCGCAAGCAGGGAGTCGGGCCGGAAGTGCTGGTCGGGATTTGTGTGGAACGATCGCTGGAAATGATGGTCGGAATCCTGGGAATTCTGAAAGCGGGCGGTGCTTACGTTCCGCTTGATCCGGCGTATCCGAAAGATAGGCTTGCTGTGATCCTTGAAGACGCGAAGGTTCGCGTCCTGCTGACACAGGAGCGATTGATCGATATGCTAACCCAGCAGTCGGCGCATCTGGTGCGTCTTGACTCCGCGTGGCCTGTAATCGCTGAGGAGTCGACTGTTAATCCGCCGCGCAGCGCCACGCGCAAGAATCTGGACTACGTTTTGTTTACTTCCGGTTCCACGGGCCGACCCAAGGGAGTTGCACTCGAGCATCGCAGCGCTGTGATTTTTGTCCATTGGGCACGCCAGGTATTTCTGCCGGAAGAAATCGCGGGCACACTGTTCTCCACGTCGATCTCTTTTGACCTGTCCGTCTTTGAGATGTTCGTTCCACTTAGCATGGGCGGTACGGTAATCATCGCGCAAAACGCCCTGGAACTGCCCGAATTACCAGCCGCCGCCGACGTCACTCTCATCAACACGGTGCCTTCCGCGATTGCCGCTTTGATTCGGATGGAAGGAGTACCGCCGAGTGTCCGCGTAGTAAATCTTGCCGGAGAAGCGCTGCTGAGCAGGCTCGCTCAACAGATTTACCAGGAAACCAGCGTCGACAAAGTCTACAACCTTTACGGGCCGACGGAAGACACAACCTATTCGACCTACACGCTGGTGCCTTGTGGGGGCGAAGTCACGATCGGGAAACCACTGTTCAATACCCAGACTTACATTCTCGATCAAAGCCGCCAAGTAGTTCCGATCGGAGTTCCGGGCGAGCTATATCTGGCCGGAGATGGGTTGGCGCGCGGATATTTCGGTCGCGAGGACCTCACGAATGAACGTTTCGTTCCGAATCCATTTTCTGACGGGCCGGACGCCCGTATGTACCGCACCGGGGACCTTTCTCGCTTCCTGGCGAATGGAGAGATCGAGTATTTGGGGCGGATTGATAACCAGGTAAAAATTCGCGGCTTTCGCATTGAACTCGAAGAGATCGAAACGGTGCTGAGCCATCAACCGTCGGTTGAGTCTGTAGTGGTGATTGCTCGGGAAGACATTCCTGGTGACAAACGCCTGGTTGCCTATGTCGTGCCTTCGGGGAATTCCATTTCGGCCGCGGTGCTGCAAGATGCGATTCGAGTGAAGTTGCCCGAGTACATGGTTCCGAGCGCCTTCGTCGAGTTGAAACAACTTCCGCTCAGTCCAAACGGAAAGATTAATCGCCGCATGCTTCCGGCTCCCAGTATTTCCACGATGGAACGCACTGAAATCATCGAGCCCCGAAATGACCTGGAAAGGACGCTGGTCAAGATATGGGAGAAAGTGCTCGGAGTGAACAAAATTGGCGTTCGAGACGACTTCTTCGATCTTGGCGGACATTCTCTGATGGCGGCCCGAGTTTTGACAGAAGTAGAGAAGGCGACCGGGAAAGATCTCCAACTTTCGACCCTTTTTCGCGGGGCAACGATTGAGTCGCTCGCGCGGATTATCCGCGAGCAGGATGAGTCTTCGGACCCAGTGGTGATGGAAATCCAGCGCGGACGAGAAGGACGCCTGCCTTTCTTCGCCATCGTGCCTCCCGGAGAAGAATCTCTGGGCTACGCGATGCTGGCGCGGCATATGGGGCCGGGGCAGACGGTCTATAAGATTCAGGGCCATGCTCCCGTCACGAATGGAAAGCGTCCTTATACCGAAGAAGAAATGCGGGCGCTTTGCGACGAGTACATTGCCGCCATGCGGTCGGTACAAGCGAATGGACCGTATTGCCTGGGCGGGCTGTGTGACGGGGCCCACATTGCGGAGCAGATCGTGGTCAGGATGGAAGCGTCAGGACAGCGCGTTGGGCTATTTGCTGTATTCGATACATGGGTGCTGCAGCACAGCCAGAACCGATTGCTATGGAAGATCTACTATTATGGGCAACGTCTGCAGGAAATGCGGAATCTGAGTCTTTCCAAGCGTCTGGCATCGTACAAGCGAGTGGCAGAAAACAAAGTTCAAAATCTGGTCGGGTCCAAGCCGGTGCGCGTTGACTGGCGGGAGACGTACTGGCCCGAAAGCTTCACGCCTCCGCGCTTTCAAGCGCCCGTGATTTTATTCAAGCGGCCCAAGCAGCCCTTCTATTACATCAATGACCCGCAGATGGGTTGGGGGGCGAGGAGCGAGGCTGGAGTCGAGATTCACGAGGTGGATTTTCATCACTCAGAGATTCTGCGAGAGCCGCACGTCGCAATCTTTGGCAAAGAACTGGCGGAGTGTATCCGGCGGCTCAGCAGTGGCCCCCCAAGCGCACTGGATAATCACAATTCACTCGCGATGGCCGCCCCGGGACAGCAGCGTTCATGAAGTTCAATAAGGGCCAAATCCTGAAAAATGTAGGGTCCGGTTGGTTCTCACTAGGCGTAAACGTCCTGGTCGGGATCTTTCTCTCTCCCTTCATTCTGCATCACCTGGGAGATGAGGCCTTTGGTCTCTGGATCCTGATTTTCTCGCTTACCGGATATTACGGGCTGTTCGATCTCGGCATTCGGTCTTCGATCATTCGCTACGTGGCCAAATACTCGGCGACGAACGAAACTGAGGAACTCAACCGGCTGATCAACACGGCGATGTTCAGCTATGGCGCGATTGGCATCGTTGCCATGTTGCTTACGCTGCTGGCGACGTATTACGTCAACTTCATCTTCCGCATCCCGCCTGAGTTCTTGGTGACGGCGCGTTGGCTGCTGCTCATGGTGGGCGCATCGGTTTCGCTGGGATTTCCACTGGGCGTATTCAGCGGAATCCTGGAGGGCATCCAGCGGTTCTACCTGTTGTACTTCATCAATATTGTTTCGACGCTGTTGCGGGCGCTATTGATTGTATTCGCGTTGCGCAGGGGCGGCGGGTTGCTGACGGTGGCGTTGATTACCGTGAGCCTGCCTCTGCTCAACCAACTGGTAAATGCGATCGCAGCTTTTCGGCAGTTGCGAATCCGCATCGGCTATCAGTACGTAAAGCGCTCCAGCCTGAAGTTAATTGCCAGTTACAGCAGCACAACGTTCGTAATCATCGTCGCCGGGCGCCTGCGATTCAAGACCGATGCACTGGTGATCGGCACATTTCTGTCGGCGGCGGCAATCACCTATTTCACGA
>Ga0102924_1002408_pt1 | contig 20402 bp, 16 predicted proteins | sample PaiPotPPM11metaG_FD_80116 | JGI IMG/M metagenome (GOLD analysis project Ga0102924, IMG submission 80116) | Iron sulfur acid spring bacterial and archeal communities from Banff, Canada, to study Microbial Dark Matter (Phase II) - Paint Pots PPM... ...
CGCCGCCCGGGCGGCGACGCGCCGCAGCACCGTGGCGCGATCGGTCGCCAGGTACACCGTCTCGGGCACGATGCCGAACGGCCGCAGCAGCGCGCGGTACTCGTCGCGCATAGCGCGGGACCAGAACGAGAAGTCCAGCACCACGTCCGAGCCGGCGCGCACGAGGTCGAGCAGGCGGGCGCGCAGCACCCGCTCGATCTCGCGGTGCACGCCGCCCGGCAGCGGCATGGCAGTGATGCCGCGGGACCACGCTTCCTGGTCGAACGAGAGGCGCGCCATTCCCTGCCACTCCAACTGCCGCGCGACCGTCGACTTCCCCGACCCGGCCGGACCGCACATGAAGATGACCCGTCCCATGGGTGTCAGCGGCGGTCAGGGCAGGGTGACGGCGCGGCCGGGGCGGCTCATGGTGCCCGGCGGGCAGTACCAGGTCATGATTTCCGCCGCCAGGCGGCCAGCCCGGACCGCCGGGTCGGCCTCGGCGAGTTCCCAGGACTGTTCAAGCGAGCCGGTCCGGTAGAACGTCAGTCCGCGCAGCGACGGGTCGGGCTGCCCGTCGACCGGGCCGTTGGTCACCACGTGGCCGACCTCCCTCAGCCGCGCATGGTAGGCGAGGTGCTCGCGCTGGATACGCTCAAGCTCCGCCTCCGGATAGTCCGGCGCACTGGCGGGCCGGCGCAGCAGCACCAGTTCGAACGCTTCGAGGTCCACACATCATTATCCGCATCCGACGGCCCGGGCGGGCTACTCGCGCCTCGTGGCGCGGCCCCTGCCCGCGGCCAGTAGGCGACGCTGAGCGGGCGACGGGCGGGACTCGCGCGGCCGATGTGACGGCCGATGTGCTCCGCCCGTTTTGCGCGGCCGACGCTAAGCGGCCGACGCTAAGAGGTAAATTCCGTCCAACGGGAAGACTTTTCCAACGGGTTAGAAAAACACGCCTGGCGCTTAATGCTGTTAAGTTAACGCCGGCCCGCGGACGCGGCGACCGTTCCGTTTGTCTGATTTGTCCCGCATCCCGGCAGCTCAGGTTCATGATCTTTCATGATCGCGAAGGATTTTCATCTCATTTAATGAAAATCCTTCGTGAAAGGAAAATCCTTCGCGATCATGGTGCGGGCCAGCAGGGGCGCGGCGGCGTCGAGGTGGCCGGTTATGCCCTCTTCGTCCGGCATGGCCGGGTACCGACGCTGCGTTACCACGGAAACTATTTTTACTGCGGAACTTTTTCGCTCACATAGCGTAAAAAGTTTCCGTGCAGGAAAAAGTTTCCAGGATAATGCTCTGGACAGGGTAGCGATGGATGATCTCTCCGGCGCACGGCTTCCGGGCACACTCGATTCCTTAACATAACGGCATTGCACCCGGCGAGCACTTTTCCTACCTATTGCACTTTATTTACCCGGGGTCGGAATTTATCGACTACCCTTTGCTGATGTCGTGAAATGCCGGGTATGACACCAAGGTCGTTACAGTAACGTAACTCGGGCCTGCGGCGGTGAGATTGGTTCCCTTTGCCCGGTTGCCGTGCATCGTCTATACGCGCCGCCCGGGCGGAGTCCGGAGTCCAGATCTGCCCCGGGTTGAGCAGTGGGGAGCGTCGGGCACTGGGGTCATCGGGATGAGTGGCTGCCGGTCATCAGGGCGGCGAGGTCCTCAGGGGCGAGGAACGACGGCGGCGGAGGCGGTCCCCAGCTGTACAGGCCCCTGGCGCCCTCCCACACGCCCGGCTTCCACAGAGCGTCGTCGACGATGCAGTCGAGGTCGGAGTAGTACTCGGAGAAGTTGCCCGCCGGGTCCCTGAGGTACCAGAAGAAGTTCGATCCGACGTGGTGCCGTCCCAGGCCCCATACGTGCCTGGCGGGGTCGGCCGCCAGCATCGCGCTGGCGCCGCGGCCGACGTCGTCGACGTCGTCGACCTGCCAGGAGGTGTGGTGCAGGTACGCGACCGGTGCCTGCTGCACTAGCACGTTGTGGTGGTCGGTCGAGCAGCGCATGAACGCGGCGAGGCCGGGGACCGTGTCGCTGACCTTGAAGCCGAGTCCCCGCTGGAAGAACTCCTGCGAGTGCTCCTGGTCGGTCGAGCCGAGCACCACGTGGCCGAGCTTTCTCGGGCGGACGGGCCGGTCGCGGAGGATGCCAGGGGCGCGCTCGCCGGTCCTGGCGGTCACGCCCGGGCCGTTGTACCCGGGCGCGGGCGTTGGCTCCTGCTGGTACCGCCCGGCGATTTCCACCTCGACGGTCACCTCGGTGCCCGGGTCGACGGCGCGCACGCGGCCCGCGGTGCGCTCCACGGGGACGCCGAGAGAGGCGAGCGACGCCGCGACCCGGTCGAGGTCGTCCGGATCGTCAGCGCCCACGCCGAGCCGGACGAGCTTCCGGTGCGGCGCCTGGACGATGCGCAGCTGCTCGCCGCCGTCGACGGTCGCGAACGTGCCGTCCCGGCCGGGGGACAGCCCGAACTCGGCGTAGTACGCGGCCGTCGGCTCGACGTTAGGCACTCCCATGACGATCTGGGTCAGGCGGTGCAGGGCCATGGCGGAACCTTTCTCAGGAGGGACGCGCGGCGACGAAGCGCTGCCGCAGCTCACCGATGCCGGCGATGTAGCTGACCAGTTCGTCGCCGGGAGCCAGCCAGACCTGGGGGGTACGGCCGAGCCCGACCCCCGAGGGCGTGCCGGTGAAGACGACATCGCCCGGCAGCAGCGGCAGCCGCCGCGACAGCGCGGCGAGCAGGGCAGGCACGGAGAAAATGAGGTCGCGGGTGCGGCCCTTCTGCATCTGGTTCCCGTTGACCGAGCAGCCGAGCTCCAGGTCGTCTGGGTTGGCGAACTCGTCGGGGGTCACCAGCCACGGCCCCGTCGGGCCGAAGCCCGGCAGCGACTTCGCCAGGCTGAACTGCGGTGACGGGCCCGCCTGCTGCAGGATCCGCTCGGACAGGTCCTGGCCCACCGTGAGCCCCGCGACGTGATCCCACGCGTCGGCCGCGCCGATGCGGAACGCGCGGCGGCCGATGACCGCGACCAGTTCCACCTCCCAGTCGGTGTGGCCGCCGTCGGGCAGCTCGACCTCGGTGACGGGACCAGTCAGGCAGCTCTGCCACTTGGTAAACATCACGGTCGGCTCTTCCGGCACGTCGAACCCGGACTCGGCGGCGTGCTCGGCGTAGTTGAGGCCGATGGCGAGCACCTGCCGCGGCGCCGGCGCGGGCGCGCCGAGGTCGGCCGCCGCGAACGGTGCCGCGACGGCCAGGTCGGTGCCCGCCGCCCACGCGGTGAACTCCGGCCAGCGGTCGTAGACCGCCTGGGGGTCGGCGGAGAACCGGCCTTGGCTGGCCCGCTCGACGTCCAGTGCCGCGGTGCCTTCCGCGGTGACGAGCACCAGCCGGCCGGCGAGGTTGGCAATGCGCATGGCAGGTTCCTTTCGTAAACGGGTCATATCAGCGGGGTGATGTTATCGTCCACGCCGAGCAGCGCCTTGCCGTAGACCTCGTAACTGACCTGTGGTGAGACGACCGCGTGCCGCGCCGCCGTGGCCGAGTCCCGCCAGATCCGCTGCAGGGGGCTGGCGTCGGCGAACGAGCCCGCGCCGTGCGCGTAGAGCAGGATGTCGATCGCGCGGGTCACGCACTCGGCCACGTACCCGGTGTCTGACCTGATCCTGGCGCGGGTGAGCAGGTCCGGGTACTCGCCGCGGGCCGCCGCCGTGTCGATGTCGTCGGCGGCGCGGAAGGCGTGCAGCCGCGCGGTGTCGAGCAGCCGCGCCGCCTCCGCGATCTGCAGCTGGAAGCCGGCGGACTCGCTCTGCGCCGTGAAGAACGTGTAGGAGACCGGCTTCTTCGCGGCCTTGCCGATCACGTAGTCGAGCGCCGCCTGGCCCATGCCGAGCTGCGGGCCGACCAGCACGAGGGCGAGCACGGGCACGAGCGCGGAACGGTAAAACGGCTCGCTGTCCAGGCTCTCGCTGGGGTACTCGCCCACGATGGCGGGCGGCACCAGCATCACCCGGTACTCGGGCACGAAAACGTCCTCGGCGACCAGGCAGTTGCTTCCCGTTGACTTCATGCCGGCGACGAACCAGGTGTCCTCGAGGCTTAGCTCGCCGCGGGGGACGAGCGCGAGCCCCTGGTTGACGACCTCGCCGCTCGCGTCGGTGACGGGAATGCCGAGCCCGGCCCACGTCGCGTGCCAGGACCCGGAGTTGTAGTACCACTTCCCCGTCACCCGCCAGCCGCCGTCGACCTTGACGGTGGTGGCCGTCGGGGCGAGCACGCCCGAGACCAGGGCGGCGGGATCGGCGCCGAAGACGTCGTCCTGTGCCTGCCGCGGGAACAGCCCGATCAGCCAGTTGCAGACGTTGACCAGGGTGAGCACCCAGGCGGTGCCGCCGTCGGCCTCGCCCACCGCGGCGGACACCTCGAGCATGGTGCGGACGGAGGTCTCGTAGCCGCCGTAGCGCTTCGGCACCGCGATCTTGAACAGCCCCGCGCCGGTAAGCGCCCGGATGCTTTCCTCCACCACCCGGCGGTCGGCTTCTCCCTGACTCGCGTTCGCCGCGAGCAGGGGACGCAGCGCGCGGGCGCGCGCCACGAGTTCCGCGGTGGTCGGCGCCAACACCTGGTCACGCACGCCGTACTCCAATCACCATGGTGATTTAATGAGACTCAGCCTGAGCGTGACCCCGGTCACGTGTCAAGAGATTGCCAGAAATCAGCATGGTGATTTAGTGTTGCTGGCGCACGACGTCACGCGACCGCCGGCACGACCACCGACGCGGGGAGGAACCCGTGGTCCTTGAGGCACCTGCTTTCCGCCGCGGCGACTGGCAGCTGCCGGGCGCACCGTCGACGGCGACGCGCCCGGAACAGGCGGCCGAGCAGCTCGCCGAGCTCGCGGCCGGCGCCGAGCCCGGCACCCGGCTCGGCACCAAGGACGAGCTGCGCGCGTTGTGCGGGGTATCGGTCGGCACGTTCAACGAGGCGCTGCGGCTCGTGCAGGCGCGCGGCCTTGTCACGGTCGGCCGCGGCCGCGTGGGCGGACTGTTCGCCAGCCGCCAGTCGCCGCTCGTCCGGCTCGGCAACTCCGTGCTCGCCATCGACGACGACGCCACCGCGGTGAGGGACGCCGTGCGCATCCGCGACGCGCTCGAGCCGCTGCTCGTGGAGGACGCGGTGCGGCACCGCTCGGCAGCCGACACCGGGGACATGCGGCGCGGGCTCGAGCGGATGCGCGCGGCCGCGGACGCCCTGGACGGTGACGAGTTCCTGCACGCCAACTGGGCCCTGCACGCGCGCATCGCACAGGTCAGCCCCAGCGTGATGCTGCGCTCGTTCTACCTGGGCCTGCTGGAGATGATCGAGTCGCACACGCTCTCGGTGCAGTCCGTCGACGAGGCGCCGCTGCCTGAGTACCTGGACAACCGCTACCGGCTGCACGCGGACCTCGTGTCCGCCATCGACGAGCAGGACGCGCGGCGCGCGCTCGACATCGTCCGGGTGCACAATGTCTGACTACCCGGGGCCTGACCACACGGGGCCTGACTACGTGGGCGCGCCGGACGCGGCATACCGCTGGCCGGGCACCTGCCGCCCCGGCGGGAGAAGAGCGTGATACGAGGCAAAATGAAGTCATGGATACCGGACCGCACGGCGCCGCGCTCGACAGGCCACGCGAGTGGCTTGCCATGCCGGGCGGCAGGATCCGGCCCGTCGTCTCGGTTCCCGGCGAAGACGGCATCGACGAACTGCTTGCCTATGACGCCTGGCTCGCCCGCCTGCGCCCCGTCTGCCGCTGCGGCCAGCCTCGCCTCGGCTCCGGCCGCACCTGCGGCAGCGCCGAGTGCGTGGCCGCCCTTCGTGCCCAGGGCACGCAAACGGTGCGCGCGTAAGAGCAAGGTGCGCAGTACCCCGGGGGCCGTCGCCGTTACCGGTCTTCCAGGTCGCCCTCTGTTTCCAGGTAGACCTGGCGGAGGGCGGCGAGGGTTTCCGGGTCCGGGGTGTCCCACAGCTTGCGGTCGGCGGCCTCGAGGAGCCGTTCGGCGATGCCGTGCAGCGCCCACGGGTTGGACTGGGCGAAGAACTGGCGCATCGACTCGTCGAGGACGTAGGCCTCGGTGAGCTTGTCGTACATCCAGTCCTCGACCACGCCGGCGGTGGCGTCGTAGCTGAACAGGTAGTCCACCGTGGCGGCGAGTTCGAACGCGCCCTTGTAGCCGTGCCGTTTCATCGCCTCGACCCAGCGCGGGTTGACCACGCGGGCGCGGAACACCCGCGCGGTCTCCTCGGCGAGTGACCGGGTGCGGACGGTGTCCGGGCGCGTCGAGTCGCCGATGTACGCGCGCGGCGCGTGGCCGGTGAGCGCGCGGACCGTGGCGATCATGCCGCCGTGGTACTGGAAGTAGTCGTCGGAGTCGGCGATGTCGTGCTCGAGCGTGTCGGTGTTGTGCGCCGCGACCGCGATCCGGCGGTAGGACGTCTCCATGTCGGCGCGGGCTTCCCGGCCGTCCAGGCCGCGCCCGTAGGCATAGCCGCCCCAGGCGGCGTAGACCTCGGCCAGGTCGGCGTCGTCGCGCCAGTTCCGCGCGTCGATCAGCGGAAGCAGTCCGGCACCGTACGCGCCTGGCCTTGAGCCGAAGATCCGGGTGGTCGCGCGGCGTTCGTCGCCGTGCGCCGCGAGGTCCGCGCGCGCGTGGGCGCGGACGTAGTTCGCCTCGTCCGGCTCGTCGAGCCCGGCGACCAGCTGGACGGCGTCGTCCAGCATGGTGACCACGTGCGGGAACGCGTCACGGAAGAAACCGCTGATCCGGACGGTGACGTCGATGCGCGGACGGCCGAGTTCGGCGAGCGGCACCGGGTCGAGCCCGCTCACCCGGCGAGACGCCTCGTCCCAGGTCGGCCTGACACCGAGCAGCGCGAGGACTTCCGACACGTCGTCGCCGGAGGTGCGCATCGCGGCGGTGCCCCACACCGACAGGCCCACCGATTCCGGGTAGGTCCCGGTGTCGGACTGGTAGCGCTGCAGCAGTGAGTCGGCCATCGCCTGGCCGGTCTCCCACGCCAGCGGGGAAGGAACGGCTCGCGGGTCAACGGAGTAGAAGTTCCGCCCCGTCGGCAGCACGTTCACCAGGCCGCGCAGCGGCGAGCCGCTCGGGCCCGCCGGGACGAACCCGCCCTCGAGCGCGTGCAGCGTCCTGGTTATCTCGTCGCTGGTCGCGGCCAGCCGCGGCACCACTTCGGTCGCCGCGAACGTAAGTACGTCGGCGACCGACTGACGGTTGCCGTCATCAGCGTCAGGATCGTCCGAACGGAGGCTGAGTGGCTCAGCAGCGCCAAGAACCTGCCCGATCACGCCGGGCACGGCGGCGCGGTCCCAGCCGGCGTCCTCCATGGCCTCGACGAGCGCCCGGGCGCGGGCTTCCACCGCGTCGGCCGCGTCGCGGTCGTCGGAGCGCTCGGCGTAGCCGAGCGCCTCCCGCAGGCCGGGCAGTGCCTGTGCGCGGCCGCCCCACATCTGCCTGGCGCGCAGGATGGCGAGCACCAGGTTGACCCGGTCCGCGCCCTGCGGTGCGCGGCCGAGCACGTGCAGCCCGTCGCGGATCTGCGCGTCCTTGATCTGGCACAGCCAGCCGTCGACGTGCAGCAGGAAGTCGTCGAACTCCGTGTCGTGGGGGCGCCCGTCAAGGCCCAGGTCGTGGTCGAGCTTGGCGGCCTGGATGAGCGTCCAGATCTGGGCGCGGATCGCCGGGAGCTTAGCCGGGTCAAGCGCCGCGATCTGCGCGTGCTCGTCCATCAGCTGTTCAAGCCGCGCGATGTCGCCGTAGCTGTCCGCGCGGGCCATGGGCGGGACGAGGTGGCCGATCAGGGTGGCGTGGGCGCGGCGTTTGGCTTGCGTGCCCTCCCCCGGGTCGTTGACGAGGAACGGGTAGACGAGCGGAATGTCGCCGATCGCCGCGTCCGCGCCGCAGGCGGCGGACATCCCCGCCGTCTTGCCTGGCAGCCATTCCAGGTTGCCGTGCTTGCCGACGTGCACGACGGCGTGCGCGCCGAAATCCTCCCGCAGCCAGTGGTAGGCGGCGAGGTAGTGGTGGCTGGGCGGCAGGTCGGGGTCGTGGTAGATGGCGACCGGGTTGGCCCCGAATCCGCGCGGCGGCTGCACCAGCACCACGACATTGCCCGCACGCAGCGCCGCGAGGACGATCTCACCGTCGGGATCACTGCTGCGGTCGACGAAGAGCCCGCCCGGCGGGTCGCCCCAGTGCCCGGTGACGGCGTTGCGCAGTTCCCGGTCGAGGGTGGCGAACCAGGCCCGGTAGTCGGCGGCGCGGATCCTGACCGGGTTGCCTGCGAGCTGCTCCTGGGTGAGCCAGTCTTCGTCCTGCCCGCCGGCGGCGATGATCGCGTGGATGAGCGCGTCGCCGTCCTGGTCGGCCACGCCGGGTAGCGCCGTGCCCCCAATGTCGTAGCCGACGTCCCGCATCGCCGCGAGCAGCGCGACGACCGAGGCCGGAGTGTCGAGGCCGACCGCGTTGCCGATGCGGGCGTGCTTGGTCGGGTACGCGGACAGCATGAGCGCGACCCGCCGCTCCCCCGCCGGGATGTGCCGCAGCGCCGCGTGCTTCACGGCGATGCCCGCGACCCGCGCGGTCCGCTCCGGGTCGGGGACGTAGCTGGTCAGTCCGTCCGGGCCGGTCTCCTTGAAGGAGAAGGGGACGGTGATGAGGCGGCCGTCGAATTCGGGGATCGCGATCTGGGTGGCGGCGTCCAGCGGGGTCAGGCCCTCGTTGCTATCCGCCCACTGGGCGCGGGAGGAGGTCAGGCACAGGCCCTGCAGGATCGGCACGTCCAGGCGGGCGAGCGCGCCGACGTCCCATTCTTCGTCGGAACCGCCGGCGCCGGCCGCGGCCGGCACGAGGCCCCCGGCCGCGAGCACGGTCACGACGATCGCGTCCGCGGCGCGCAGCGTCTCGATCAGCGCGGGCTCGGCGGTCCGCAGCGACGAGCAGAACACCGGGAGCGGCCGCCCGCCCGCCGCCGTCACCGCGTCGGCGAGCGCGTGCACGAAGCCGGTGTTACCGGCCACGTGGTGGGCGCGGTAGTACAGGACGGCGACGACCGGGCGGGTCGTCTGCGCGTCTGCCGACGTCTGATCCGCCGGGCGGTCGAGCAGGCCCCACAGAGGCGTCGCCACGGGAGGTTCGAAGCCCTCGCCCGTCAGCGTGACCGCGTCCGACAGGAACCTAGCGAGCTGCCGCAGGTTCTCCGGGCCGCCGTGCGCCAGGTAGGCGTGCGCATCGGCGACGATCCCCGTGGACACCGTCGACAGCTCCATCAGCTCGGCATCGGGCGCCTGCTCGCCGCCGAGCACGACCGCGGGCACACCGGCGGCCAGGACGGCGTCGAGCCCGGCTTCCCAGGCCCGCCGCCCGCCGAGGATCCGGACCACGACGACGTCAGCGTCATCGAGAAGGGCGGGAACGTTGTCCGCCGCGAGCCGGGCGGGGTTGCCGAGCCGGTAGCCCGCGCCGCTCGCACGGGCGGACAGCAGGTCGGTGTCCGAGGTGGACAGCAAGACGATCACGGTACGGTGAGCCTCCTTCGGGATCAAGCGTCCCGACTTGACCGGGCGTCGTGACGGAGCGGTACCTGACTTCGCCGACCCGCCGCCGGGCCGGCTCATACAGTGGCGCGACCGTTCCGGATTCTCACCGGCTTCCCCGCGCCGTCACGCAGCGACGACGCTATCTGCGCCCGTCAAGCCTCGTCAACCGGAGTCAGGTTATCCTCTCTGTATTACATGTAACTTCATGTGCTACTACAATGGCTGCATGTCATCTGCGTCTCTCACAACGTGGGCTGCCGTTCGAGCGCACCGGATCAAGCGCCTGCGGGCCGCTCACGAGGCGTTCGGCGGCACCGGCCCCGGACGCCGCTGGGTAACCGATGAACTCAACCATGCGCTGATCCTGCGCCTGGCCAGCGAGTTCCAGGGCTTCGCCCGCGACCTCCATAACGAGTCGGGTTTGTTCGTCGCGAGGTCCCTCGCGCCAGGAAACCAGCGGCTGCAGGACAGCCTGCGCGTCCCATACACGCAATACCGCAAGCTAAACCAGGGGAACGCCGACCCGGCCACCCTCGGCAATGACTTCGGATTGTTCGGCGTTGCCCTGTGGCCGCAGTTGCAGGCGCGCTACCCCGCGCACGCGAAAGGGTGGAACCAGAAACTGGCGGCCCTGAATGCGGCCCGCAACGGCATCGCGCACGACGACGGCGCGAAGATCAGCCGAGTCCAGGCCGACGGCTGGCCCCTGACCCTCCGGTCGGTGGACCGCTGGAAGTCGTCCCTGGATGGTCTCGCGCGCGGCATGGACCGCGTCGTGGCCGGGCACCTTAGACTGATGTACGGGACAACCCCGTGGTAGGAGGCGACGTGAGCACACTGCCCGCGATCGGCTCGCGCGTGCGCGTGCCGTTCGGGCTAGGCACCGTTGAGGGCGAGGTTATCGACGCCTACGACTCAGGCTACGGGCCGCAGGTCATGGTCTCGATCCTCCTTGAGGGCAGCGATGAGCCGATCACCCCCACCTTCCGCGCGGAGGCCGTGGAACTCGCGGCGTAGCGCTAGTCAGGCTCACGAACCCGCGCCTCGGGACAGCGGCCGTTCACTTCGGCCGCCGGACGCTGACATAGAATCCCGGCGTGCCAGAGACCAGGTCCCCTGCCAGCCGTTCCGGGGCTGACCGCTGTCCGGGCGTGCTGCGGCTCGCCGAGGCCGCCGACGGGTTCCTCGCGCGGGTCCGGCTTCCCGGCGGGCTGGTCTCCGGGGAGCAGTTGCGGGTGCTCGCACGCCTCGCCGGGGAGCTTGGCGACGGGCGCGTTGCGCTGACCTCGCGCGGCAACGTGCAACTGCGCGGGCTGGCGGCGGCTGCCGCTAGCCAGCTGACCAGTGAACTCGCCGAGGCCGGGCTGCTGCCTTCGCTCAGCCATGACCGGGTGCGGAACGTGCTCGCCTCGCCGCTCGCCGGTCTTGACAGGGGGCGGGACCTGACCGGGATCGTCCGCGCCCTAGACGCCGCGCTCTGCGCGCGGCCACGGCTAGCGGAGTTGTCCGGGCGGTTCCTCTTCGCGGTCGACGACGGGCGCGGCGACGTAGCCGGGCTCGGCGCCGACGTCGTCGCGGCGGCCGGGGCCGACGCGACGGTCGTGAACGGGCTCGCCGTCCGTGCCAGGGACGGCGTTCCGGACGCGATGCTTGCCTGCGCCGAGGCGTTCCTCGACCTGCGGGCGGAACTCGGCGGCAGCGCCTGGCGCGTCGCCGACCTGCCCGACGGCGCCGCGCGCGTGCGCGCCTTGGTGGCGGAGCGACTCGGGCTAGCCGCCGTGCCTGAGGAACGGGGCGCGGCGGACGCCAGGCCCGTCGGTCTCGTCGCACGAGAGACGGTGGGTGGAGGAGAGTCAGCTGAATTCGTTCCGGATGATGCTCGTTTTTCTGCGGTGCTGATCGCTCCGCTTGGGCGGCTGACCGCGGCGCAGCTGACGTGGATCGCGGATCGGCTTACGGACCGGGCGGCGCGGATCACCCCGTGGCGCAGCGTCGTGCTGCCGTTCCCCGACGACGCGGCCGGGGTGCTGCGGGCGGCGGCCTCGCTCGGGTTCGGGACGGACACGGCGTCGCCGTGGCTGCGGGTGACCGCGTGCGCGGGGAGGCCGGGATGCGCGAGCGCGCGGGCGGACGTGCAGTCGGACGCCGCCGGGTTCGCGGCGCGCTGGCCGGGGCAGATCGTGCACGTCAGCGGCTGCGAACGGCACTGCGGGCGCCCGGCCGCCACCGAAATCGACGTGACCGCCACCAGCGAGGGATACCAGATTGCCGGAGTTTGACTACATTCACGACGGCGCGGAGATCTACCGCCGGTCGTTCGCGACCATCAGGGCGGAGGCCAACCTCGGCCGCTTTCCCGCCGATGTGGCCCGGGTCGTCGTGCGGATGATCCACTCCTGCGGGATGACCGACCTGCCGGCCGACGTCGGTTACAGCGACGGAGTGGTGCGGGCCGCGCGGGACGCGCTGCTCGGCGGCGCGCCGGTGCTGTGCGACGCGCAGATGGTGGCCTCCGGCATCACCAGGCGGCGGCTGCCCGCGGACAACGAGGTCGTCTGCACGCTGAGCGATCCCGCGGTGCCGGCGCTCGCGGAGTGGCTCGAAACGACGCGGTCGGCGGCGGCACTAGACCTGTGGGGGCCCCGGCTGGACGGTGCCGTCGTGGCGATCGGCAACGCGCCGACCGCCCTGTTCCGGCTGCTTGAGCTGGTGAACGCCGGCGCCGGACGGCCGGCTGCGGTGCTCGGAATCCCCGTCGGGTTCGTGGGGGCGGCGGAGTCGAAGGCCGCTCTCGCCGGGTCCGGGCTCGAGTACCTGGTCGTGCACGGGCGGCGCGGCGGCAGCGCGATGACCGTCGCCGCCGTCAACGCCATCGCGAGCGAGGACGAGTAATGGCTGACGGCGTGCTGTACGGGGTCGGTCTCGGACCCGGCGACCCTGAGCTTGTCACGGTGAAGGCCGCCCGGCTGATCGGCGCGGCGGACGTGGTGGCGTACCACTGCGCGCGGCACGGGCGGTCGGTCGCACGGTCCATCGCCGAGCCGTACCTGCGCGGCGACCAGGTCGAGGAGCGGCTGGTCTACCCGGTCACGACTGAAACCACGGACCATCCGGGCGGGTACGAGGGCGCGATGGAGGAGTTCTACGCCGCGGCCGCCGGCCGGCTGACGGCGCACCTGGCCGCGGGCCGTGACGTGGTGCTGCTCGCCGAGGGCGACCCGCTTTTCTACAGCAGCTACATGCACATGCACAAGCGGATCAGCGGCCGCTACCGCACCGAGATCGTGCCCGGCGTGACGTCGGTGAGCGCCGCTTCCGCCGCGCTCGCGCTGCCGCTGGTCGAGGGCGACGACGTGCTCACCGTGCTGCCGGGCACGCTCGAGCCTGAAGAGCTCGCCGGGCGGCTGCGCGGGTCCGGGGCGGCGGCGGTGATGAAGATCGGCCGCAGCTACCCCGGCGTGCGGGCGGCGCTGAAGGACGCGGGGCGCCTTGAACAGGCGTACTACGTCGAGCGCGCTTCTTCGGGAGCCCGGCAGGTCATCGACCGGGCCGCGGACGTCGACCCGTCGACGGTGCCGTACATGTCGCTGGTCATCATTCCCGGCGCGGAGGCGGCCGGGCGGCCCGCGGCGGCGCTTGAGGCACCGGGGAAGCCCGTGGCGGCTTCCGGAGCGGCTTCCGCTTCCGGGACGGGGCGGGTTGACGTGGTCGGGCTCGGCCCCGGCGGGCGGGACTGGCTGACCCCGCAGGCGGCGGCGGTGCTCGCCGCGGCCGATGACATCGTCGGCTACGCGCCCTACGTCGACCGCGTGCCGCCCAACCCCAGGCAGCGGCGGCACGGCAGCGACAACCGGGTGGAGGCGCAGCGCGCCGAGTTCGCGCTCGACCTGGCGCTTGGCGGGCGCCGGGTCGCCGTCGTTTCCTCGGGCGACCCGGGCGTGTTCGCGATGGCTTCGGTGGTGCTCGAGGCGGCGTTGGCCGACGCGCGGTTCGCTTCTGTGCCGGTCTCGGTCGTACCGGGGATCACCGCCGCGCAGGCCGTCGCCAGCCTGGCCGGGGCGCCGCTCGGGCACGACTACGTGATGCTGTCGCTGTCCGACCGGCTCAAGCCGTGGGACGTCATCGCGCGGCGGCTGCGGGCGGCGGCGGAAGGCGACTTCGCGATCGCCATATACAACCCCGCCTCGCGGTCGCGGCGGCAGCAGCTGGTGGACGCGCGCGACGTGCTGCTTTCGGTGCGGGCCCCGGACACGCCGGTCGTCGTCGGGAGGGCCGTGGGGACCGACGAGCAGTCGATCGCCGTGACCACCCTTGGCGAGTTCGATCCGGCCGTGGTCGACATGCGCTGCCTGATCATCGTCGGCTCCAGCCAGTCCCGCGTGGTCCGCGACGCCTCCGGCGGCGCGCGGGTGATCACGCCGCGCCGCTATCCGGGCTGACCGTTGTCCGGGCCCAGCCAGCGCAGGGCATCGGGGACCGTCGCCGCGACCGTGCACTCTGGCGGTAGCGGCGGTCGGCGGACCATGACGACCTGGACGCCGAGGCTTTTCGCGGCGGTGAGCTTGGCGGCCGTCATGGGGCCGCCGCTGTTCTTCGTCACCAGCAGGCCGATCCTGTGCTCGCGCATCAGGGCGGACTCGCTCTCGACCGTGTACGGGCCGCGGTCCAGGATCAGCGTCATGCGCGGCGGCAGCGGCCCCTCGGGCGGGTCGACGGTGCGGACGAGCAACCGGTGCCGGTCATCGGCGGCGAACGCGTCCAGGTCGCGGCGACCGGTGGTCAGGAATACGTCCTGGCCGGGCCAGCGCGCGACGGCCGCGGCGGCCGCGCGGATGCCGGCGACGCTCTGCCAGGACGGGTCGCCCTCCCATTCGGGACGGCGCAGGACAAGCAGCGGCGCGCCCGCTTCTTGCGCCGCCCGCCCGGCGTTAGCCGTGATCGTGCCGGCGAACGGGTGCGTCGCGTCGACCACGTGGGTGATGTTCTCCTCCCGCAGGAACGCGGCCAGGCCTTCCGCCCCGCCGAAGCCGCCCACGCGTACCGGGCCGTCGGGCAGCCGCGGCTGGCGGACCCGGCCGGCCAGCGAGGAGATCACATCGGTACCGGCCGCCACCAGCGCGGCCGCCAGTTCCCTGGCCTCGCCAGTCCCTCCAAGGATGAGGATGCGCACCCGGGACAGGCTAACGCGCCTGCCGCGCCTTGCCGCCTCGCCCTCAGACACGGGAGCGGCCGTTTTCTCGGCGCTTCGCGCTTGTTGCTGTTATCAGTGAGGCGTTCCGGCTGACCGGAAGACAGCGGACGTTTTGGGCACACTCTAGTGTGCCTGTCCATTTTCCCGCCGGACGGGGCGCTCGGGCACGTCGATGGTGCCTGGGGGCCGACGGCGGGGCGGCGAGTGCGGGAGACTGGGGGCGTGCGTGAACTTCTTCTTGTTGGCATGGGGCCCGGGCATCCCGATCAGGTCACCGTGCAGGCCGTGCGGGCTCTCAACCGGGCGGACGTGTTCTTCCGCATCGACAAAGGGGACGGCAAGTCCGGGCTGAACGCCGCCAGGGACGAGATCCTCCGGCGGCATGTCACCCGGCCGGAGTACCGGGTCGTGGACATTCCCGAGCCCGAGCGCGACCGGTCGGGAACGCTGGACGCCGGCGGGTACCAGGGAGCGGTGCGCGACTGGCACGCGGCGCGGGCGGAGCTGATCGCGGCCGCCATCGAGGGGGAACTCGGCGGGGAGGGTGTCGGGGCGTTCCTGGTGTGGGGCGACCCCTCGGTGTACGACTCGATGCTGCGGATCGTCGACCAGGTGCTCGCGCTCGGCACCGTGGACTTCACCTGCACGGTAATACCGGGCGTGACCAGCGTGCAGGCGCTCGCCGCCGCGCACCGGATCCCGCTGAACCGGGTCGGCGAGCCGATCCACATCACCCCGGCGCGGCGGCTCGCCGAGCTACCGGAACCGGGGCTCCCCGAGGGCCTGGACAGCGTCGTGGTCATGCTGGACCGCGGGTTCACCGCGGCCGGGTTCGGCGAGCCGGGCCTGGAGGTCTACTGGGGGGCTTACCTCAGCACGCCGGACGAGGTGCTGATCTCCGGCCCGCTGGCGGACGTCGCCGCGGAGATCTCCGACACCCGCGCCAGGCTGCGGGAAGAGCACGGCTGGATCATGGACACCTACCTGGTTCGCAGGAACTCCGCGGGTACCGAGTAACGGGTGCTCCGCGGGTAGCGAGTAACGGGTGCTCCGCGGTGAACGGTGCCGTGAGATCGCGGGTCATCCGCGCAAACCGGGCGTGATCGCGGGTCATCCGGGAGAAACCACCGCCGAACCCGGAGTTTTGCCACCCTTTGTCAGCATTTGTCGACGGTATCTACCGGCCGGTAACACGATTGAGTGACGCTTGGGGCGATATCCGCCCCGTATGACCCGCGGTCTTTTTGCGGGGACCTCGCCCCCGGGCATGCCGGGGACGGGGGCGGCGCCTCCACCCGTTCGCGGCCGGGGGTGCGGGTGGTCAAAGTTAGCCTGAGAGCTCGGCTTGGCCCGAGATCTCGGCAGTTCAATCCCTAATCGCGGAGCGGTCGCGGGCGGCTGAGTAAAGGTGGCTGTCGCGGAATCCCTCGGCGGCGAGCACCCGGCCGACGATGATGACCGCCGTGCGCCGTGCGCCCGCGGCGACCGCCTGCGCGGCGATGTCCGCGAGGGTGCCGCGCAGGATGACCTCGCGGTCCTGGCTGGCGTACGCGACGACGGCGGCCGGGCAGGCGGGGCCGTAGTGCGGGAGCAGTTCCGCGGCGACCTGCTCGATCCGCTGCACGGCCAGGTGCAGCACCAGGGTCGCGCCGGTCGCGCCGAGGCTCGCCAGGTCCTCGCCGGGCGGCATCGGGGTGGCCCGGTGCGCGATCCTGCTGAGTATGACCGTCTGGCCGACTTCCGGCACGGTCAGCTCCTTGCGCAGGGCCGCCGCGGCGGCGGCGAACGCCGGGACTCCCGGGGTGATGTCGTAGGGGATGCCGGCCTGGTCGAGCCGCCTTGCCTGTTCGGCGATCGCGCTGAAGACGGCCGGGTCGCCCGAGCACAGCCGGACCACGTCGCGGCCCTGGGCGTCCGCATCCGTCATCGCCGCGACGATCTCGTCCAGGGTGAGGTCGGCGGTGTCGATCAGGGTGGCGCCCGGCGGGCAGTGCGCCAGGACCTCCGCGGGGACGAGACTGCCCGCGTACAGGCAGACCGGGCACTCCTCGAGCAGCCGCTGCGCGCGGACGGTGATCAGGTCCGCGGCGCCCGGCCCGGCACCGACGAAGTGGACGGTCACGGGCACTCCTCCTTGTGGATGGACCACTGGACGACCGGCAGCGCCGGGCGCCAAGTCGTGAGGGTGCCGAGAGCGTCGGCCCGCTCCACGCCGATCCTGGTGAGCGTACCGCCGCGGCGGTGCCACCAGTCCGCGAGGACGGCCTGGCCCTCCAGGGTGACCGCGTTCGCGACGAGGCGGCCGCCGGGGCCGAGCGCATCCAGGCAGGTTTCGACCACTCCGGAGGTCGTGACGCCGCCGCCGACGAAGACCGCGTCCGGGGGGTCCAGGCCGGCCAGGGCCTGCGGCGCGGAGCCGGCCATGACGCGCAGTCCCGGGACGCCGAGCGCCGCCGCGTTGCGGGCGATCCGCGCGCGGCGGTCTTCCCGCGGCTCGACGGCGATGGCCCGGCTGGCCGGGTGGACGCGCATCCACTCGATACCGACGCTGCCGGAGCCCGCGCCCACGTCCCACAGCAACTGGCCGGGGACCGGGGCGAGCGCGGCGAGCGCGAGCGCGCGCAGTTCCCGCTTGGTGAGCTGGCCGTCGTGCTCGAACGCGCCGTCGGGCAGGCCCGGGGTCCGCGGCAACGGGGCGACGCCGGGGTCGAGGCGGCACTCGACCGCGATGATCGCCAGGCGGCTGTGCGGGCCGCCGGCCTGGCTCGCCTCGCTCGCGACGCTAACGCGCTCCGCGGGGCCGCCGAGGTCGGCGAGGACCGTGACCGGGCTCGCGCCGAATCCGCGCGCGTCGAGCAGCGCGCGGATATCGGCCGCGGCCGTCTCACTGGCGGTGAGCGCGAGCACCCGGCGTCCCGGCTGGAGCAGCGGGTGCAGCAGCTCGCACGGGCGTCCCACCAGGCTCACCACGTCCACGTCGTCGAGCGGCCAGCCGAGCCGCGCGGCCGCGAGCGACACCGACGACGGGTGCGGCAGGACGCGCAGCCGCTCCGGGCCGAGCAGCCGGGCCAGGGTGCCGCCGATGCCGAACAACATCGGGTCGCCGCTGGCCAGGACCACCAGCGCCCCGTCCCCGTTCGCATTGTCCGCGGAGGCGGCGATCAGCTCGGGCAGCGCCGGGAGCAGCGGGCTGGGCAGCGGGATCCGCCGCCCTTTGACGTAGGGGGCCGCCGGAAGCAGTGCGAGGTGCCTCGGGGCGCCGACGATCACTTCGGCCCGCTCGATCGCGTCCCTGGTCAGCGGGGACAGGCCGGGCCAGCCGTCGGCCCCGAGGCCGGCCACGGTCACGATCTGGGAAGACACGCCTTACAGTGTGCCGCACGTCTGTGAGAGGATTACCGGCGAACGGCCGCCGAGGAACTCCGGTGCGAATCCGGGACGGTCCCGCCACTGTGACCCGCCGCGTGAGCGCTCGCGTTTGCGTGGGGGGAAGCCAGGCCATCGGCGTCCGTGCCGTCGGGTTATTGCCCGGTGGTCGTCGCTGACGGCGGGCGCGGACACCCGCCGGGTGAAGGTGTGGGCTGTTGACCCAGTTTTCCCTCGGGGGGCCGACCCCCCCAGACCCCCCCGGCACAAAAGCGAAGTTTCCGTTCAGTGCCGTCGTCGCGATGGACGACATGCGGCTCGCGCTGATCCTGAACGCTGTCTCGCCGGCGATCGGCGGCGTGCTCGTCCGCGGCGAAAAGGGGACCGCCAAGTCGACGGCGGTGCGCGCCCTGACGGCGGTGCTGCCGCCGGTGGACGTGGTGGCAGGCTGCCGGTTCTCCTGCTCGCCGGCCGCCCCCGACCCTGGCTGCCCCGACGGCCCGCACGCGGCGGACACCGTGCACGCGGCGGACACGGTGGACACGGCGGCGCAGCAGCGCGCTGCGCGGCTGGTGGAACTGCCGGTGGGCGCGACCGAGGACCGGCTCACCGGGTCGCTCGACCTGGGCCGGGCGCTCACCGAAGGCGTCACCTCGTTCCAGCCGGGCCTGCTCGCCGCGGCGCACCGTGGGGTGCTTTACGTGGACGAGGTCAACCTGCTGCACGACCACCTGGTGGACCTGCTGCTTGACGCGGCGGCCCTTGGCACGAACTACGTGGAGCGCGACGGCGTGTCGGTGCGGCACGACGCGCGGTTCCTGCTTGTCGGGACCATGAACCCGGAAGAAGGCGAGCTGCGGCCGCAGCTGCTCGACCGGTTCGGCCTCACGGTCGAGGCGGCCGCGCCGCGCGACCCGGCGAGCAGGGCGGAGGTCGTGCGCCGGCGGATGGCGTTCGACGCCGACCCTGCGGCCTTCACCGCCCGGTTCGCCGCGGCCGAGGCGGCCTTGGCGACCGCCATCGCGGCCGCCAGGGAGCGGCTGCCCGCGGTCGTGCTCGACGACGCGGCGCTTGAGCGGATCGCGGAGGTCTGCGCCAGCTTCGACGTGGACGGGCTGCGGGCGGACATCGTGATCGCCAGGACCGCCGCCGCGCACGCCGCCTGGCGCGGCGCGCCGACGGTCGGCCGTGAGGACATCCGCGTCGCGTCCATGCTCGCGCTGCCGCACCGGCGGCGGCGCAACCCGTTCGACGCGCCGGGCCTCGACGAGCAGCAACTCGACGACGCGCTCGGCGAGCCGGCCGGCGGGCCTGGCGACGAGCCCGACGATGAGCCGGACCCGCCGTCGGGCGGCGGGCCGGAATCCGGTGGAGCTGATTGCGTTGAGCAGGATTCCGTTCGGTCGGATTCCCCTGAGAGGGATGGCGGCGAGCGGCAGGACCGGCCTGCGGGGCAGCCCGCCGCCGGCCGGGAGTCGGTGGTGTCGAGCGGTGCCACGTTCCGCGCGCGGCGGCTTGAGGTGCCTGACAAGGGACAGGGCACGGCGGGCCGCAGGTCGCGGGCGGCGACCGACGCGGGCAGAAGCGTGGGCGCGCGCCCGCCGCTGCCCTCGTCGCGGACCCTCGACGTGCACCTGACCGCGACCCTGACCGCCAGCGCGCCGCATCAGCGGCGCCGCGGGCGTTCCGGCCCCGGCCTGGTCCTCGACCGCGCCGACCTGCGTGAGCACCGCCGTGAGGGACGCGAGTCCAACCTGGTCCTCTTCGTGGTCGACGCCAGCGGGTCGATGGCCGCGCGGCGGCGCATGGAGGCGGTGAAGGGCGCGGTGCTCTCGCTGCTGCTCGACGCCTACCAGCGGCGGGACAAAGTGGGCCTGATCTGCTTCCGCGGCGCGGGCGCGGAACTGCTGCTTCCGCCTACCTCGTCGGTGGACGCGGCGGCGCGCAGGCTGGAGACCATGCCCGCCGGCGGCCGGACCCCTCTGGCCGCCGGGCTCACGGAAGCGCACGCCACGCTGCGCCGTGAGCGGCTGCGCGATCCGCTGCGCCGGCCGCTGCTCGTCGTGGTGACCGACGGACGGCACACGGCGGGCGGCGAGCCCGCGGCGGCCGCCGCGGTGCTGCACCGGGAAGGCATCGCGGCGGTGGTCGTCGACTGCGAGTCCGGGCCGGTCCGGCTCGGCCTGGCCGCCGGCCTGGCGCGGTCGCTCGGCGCCGAGTACCTGAACCTCGGCGGCCTGTCCGTCGCGGGC
>Ga0102924_1002409_pt1 | contig 20400 bp, 26 predicted proteins | sample PaiPotPPM11metaG_FD_80116 | JGI IMG/M metagenome (GOLD analysis project Ga0102924, IMG submission 80116) | Iron sulfur acid spring bacterial and archeal communities from Banff, Canada, to study Microbial Dark Matter (Phase II) - Paint Pots PPM... ...
CGGGTGCATGGCCTCGGTCCTGGCCGCGACCGTCGCCAACCGCTGGTTCGTGCAACGCCGTGGCCTGGTGCTGGGCGCGCTTACGGCGGCGGGCGCGACGGGCCAACTCATCTTTCTGCCCTTCCTCGGCTGGCTGGCGCAGAACCGCGGCTGGCGCAGCGCCGCGATCACGGTGGCCATCGGCGCGCTCGTCGTGGTGCCGCTGGTCGCGCTCTTTCTGCGCAACCGCCCGGCTGACCTCGGCCTCCGCGCCTACGGTGCCACCGAAGCCGACACCGGGCCGCTCGCGGTCGGCAGCCCGATCCGCAATGCCTTTCGCGGCCTTGGGCTTGGCGTCCGCTCACGCGATTTCTGGTTGCTCGCCGGTAGCTTCTTCATCTGCGGGGCGTCCACCAACGGCCTGATCGGCACGCACCTGATCCCGGCTTCGATGGACCACGGCATGGCCGAGGTGACCGCGGCCAGCCTGCTGGCGCTCATTGGCGTCTTCGACGTGATTGGCACGCTGGTGTCGGGCATCCTCACTGACCGCTTCGACAGCCGCTGGTTGCTCTTCTGGTACTACGGCCTGCGCGGCCTCTCGCTGCTCTTTTTGCCTTATGCCTTCGGTACCGCCTACTTTGGGCTGATCCTCTTCATCGTCTTCTACGGCCTCGACTGGGTCGCGACCGTGCCGCCCACGGTCCAGCTGGCTCGCAAGCTCTTCGGTCAGCCGAACTTCGCCATCGTGTACGGATGGATCTTCGCCGCACACCAGCTCGGCGCCGCGTCGATCGCCTTCGCGGCGGGCGCCGTGCGGACCTTCTTCGGTGATTACCAGCTGGCGTTCATGAGCTCGGGGCTGCTCTGCCTGGTCGCCGCCGGTCTCGTGCTCCGCATCGCGCGCCCTCGCCCGGCGGAGGGCTTGCCCACCGCGGCCGAGGCGCCCGCCTACTCCTGAACTTGGGCCGGCGACTCCTGGTCGGCGGCCTGGCCCTTGTCCTCGCTCTCTATCCGGTGTCTGCGGCGGCCCATGCGTTGCTGCTCTTCTCAGACCCCGTAGCCGATGCCGTCCTCCAGCGGCCGCCGGCAGCCATCACCTTGACCTTCACCGAACCCGTGACTCCGGCCGGAAACGGCATCAAGGTGTTCAGCCCGAGTGGGCGCCAGGTCGCCACCCCGGCTCGGCCATCCGGTCGCACCATGACGGCGGACGTCACCTCCGGGGAGAGCGGCACCTATGTCGTGACCTGGCAGGTTCTCGCCGCCGACACGCACCCGTCGCGCGGCGCCTTCCGCTTCACGGTCGGCTCGCCGACGCCCAACCCCTATTCGCCACTGCTTTCCGGCGGCGAGATCGGGACGGCCACGCCGCTCGGGTTCGCACTCCAGGCGCTTGCGCGCTGGATGCACTTCTTCGGCGTCGCGCTGGCCTTCGGAGTCATCGTCTATCAACGTGTGACGCGCCGCGAGCCGCGACTGCGCCGCGCGGTAACCGCCGGACTCATCCTGTTGATTGCGGCGGAGCCAGTGGCGCTGGTCGCGCAGCTGGCCAGCCTCTCCTTTGACGGGGCGACCGCCATTGCCGTGATGGCACCGGGGTTCGGCCGGCTGCTCGGCCTCCGTCTCGCGGTCGCTCTTCTCCTCTGGGCGGTCCTCGCCCTCGACGTGTTCTGGCCGGTGCTGGGCCTCGGCGTGGTCATGGCGTTGATCGACGGCGCTACCGCGCATGCGATCCCCGGGCTCTCCGGTGCCGGACTCGTCCTCAACGCCATACATGTGGCCGCGATGGGCCTCTGGGTCGGCGCGCTCGTAGGTTTCGTGCAACCCCCGACCCTGCCCTCCCCCAGAGGGGGAGGGGATAAGACGGGATTGAAGTACGCAATCGGTGCGTTTGCGGTCAGTGTCGCCAGTGGGCTCCTGCTCGCCCTTGCACACGTCGGCTTTCCGCCGGGGCTAACGACGGGCTACGGGTGGGCGCTTGTCGTCAAGGTGGCGGTCGTCGCCATCGCCGCGGCCTTGGCGTTGCTCGGCCGCCGCCGGGCCGAGCTCGGTGTCGTCGCCGTCATCCTGGCGGCCGCCGCCGTCCTGGTCTCACTGCCGCCGCCTCGCTAAGAGCAAGGCAGGAGGCCGAAGGCTTGCTTCGCCCGAAGGATCCGAAGCGCCGCGTCGTCGACTCGCTGGCGAAAGGTTGGGTCGGTCGCGACGCGCGCCCGGATCGCCTGCACCATGGCATCGGCGGGGGCGGACGTTTTCGAGATGATCATGTCGCCGCCCGCCGACAGAAAGTCGATGGCGCGGGTCGCCGGCGGGATGCTCGCCACCGCCACCGTGTCGCCGAGGTCGTCGGAGATGATGACGCCACCAAAGCCGAGCGAGTTGCGCAGCATCTGGGTCATGACGATCGGGGAGAAGGCGGCCAGATGGTTGGGATCGATCTGCGTGTAGAGCGCCAGCGCCACCATCACGAAATCGGCATTCGCGGCGCTTCCATCCTTGAAGGATTGAAGGTAGGGATCCGACGCGGTCGTCACGGTGTCGGTCGCCGCCGAGAAGTCGGTATTGTCCGCCACGCGGCCGAGGCCGGGGAAGTGCTTGAGGGAAACGGCAATCCCGGACTGGTGCATGCCGGCGAGGAAGGCGACGCCGTGACTGCCGACGGTCGCCGGGTCGTGCCCGTACTCGCGCTCCAGCGCGCCAATCGGCTGGTTCTGCGCATCCGTGCCGGACGGGACCACGTCCATCACGGGGGCGAAGTTGAAGTTGATGCCTGCCGAGTGAAGCGCCTGGCCCCAGGTGGCGGCTTGGCTCTGCAGTGCGGCCGGGGTCGACGTGCCCTGGACCACCGCCGCGGGAATGCGGGAAAAGCCCGGTCCCTGCATCGCCTGGATCACGCCGCCTTCCTGGTTGGCGGCGATGAAGAAGCGGACGTTCGCGGTCGACGCGCTGGAAACCTGAGCCTGTACCGCCGACGTCACCGCCTGGATGCCGGCGACCCCCGCGGTGCTGGTGGCGACAAACCAGACCGAGCCGATGTGATCCGTCTGGATCAGGTTGACCTCCGTGGGACCTAGGCGGTCGCCGGCCAGGCCGAGCTCGAACAGTTGACCGATCCGCTGATCCGGGGTCATCGCCGCCAAGACTCGATCGGCACAGGCAACCGGCGGGCTAGCGGTCGCCGTCGGTGACGGGGTCGGTGATGGCGTCGGCCTGGCGGAGGGCGAGGCGCACGCCGAAGAGACCGCCATCACGAGGAGAAGGATGGCGGCGAGCCGGCCGTGCACCGTGTCCGATGAGTTTTCCATGGGCTGGGCGTCTACCTAGTTGGACACACGATGCCCACGCCTGAGGGCAACGCGCTCACTTTTGTCATCAATGGGCCGATCGCACGCGCCGATCTGCCCGGCTTGTACCGGCGCGTCTGCGCAATGTTGGAGCGCGGTGACGCGCTTGTCGCCTTCTCCGTCGTGCAACGCGTGAACGCGGACGCGGTTACGGTCGACGCGCTCGCGCGGCTTCAGCTGGTTGCCCGCCGCCAAGGCTGTCAGGTCCGGCTGCGGGGCGCCTCGGACGACCTCCGTGAGCTGCTGGGGTTCATGGGTTTGGACGCCGTCCTGCCGGACTAAGGCTGCGCGTCGAGATGACGCGGTAGGCCAAAAAGCGGAAAGAGCGCCTGGGTGTCGAGGAAGAACGTGAACTCTTCGATCTGGGTGGCGCCGAGCTCGAGGACGATCAGTGCCCATGGATCGTGGCCGCTTCCCGACCCGCTCGGCTTGTACTGCCCGAACGCGACGCGGCCGTTCGCACCGACGGTGGGCACCAGCCGCGAGCCACGACAGCCAATGCCCGGCCCGAACCACCAGGCGAGGATGTCCGTTCGGCCGCGCAGCCACAGGTCATACGGCGGCATCGATTGCCGAGCGTCCTCCTTGATCAAGTCCGTCAGCGCGCTGAGGTCGTAGCTTTCGAAGGCCCGGACGTAGCGGCCGAGGAGCTCCTGGCGGCATCCATCGGGGGTGCCGGGTCGTAGGTGCTGACGCCGCTGGCCTCGAGCGTCGCCCGGGCCCGCTGCAGCGCGCTGTTGACCGATGCCACGGTCATGCCAAGGAGCTCGGCGACCTCCTTCGCCTTCCAGCGCAACACCTCGCAAAGGATCAGCGCCGCTCGCTGGCGCGGAGGCAGATGCTGCAACGCGGCCACGAAGGCGAGCCGGATCGTCTCGCGGGTCACGGCGAGCTCCGCTGGATCACCCTCCGCGGCAAGCAGGCTGTCCGGGATCGGCTGCAGCCAGGTCGCCTCGGGGAGCGTGTTCAGATTCGATTCAACCGGAGCACGCGCGGGTCCCAGATCCATCGGCCGCGCCCGCCGGTTGCGTCCCTCCAGCATGTCGAGGCAGACGTTGGTCGCGATCCGGTAAAGCCACGAGCGCAGCGCCGCCCGGCCCTCGAAGCGCTCCAGCCCCCGCCATGCGCGCAGCAGCGTTTCCTGCACCGCATCTTCTGCCTCGAAGGGCGAGCCCAACATGCGGTAGCAATAGCCGGTGAGCTCGCCACGATGTTGCTCGAGCTCACTTTCGAGCTCGCTCGGCGCGACCGTGCGTGATGGGGCTTGCATCCGGTTCATCGTACCCTGCGCAAGCCAAGATCCTATTGCTGGGATTCGGCTTTGGCAGCCTGCCCCGCCAAGTCCTAGTACTTTTGGGTGACACCGAACGCCCCCATTGGTAGCGGCTTCGCGTGCCTCCGAAGAGCGGTGTTCTCTGGCGTGCTGCCCGGCAAAATCGAAACCACGATGGCAGTGATGAGCACCGTCGGGTTCATGGCGCAGGCCAATGCCGAGATCCGCGCCGCTCAACGACGACACGAGATAGACACGGCGCGACGCTGGCGGCTCGGCCGTCCCATGGCGGTGATCGATGAGCTGATCAACGACCTCGAGATCCTCAACCTGCGACGGATCTACAGGGTCCCCCTGGCGTATGAAAGCCGACTGCTCCAGCTGCGCCTGCTCCTGGATGATGCCGGTGTGCCACCAGGCGAGCTGGAGGGCGTGCGGACGCGGATCCGCATCGTACGGCTGATGGATCGGCTCTACACGATCCAGGAATCGCTCCTCGGGAACTGATCGCGACGTCACGACCGTGACTGGCGTATAGACTCAGCCTCCGGAAGCGGTGGGAGCTGGGTCGTCTAATTCCTCGGTGAGCGTCTGCCCGGGTTGCGGCCTGCAGCGGTCGAGCCTCGGCCTGGGACCGGATCGAAGGGCCAATGCGTCCGGCGAATGTCGCAGTGCGATGAATGAGCTGTCGTACTACACGCTCGCCCACGGCGATTCCGGGTTCACCCACCAGCACGTGGTCGACGCCTACGGCGCCCAGCACATTCGTCCTTCGACGTCCACGATCGGGGCGGCCTTCGCCCTCGCCGGTCTTTACCTGCCATTGAACGACGCTTCACGGGCCGCCAGGTCCAGAAGATGCACGTGCTGATGGCCCGGGCGTCGAAGCAATGGCCCCGCTTCGACGCGCCCAGTGATGTCGGGCCGCTCATGGTCGCTGACGCCCTCGCGGCTGAGGCGGGGCCCACTCGTGACGAGGCGATCATGCGGTGGTGCGCCAGCGTCTGGACGGCCTGGTCAGTGCACCACGACCGCGTACGAGCGATGGTCGACAGGTTTCTCTAGAAGCTCAGGCCGCTTTGGGCGGACGGTTCAGCAACATCCAGTACATGCCCAGGGTCCGGGCCGATTCGGTGAACTGCTCGAAATCGACCGGCTTGACGATGTAGCTGTTGACGCCGAGGCGATAGGTCTCGACCAGGTCCCGCTCCTCGACGGACGATGTGAGCATGACGACCGGGATCGTCTTCGTGCGGTCGTCGGCCTTGATCCGGCGCAGGACCTCGATGCCGTCGATGAGGGGCAGCTTGATATCGAGCAGAATCACGTGCGGATGGTCGGTGATCCGCCGGTCCGCGTACTTGCCCTTGCAAAAGATGTAGTCGAGCGCTTCCTGTCCGTCGCGGACGACCTGGATCTTGTTCGTGAGGTGATGTTTGCCGAGGGCGCGCAGAGTCAGCTGTTCGTCATCGGGGTTGTCCTCGACCATGAGGATGTCTACGCCGCCATCGACTGCTGCCACTGTGCACCTCCTGGACTCAACGTGAAGTAAAACGTCGCCCCCTCGTTAACCTTTCCTTCGGCCCAGACCCGGCCGCCATGGCGGTTCACGATGCGCTGGACAATGGCCAGCCCTACGCCGGTCCCCTCGAAGTCCTGGTTGCGGTGCAGGCGTTGGAAGACCCCGAAGAGCTTGCTGGCGTACTGCATGTCGAAGCCTGCGCCGTTGTCCTTGACGAAGTAGACCGGCGTCCTATCCGATTCGCCCTGCTTCGCGCCCACCTCGACCAGGTGGCCCATGTGGTCACCGTTTTCCTTGATCCGCTTCAGGAATCCCAGGCCCTCCTCGCTGATGCCGCTACTGAACTCCTCGAGCAGGATGCTGGTATAACCGTTGACCGCCCGCAGCGGCGCCCGCAGATCGTGCGACACGGAGTAGGAGAAGGCCCCGAGCTCGTCGTTCGCGGCCTCCAGCTGGCGAGTCCGCTCGGTGACCTCGTTGACCTTTGTCTCCAACTCACCCACGAGCCGGACGCGATCGAGCCCGGTGCTGACCAGAGCCGCGTAATGCTGCAGCCAGGCTTGTTCATCGGTGCCAAAGACCGGGGTGAAGGGGCCCCCGACGAGGATGATGGCGGCGTCGGCTTCGGCGAGCGGGGCAATGATCGCGGTCCGGGGCGGTCTGCCACCGAGGGGGACGACATGCCGACCGGCCGCCGCGCTGACCGTCGACTCGAGTACGGCCGCCTCTTCGGTCGTCATCCCGAGGGTGGCGATGGTCGTGCCTTCCGAACGGAAGAGTCCGGCGTCGGCGCCGCTGAGACGCACCGCCCAGTCGAGCGCCCGGTTCGCCAGGGTGGCGCGGTCCGACGCGAAAAGAAGAATGTCGTGCGTCGCCTGGCGAAACTTCGTCTCCTCGCTCTCGCGCCATGCGCGTCGGAGCCAGACCGGCGGGACGAAGCCGGCGTAGAGGAAAGGAACGATCGCCAGGCTGGAGAGAGCGATCGCGATGCGGACGGCCGGGTTGGGGCCGAATGAGCTGGCGAGGATGGCGGAAAGAAGGATGGCGATGATGCCGATGTAGCCGAGACTGAGTGCCCGCATCCTGGCGCGCTGGACCGCGGTCCGCCGCCTCGACGCCACCCAGAGCCGGACGCTCGGCTCGCCCACACAACCGCACCACACGGCGACGAACGCAAACAAGCCCAAGGTTTGAAGCGCTTTCGGGGTGCTCGTCCGCCCGAGTGCGACCCCGATCTCCAGCACCGCAGTCGCTAACACCGCGAAAATGACCAGCCGCCGGGTCCGCCGGGCGAGTGGGATGACGCTATCCCGAAAGAGCAGCAGGGCAAGGCCGGAGCCGAGGAAGATCGTAATACCGAGAACCGCGTTCGCTCCCGCGAACCAGGTGCCGAGGAGCTTGGCTGCCTGGCCGAGGATGGAAACCGCGCCCAGGCACCCGATGGCCAACGCCAGGTACATCCGGCTGGTGTCTTTCGTCGCGAGCCAGTCACGGACCGTCAGCGCGGCAATCACGCAAAAGGCCACCGTACTCGCGATACCTAGGACGCCGACCACCGTGCCGGTTGTCACGACAATAGAACTCGTACGGTAACAACTAATTGCCGGTTCCGTCGTTGGAATTGGTTGAGTCCATGAGTGGACGGCCCCTACGCCTGCTGATTCTGGAGGACCGGCCGGAGGACGCAGACCTGGCGCTGCGCGCCAGACCTGGCGCTGCGCGAGCTCCGTCGCGCCGGCTTCGATCCCACCTGGCGGCGGGTTGACGACGAGGAGGGCTTCAAAGCCAACCTCGACCCGGAGCTTGACCTGATCATCGCGGACTATCACCAGCCGCAGTTCGATGCGCTCCGCGCCCTGAAGCTGATGCAGGAGGCCCGGCTGGAAATCCCGTTCGTGCTGGTCTCGGGCGCCGTCGGCGAAGACATGGCGGTCGCGGCCGTGCGGTTGGGCGCTGTCGACTACGTCCTCAAGGACCGGCTGGGGCGGCTGGGCACCGCCGTCGAGAACGCGCTGGAGCAGGCAAAGTTGCGGCGGCGCCAGCAGGAGGGGCAGAAGGCCCTGGAGCACCAGGCGCTGCACGATGGCTTGACCGACCTTCCCAACCGGCTGATGTTCCGCCAGCAGATCGAGAAGGCGCTGGCCGAGCGGCCAAGCTTAGCGGTCCTGGTGCTCGACATCGACAACTTCAGAGAGATCAATGACACCTTCGGACACAAGATCGGCGATGACTTGCTGGGCCAGGTTGGCCCACGCCTGCGACAGCAGCTCGACGCAGGCGACCTGATCGCCCGGCTTGGAGGCGATGAGTTTGGCATCGTGATTCGGGATGCGGACGCCGGCCATGCCCTGAAGGTCGCGGACGCCATTCTCCGCGTCGAGCGGCCGTTCCTGATCGAGGGCCATCCGCTCGAGGTGACCGCCAGCATCGGCATTGCCGCTTTTCCACAGCACGGGTCAACCGCCGAGACGCTGCTCCAGCGCGCCGACGTCGCTCTGTACGTGGCGAAACGTTCCGGCAACATCGCCGCGGTGTACCGTCCCGAGGACGACCCATACGATCCGACCCGCGTGGTGCTGCAAGCCGACCTGCGCCAGGCCATCGCGCGGCGAGAGATCATCCTCTATTACCAGCCACAGGTCGCGATCGCCACAGGTGAGGTGACCGGATTCGAAGCCCTGGCCCGCTGGCGTCACGCGCAGCGCGGCTGGATCCCGCCGAGCCAGTTCATCCCGGTGGCGGAGCGCATGGGCTTGATCAAGCCACTCACCGCCTGCCTGGTCGAGCTGGCCGCCCGCCAGCTGGTCGCCTGGCAGGGGTCCGGCATCTCGATTCCAGTTGCGGTCAACGTCTCGATGCGCAACCTGCTCGATCCGCGGTTTCCGAGTTCCCTAAAAGACATCGTTGCCGCCAGCGACGCCGAGGCGCGGCGCATGAAGCTGGAAATCACCGAGAGCGCCCTGATGACGGAGCCGGCGCGGGTGCTGGAGACAATGAATGAGTTACGCGCGCTGGGATTCGGCTTCTCGATCGACGACTTCGGCACCGGATATTCCTCGCTCGCCTACCTGCAGCGACTGCCCGTCGAGGAGATCAAGATCGACCGGTCGTTCGTTGGGGAGCTGTCAAACAACGCGGGGAGCGAGGCGATCGTCCGCGCCACCATCGAGCTGGCCGGCGGCCTCGGCCTCGACGTGGTTGCCGAGGGTGTGGAGGATGAGACAACCTGGCAGAGTCTGCGGCGCCTTGGTTGCTCCACCGCGCAGGGCTATTTTCTCAGCCGCCCAATGCCGGCGAGCGAGGTCGAAGGCTGGCTATCGGAATGGTCGAAACGGTCGGCCCGGGCGCTGGCGGCTTAGCCTTCGCCCGCGGTGTGCGGCACCGGGTTGTCCTCGAGCGGTCCTTCTTCAGCGGCTTCGCTGATCTCCTCTGACAGCCGCGGGAGGGCCTCGGCATGGACCTCCCCGGACGGGCTGGCGGAGAGTGGCGCCTCCTCGCCGCGTTGCGCCCGGTAGACGGCACCGAGGAAGACGTTGAGGAGGCCGGCGATCGGCACCCCGAAGAGCGCGCCGAGAATGCCGCCCAATTCCGCGCCGATCAACAGCGCCGCCATGGCAACCAGTGGATGGATGCGGGTGGCGGAACCCATCACGCGGGGCCCAAGAATGTACGCCTCGATCGCATGGCCGCCGAGCGCCACGATGAGGGCCAGCAGTCCGATTACTGGCCCCTTGAAGACGAGGGCAATGAGCACTGCCAGGCCCATCCCGATCGGCGCCCCGATCAGCGGCAGGAACTCGAGAAAGAAGGTCAAGATTCCGAGGACCACGGCGTAGGGGACCCCGATCACCGTCATCGCAAGGCCTGTGTACGTGCCCATGACAAGCGACATGGCCAGCTGCCCTCGGGCGTATTGGCCGAACGTGGTGCCAACCGCGAGCAGCGTGAAGTCGTAAACCTCCTCGTGTCCAGTAAAGAGCTTGCGCATGCTGGCGATCAGCTTCCTGCCCTCGACCAATAAGTAGATGGAGATCACGACCACCAGGAGGATATTGATCAGCGTTCCCAGCGTCCCGCTCAGGATCCCAAGGACCGATCCGAGGACGGCCGTGCTGATCCCGCCAGCCCCACTTGGCAGACTCAGTTTGAGCGGGATGCCCGCATTGTCGATCGCGTCCTGCAGGTAGCGGACGAAGGCGAGGGCTCGGGATTCCAGCGCCGGCAATTGCTTGGCCTGGCCGATCAGCGCCGGCGTGATCAGCGCGATCAACCCGGCGATCAGACCGATGATGACCACGTACAGCAGCAGCACCGCGAAGACCCGCCGGCCTTTGAAGAGGGGCAGTTGTTCCATCCGGTCGATGACCGGCGTGAGCAGCAAGGCGATGATGGCGGCGAAGACGAACAGGAGGAAGACGTTGAAGAGGTGAACAACCAGGTACTCGCTCTGGTGGTAGAGCATTACGGCCGATAGCGCGATCAAGACGTAGACCAGGATCCGGACTGGGCGCTCGAGGTGGCGCCACTTCCTGATCAGGGATCCTCCCTTCTCCTGCTCGGCCATCAGGCCAGTCTCTCAGGCGCTGGCCGTGCGTCGTGATCGAGGGGCATGACGCTTGGCCGGGGGAACCATATAGTGCTCCGCCCACTCGCCCAGCTTGAGCAGACCCGGTCCCAAGGCGCGGCCACCATCGGTCAACTGGTAGATGACGCCGAGCGGTGGGCCGTCGAGCACGGTTCGATCGATCAAGCCGGCTCGTGACAGCTCGTCGAGACGGTCCGACAGCATCCGCTCGCTGATGCCCGGAATGGTGCAGGCCAGGACGGAAAAGTGTGCCGGACCTTGGAGCAGCACCCCCAGGATGACGCCGGACCAGCGCTTGCCCAAAAGGGTGAAGGCTCGCGTCAGACGCTCGTCACAGTGCCGTGCCTGCGCGTCCAGCTTGCGATTCACGCCGCCAGTGTAGCCCCCTCGCCAACCTCCGTTCTAACTTGCAAAAAGTAAGCTCACACTGATAAGTTTGCCAGACTGACGGAGTCAAAGGAGGCGAGTCGTGGGGACCTGGAAGTTCGATCCGATGCATACGCAGGTGGAGTTCTCCGCAAAGCACCTGGGAATGATGACGGTTCGCGGTCACTTCGCCGAGGTGACGGCAGGCGGTCAGATCTATCCCGACCAACCGGAACGCTCGACCGTCGACGTCACCATCAATACCGCGAGCATTCGGACCCACAATGAGCAGCGGGACAATGACCTGCGCGCCTCCAACTTCCTGGAGGTCGACAAGTACCCGACCATCACCTTCAAGAGCACCCAGATTCAGGCGAAAGGCCCGGACAAGGGAACCCTCACCGGTGATCTCACCATCAAGGGGGTGACCCACCCGGTGACGCTGAACGTGGTGAAGTACGGCGAATTCACCGATCCCATGATGGGCCACCGGATTGGCTACGCGGCCGAGACCAAGATCAACCGCCAGGATTTCGGGATGAAGTTCGACATGATGCTGGACGGTAAATTCGTGGTCAGCCACGACGTCCAGATCAACATCGAGGGCGAGCTCGTCGAGGTCGCGGAAAAGGAAGGGGCCCGCACGGCGTAACGGGCAACTCCCCTAAAGTAAGGAGGCGCTGGTCACCGCTTAGGGGATGTTGGACGGTGCGCCCACGCTCGATGATTTGTTTAATGGGTTTTGAGCCGGGGCGTCGAGGGCGTCGTAACACGACCAAGCCCGTACGGATTTGCCGAAACGCTGGCTCGGCTGCGAAGCGCCCTGCTACGGCGGCAGCTCGAGATCTTCGCCTGGTTCGATCACAGTGGCGCGGCCAAGCGGCTCGGCCTGACCATGCCCGACACGCAGGTCGTGGTCTTTGGAAATCCGAAGAGCGGCACCCCGCTGATGCTGGCCGCGCCGCTCGTTGCGCTCGACCTGCCACTCCGGGTGCTCGTCGCGGATGACGGTGGGCATGCTGTCGTGAGTTTCCTCAGTCCGGTGTATCTGGCCGAGCGATACGGGATCCCCCCGGACCTCGTCAAAAACATCACCGGAATCGAAACGATCGTCGAGGAGGTCGTCGCTTGAGGCCAGGCGCCGGTCAGAGATCGAGGATCGGCACCCCGTCCTGCGCATGGAGACGAGCGGCAATCAGCGAGCGGTGGCAGGCTTGCGCGTCGCGCTCGACGCAGAGTAATGCGGATGTCGTCTCCTCGGGGAGTGATTCGAGCACGGCCCCCAGGTCGACGTGGGCGAGCACCTCGTTGAGGTAACGGCGCCGATACTCCTCGGACAGCTCGACGCGTGAGCGCTTGCCCACCTTGAGACGGTCGTCCTCCCGGTACTGAAGCTGGCGCAACTCCGTGGTGGGCGCCAGCTCGGGGAGGTGCCGGTACTGGATCCCAGCCTGCTCGAGCGCCGCCTGCAGCCGGAGCGAGTTAGCCCACGCGTACTCGCGGCCGCGGACGCCGCGACGCTGTCGAACGTCGACCACTATCGCGACCCGATGGCGCTTCAGCTTAGCGAGGAAATCGTCGAGGCTCGAGTGGTAGACGCCCACCGTCGCGATCGTCCGCACGGGCAGGGCTCCCCGGGTTAGCTGACGCTGAGGACCGTTGCCTCCCGCTCCCCTCCGGGGGTCTTGAAGGTCACCGTGTCGCCTGCCCGGTGATCGAGCAGCGCGCTCCCCATCGGGGATGCGGTCGACATCAGACCGCGCGCCATGTTCCCCTCGGATGGGCCCACGATCTGGTAGGTCGACTCGCCGAATTCGTCGCGCACAACCACGGTCGAGCCGATCCGCGCCACGCCCTTAGCGCCGCCCTCCTCAATCACCTGCACTCGCGCGAGGGTGGCTTCGATGGTCTGGACGCGACCATCGAGCATGCCCAGGTGCTGACGGGCGTCGTGATAGGCAAAGTTCTCGCTGAGGTCGCCCTGGGATCGGGCGGCCGCGACTTCCTCCACCAGGGCGGGACGGCGCGCGCGCAGCTCCGCCAGCTCGCGCTTGAGCGCCTCGAAGCCGAACGCCGTCATCGGGATCGGGGTGCCGTTGTCGGTGGCCATGTCAAAACTCTATCGTGCGGCGACGCTTGGGGCGGCCTTGACCGGCTTCGGCGTCGCCCGGGTGGAAGCCCACAAGTACAGGCTGGCCAGGCTACGGTTGGGTCGCCATTTCTCGCCGATGGCGTCAACCTCGCGCGGACTCGGCAGATGGTCGAGCCGGTAGAGGCGTTGAACGGCGGACCGGACGCCGAGGTCGCCGATGGGCAGGATGTCGGGCCGCTCGAGGTTGATCAGCAGAAACATGTCCGCGGTCCAGCGCCCGAGTCCCCGGGTTGCCGTGATCTGCTCGCGAACCTCGTCATCCGACAGCTTGTCCAGGTGGTCGACCTCGAGCTCGCCGGAGACGATGTGATCGGCCAGCGACCGCAGGTATTCGACCTTCCTCGCTGACAGCCCAACGGTTTTGAGCGCGGCCGGATCCGTGGCAAGCACCTGGGCAGGTGACGGCATCCGCCCCTTGAAGCGCTCCTGGAGCCGGCCCGCGATCGCCCGAGCCGCGTAGCCGGAAATTTGCTGGCCGATGATCGAGTAGACGAGCACGCTGAAGGGATCGCCCAGCGGCCGCGCCCGGCGCCCGGCTTTGCTGTCGATCGGCTCCGTCGCGTCGATCAGCCGCGCCAGCTTTCGATCGCTAGCCTTCAACGCGGTCAGCGCGCGATCCCGACGTGACGGTGTTCGCGTGGTGGCGATCGATCCATCGTATCCCGCACCGCGCACAGGAGGTCGGTATATAGATATAGGTATCCGCGATGATTCTGGCGTCCGCCGGGCGTCCTAAGGGCATGAGTAAAGTCACCTGCCAGATCTCGATCTCGCTCGACGGCTTCGTCGCCGGGCCCAATCAGAGCCTCCAGAACCCGATTGGCGAAGGCGGGCTGCGACTGCACGAGTGGGCGTTCGCGACCGCCAGCTGGCGGGAGCAACAGGGGCAGACCGGCGGGGCGCGCAGCGTCGACTCGGAGCTGATCGACGAGGTCGTCCAGAACATTGGCGCCTACATCATGGGCCGCAAGATGTTTGGGGGTGGCGACGGCCCGTGGAACTCGGCCTGGAAGGGCTGGTGGGGCGACGACCCGCCCTACCACGTGCCGGTGTTCGTCCTGACCCACCACACCCGCGACCCACTGCCGATGCAGGGTGCCACCACCTTCACCTTCGTCACCACCGGGATCCGCTCGGCGCTCGATCAGGCGCGCTCGGCCGCTGGCGACAAGGACATCATGATTGCCGGCGGCGCGCACACGGTACAGCAATTCATCGCGGCAGGGATGCTCGACGAGCTCTACCTGCATATCGTGCCGATCGTCCTCGGAACCGGTGAGCGGTTGCTCGAGAACGTCGGCGATCCCAGCCTTCAACCGGTCAGGGTGATCGCGTCACCTGCCGTGACGCACGTCAAGTACCGCATCGTCCGCTCGTAAGCTAGTGGCAATGTCATACCAGGCAGAGGTCGCCGGCTGGCACGATTTCTACATCCTGGCGGGGACGGCGTCAGCCACGCTGGTGGGTCTTCTGTTCGTGGGTTTGTCGCTGCACCTGCAGATCGTGGTCACGACGTCGGAGGTGCGTAGCCTCGCCCGCGTGACGCTGGCTAATTTCGGTGCCGTTGTCTTCATGGCGCTGTTCATGGTGATCCCGCAGGGTGCGTCGGGAGCGGGCTTGCAGCTCGTCGGCGTCGGGATCGTCAGCCTTTTCGTCGCCGCACCCAGCCTGGTGGGTGCCGTCCGGAGCCGGGAATGGTCCTTCCAGATGAGCCCCATGCAGCGTGTACGCGTGGCGATGCGTTTCGGCTTGAGCGGGCTCAGCTATCTCGCCATCATCGGGGCGGGCATCCTGCTTCTGTCATCCGTCGCCACGGCGTTCACTGTGCTCCTGATTACGACCGTCGTGCTTCTCGTCGTCTCGCTGCGCAACACCTGGGACCTCTTAGTAACGGTCGCCGACGTTACGCAGTGACATCGGTGTCCGATGGCCAGCCGGCCGAGCCGGCCCTGGCGGCCTGTTGCGCCCCGACGCCAACTAACAGCAGCCAGGCGCCGGTCACCATGAAGACGAACGACGAGATCATCCCAAGGCCCACGACGTAGAGGCCCGCCGGATTGCCGAAGAAGAGAATCAGCGCGCCGATCTGTTCCAGGACGAGGCACGCAAAGCTCCCAAGTGCCCGCAACAGTACGCCTCGGTAAGCACTGCGGTCGGTCCGCGCGGTGATGGCGTACGGCCGATGATGACGGGGCTAGGATGGGAATAGATCGGACGTCGCCTCCGTTTCGGTGTGTGTCGGAATGAACGAACCTGAGCTGAAGCGCTTCCGGGCAGAGAAGGACCGCGTGTTCGCGAAGGACCCGCACTCGCCGTTGACGCCCGAGGAGCGCCGCACGTTCCGCGGGCTGGCCTATTTTGACCCCAACCCACGACTCGTCATCAACGAGAGTATCGATCGCAAGGTCGAGCCCGGTGAGGTTCCCATGGCGACCAGCGGCGGCCAGGAACAGGTTTATCGGCGGTATGGTCTGGTGCGCTTCCATGTCGACGATCAGCCTGCCCAGGTCGTCCTTTACGCGTCCGACGACTCCGACGAGCTCTTCGTGCCCTTCCGAGACTTAACGTCCGGGAAAGAGACCTATGGGGCCGGCCGCTACCTGGAGGTTCACGCGCACGGCGGCGACGTCACGATTGACTTCAACTACGCCTACAACCCAAATTGCGCATACGACCCATCGTGGAGCTGTCCTCTTCCGCCTGCCGAGAACTGGCTCAAGGTCCCTATTCGCGCGGGGGAGAAGACGTTTGGGGACGGCGGCGGTCACTGAGCGTTCAGAGCGCCGGCCTGCTTCTCTACCGGCGGAGCGACGAGAAACTCGAGGTGCTGCTCGTCCATCCCGGCGGTCCGTTCTGGCAGGGACGTGACGACGGCGTCTGGTCGATACCGAAAGGTGAGTTCGCCGAGAATGAAGTTGGCATCGAGGTGGCACGGCGGGAATTTCTAGAGGAGCTCGGGACTGCAGCGCCGAATGGGGAGCCCACTGCGTTGGGCGAAGTCAAGCAGACGGGAGGCAAGGTTGTCCACGCGTGGGCCCTGCCTGGCGACCTCGACGTCACGCGCGTAATCAGCAACACGTTCGAGATCGAATGGCCGCCGCGATCCGGGAGAATGCAGCAGTTTCCCGAGGTCGATCGGGCCGGATGGTTTGATGTAGGCATGGCGCGTCGCAAACTGCTGCCGGCGCAGCGTGTGTTCATCGACCGCCTCGAAGAGCAGCTGTGACCTTCGCCGAACTGAGCGGATGCCTCGACCGGCTGGAGTCGACCTCGAGCCGGACCGAGCTCGTGAAAACACTCGCCGAGCTGTACACGAAGAGCTCGCCCGACGAAATCCAGCCACTCACCTACCTGATCCAGGGGCGGCTGGTCCCCTTCTTCGAGCCGATCGAAATCGGCCTTGGCGAGAAGCTGGTGATCGCAGCCATCGCGCAGGCCTTCGCCACGCCGCCGGATGAGGTCGCGAAACTCTTTGGCCGGATCGGTGACCTGGGCCAAGTGGCAGCGACGCTCTCGGCACACGGGTCGAACGCGGCGCTCCCGGTTACCGAGGTGCACGCGAGGTTGATGGAGATCGCCATCGCATCCGGCGCCGGATCGGTCGAGAAGAAGCGCTCGCTGTTCGCGGCGCTGTTGAAGCAGGTCGACCCCGTCTCGGCGAAGCACCTGGTGCGGATCGCCCTCGGTCGCTTACGGCTCGGCATCGGCGATCCGACCGTGCTCGACGCACTCTCCTTTGCGAGGAAGGGCGACCGGTCGTTGCGACCGGTGCTGGAGGGCGCCTACAACCGGGTGTCCGACCTCGGTCTGATCGCCAAGACCTTCTGGTCCGGCGGGGAAGGCGCCGTCAACGCGCTCAAGGTCACGGTCGGACGGCCGATCCGAAGCCAGCTCGCGGAACGCCTTCCCAACCCGGAAGCCGTGATCAAGAAGCTTGGACTGGTCGCCGTGCAGCCGAAGTACGACGGGATCCGAGTGCAGATCCACAAGAACGGATCAGAGGTGCGCGTCTTCTCACGCAACCTCGAGGACTACACGCTGATGTTCTCCGAGCTCACGGCGGCCACCGAGGCGCTGACGGACGAGACCCTGATCCTCGACGGCGAAGCGATCGCGTACAGCAAGGAATTAGAGGAATACCTACCCTTCCAGCTGACCGCGAGCCGTCGGCGGCAGCACGGCATCGAGCAGGCCGCGCGGGACCTGCCGCTTGTGGCCTTCGTCTTCGACATCCTCTATCGCAACGGCCGGGACCTCACCGAGCTCCCGTACGAGGAGCGGCTCGCCCTGGTCGATGAGGTGATCGCCGGCTCCACTGTGCTGCTGCCCGCGCCAATCATCAAGACCGACTCAGTCGAAGTGCTGACCAAAACGCTGCTCGACAACATCAGCCAGGGCCTGGAGGGCGTCGTGGTCAAGCGGCCGGACTCGATATACCAGGCGGGGGCGCGCAACTTCAACTGGGTCAAGCTGAAGCGCCACACCAGCGGCCAGCTGAACGACACGGTCGACCTCGTCCTGCTCGGCTATTACTTTGGAAAAGGCAAGCGCGCAGAGTTCGGGGTGGGCGCGCTACTCGCGGGTGTCTACGATGCGGAAAACGACCGATTTGCCACCATCACCAAGCTAGGTACCGGCCTGTCTGATGCTGAATGGCGGCAGATCCACGAGCGGGCGGACAAGCTGCAGGTCGATCAGCGGCCGGCGCGGGTGGATTCCATCCTTACGCCCGATGTGTGGCTCGAACCCGAGGTGGTGGTCGAGGTGATGGCGGACGAAATCACCCCCAGCCCGAGACACACGGCCGGCAAGGTCGGTGACGACCCGGGGTTTGCGCTCCGGTTTCCTCGGGTGGTCTCGTTCCGGGGCGGGGACAAGCGACCGGAGGACGCGACGACCGTTAAAGAGATCGCCGGCCTGTTCCGTCAGCAGCGCGAACGCAAACAACCTGCCTGAGCGGCAGGCTACGAGGCGACGCCTGCGGCTACGCGCTCCTGGACTTCGTTCAACCGCCCGGTCTTGACGTCATAGACGAATCCTCGTACCCGGTCCTTCCTGGGAACGAAGGGGCTCGCCTTGATTCGAGCGATTGACTGGCGAACGTCGTCTTCGAGATTGGAGAACGCCTCGAGGGCAAATGCCGGTCGGATGCCAGTCTCCTTCTGGATCTGGCTCTTCACCGCCTCGTCGGTGAACGTCAGCATGCCGCAGTCGGTGTGATGGATCAAGATCACCTCTTCGGTGCCGAGCAGGCGTTGCGAGATGGCGAGCGACCGGATGGCATCGTCCGTTACGGCGCCGCCGGCGTTGCGGATGACGTGGGCGTCCCCCTCGTTGAGGCCAAGGATTTTCGAGACATGGAGACGGGCGTCCATGCAGGCCACGACCGCCAGCTTCTTGGCCGGTGGAAGAGGAAGCTGGCCCTTGTCAAATCCCTTTGCGTATGCCTCGTTGTTTCGTAGAGCTTCGTCTGTCGCGCCCATTGAATCCTCCTGAACACGTTCCATTGCCGTCCCGACGGCGGTTGACCGAGTTAGTGGCTAATGTTGACCGATTCGATCCAATTAGTCAAGAATAAGGGGAGGGAAACCGGGCTTCGAGGCTCGGGTCGGGGCGACGAAGCCCGCGCCGGCCCCAAAACGTCAGCCACACCATCGCGATCACGAAGGCGGTGGCGGTGGCAAGGACCACGCCGAGCGGGGGAACGCCGATGGCGAGCGCCGCCAGGGCTCCGATCGCGCCGACAACCGATGCGACGATCACCGACAGCATCCCTGGCAGGGTTTGCAGGGTGAAACTGACCCCACCCTTCGACCGGTGGCGTCTGTCTCCGAAGACGGGCTGGTGTCCAAGCCGGCCAAGCTCACGTTCGAGCAAGCTGCGGCCGTTCCGATGGCTGGGACCGTCGCCCTTCTGGCAATTCGCGACGGAAAGGTCCAAGCCGGGCAGAAAGTCCTGGTCAACGGTGCCTCGGGAGGCATCGGCACCTTCGCCGTGCAGATTGCGAGGTCGCTCGGCGCGGATGTAACCGGCGTGACCAGCACGAAAAACGTAGACCTGGTCCGATCGATCGGGGCAGACCATGTCATCGACTACACCGAGGTGGACTTTACGCGGACAGGGGAGCGATACGATTTCATTCTTGACAACGTGGCGAACCGCTCATTGTCCGACCTCCGACGCGCGCTCACCCCGAAGGGGAACGCTCGTGCCGAACGGCGGGGGGTTCGAGCATCGGTGGGTCGCAGGCGGGGGTCGCCTTATCGGGGCGAAGGTGTCGTTTGCGTTCGGGAGCCAGAACGTGCTGACGTTCATCGCCTCGTCGAAGCAGCAGAATCTGGTTGCTCTACGGGAACTCATCGAGGCTGGCACGGTCGTACCCGTCATCGACCGACCGTACTCGCTGAACGAAACTGCCGATGCCATTCGGTATGTCGGCAAGGGCCACGCCCGGGGCAAGGTCGTCATCACCGTACTAAAGGGAGTCACATCATGATCGCGACGAAACCGACGACTAACGGTCACGCGCTCACAGCGTCGCAGACTCCGGCGCCTGCACATGCTAGCGTCGGCGGGTGCCCGCGCCTCTGACTCAGCTCGCGCCTGGCGAGCCATCGGCCGCTGCGAGGACCGTCCTGCGGAAGGTCTTTGGCCTGCCCGGTTTCCGCCCCGGGCAAGGGGAGGTCGTTGCCGCGGCCGAGTCCGGTGCCGACGTCCTGTTCGTCGCCCCGACCGGATCGGGAAAGAGCATTGCCTACTGGGTGCCCGGCATCGTCGCCGGTGGTTTGACCATCGTGGTCTCGCCGCTGATCGCCCTTATGGTCGACCAGGTCGCACGACTGACCCTCCTCGGCATCCCCGCGGCCTGCGTCCACAGCCAGCTGACGGCCGAAGAACGTCGCGAGGCGATGGCCCGGGCGTCAGCCGGCGAGCTGCGCTTCCTGTACCTGGCGCCAGAGCGGATCGGCGCGAGCGGCTTTCTCGATGCGCTCGGGCGGCTGAAGGTGGCGCGTTTTGTCATCGACGAGGCCCATTGCATCTCCAGCTGGGGACACGACTTTCGCCCCGACTACCGCCGTCTCGGTGACGCCATCGCCGCCTGCGGCCGGCCGCCGGTCGGTGCGTTCACCGCGACCGCGACGCCCCGGGTGCGCCTCGACATCATCAACAGTCTGGGCC
>Ga0102924_1002411_pt1 | contig 20396 bp, 21 predicted proteins | sample PaiPotPPM11metaG_FD_80116 | JGI IMG/M metagenome (GOLD analysis project Ga0102924, IMG submission 80116) | Iron sulfur acid spring bacterial and archeal communities from Banff, Canada, to study Microbial Dark Matter (Phase II) - Paint Pots PPM... ...
AAGGCTCGCCAAGGATTGGGAAAACCTCAATCGAAAGGCGCTGGCTTTCTTGCGCCTCGCCTCAATCCGCCTCATGCTCCGAAAGCTTTGCAATCCCGCTTGATGTTCCCGGACAGACTCTAACCGTGACGCCGGGACGATTGACCGGCGGGATTGGGGCACCACCATGCTTTGCCAGACCTGCCAGTGGACCGAGCGGCCGGGTTTTGTCCGTCGCCCGCCTGTGGCGGGTTCGCTACCGGACGATGGCGAGGCCGGCTTGATCCCGGCAGCCTTCATGCCATGTCCCGATTGTGGCGGACAGACCGTCGCGCATTGTTGCGACGGCCTGTGCGAGCAGCCGGAGCCGAGCGGGCCGGGCGCGGATGGGTGAGAGGTCACTTCTTTTGCGGCGATAGACCAGCGAAGTGGCCGCGCTGCTGAAGCCAGGCGAGCAAGAGGAGCGCCGGCAAGCCGGCCAGCGAGCAGATCGCAAAAAACCACGCCCAGCCGGCCGCGGCGGCGATGAAGCCCGCGCCCGACGACAGATAGGTGCGCCCGAACGCCGCCAATGCCGTGAGCAGCGCGTATTGCGTCGCCGTGTGCAGCGGGTTGCGGCACAGCGCGGAGAGATACGCGACGAAGATCACCGTGCCGATGGCGCTGGTGAAATTTTCCGCAACGATGGCGAAGGTCAGCCACGCCGCATTGAGGCCGACGATGGCCTGCCAGGAGAACGCCAGATTGGCGAGCGCCTGAAGCAGTCCGCCGATCAACAGGCTCAACGGCAGCGAATAGGCGCGCGCCACGAAGCCGCCGGCGAAGCCGCCGATCAGCGTTGCCGCGAGCCCGACGCCCTTGATGATGGCGGCATATTCGTTGCGCGAAAAACCAAGATCGATCACGAACGGCGCCGTCATGGCGCCGGACAGCGCATCGGTGAATTTGTACAGCACGACAAAAACGAGCACGATGAAGGCCATATCGCGCGACAGAAATTCCGCGAAGGCGCCGCTCGCGGCATCGGCCACACGCGCCATTGTGTTCTCGCGCGCGCGGACTGCGTTAGCCGCTACCGATTTTTCCGGCTCGGCGGCGAACAGCGTCGTGGCAACGCCGATGAGCACCAGCGCCGCCATCACCAAATAGCCGGCGCTCCAGGCGGCCTGATGATCGAGGCCGAAGCTTTGAAAGCCACTCACCAGAAACAGCGCGCCGGCGGTCGAGGCGAGCATGCCGATGCGATAGGCGGCGACATAAGACGCCATGCCGGCCGCCTGCTCGCTCTCGTTCAGGCTTTCCACCCTGAAAGCGTCAACGATGATGTCCTGCGTCGCCGAGGCGGTAGCGACCAGCAGCGCGCCGAACGCCACGATCAGCGGCGACCCCGCCGGATCGCAGGCGCCAAGGAAGACGATCGCGGCGATGAGCAAAAACTGCGACAGCAAAAGCCAGCCGCGACGGCGGCCGAACCGCCGCGACAGCACCGGCACGTCGAGCGCATCGATCAGCGGCGCCCACAGGAATTTGATCGTGTAGGGCGTGCCGACCAGGGCAAACAGACCAATAGTGCCGAGATGCACCCCGGACTCGGTCATCCACACCAGCAGCGTCGAGCCGGACAGCGCCAGCGGCAGACCCGAGGAGAAGCCAAGGAACAGGACGATGAGGACACGGCGCTTGAGGTAAACGGCAAGCGTATCCGCAAAGGTCGGTCGGGCGGTCGACACTGTTTCGGGGGCGTCAGGCGCCGCAGCCATGCGCCGCTACTCCCCCGCCTCCAGCTTGCGCACCGGCGCGGCGATGACGTTTGAACCGGCCGTCGCATCGCTGCTGAACTCGACCTGTTGAATGCGATCGCCGCGGCTCTCGATTTTCTCGATCGAGATAACCGACTGCCGGATGTCTTCGCTTGACTGATTGAAATGACCTTGCAGCTTGCGGATGCGATCTCCCAGCAAGCTCACATCCTTCATGAGACGCCCGACTTCATCGCGAATTTCATCGGCCGCCTCCCGCATGCGGGCATCGCGCTGGCTTTGCCGCACCAGCTGGATCGCAAGCATGAGCAGCGACGGCGAGACGATAACGACCTTGGCGCGGAACGCCTTCTGCACGATGTCATCGAAGTCCTCGTGCAACTCGGCATAAACCGACTCCGAAGGCACGAACATGAACGCCATTTCCTGCGTCTCGCCCGGAATAAGGTATTTCTCGGCGATGTCGCCGACGTGCTTGATGACATCTTGGCGGATGCGCGCCGCTGCCAGTTTCCGCTCATCGTCACCCTTGGCGTCGCGATACGCGGTGACGGCTTCGAGCGGGAATTTGGAATCGATGACGAGGGGGCGCTTGTCTGGAAGAAAGATCGCGCAGTCCGGCCGCAGCTTGTTGGACAGCGTGTACTGGAATTCGTAAGCGTCCTTCGGCAGCCCGTCGCGGATGATGATCTCCATTCGCCCTTGCCCGAACGCGCCGCGCGACTGCTTGTTGGCGAGCACGCTGTGCAGCGATGTCACCTGGCTGGCGAGGTCCGTGATATTCTTCTGCGCGCTGTCGATGACCGCAAGCCGCTCGTGCAGCTTTTGCAAATTCTCGGTGGTGTTCTGCGTGGTCTTTTGCAGCGAATCGCCAAGGCGGTGCGAGACCGAATCGAGCCGTTCGCTGACCGCGTGCTGAAGCTGCGATTGGCGGTCGCCGAGCATCCTGAGCATGGTTTCGAGCCGCTGCGCCGTGGCGCTCTGCGCCTGCGCCAGCTCGGCCATGACGGCCGCCTGCGGCTGCGCCGAATGACGGCCGCGCCAAAGCACGGCGGCTACGACAACGGCGGCAATAACCGCAACGATGGCGATAACCGCAAGGATCGGCAGCATCTCGGTCATCCAGCGACTCTATGCGATTCGCAATGGGTGGAACGAAGAGCGAACGGTCATAGCCGGTCAGGCCCGGCGGCGCAACGGCAAGGCCCTTGAAATAGCGCCGATTGACCCCGCTTTATGCACGTCTTACATCGCCGACCAAGGCTTGGTGAAACATGGCTGTGCGCGAAATCATCAAACTGCCGGACAAGCGGCTGCGGCTCGTCTCCGAGCCGGTCAAGCGCATCGACGCCGGCATCCGCGCGCTGGTCAACGATCTGTTCGACACCATGTACAAGGCGCCCGGCATTGGGCTGGCCGCGATCCAGATCGGCATGGCCAAGCGCGTCGTCACCATGGACTTGTCGAAGAAGGAGGGCGATCACAAGCCGCAGGTGTTCATCAATCCCGAGCTGATCTGGAAGTCCGAGAAAAAGGTGACCCGCGAAGAAGGCTGCCTGTCGATCCCGGAATATTACGAGGAGGTCGAGCGGCCGGCCCAAGTGAAGGTCAAGTATCTCGATCTCGACGGCAAGACACACGAGATCGAGGCCGACGGCCTGCTCGCGACCTGCCTGCAGCACGAGATCGATCACACCAACGGCGTGCTGTTCATCGATTATCTGTCCAAGCTCAAGCGCGACCGCGTCACCAAGAAATTCACCAAGGCGGCGAAGAAGGTGGAGGCGTGATTGGCGCTCCGCCTCGTGTTCATGGGCACGCCCGACTTCGCCGTGCCCACGCTTGTCGAGCTTGCGCGCAGCGGCCATGACATCGTTGCGGTTTACACCCGCGCGCCGCAGCCAGCCGGACGGCGCGGATTAGCGCCGACGCCAAGCCCGATCGCGCGCGAGGCAGAACGGCATAAGCTTCCGATTTTCACACCAAAGAATCTGAATGATGGTGACGCTGCGAAAACAATGCGCGCGCACGGTGCCGATGCCGCCGTCGTCGTGGCCTACGGGTTGATTCTGCCGAAGGCGATTCTCGATGCTTTTCCGCTCGGCTGTTTCAACCTGCATGCGTCGCTGTTGCCGCGCTGGCGCGGCGCGGCGCCGATCCATCGCGCCGTCATGGCCGGCGACAAGGAGACTGGCGTGATGGTGATGAAGATGGAAGAAGGCCTCGATACCGGCCCGGTCGCCATGGCGGAGCGCGTGGCGATCGGCCCCGATATGACGACCGGCGAACTGCATGACGAACTCAAGCGGCTTGGCGCCGGCCTGATGGTGCGCGCGCTTGCCGCGCTGGAGCAAGGCGCGCTGCAATTGACGCCGCAAGCGGCATCGGGTGCGACCTACGCCAATAAGATCGACAAAAACGAAACGCGGGTCGATTGGACCAAGCCGTGGAACGAGGTCCATAACCATTGCCGGGGCCTGTCGCCATCTCCCGGCGCATGGTGCGAACTCCCCGGGGCGGGACGCGTGAGAGTTTTGCGCACAACGAAAGGAGTTGGCGAAGGGCAGCCGGGCCGCGTACTCGACGACAGGCTGACCGTCGCCTGCGGTATCGGTGCAGTGCGGATCGTCGAGCTGCAACGCGCTGGTGGCAAGCCAATGTCGGCAGATGAATTCCTGCGCGGCATGCCGATCATGCGCGCCAGCGTCCTGATCTGAGCGACAGGCCGTGCCCCGTTACAAGCTCATCATCGAATACGACGGCACGCCTTACGTCGGCTGGCAGGCGCAGGACAATGGCGCCTCGATCCAGGGCGCGCTGGCCGATGCGATCGCGGCATTCGCCGGCGAGCGCGCCGCCGTGCACGGCGCCGGGCGCACCGACGCCGGCGTCCATGCGCTCGGCCAGGTCGCGCATGTCGATCTCGCCAAGGACTGGGACACCGATAATGTGCGCGATGCGATCAATTTTCACTTGCGGCCGCAGCCGATCGCCGTGCTCGCGGCGGAACAGGTTGCCGACGCTTTTGACGCGCGCTTCTCGGCGACCAAGCGGCACTATCTCTACCGCATCAGCAACCGCCGCGCCGATCTCGCGCTCGAGCAGAACCGCGCCTGGCGGGTGCCGCGGCCGCTCGACAGCAACGCGATGCACCACGCCGCGCAAAACTTCGTCGGTCGCCACGATTTCACCACGTTCCGCTCAACCGAGTGCCAGGCAAAATCGCCGGTGAAAACGCTCGACAGCCTCGATGTGGCGCGCGAGGGCGACAATGTGCGCATCACCGCATCGGCGCGCTCGTTCCTGCAACACCAGGTGCGCTCGATGGTCGGCTCGCTCATTCATGTCGGCGAGGGCAAATGGAGCGCCGGCGATCTTGCCGCAGCGCTTGCCGCCCGCGACCGCACCGCCTGCGGCCAAGTGGCGCCGCCGCACGGGCTTTATCTGGTGCGGGTGGAGTATTGAGGCCGTCGTCATTCCGGGACAAATGCGACGCGGCCCTGATGGCGTCATGGCCGGGCTTGTCCCGGCCATCCCGATGTGAAAGGCACTGTGCCCACAGAATCGAGATGCCCGGCACAAGCTTGCACTCGGGCCGGCCAACAGGCCGGACCCGGGTGGCCGGGCATGACGATGAGGAGTCAATACGATCACTCAAAATACTTCTCAATAATCCGCCGGTAGATCGCGGTCAGCGTGACGAGGTCGCCAACCGGCGCCCGTTCGTCGACCGCGTGCATGGTCTGGCCGACCAGCCCGAATTCGAGCACCGGACAATAATCCTTGATGAAGCGCGCGTCCGAGGTGCCGCCGGCGGTGGAGAGCTTCGGCTTGCGCCCCGCCACCTCGGCAATCGCGGCGACGGCGAGATCGGTGAACGGGCCGGGTTTTGTGACAAACACATCCGCGTTCGACGCATCCCATTGCAAATCGTAATGCACGCGGCCTGCGGCGGCGGCCTGCGCGCGCTGCTCGATCAGCGTTTTGAGCGTGGCCTGGCTGTGCCGGTCGTTGTAGCGGATGTTGAATCGCGCCCGCGCCTGGCCCGGGATCAGATTGACGGTGGTGTTGCCGACATCGACCGAGGTGAATTCCAGGTTCGACGGATCGAAATGCTCGCTGCCTGCATCGAGTGGCACCTGCAGCGCGGCGATCAGCGTCACCAAGCCGCGGATCGGATTGTCGGCGCGGTCGGGATAGGCGACGTGGCCCTGGCGGCCGCTGACGGTGAGCGTGCCGTTGAGCGAGCCGCGCCGCCCGGCCTTGATGGTATCGCCGAGCACATCGACGTTGCTCGGTTCGCCGAGCAGGCAGTGATCGAATTTCTCGCCGCGCTCGGCCGCCCATTGCAGCAGCTTGATGGTGCCGTTGACCGCGATACTTTCCTCGTCGCCGGTGATGAGCAGCGAGATCGAGCCCCGCTTCGGCTTGCCGCCCTTCGCCGCGAGATAGTCGAGCGCGGCTGCGACAAAGCAGGCGATACCGCCCTTCATGTCGACTGCGCCGCGGCCGTAGAGCATGTCGCCTGAGATATCGCCGGCAAACGGCGCGTGCCGCCATGTCGCCTCATCGCCCGACGGCACTACGTCGGTGTGCCCGGCGAACACCAGATTGGGCTGTTCGCGTCCGATGCGCGCGTAAAGATTGTCGACCGGCGCGGTGCCGGGCTCGGCAAACGTCATGCGATGGACGGCAAATCCCGCCTTCGCCAGCACGCCCTGCAAATAGCTCAGCGCACCGCCCTCGTCCGGCGTAACCGAACGGCAGCGCAGCAGATCGCGGGCAATGGCGACAGGGTCAGCGGGCATCGCGGATAAATTACTCGTGCGGTTACGTCTTAGCGAGCGGATCCGGCCCGTATTGGTTCGGGCCGGCGGTGCCTTTGCGGAAGCCGAGATCGACCAGCAAGGCAAGCCCGAACGCCGTGAATGGCAGCGCGATCGTGAGCGACAGCAGGCTGGGCGCCTGGTCGGTGCCGGCCAAGTCGAGCACGATGAGCAAGTCGAGGCATGCGCCGGCCGCAAAGAAGGCGATCAGCAGCCAGACCGGCATGTTGCGGTCGTGGGCGCGTTTCAGCGCGATTGCGAATTCCGGATACGTGAATGCCAGATCGACGATGGCGCTGAGCCGATCGCCGTCGATCTGCTCGGCGATGAAGTGACCGGCAATCTCGGCGGCCGTCACCGCGGCCAATGCGATCCAGAACGTCTTGCGGCTGATGCGGCCGTCGAACCTGTTGAGAAGGTAATTCCAATCCATCGGCGTGACGCGAACTTAATCCCGCAGCAGTTCGTTGATGCTGGTCTTGGCGCGGGTCTTTTCGTCGACGCGCTTGACGATGACGGCGCAGTACAGATTAGGGCTCGCCTCGCCGTTTTTGCTGACCTTGCCCGACGTGGTGCCGGGCACGACCACCGAATACGCCGGCACCTCGCCCTGGAACGTCGCGCCAGAGTCACGGTCGATGATCTTGGTCGAGGCGCCGATGAATACGCCCATCGACAGCACCGCGCCCTCGCGCACGATCACGCCTTCGGCGACTTCCGAGCGCGCGCCGATAAAGCAATTGTCCTCGATGATCACCGGTCCGGCCTGCAATGGCTCGAGCACGCCGCCGATGCCGACGCCGCCGGAGATGTGACAATTCTTGCCGATTTGCGCGCAGGAGCCGACCGTCGACCAGGTGTCGATCATGGTGCCGGAATCGACATAGGCGCCGAGATTGACGAATGACGGCATCAGCACCACGCCGGGCGCGATATAGGCGGAGCGGCGCACCACGCAGCCGGGCACCGCGCGAAAGCCGGCGGCGCGGAAACTTTTTTCGTCCCAGTGGTCGAATTTCGACGGCACCTTGTCCCACCACACCGCGTGGCCGGGACCGCCGGCGATCTCGCTCATGTCGTTGAGGCGGAACGACAGCAGCACCGCTTTCTTCAGCCATTGATTGACCTGCCAGGCGCCGCCTGAGGTCTTTTCCGCGACGCGCGCCGTGCCGCGATCGAGCAGGTCGAGCGCATGCTCGACCGCCTCGCGCACCGCGCCCTTGGTCGACGGACCGATCGTCTCGCGCTGCTCGAATGCGGCGTCGATGGTCTTTTCCAAGTCTTTGGCCAAGTCCCGAGCCGTGTCGGCGGACATGGAAATGATCCCCTGCTGGGCCGGTTTGTCGGGGCGCACCTAAGCGATGTCAAGCGCCACCGGTCAGCGGCGGTGTCTCAGTTTGAATTTTCATTGGATGGCGTTGCCGATCACGTCGGCGGGGCGCTCCTCGCCTTTCGCCAGTGCCAAACAGCTACACCAGTCCATACAGCCTCGACCACCCCGAACGGCCAAGCGCCTTGCAAGAAGCCGTAGGCCGACCCTAAGGCGCAAGCACCCGCGAACGCCAGAATGAACCACGGGTTGCGATCCTCCAGCGCATAGAAGATCAGCATGGCCGTGACGGCAAACAGCCCAAAAAGAGTGAGTGCGTCCATCCCCGAAAGATACGCGCAGAGAATCGGGGTCAAGTCCGCAAAATTCAAACTGAGACGCTACCCGGTCCGTGCCGGCGGCCAAGTTGGAACCATTTTTGCATGGGCTGACTTGGCAACGACGCAACCAAAGGACATGTGATGATTACGATGGTCATAGGCCTCGGCGCCGGCGTCTTCTACTGGCTGGGCTTGTACAAACTGGCGTTCTGAATTCTGGTTTACGCGATCGTCTATGGCGTCCTGGGCGCGCTGCGTGGCGACAACCATGCCCAGCCGGTCTATCGCGGCGGCTCCGGCCTCACCACTGCCGTTCTCACCCCTGTCGCGTGGCATATCGGGGTGCTTGCCGGCTATTTGTAGCGAAACCCAGGGAATGCCGCATCGCCGTTTCCCTACATCTTCGCGGTGATCCCGCGCAAAAATCCGGTAAGATCGTCGGTAACGTGATCGACGTGGGGCGCGTCGCGGCCGGCGAGCTCCCAATCTTCCCGCAGCACGACGCCGGCGCCGGTCGGCACCACCAGCACCGTGGTCATGCCGAGCGCATGCGGCACTTCAAGGTTGCGCGCGAGATCCTCGAAGATTGCGGCCTTGGCCGGATCGACGCCGTGGCGCGCCAGGAAGCGATCATAGACCTGCGGCCTGGGCTTGGGCTCGAGCTCGGCCGCCTTGATGTCGAACACGCCGTCGAAGTGGTGCCCGATCTCGAGCCGGCGCAGCACCGCGTCGGCATGCTCGCGCGTGCCGTTGGTGAGAATGAGTTTGCGGCCGGGCAATCTGGCGATTGCCGCGCCGAGCGCGGGGTTCGGCGTCAGCGGCGAGTGATCGATCTGGTGAACCATTTCGAGGAACTGGTCCGGGACAAGGCCATGCTCCTCCATCAGTCCGCGCATAGTCGTGCCATAGCGGCGGTAATAATCCTTCTGCAAACGGAACGCCTCGTCGCGGCTGACTTTCAGGAAATCGACGATGTAGTCGCGGATGCGCTCGTCGACCTGCTGCCACAAATTCAGATGATGCGGGTACAGCGTATTGTCGAGATCGAACACCCAGGTCTCGACCTGGCGAAAGCCGGGGCTGGCGCGCTGCGTCATTCGTCGGTCGGTCGGTCGTTGTTCGTTCATTGGTCTTTTTTGGCGACTCAGTGTTGCCACTTTTCCCGGCGAGGAGGCTGTGCGCCTGGCCGAATCAGTTTAACACTCGGCTTGGGGAGATCACTCTATGCGGCGGCGGCTGCGGAAATCGATTCCATTCTTGCTGGCAATATTCCTTGGCACAATGGCCGGCGCGTTCGTCGCCGGCATTGCAATGATGGTTTCGCATTCCTGACCTTACGCGGTCCTCACCCCGCCTCGCGCCACGAGGCGGCCGGGATCAATCCCTGCAGCGCGCCATCGTGCAGCCGCACCGGATCGCGCTCGCCTTCCATGGCAAGCCGCAGCATGCAACGCGCCAGCTCGTCGGGCTTGACCGTGGTATTGCCGATCGCTTTTAGCGTCAGCCATGCCTCGTCGAAGGCGGTCTCGATCACGACGAGCGTCTGAGGGTCGAAGGAATTATTGTGGAACCCGCGCATCGTCCGCCCTCACCGCGGCTGTACCGGCATCGACATGACGGAATTGGCAGAGCTTGGGCGGAAAGTTAGCCGAGTTTGTGACGCATCACTTGCAATTGATCGCCGTGCATTGTGGCCGCTTGCGGCGATCTCGGTGATGAGCTTTTTCAAGATCGCATCGGCAAAAGTGTCATAATTTTCGGCCGGAATCATGAAGGCGCCAGGGCCGCCGATGACGTTGTCGTAATAGTAGCGGTCGAGCAGAGGCTCGATCGTGAGGATCGGCAGGCCGTTGATGCCGATGCCGTCGTGGACTGCCTCGTCGCGGGCCTGCGTCACCGGACGTCCGCTGTTGTTGGCGCCATCGCCCGAAATGTCGATGACGCGGCGCGCACCGTTGAACGGGCTTTGCGCCAGCAGCAGCCGGGAATAGTCGATGGCGCCGCTGATCGACGTGCCGCCGCTGAACAGTTGGCGCGGGGCGGCCTCGATCGCCGCCGCAACGGCATTGGCGCTGGCTTCGTCCTTGACCAGCGCCCAATCGACCACCACCACGTGCAGCCGCGGCCCGGTCCACTGCATCATGGTGACCGCGATGGATTGCGTCGTCAGCGAGCGGATCGAGTTCAACACGTGCGGATTGCGAAACGCCGCCGCATAGCCCTGTTTCTGCAATTCGAAGCGCCCGGCGCTGACGCTGCCGGAGGTGTCGACCGCGAGCACCAGCGCAATCGCAACGTTAGTTTGCGCCGTAACCGGCGGTTGGGTTTGCGCGCGCGCCGCAATCCCCGCCGCGATGAGCGCGGCGAGCACCCACAGTGAAGCCTTCCAGTTCACGCGCTGAGCCGCGGCACCAGCCGTGTGGCGTTGCCGCTCATGATCGCATCGAGATCGGCTGCCGCAAGATTGAGCTGCCGAAGATTGTTGATCTGATCGAGCGGAAAATAGGGATAGTCGCTGCCATAGGTGATCTGCGACACCGGCACCAGCTTCAGCAGCGCCGCCATTGCGGCCGGATGGGTGACGTTTGCGGTGTCGTAATTGAGGCGGCGGAATTCGGCCTCGATGCCGTCCGGCGCAAAGCCGTTCGGGGCGCGCGCACGCTTGTCATAGAACGCCTCGATACGGCCGGCGAGAAACGGGATCGTGCCGCCGCCGTGGGAAAACAGCCATTTTATGTCGCGCAGCTGCGCGAATGAGCCGCTGAGCAACAGGCTGACGACGGTGCGCGTGGTATCGTGCGGCACCTCGATCACCGCCGGGATCGCGCCGATGCTGAGATTACCGCAACAGCTTGCGGCCAGCGGATGCACGAAGGCCACCGCCTTGCGGCGATTGAGCTCCTCCAGAACCGGCTTGAAGAACGGATCGCCGAGCCATTTGTCGTCATAATTGGTTTGCAGATTGATGCCGTCGGCTTTCAGCGTATCCAATGCGTATTCGATCTCTTTCAGCGTCGCGTCGATATCGATCATCGATAGCGGCGCGAACAGGCCGTAGCGGCCGGGACGGTCGCGCACCATTTCGGCGGCAAATTCGCCGCAGAGGCGCGCCATGTATTCAGCCGTCTTGGCGCCATCGCCAAACGACAGGCTGGAGGTAGACCCGAGCGCGAGCATGGCGGTCGTGATGCCATTTTTGTCCATCTGCTCGATGTCCTGCTTCCGATTCCAGGTCAGTTGGACGCCGAGCCTCGACCCGTTGTGCTCCCGCTCACGCAAAGCGTTCTGATATGCGGGCGGATAATAATGGTGATGTGTATCGATCAGCTTTGCCGGCAGGGCTTGCGCGGGCGTCGCCCCGCCGGGCAGCATTGCGGCTGCGCCGAGCGCCGCCGCGCTGGCGAGAAATTGCCGCCGCGATCCGCAGCAGCCGCACACCGACGGCAATCTCATCGCTTCCTCGAACTTTTCTTGAGCCAAATATTACACCGTCATCGCCAGATCTGAAATGCAACGATCGCAGCCAGCATCACGGCCGCGCCCAACCCCTGGAGCGGCGTGAGCACCTCGCCGAGCAGCGGGGCGCTGAGCAACGTCGCCAAGAGCGGCTCCAGATTCATGATCAGCGCGCTGCGGAACGGCCCGATGCGGACGGTCGACATATACAGCGTCAAAATCGCAATCGCCGTGCCGACGCCGATGATGAATGCAAAGATCCAGCCGCCGGCATTCTGCGACGTATGCCAATTCAGGGTCGCGGCAGCCGCCACCGCAAAAATCGCGGTCGAGGAGATCAGCGAGTACCATGTCGTCAATCGGGGATCGAGCTCTTGCAGCTCGGTGCGGGCGACCAGCAGAAACACCGCGCGGCACAAAGCGGCGCCGACCGCAAAGGCAATACCCGCGATCGACAGAGTTTGTGGGTACGCGCCGATCGTCAGCGCGAGGCCAAAGAACGCAACGATCGCCGCCAGCGCGCCCTGCCAGCCAAGCCGCTCCACGCCGAACATCGCGCCGCCGATCCCGGTCAACAGCGGATAGATGAAATACGTCAGCACCGCGATCGGCACGGTGATGAGATCGATCGCCTTGAACAGGCCGTAGACGATTGCCGCGAACAACACCCCGAGCGCAAGCGCGAAGGCGCGGCTGCGCGGCGTTGCCGGCACAGGCGGCATGCCGAAGCGCAGGTAGACGAACAAAATGCCAAGCCCGACGACGCCGCGGATCAGCGCCAGCGTCAGCACGTCGATCCCGGCGGCGAGAACCAGCTTCACCAGCGTATCGCAGACGCCGAACGACGTCGCGGCAATGATGCCGGGGCCAAGGGCGTAAAGCCGCCCGCGCGCGGTGTCGGACTCCATCACAGATCAGCGATGGATCAGGGTGCCGGCGCCGAGCTCGGTGAACAATTCGAGCAGCACCGCATGCGGCACCTTGCCGTCGAGGATGACCACGCCCTCGACGCCGTGATCGAGCGCGCCGATGCAGGTCTCCACCTTGGGGATCATGCCGCCGGAAATGGTGCCGTCGGCGATCAGGCGCCGGGCATCGTCGACCGACAGCTCCTTGATCAGCGCCTTCGACTTGTCGAGCACACCAGGCACGTCTGTAAGCAGCAGCAGGCGTTTGGCATGCAGCGCGCCGGCAATGGCGCCGGCAAAGGTGTCGGCATTGACGTTGTAGGTGCCGCCGTTCGCGGCGGCGGCGACCGGCGCCAGCACCGGAATGAGCTCGCGGCCGAGAATCTGGTCGAGCACCATGGTGTCGACCTTTTCCGGCTCGCCGACATAGCCGAGATCGATCACCTGCTCGATGGCCGAATCGGGATCGACCACGGTGCGCGTCAGCTTGCGCGCGACGACCATGTTGCCGTCCTTGCCGCACAAGCCGACCGCCTTGCCGCCGGCCTCGTTGATGTAGCCGACCATCTGTTTGTTGATGGAGCCGGCCAGCACCATCTCGACGATTTCTAGCGTCTTGGCGTCGGTGATGCGCAGGCCGGCCGCATATTGCGACTGCACACCCACTTTCTTGAGCATCGCCTCGATCTGCGGTCCGCCGCCGTGCACGACGATCGGATTGATCGCCGTCTGCTCCAGCAGCACGATGTCGCGGGCAAATGCGCGCGCCAAATGCTCCTCGCCCATGGCGTGGCCGCCGTATTTGACGACGATGATCTCCTCGTCATAGCGCTGCATATACGGCAACGCTTCCGACAGGATGCGGGCCTGCACTTCAGGGCTTATGGGGTCGCTCTGGCTCATTGGCTCAATCTTCCCGGCATTAGCGCAGTCTATCTAGCGGCGCGCACGCCGCCCGACAACTCATTAGGCCGGTACCGGCCCGATATAGCTGGACGCCGGGCGGATCATGCGGCCGGTTTGTTTCTGTTCCATGGCGTGCGCGAGCCAGGCCGCGCAGCGCGCAATCGCAAAGACCGGCGTGAACGCCTGGCGCGGCAGGCCGATGGCGTCGAGCAAAAGCGCGGCGTCCATTTCGATATTGGCCTCGACGCGGCGGCCCGGCTTGCGGCGTTGCAGCGCGGCGACCGCGCGGCGCTCTAGTTCGATGACAAAGTCGAGCCGCGCGGAATCCGGATCGAGCCGCCGCAACGCCGCACGCAACAAATCCGCGCGCGGATCGCGATGACGGAAGATGCGGTGACCGAATCCCATGAGGCGGCCACCGGCGGCAAGCTTGCGCTCGATCCAGCCGTCGGCATCGCCGCTCGCCTCGATCTCGTCGAGCATGTCGAGCGCGAGCCCCGGCGCGCCGCCATGCAGCGGACCGCAAAATGCGCAATAGCCGCCGAGCGCCGCCGCGGCGAGCGAGGCTTGCGAGGAGACGACGACGCGTGCGGCAAAGGTGGAATTGCCGAGGCCGTTGTCGATGACGGTGGTGAGATAGGTGTCGAGCGCGGCGGCGCGCCGCGGCTCGACGGCTGCGCCGGTGACCATGCGCAAGAAATCGGCGGCGGTGGCGAGCGATGGATCGGGCGCAGTCAACGCCTTGCCGGCTCGTCTGCGCAAAAGCGCCGCGATCGCAACCGGCAGCGTCGCGAGAATTTCGGCTGGCGCGGCAATATCCGGCACGGCGGCAAGCGCGATGCGCAGGCCTTCGCCGAGCGGCCGGCGGGCCGCGCAGTCAAGCCATTCGCTGGTCCGCGCGAACGCCGCTGCACGCGCGGCTCCGAGCGTGTCGCGCATGCCGTCACGGCTGAGGTCGTGGCCGGCGAAGCCTTCCCACATCACCGCCACGGCGCCTTCATAACCACGCTCGGCGGCAAGACTTTCAATCGTGTGGCCGCGCACCCAGACCGCGCCGCTCTCGCCGTCGGCGTGGCTCAGCACCGTTTCGGCGGCGACCACGCCTTCCAGCCCGTTGTTCATGACCTTTGTCCCCGAACATCGTTCGTCCGTGCGCCGCGCTCGTGCAGGAGCCTTGCGATGGCGGCACGCAATTGCGCAATGCCGTCGCCGGTCCGCGCCGAGGTCGCAATCAGATCGGGAAACGCCGCCGGCCTTTTCCGCATTGCCGCTTTGACGGCCTCAATCCGTTCGGCAAGCTCGGCTTCGCCGACCTGATCGCATTTTGTCAGCACGATCTCATGGCTGACGGCTGCCTTGCCGAGCGTATCGAGAATGGCGTCGTCGACGATCTTCAGTCCGTGGCGCGCATCGACCAGGACATAGACGCGCGCCAGCGTAGCGCGGCCGTGCAGATAATCATGGATGAGCGTGGTCCAGGCCGCGACTTTGCTCTTCGCCGCCGCGGCATAGCCGTAGCCGGGCATGTCGACCACCACGAGCCGCTCCGGGTCACCGAAGAAGACAAGCTGCTGCGTTCGCCCCGGCGTGTTGGAGGTGCGCGCCAGCGCCCGGCGCCCGGTCAGCGCATTGATCAGGCTCGATTTGCCGACATTGGAGCGGCCGGCGAATGCGATCTCCGGCGCCGCCATCGCCGGCAACGAGTCGAGCGAACTTGCCGCGGAGACGAAGTTCCACTCACCGGCGAACAGCAGGCGTCCCGCCTCGACCTCGGCATCGGAAAAGTCGCCCGTGGAGTCGCCCATATGTTCGCCGCGACGCTCAGGTCATGGATTTGCCGCCCCAAGGCTGGTGCGACAGTGCCACCCATCGTATCGCCCACAACGACCCACTGAAGAAGCAAAAAGGGGACGTTTCGTCCCCTTTTCCCGAACCAAAGCCGGTTAACGCGGCCGCATTAGGCGGCGGCTTCGGCGATGCGGTCGCGCCATTTGTTTGAGGCCGGTGCGTAGGCCGGGTTTTTGGCGCTGCCTTGATAACGGGCGGCAGCCGCGACTGCCAAAATACCGATCTGCCCGTAGCGGCGATCAAGAGCCAGGCTCTCGCCGGCAATTGTGCACTCATTGCCCTGCTTTGGGCTGGTCTCTTTAGCCAATTCGGCAGTCACGTCTCTCATATTGGATCCCCATTCCCATTCCGGTGTGCGATGATGCAATCCTAGCCTGCGAGTGCGGCGGAAATGGGCGGCAAATCGTGCGCTGTCGTGACATTTCCGTACCCCACGGCCACACGTGACACCCGTCATGGTAAACCCTTGCTTAATGTGTGCGGGGCATACTGATCGCGGCTTCGATAGCGGGGCCAGACAGCGCTGAAAGCCGGCTATCCAAAGGGAGCTGAGGATAGTGCGGCATTCCTGCAACACTTGGTGCCTAGCGTGATGACAAAGCCTTGTATTGGCTGGCATCGGCAAGACGATTTGGCTATGGGAATCAGGACAGATCGTCGGCGGGCGTCAGGGCGGGGGATGGCGGGGAAGTAGGCAGACCATGACCATGCGTACGATTGGATTTTTGCTTGTCGGCTTGCTGCTTGGCGGCTGCATGCAGGAGACGCTTGAACCTGCAACACAGGCCAATTGGAAGCCGCGCGACAAGGAGTTGATGTCGAACCTGCCCTACGCGCAGGCGACGATTCCCGAGCCGTACCGCCGGCACGTTGTCGACTTCGATCGCAAGGAAACCGCCGGCTCGATCGTCATCGATAGCGACAACAAGTATCTCTATTACGTGCTGCCGAATCACCAGGCCATCCGCTATGGCATCGCCGTCGGCGAAGACGCGCAGGTGTGGAGCGGCATCGCCAAGGTCGGCCGCATGGAAGAATGGCCCGGGTGGACGCCGACCCCCGGCGAGCAGCAGCGGCTCGGCCCGTTGCCAGCCTTTGTCACCGGCGGCCCGCATAATCCGATGGGCGCGCGCGGCATGTATCTGTTCTCCGGCAACAAGGACACGCTGTACCGCATCCACGGCACCAATCAGCCGGAATATATCGGCCAGGCGATCTCGTCAGGCTGCATCCGCATGACCAACGAGGACGTGATCGACCTCTACAGTCACGTCAAGCTTGGCACGATTGTCGTCGTGCTCGCTCCGTCAACTCCGCTGATGTCGCGCGTGGCCTCCGGCGATTCGCAGCCGACGCGTCCGTTCTAAGCGCGACCACAAAGTTCATTTGATGATGCGACGGCGCCGGACTTAAACGGCGCCGTTTGCTTTTCGAGCATGATCCGGAAAAAGCCTGCCCCGGACTTGATCCGGGGTGGAAGCCGGTTTTCCGAGAAAGACCATGCTCCACTAAAATACATCACGCTCCAAGCGTGATATGCACGATCTCCGGCGGCACGCCGAGGCGGGCCGGAAAAATGCTGGTGCCAAGCCCGCCCGACACGATCATGTGCTGATCGTCTTCGACGATATGGCCGTAGGCGTAGCGCGCGCCGTATTTCGACGGCACGAATGCCGGCCAGATCAGCGGCAGGCGGACCTGTCCGCCATGAGTATGGCCGGCAAGCGTCAGCGCGACGCGCTCGGGGACGCTCGGAAAAATATCCGGCTCGTGCACCAGGAGCAGCACCGGATCGGCGGTTTTGATGCGCGACAACGTCAGCGGCAAATCGTCGACGCCGCGAAATTGGCCGTGCCCGAGCGGAATGGCTTCCTGATCGCCGATCCCCGCCAGCCAGAATTGCCGCCCCGCCGCGCCGAGATGGACGGCATCATTTTCAAGAACCGGAATCTCGGCGCTCGCCAGCGCACGGCGCACACCGGCGAGGTCATGCCACCAATCGTGATTGCCGAGGATCGCCCAGCGGCCGAGCGGTGCGGACAGCCGCGCCAGCTCGGCGGCCCATACCGGGTCGGGCACGCGCTCGGTGGCGAAGCGGTAGGTCGCAATATAGTCGCCGAGCAGGACGACGACATCGGACTTCAGCGCATTAGCCGTGTCGACAATCTGACGGATGTGATCGAGCAGCATGTCGGGTCCGCCGGCGTGCAGATCGGCGATCACCGTGATGGAGAGCTTGCGGCCGGCGTGCCAGCCCGGCGGATTGAGCGCATAGCGCGTGACGACGAGGCCGTTCGGCTCGATGGCGCCGGCGTAAACCGCCGTCGAAGCCGCGGACAAGCCGAGCAGCCCCGCCGTGCTGGCCAGGATGCGGCGCCGCGTGACGCGCGGCTGCGTGCCGGGTATCGAATTTTGCGCGGTTTCCGCCGGGATGCTGGCTTTCATGGCCGGCTTATAGCGTGCAAGTGATGACAGTGTGTTACCGGCTGTTCACGAGTCCGCGAGCCGCTCGCGGGTGACCCAATCGAGCGTCTTGTCGAGCGCCCGCGTCAGCCGATCGAACAGTTCGCCGATTTCGGCTGCGCTGATGACCAGCGGCGGGCAAAGCGTCAGCACGTCGCCCAGCACCGAGCGCACGATCACCCCCTCGGCTTCGGCGAATTGCACCGCGCGCGCGCCGACCCCATGCGGCGGAGCGAAGGCGCGCTTGCTGCGCTTGTCCGCCACCAGTTCGACACCGCCGATCATGCCGATGCCGCGGGCTTCGCCAACCAGCGGATGCGTATTCAGCGCCGCCAGCCGCGCTTGGAATTGCAGCCCCCGCTCGGCGGCCATCTGGAAGATTCGATCGCGCTGGTAGATCTCGATCGCCTTGAGCGCGACGGCGGCGGCAACGGGATGCCCGCCATAGGTGAAGCCGTGACCGAACACGCCGATCTTTTTGCTCTCGGCAAGCAGCGCCTGATAGACGCTCTCGGGGATCATGACGCCGGCGATCGGCAGATAGGCCGATGACAGTGCCTTGGCGACCGAGATCGCGTGCGGCCGGAAATTGAGTTTCTCGCAGCCGAACGCCGTGCCGAGCCGGCCGAAGCCGCAGATCACTTCATCGCTGATCATGAACACATCGTGCCTGGCGCAGACCTGCATGATTTTTTCGAAGTAGGTCTTGGGCGGCACGATCACGCCGCCGGCGCCCATCACCGGCTCGGCGATGAACGCGGCGACGGTGTCCGGGCCTTCCTTGACGATCAGCGCATCGAGCTCGTCGGCAAGGCGCGTGGCGAATTGCTCCTCGCTCTCGCCTGATTCGGCGAAGCGATAGTGATGCGGGCATGCGGTGTGCAGGAAACCGGGCAGCGGCAAATCGAAATCGCGGTGATTGGCGGGCAAGCCGGTCAGCGAAGCCGCGACGATGGTGACGCCGTGATAGGCCTTCACGCGGCTGACGAATTTCTTTTTCTGCGGCCGGCCGAGCGCGTTGTTGAGATACCAGACCAGCTTGACCTGGGTATCGTTCGCCTCCGATCCGGAATTGCAGAAAAACACCTTGGAGATCGGCACCGGCGCGATCTCCTTGAGCTTTTCCGCAAGCTCGATCGCCGGGTCGTGGCTCTTGCCGGTGAACAGATGCGCGAACGACAGCTTGCGCATTTGCGCAGCCGCGGCCTCGACCAGTTCCTCGTTGCCGTAGCCGAGCGCCGTGCACCACAGCCCCGCCATCGCTTCAATGTAGGGCTTGCCTTCGGTGTCATACACATAGACGCCCTGCCCGCGCTCGATGATGAGCGGACCGGTCTCGCGAAAACGCGCGAGATTGATGTAGGGATGCACCAGCGTTTCGATATCGCGGGTGGCAAGATTGCTGAGCGGTGGCATATCAGTCCTTCGGCAGTCCCTCGGATGATCAGTCGCTAGTTCCGGCGAGCGTTCGTTTTTTCGATTTCCGCCACTGGGCGCGGCCGCGGCAGCGGCACCATGTCTAAGGGTAGCGGCGGCGCGTTCTCTTCAGCCTGTGCCGATGCATCGTCCGAGGTCGGGGCCGCGTCCTCTGCCTTCGCCTGCACGACAGGCACACGGACATCCCATTCGCAAAGCTTGTAGCCGTTGTGCCGCTCGGCGAGATCGAGATGGATGTGCTCCTCGTGGGCGCCGTCGGAGCCGGGACCGAGCACCGTCGAGAAGCGCGCGCAGGCGCTCGCCCGGATGGTCTCCCGCCAGGCCTTATCGACATTCACACCGGTGAGCGTCAGCGCCTGGCCGTCGGCGAGCTTGAACAGGCGCACGTCGAGCGCATCGGCGCGGCCGTGTTCGCTGAGCGTGGCGCCGCGTACGCGGTTGCGGCCGCGGCATTCGTAGGAATCGAAGTTATCGAGCCCGCGCAGCGGCGCGCCGAGCTTGATCGCCGCCGGCGCAACGTCCTCGCGGATCCAATGCGCGACCTCTTCCGCCATTGGGCAGCGCAACGTTGCCGGCGGCGCGACCGTCACCTTGCTCTGATCGGGCAGGATTACCGTATCGAGCAGCACGGCATCGACCGCGCCGCACTCGCCGGGCCCGACCAGGGTCGGCAACGGCTGGAACAGCGCAAGTTTCGCCAGCCGCACCTGGCAGGCCGACGGCGCCGCAGGCGCAGGCGCGGCGGCCGGTGTGTCGGGAAACGCGGCGTAAGCCTCCTGCGGCGGCGACAATTCCTGGGGGATGGCGATCGGCGGCGGCGGCCGCATCGAGCCATGCTCGGGGCGTTTCGCCGCGTCTTGCGCCGCTGCGATGCGGCCCGTGCACAACAACACGGCGAGGATCAGGACGCCTTTGACGCGGCAAATCTTCACGCGACGGGTCTCCGGCCCAATTGGGGCATCCTGACGGCCACGATCGCCACAACCTAAGGGATCAGCTTTAAGCCAACCGCGCCCTGCCCTTCAAGGGATGCGGGAGTTGCGGTGACGTAACAATCTCTGTGTCAGGAACGGAAGAGGGGTACTCCCCTGTGGCTTGTCCAAAGCCCACAACGGAGCACCCCAATGTCACAGCAAGCTGCAACGATTACGAGTTTACCTATG
>Ga0102924_1002414_pt1 | contig 20392 bp, 17 predicted proteins | sample PaiPotPPM11metaG_FD_80116 | JGI IMG/M metagenome (GOLD analysis project Ga0102924, IMG submission 80116) | Iron sulfur acid spring bacterial and archeal communities from Banff, Canada, to study Microbial Dark Matter (Phase II) - Paint Pots PPM... ...
AACGCTTCGCCCTCGTCCTCGCGGACGACGACGCATGACTCGGGGCCGGTGTGGCCTGCTGAACCTTCACCGTAACGGACTTTCACCATCAACTTTCTGCCGGCTTCGCCGGCGCACAGGAGAAGTGCCCATGGATAGCCGCTCTACCGTCATCGCCGTGGACGACAGCACCTTCGATGCCGAGGTGCTCGCGTCCGACCTTCCGGTGCTCGTCGACTTTGTCGCGCCGTGGTGTGGGCCGTGCAAGGCCTTGGGTCCCGTCATCGAGCGACTGGCGGCCGAACACACGGGCCGAATCAAGTTCGTGACGGTGGACGCCGACGCTTCGCCGAGCACCGCGAAGCGCTATGGCGTTCGCGGCCTTCCGACCGTGCTCGTGTTCCGCAACGGCGAGAAGACAGCGGGGCACCTCGGCGCGACGACGAGAGAGAAGCTCCTCGCGCTGCTCCGAGGTTGAGGGGTAGGCGCACCGCCGGACCGCTCCCTGGATGCTAACCTTCTCTGTTCGCTTCGATCACGCCAGCGAACAAGCCGCTGGAGACCCACTCGCGGAACCAGTGGGTCACCCTCTGCGCTGCGTCTGCGGCATCGAGCTCCGCAAGCGCCCGGTCCGCGCGACCCAGCGCCGCACCCAGCGCCTCGCCGTCTAGGAGCGCCAAGAGGACGTCGAACATCGGCACGGTGAGATCCATGCGCCACACCGTGTAGCCGCTGCGGTAAACGGCCGTGGCCGAAGGCCCGGCGGATGGGATCGCGGCGTCTCGTCCGTCCTTGAACGCCTGGAAGTATGCGTTGACGGGGTGGTCGAGGCGGAGGAGACGAAGCGAAGTGTTGGGGACCAGCTTCGCCGCCGCCCACGCCTCCGCCGGCAGATCGCGCAGTCGCTCCAGCGTCATCGGTTCGCCGCTCGCAGCGTGAATCGCTTCGACGATCGCCCATTCGAGCGACGCGAGATCCGCCGCGAATGAGCGCGTCGCCGGCTCGAACGGGCCCTCGTCGCGGCAGAACGCGGCAAGGCGACGTCCGAAGAAATTGAGGTTCGGCCCCTCCGACGGGTGGCGCGCGATGAAGCTGCGGCAAAGCTCCTCGAAAGCGGCCGCGCCGACCGCGTGCTGCAACGCGGGATAGTCGTCCGACAGGCACTCGAGAAGCCGCGCGTGGTACGCGCGTCGGTAAATGTCCAGGCGCTCCGGCGAGCTCAAACGCGGACCCGCCGTCAGCCGGTGCGCGGCCTCGCGCTCGTCCGCGCTCGCGGGGTCGGATCCGGTAGCCATGATCGAACGCGCAAACCAGAGTTGGGTACCGCGGAGCGTGTTCACGCCGACTTCCCGATGTACTCGCGCGCACGGAGGGCTTCGGCGTGGGTCTCGGCGAAAGAGGGAATGTCGGCGTCCCACTCGAGGAGCACGGACACGCCCCCGGCGCGCGCGTAGGCGTCCCCGAGCAGGCGCCAGACTTCCTCGGCGACAGGGCCGATGTGCGAATCGATGATGTGCGTACCGTGGTCGGTGTGGCCTGCGACGTGAATCTGCACGACGCGATCGAACGGAACGGCCGCCAGGTACTCGTGTGGGTCATGGCCGTGGTTGCGCGACGAGACGAAGACGTTGTTCACGTCGAGGAGTAGCGCGCAGTCGGCCTCTTCTGCGAGGCGGGCCACGAATTCCCATTCCTTCATCGTCGACCCCGTGTACTCGACGTACGTCGATGGGTTCTCGAGCGCGAGCGGGGCGCCCAGGAAGTCCTGGACCGCACGAACGCGATCGACGACGTGGCGCAACGCCTCATCCGTGTAGGGGAGAGGCAGCAAGTCGTGCGTGTTCTTGCCGCCGACCCCCGTCCAGCACAGATGGTCGGAGACCCACAGCGCGCCCACGCGGTCCCGCAGGCCGCGCAGCTCGGCGAGGTACCCCCGGTCGAGAGGGTCGGTCGAGCCGATCGAGAGCGACACCCCATGCATCACCACGGGATATCGCTCCGCGATCGCTTCCAGGTACTGCAGCGGGCGCCCCGCCGTCTGCATGTAGTTCTCGCTCAAGACCTCGAACCAGTCGACGGCGGGGCGATACTCGAGGATATGCGCGTAGTGGACCGTGCGGAGGCCGAGCCCCACTCCGAGATTCGGGAGCGAGAATCGGTTCGCCATGGCTCGCGCAGACCCGGCCGGTCAACCCTTGCAGCCGCCCTGACCCTTGCAGTCGTTCTGCCCCTTGCACGCGTGCTTGTCCGTCTTGCAGCCGCCCTGACCTTTGCAGTCGTTCTGGCCCTTGCAGGCGTGCTTGGCGGGAGTGGCTGCCGGCGCGCTCGCCGCGCCGGGTTCGGGCGCGTTCGCCGGTGGATTCGCACCGGCACAGCCCGTAAGGCCCATGAGGATCCCGCCCACCGCCGCCACGATCATCTTGCTTTCCATGTTCGCTCCTTCTCCGGGTGCACTACTCGAGGCTTGAGTACGCGCGGCGTCAAGAGGAGTTTCGCCGAGACGATCCCTTCCGCGCCGATAGCCGCCGAATTCCCGGGTCGCGTAGATTCAGGCTCCATCGGCCCTCCAGCCGAGTTTTCGAATCAGGAGATGATCCAGAGAGAGCGCACCCGGCCCCACGATGGCGATCATCACGAGCACGACGAGATAGGTGAACTCGTCGAAGCCGACGAGATCGAACAGGCCATGGAGCTCGCTCCGCTTCGCCGTCGCGATGGCGACGACCATGCTGACGATGAGCGGGACGGTGGCGAACCGAGTCACGAACCCGACGACGAGGAGCGTGCCGCAGATGAGCTCACTGTAACCGACCAGCACCGCGTGAAAGCCCGGTGCGGGGATGCCGAGCGTTTCGAAGAACTTCGTCACTTTGGGAATGTCGTGGACCTTTCCCCATCCTGTGGACATAAAGAGCAGTCCGACCGCCGCGCGGCCAAGCAGGGGCGCGAGCCATTGCATGCGCGCGAGGTACGTCAGCGCACGCGCTCGGAGATCCCGGATCCCATCCTTTGTCATTTCGTTCCTCTCCCCGGCGGCTCCCGCCGACATCGCTTCTACGCTCGGCAGGCTACCAAGTTACACGCACGGCTCGCCGCTGGGGTCGTAGTCGCGGGCTTGAGCGCGTCGGGATGCTTGCGGGGTGCGCGCGCTCCGGCAAACGCCGCCCCACCGGCCATCGCGTGGGATTACGACGTCCGCACGAGCGGAGGGGCAGTCGACGAGCTCGTGGTGGACGCCCGGTTCGCTCCAGGCACATCCGACGAGCTCCGCATCGACGAGGGTGCCGACGCGTTCGTGCACGACGTCGAATATGCGTCCGGAGACCAATGGCTACGCGCCGAGCGCCCCGGATCGACGTGGACCGCACCCTGCCGGGCGCAGGGGTGTCGGGTTCGATATCGCTTCGCGTTGCGGGAGGCGGCGGTGCGGCTCGACGACCCGGAGAGCGCGATCGCGTCGGGAGACGTCCTCGTCGCACCCCCGGCGACCTGGCTGCTTCGGCCGTCCTTCACGCCCGGCGGCGGGCGGCGCTTTCGCTTTCGCGTCCACGTCGAGCCGCCGTACCGCTTCGCAGCCGGTACACGTCCGGCGCCCGGTGCCGGAGCAGACACCTTTGAAGCGTCCATCGAAGCGATCGAGGGCTCGAGCTTCGCCGTCTTCGGGAATTTCGCGTTGAACGACGTGCGCAGCGGCACGAGCCGCGTCGATGTCGCGATCGCACCGTACCGGCTCGCTCTCGCGGAGCGCGACGTCCTCGCGTGGATCGGCGCGGCGGTGGATTCTCTGGCCGCCTACTTCGGCCGCTTCCCGGTCGACCGGACGCTGGTCATCGTGCAGGCGGGCCGGCCGGGCAGTCCGACGCGCGGCGAGACGCTGGGCGATGGCGGCCCCGCGGTTCTCGTGCGCGCCGGGAGCAAGGTGACCGCGGCGACGACGCGCGATGACTGGGTCGTCACTCACGAGCTGATCCACGTCTCGCTTCCCTCGCTCTCGCGCGACCACGTCTGGCTGAGCGAAGGCATCGCTACCTACGTGGAGCCAGTCGCCCGCGCCCGCGCGGGACTCGTGACGCAGGAGAAGTTCTGGCGCGATCTCGTCGAGGGCCTGCCGCAGGGGCTGCCCGAGACCGGAGACCAGGGCCTCGAGCGAACGCACACATGGGGTCGCACGTACTGGGGCGGCGCCCTCTTCTGCTTGATGGCCGACGTGACGATCCGCGAGCGTACCCACGGTGCCCGCTCGCTGGATGACGCATTGCGGGGAATCGTCGCGACCGGAGACGACGTCGAATCGCTCTGGAGCGTGGAGCGATTCCTCGACGTCGGCGATCGGGGTACCGGGACTCATGTCCTCGGTGAGCTCTTTGCCTCGATGGCTCTCGCCCCGGGCACCGTGGACCTCGCCGCGCTCTGGAAGCGACTCGGCGTGCGAGTCGAGGGCGACCGCGTCGTGTTCGACGACGGTGCGCCGCTTGCGGCAATTCGAGTGGCCATCACGGCACCTTACGCACGCCCAGCGACCACGACGGGACGCATCCACTGGGACGGAAATTTCACAATCCAGCCGCAGTTGGTGTCGCGAAACGCTCGGAGGCTCGCGATTCCATGAGCCATCGCGCGCGCGGCGGTCTTTATAGAGGACACCAAGGCGAGGGCTGTCATGACGAAGATTTCGATGCTCACGTGCGTGCTCGCCGCGGCCGCGTGCGGCGATGCGAGCGGTTCGAGCCCGTGGCAGGTAGCCCCTGGGAGCGGCACCTCGGGAGGGGGGCCCGGATCGAGCAGCAGTGGCTCGACGAGCGGAGGAGGGAGCACCAGCAGCGGCGCATCGACGAGCGGCGGGTCGAGCGGCAGCGGCGGGTCGACCGGTAGCTCCGGATCCACGAGCGGCTCGGGGTCTACGGGCGGCTCGGGGTCCACGAGCAGCTCCGGGTCCACGAGCGGCTCGGGATCGACGAGCGGCGGAAGCAGCAGCGGCTCGACGTCGGGCGGGAGCAGCGGAAGCAGCAGCGGAGCGGTCACGTACACGTGCGCCCCGGGGCTTCCCGCCAGCATCCGGGATCTTCAGCCGAGCGTCGATTCATCGAGCAGCACCAAGTCTTCGGTCACGCCAATGGGCGTCCACTTCGAGACTCCGGCACAGCACGTTATGACATCCGCGGACGAGGCTCTGCTGAGCGACGCCACGCAGCAGCCGGCGACCGTCTTCTCCGGGGCTACATGGAAGACGATGCCGGTGACGCTCTATCCGGCGCCCGATGGCATGCCGGAGCCGGCCGATATCAATCAACACGCGATCGGCAACTGCGACGGTGACTCGGCGCTGGCAGGCCTGGTCTACCAGAACCCCGCGTTCATCCAGGGCCTCATCACCGACAAACAGGACGGCACGTTCTCCGTGAAGATGTTCGACCCCATGGCCAAGCCGATCACGGTGAACGTCGACAGCCAGTTCATGGTCGACTCGAATGGCAATCTCGGCCAGGTATCGTGCAAGAACGGTGTCGCGTGCTGGTCCACGGTCGTCGAGAAGGCGTACATCAAATACAATCAGGTATACGGCGTCGTCTCCGACGTGAACGGCATCGGCTCGGAGTTTACGACGCCGATGTTCACCGGCGTGGGAGACAGCTTTGCGTTCAACCCGGGCGTCCTCAAGCCCGCAGACATCACGCGCGCGGTCACCGCGTTTCTGGCCGCGGGCAAGTTCATCACGACGGGATTCAACATGGAGGGGGTCGTCGTCCCTGCGGGCGGTCGGCCCACGGGCGCGCAGAGCGTCACCGCGCACGGCTATGCCGGGCTAGTTCCGGACAGCAGCTCCTTCATGGCCTCCGCCCGAAATCCGTGGGGCGTCGTTCCCGACCCGAACTACGACGGCAGCACCGACGGGGTCATGGATATCCCACCCGACGCGACGTGGGCCGGTATGATGGATTTCCGGATCATCGAGCCCGGGGCTGCTTGCGGTCCTGGACAGACCACGCCCTACGTGCCGAAGCAGCTCGACCTGCCGGAGTACGTGTCGACCATCACCGAGCGGCACGCGCTCAAACACTGACTCTCGGGCCTGGCGCGGGTCCCTAGGGCGCGCGAGGCGCCCTCACTTCGGTTTCGAGGCGACGCCCGGAGGCGAGCGCGGCCTTCCATGCAAACGTTCGCGATAGCGCGGCAGGGGCCACTTGCGCCAGCCGTTCGCAATAACGGCCGGCGACCCAGCGCTGCGCCTCCCACACGATCAGCTCGAACGGCTCGGCCAACCCGAGACGCTCCAGTGCCTCCTCGCAGTCCGCGTATGTGACGCTGGTGTCCTCGGTCTCGACCTGGGCCGCAAGCGCTCGCGCCTCGGTGACGTCGCCCGCGACGACGAGCACGCGACGGACAGGCAGGGCGTCGGCGCGCGTGACCCGGACTACGCCGTCGGTCGCCGGATCGCTGGCCGGGAGAGTGATGCGGAAACAGCTGCCGTAGCCGACTTCGCTCTCGACGGTGATCGCGCCGCCGGCTGCGGCAAGGGCCTCACGGGCCGCGGCCAGTCCCAAGCCGACGGATGGGCGATCTTTGGTTGTGAAGAATGGTTCGAAGATTCGCTCGAGGTCGGCCGGGGGAATGCCCACTCCGGTGTCGCCCACGTCGATGGTGACCAGGCTCTCGGGGCGGACGTCGGTTTCGATCCGGATCGTATTTGCGCCGGGAATGATCTCCGGAATGGCCTCCGCGGCGTTTCGCAGGAGTGCGATCACCGCCCGCGCGAGCGCAGGCAAATGCACACGGACCCTCGGCAAGGGCCGGTACAGTCGCGACAGGCAAGCGCGTGCGGCGACCTGATGCCAGGTCAGCTCGATCGCGAGCTCGATGGCGTCGTGGACATCGACCAATTCCGCGGCGCCGAGGACAGACGACGGCGCGGTGACGGCGCAAATGCCCCGAACGAGCGCGGCGAGACGTTCGGCGAGCGCGACCTGGTCGCCGAGTCTGCCCCTGCCCCACGCCCCCTCCGCCGAGCGGAGCCCGGCGATGAGCTTCGACAGGGGCGCGTCGAGTTCCTTCACGAAGGGCGCGATCTGCGTCAGTCCCACGCCGTTCTCGGGGGTCGCGTCGGTATTCATTGCGGACGGGCCGGCGCCTCGCTCTTGCACGAGCGGGACCAGGAATCCGTCGTCACGCGCTCTCGCGTTCGTCGTGGTCGAAAGGTGCGATGTCGTGGGAAGGAGAGGGCGAGCGACCGTGGGCCACTGGCGCTCCGTCGCCATCGCGACGAGATCGGTCGTGGACCGTGGATCCACCCCGCTAGTCGCCGCCGGTGGCGGCATCTCCGATGCCGCAAGGACCGTGGCAGCCGCCCTGCGCGCACAAGGCGATGCCGTAGATGAGACCTATCGCTGGATCCGTGGACGAACTGACACCGGAGCTCACGACGCAGGGAACGCCGCAGTTCACGATGCCGCGGAAGGTCGGTTGCTCGAAGCAGTGATGGGCGATGGCGCACGTGTAGATAACCGCGCATTTTGCGTTCGCCTGGCATGCACTGACTTCGGTTCCGCAGCCCGGCGGCGAGGCGTCGTCCGCCGACGTCAGGCAGGAGATGCATGTAGGACCGGCTTCGCCGTCCGGGGCGCCTCCGTCGAGATCCGACGCATCGACGGCCGCGTCGGGCGTGAACGCGCTCGCGTCCCCGTCGTAGGCGACCGGGGTCAGATCGACGCAGGCGACGACTACGCAGCCAATCGCCGCGATGAGCGAGACACCGACCGCTGACCACCCGAGTCCCGTCATTTCATCCTCAGGGCAATAGGTCGTATTGTAGCCCGCCCATCACACGGAAGGGATCCACGGGAACCAGCTGGGGACCGGCGGGCGCCCCGGCGGTCGTCGTTCCGCACGTGGCGGAGATCGAACAAATGGACCCCGAGTCCTGATTCGGGCCCACGACATACGGCCCTCGATCGGCCAGCGCCCAATTTGCGCCAATCCGATACGAGAGCCCCTTCACCCCAGGGACCGAGCCGGTCACGGTGACGCGCAAATCGAGCTGCGGCGGAGCCACTGGAAGCTCGGCCCTCGGCCACCCGCCCGTGAAGGCCCGGTCCGCGTAGCGTTTTCCCATCCAGTGCACCGCAACGGCGACGGTGGGAAGATCTCCGGGCAGGTCGTACGAGATTCGGCCGTTGCCGAAGACCTGCGGCCCGACTGTGAGCGGCTCGCTGGGCGATCCGGGCGCGCTGACGTCGTTGCGCTTCGCCACGGCACCGGTCACCATCGCTCCCCAACGCACCTGCTGGAGCGCGCCCCACGTCCCCTCGTAGGAGGCGTTGAATCCCCAGTTGTCGATCGACGACACGTTCCTGTACTGGGTCACTCCGTAGTTCTCGAGGCTGACGAGTCCCTGAGCCACGGCCGCCGCCGTCTCCTGCGGGGTGAGCGCGTGCAGCTCGACGAGGTTGCTCCACCACGAGCGAAACGCGCCGAAGAGCAGGCGGTGGGCGCCGAGGCGCTGCTCGAACGAACCCTCCACCGAGCGCACGCGCTCCGGTTGCAAGTCGCCCCCCGGGATCTGCAAGGGGAGTTGCAAATTGGTCTCCGCCCACGAAGGAGACCGGAACGCCTCGGCGTAGATCGCCTTGAACGTGCCCCCATCCCACGCCCGCGCGGAGGCGGCGATCCGCGGGGAGACATTGCCCTGGTACCGCGTCTCTTCGTCGAAGCGCGCGCCTCCGTTCAGACCGAGCCACGGCGCCGGCTGCCAGGTCTGTTGCGCGTAGACTCCGACCGCCTGATCGTATTTGCTGACCAAGTTGGTGCTCGGAGCCACGGGTTTTCCGGTGTTGAAGTCGCTCGTGTCGAACTTGCTGCCGATGAAACGCACGCGCCCATCGACGCCGACCAAGGTCACGAGCGACGCATCCTTGAGCCAGTCCAGCGAGAGCTGCTCCTCGAGGCCAAGCCATCGAGACGCGGTGGTGCCCTTGTAGGTGACCGTCGGATTGGACCCGGTCGCCTGCAGGCCGACGAACGACGACTCGAGCGACGTGTTCTGTACGTCCTGGTAATCGAACGTGTCGCCGTATGCGCGCGACGTCAAGACCGCAAGCTCCGACAGCGTCGCGCGGTGCTTCAGATCGACCCAGAGGGAGCGATCCAGATCGTAGCTGTCCGGATCGTCGAAGTCCTGCACCTCGTGCGTGAAGCGAGCGCGGTAAGGAGTCGCGCGCTTGAAGGTCGAAGCGTGCACACTGAGATCGAAGCTTCCCCAGCCTACGTGCAGCTGCCCGGCCGGCTCGCGAACGTAGTAATCCTTGTTCGCGATGCCCCCCCACCAGCCCGTGGCCGGTAGCGGAGGCCTCGTGAACTGGTCGGGCTGCCCGCTGGCGCTGTCGATCCCGCCGTACTGCGGGCCGAAGGTGAAGGCGGGGCCGTCCTGCTGGAAGTACTCGATCGCCGCGGTGATCTCCGCCGGCTTGCCGAAGAGCGGGAACTCGTAGCCGGCGCCACCCATCACACGAGCGGACGTGATGCCAATGTGGTTATTGGTCTTCCAGCCGTCGAGCTGGGACTTCACCGAGTCGGGCAGCCGCGCGAGGTGGGCGGAATCGACCTGCGTTGGTCCGGCGTCCCCCTCCGCCGCGACGTGGGTTCCGTGCCAGTCCTTCGCGCGTTTGGTGATGATGTTGATCACGCCCAGCACGGCGTTCGAGCCGTAGAGCACCGAGCCGGGCCCGAGAACCACCTCGATGTGGTCGACCATCTCCAGCGGCACTCCAGCGCCGTGATCGAAGCGCGCGGTCCCCCAGAATGGCTCGTTGACCGCGTGTCCGTCGACTAGCAAGAGGAAGTGGTCCCCTGAGTCTCCCGAGAGAAGCACGCCCCGCGCGCCGATATCGACGGTCGAGAGCGGGTCGCTGGTCACCGCACCGAGAGACAGAAAATCGATCGCCTCGGCGATCGATCGGATCCCGTAGCGGCGCATGTCCTCCGCGGTGAGGGTGCTCGACGTCGCCGGCGCGGTGGTGCTCGTCTCGGCGGACTTCGATGCGGTCGTCACGACGCTCTGATCCAGCAGACCTTCCAGGTCGGAGGGAGCCGATTGAGCTCTGGCGGGCCGCGTGACGGCGAGCGGCACGAGGAGGCACGTGAGGGAAAACGCGGCGCGCCTCATTCGTACACCCTTGCGAGCTTCAGCACCTCGGCCATGAACGCGACGCGCTGCTTGCGCGCTTGACCGAGGTTGACCAAGAGTTTCGGCTTTCCGCTGACGACGTCGAAGCCGAGGACGATGCCGCGGGCCACGTACTCGGGTATTGCCGTGACGCTGAGAACGTCGACCCCGTCGAGCGCGGCGCGGATTTCGCCGACATCGCCCGCGAAGCCCGGAGTGAAGTAGACGATCGCCGCGTGGCGCGAGCGCACGAGCTCTGGGAGCGCGGCGGCTCCCTGCCAGGAGACGATGGCCTCGTCGTGCGGGAGCCCTCCGACGTCGGGCAGGACATGAAATGCCGACTCGAGGTGGGTCGCGGCGCGCGCCGAATCGGGATCGTCGGGCTTGTCGACGATGACGACGTGCACGCGGTCTCCGGCGCGGTGCGCGAAGCCCCGATCGTAGCCTGCCATCTTCGCGACAAGCTCCGCTTGCAGCCTCTCCGGGACCGCGACGTCTTCGGCGCGGGCGTCCTGCGAGGAGCTGGCGTACAGCGTGACGCCAACTACACCCAGTACGACGGTCGCACGCCACGTCTTTCGTTCGGCCGGCCTTCGCACGTATCCTCGAGAGTAGACCCATCACGGTCTCCTCCAAAAGGCAATGACCTCCTCCGGGATAGCGCGCACCCGAGCATCCGCGGCGAGCGGTCCGTCGTCGCCGCCCCACGGCCCCATCGTGTCGCTCGGGACCAAGCTGGCGCTTGCGACGGCATGTGTGCTCGGTATTGCCTCCACTCTCCTCTTCTTCGAACTGACGCAGCGAGAGTGGCGGGGCCTCCTCCTCGCGAAGACGCAGACTGCGTCGATGGTCGCGGACCTCTTCGCGGCCACGGTGGCGGCCCCGGTGGACTTCGCCGATACCGACCCGGACGCCCTCAGAAACGAAATTGCCCACCTCGAGAGCAACCCCGACGTGATCTGCACGGAGATCTGGGGCGACCCCTCGGGTCGGCTGCTCGCGGATCTGAATCGAGGCGGGTGCAGTCGCAAGTCGATGCCGATCGACGACGACCTCAGCAAGGTGCGCGTGCTCGCCGATCGAGTGGAGGTCGCGCGAACGATCAAGTCGCCGGTCAGCGGGGCGCCTATCGGGCGGCTACGACTCATCTTTTCGCTGGCGAACGAGAACGGTGCTTACGCCGCAAGTCGCACGCGCATTTTCGGCCTTTCGTTCGCCCTTGCTGCCGCGACGACGCTCCTCCTCATCGCCATCGCGCGACGACAGATCGTCACGCCGCTAGGGCAGCTGACGCGAGCCGCCAGGCGCATCGGCAAGGGCGAATTCGGCCAGGAGGTCCAGGTGGTCTCGCACGACGAGATCGGCGAGCTCGCACGCGCCTTCAACAAGATGCGCGAAGCGCTCGCGGACCGAGAGCGCAACCTCGAGGCAGCGAGGGAGGAGCTCCGGGACCTCTTCGACCACATGCGGCAAGCGATCTTTGCGTTCGGCCGCGACGGGCGCGTCTTCGGGGCCGCCTCGCGCCAGGCAGCCAAGGTGTTCGGCCGTACGGTTCTCGAGAGCGCACACGTTCGAGATCTCCTCTACGCAGGCGCGGCGGCCGGAGACGTCGATGCGCAGGCGTTCGAGGAGTGGATTGCGATGGCGTTCGACGTCCCGCTGGAAGAATGGGGAGAGTTCGCGCAGCTCGCCCCGCGCGAGGTGACCATCCGACGGGGCTCACAGCAAGTCCCTCTCGAGCTCGAGGTTCGCCCGGTGGTCAAGGAAGGCTCGATCGAACGGGTGATGCTGCTCGCGACGGATGTGAGCGAGAAGAAGAAGCTCGAGCTCACGGTGCAGACGCAGGAGGAGGAGCACGCGCGGCGGATGGCAGCCATGCGCCGGCTCATCGCCGGCGGCGGCCAGGTCTTCGTCCAGTTCATGGAGGCCGCTCGCGAGCGACTCGAGCGGTGCATGGCTCTGGTCGGTCCGATACCGCGAATGCTGAGAACCGGTGAGATCGACGAAGTCTTCCGACACGTGCACACGATCAAGGGCGAGGCACGCGCGTTCGACCTGCGCGAGCTCGAGAGCGAGACGGCGAAGCTCGAGGAGGAGCTCGACGAACTGCGCGCCCTGGCGCGCGGCGAAGGATTTGCGACGACTGGCTCGGTGCACGGCGCGCTGATCTCCCGGCTGCGGCGCGCCATGGAGGGAATCGAGAGGGGCGCGCAGGTCTTCGTCGAGGCGTCACCCATCGGCCAAGCGGCCCTGGAGCAGCTGACGGTACAGCGCCCGGACGTCCAGGCTCTCACCGACCTCGCGGACGCGCGACGCGACACGGAGCTTTCGCGCGCCGTGGCTCGGCTCGCCGCCCGCCCCTTCGGCGAGAGCACGGCGAGCCTGGTCGACATGGCGCCGACCTGGGGAGACCGCGAGGGCAAGCTCGTTCACCTCGCCATCGATGGCCGCGAGGTGCGCGTCCCGCCGAGGCTCGCTCGCGTCCTCGGCGGCGTTTTGACACACCTCGTGCGCAACGCGATCGCGCACGGCATCGAGCCTCCGCAGGTGCGCCTCGAAGCGGGCAAGCCGACGCGCGGCACCATTCACGTGGGTGCGCTCGAGACCGCCGAGGGGGGGCCGACGATCTTCGTCGAAGACGACGGGCGGGGGCTCGACGCCGCAGGCATCACCGGGCGCGCTGCGCAGCTGGGCATACCCACGGAGGAAGGGACGCAGCCCGACCTTGCCAAGCTCGTATTCGTGGACGGCCTTTCGACGGCGCGCGAGGCGGGTGATCTGGCGGGCCGCGGCGTTGGCCTCGGTGCCGTCCGCGAGGACCTTGCTCGGGTCGGCTACGGCATCGCGGTCGAGAGCGAGCCGAACAAATACACGCGGGTTACGATGACGCCGGTGGCCACACGGCCGTGATCATTGCTCGACGACGACCGGACGCCACTTGCCGGACGCGTCGCGCGCGATGGAGTCGACCAGGGTCACTCGAAGCGGAAATCCGTCGAAGTACGCCTCGAGCCGCCGGGCCGTCGACTCGAACCGAGCGTTCGACCACGACGGGCCGGGAACCACGAACAGGTCGACCGCCCCCGACCTCCGTTGCAGAGCCTGAAACTCCCGGATCTCGGCGGCGTGTCCGTTGAGCAGCGAGATGAAGAGCATGCCCGGAACGCGGACCCCGCTCGCGGTGCGCATCGTGTCGTTGACCCTGCCGTCCACGCGCGCGATGCGCCGCAGCGTTCGACCGCAAAGGCACGCGCGTGCGGGCCCCCAGGTGGCTCGATCGCCGTTTGCGTAGCGGACCATGGGCATTCGCCCGTTGTGCAGGTCGGTCACGACTACGGCGCCGGTCTCTCCGGGTTCGGCTGGCCTGCCGTCATCGCGCACGATCTCGACGACCAGGTTCTCCTCCGCCACGTGCAGTCCGTCGTGTGCGTCGCACTCGGCCGCGATCAGCATCGTCTCGCGCGCCCCGTACGTCTCGAACACACGCTTCCCGAACGCACGAACCAGCCAGTCTCGATGTGCCGGGGCCATCGCCTCCGCGCCGCAGATGACCGGTATGTCCTCCCAGGCCCGCGACCCGCTCTCCACGACCCAGCGGGCGAACGCGGCCAGCGCCCGCGTATACGCGACGATCGCATGAGGCTTCTTCCGTTCGATGAGCCGGGCGAGCTCGCGCATGTCCGCTTCGTCTTGATGTCCGCAGTCGACGTACAGATCTCGGCGGAGAACGCGGTCCAAACGTATCTTGAGTGCCTCGACGCCGCGGGGGACGTGCGTCCCCGTACCCCAGTAGTGCAGTGTGACGAGCCCCGGCCTATAGCCGGCCCATTCGTACGCGCGCAAACGCGTCGCCTGCCGCCACGTTTCGCTTCGATTCGAGTATTCGAACCGAAGGGGAACTCCCGTGCTACCGCTCGTCTGCTTTCGAATGGGTCGGTCTCGGTCGGTCTCGTCGACGAGCTCGTCGCACCTTTCGCGCAGAGTCTCTCGCGTCAAGATCGGGAGGGCGGCGAGATCGTCCCGCGACGTCACCGCCCGCGGATCGAACCGAGAGCGAGTGAAGAGCTCCCGGTAGTATGGAACGCGCGACCCGGCGTTTACCAGCAAGTTCCGCAGCTCTTCTCCTTGAAGACGGGCGAGCCTGTCCGGTCCCAGCCACTGAGTCTGCCGGAGAAGCGAGACGTACCTTCGAATCGGGCGCTTCCGGACGACGCGCTCCCATGCTGGGTGCAGTACTTCGCCATAGGCCCAGGCGTAGGCCGATTGCTTCATGAGAACCTCCGCCGTGCAGACGGCGTTCCGGACGAACGGCGCGCGTCGCCACGCGGAAGAACCGTCCAGCGCGCTGCGTCCAAGGATTCGTGCTGCCGCGCCGCGCGCGGCGCATCCGACCTGATGCCTCGGCCGACTTTCGCAAGCAGCCTCGGTCGCGAACACCGATGTGCGCTAGGTATTGGTCTTCCGCTGCATGGCGCGCATCTGGAGCAGCCGGAACACGGCGCGCACCTGCCTGACGAGCGCCGCTTCGTCGCCTTTGTCGGTGAAGACTCCGTCGAAGCCGAGCTTCTCGTATCCCTTCGCGATCGCTGTGTCCGACGTGTAGAGGTAGAAGCGGCAGGCATGACCGCCCGACGTGGCGGCGCGGCGCAGGGACTGGATGACGGTCCCGCCGTCTATGCCAGGCATATGGTAGTCGATGATGACGAGGTCGCAGGTGGGGATGTGTCGCGCGTTGCCGACGGCCTGCTTCGTCGTGATGACGTCGTGACCCTCCGTCTCGAGGGCGCGGCGAATGCGGTCGAGCATTACGTCGCTATCGTCGATGACGAGAATGCGGCGGCGCGCGGGCTGGGCTCGTTTGGCGGACGACGTCGACGAGGCGGGCGTGCTCGTTGCAGCGAACTCGGCGACGTCTTCGGTCGCGACGGCAGGCTGGATCTTGGTAGGCTCCGACGAGGTTCGCAGGAGTGAGGGGAGCTCGTGACTGGGCGGTGCTTTGGTCTGGGCGCTGCCGCTCTCGATATCCGCGATGCGTTCGGCGTGGTGCGAGAGTCGCTCGCGCGCGGTGCGCTCGACCCACTCACCTACCTCGGAGGTCATGGCTACGTCGACGCCGCGTTCGAGAGCGAGGGCCATTTCGCGCGCTGTCTGAAAGCGTTTCTTCGGATCGAGTTCGAGGGCACGGAGGGCGATTCCGTCGAAGGCCGCAGGCAGATCGGGGACGTATTTGCTGGGGCGATCGGGCGTGCCTTTCAGAACCTTCTGGAGGAGCTGTGCCTCGTTGCCTGCCTCGTAGAGGCGATGCGACGTGAGGGCCTCCCAGAGGAGGACGCCGGCGGCGTAGACATCGGTAAGCCGGTTGACCTGCCCTCCAATCTGCTCGGGCGCCATGTAGGCGAGCTTGCCCTTGAGCTGGCCGTCGCGCGTCGTCTGCAAGCGAAAGGCGGCCTTGGCGACGCCGAAATCGAGGACGCGGGCGACACCGTCGACACCCACGAGGACGTTCTGGGGGCTGACGTCTCGGTGCACGATGCCGAGCGGAGAGCCCTGCTCGTTCTTGGCCTCGTGCGCGGCGTGAAGCCCATGGAGCGCCTGCGCGACAATCGACGCAGCGACACCGGGGGGCATGCATTCGTTGCGATCCCGCAAGGACCGGACGAGGCGCGCCAGCGTTTCGCCCTGGACGTACTCCATGACGAGGAAAAGCTCGGAGTCCGTTGCGACGATGTCGAGCGTGGGGACGACGTTCGGATGCTGGATCCGTGCGGCCAGTCGCGCCTCGTCCAGGAACATCGCCACGAAGTCGGCGTCTTTTGCGAACTGCGGGTGGAGGCGTTTCACCGCCACGGTTCGGGAGAAGCCGGCCGGCCCGAGGAGGCGTCCGTAATGAACGGTTGCCATGCCGCCGGACGCGATCTCTCCGAAGATGGAGTAGCGCCCCACCCGCATTGTCTCGCGGTCGTGTGCGACGCTCACGCTCTCAGTCTACCCTGCGCGCCGAGGGCCTCACCTGACAAACGGCCCGCAGGCACGCTCCGGTACGGCCGCGCTTCCGAGCGCGCGCACTCCCACCAGAAAACTCAAGCCTGGTCCTACGCGCATAGTGTAGGAGCAAGGAGTTACCGACGACGACGACTCGCGAGGCGCCGCGGGGAACTCACTGCAGAATGGGCACGGCCTTCGTAACCCACTGCGGGACGTGGTTGCCGTTCGGCGCCGTGAGGTCCGGATCTTGGCCCGGCAGCCACACGGGCTCGAAGCTCGGATCGCCGGAGAGAGTCCCCGCGCCGACCGCTATTGCAGCGAACCACAGCTGGGGCTTTCCGGTAGCGCCGCCCGCCGTGTCGAGCTCGAGCCCGTAGGGACGTCGCGACGAGTAGGCGATCCAGTAGAGCGTCTTGCCGCGGAACGTGCCGTGGTCGGGGCTCCACCGCGGCCACGAGTTCGAGCTGTTCGGCGGTCCATTCGCGTTCGCAAGGACCACCGGGGCACCCCCGGTGGGAGGTACGACGTAAAGCTGCGACGAGATGTCGTCGTAACCATCGCAGGGCGCATCTCCGTACCCTCCCGCGGAGGGCGGCCCGGAACAGGAGGACTGATCGAACACGACGAGGCTGTCGTCGTCGCTGATGGCCGGATAAAAGCTCGTCACCCCGGCCGCGCGCGGGACGATTTGCATCGCCGAGTCCGCGATGGTCAGCCCATCCGACGGCGCGATCCAGATTTGCCCGCCCTGCTTCGTATCGCCGTCCAGACCAGAGGGATCGGTCGCGGCCAGCGCGCCGTTCTGCCCCGGAACCCAGCTCACGAAGGCGAAGAGCTTGCCGTCTGCGCTCCAGAACGCGTCCGTCTTTTTCTCGCTGACCGAGCCGAGCGCCGCCCCGATGGTCATGAGCGCGGCATCGGCCGTTCGAAGCGTGAAGTCGCCGCGCAGCATGTTCAGCATCCTCGAGCCGTCGGGGTTGAACGTCGTCTCGGTCGCGAACGGGGCCGTGTTCTGGAGGACGATCTTCGACTTGGACGCGACGTCGAGGAGCATCCAGTCGCTGGGAAGGCTGCCCCCGATCGTGAGCGCCATTCGCGTCCCGTCGTGCGTGATCGCGTGACAACCTACGCAGGTCGCTCTGTCGACGTGATCGGGCGGGGATCCCTTGTCGGTGTAAACGACTTCGGGCTTCGAGAGGTCCCCGTCGAAGTTATAGCGTTGGATCCCCGTCGAGCCGTCGTTCTGCGTCGCCGGGATCGTCGTCCAGTAATAGAGGCCCCCGGTGAGCTTCGTCGAGGCCCACGCGAGCTGGATCGGCGGAGTCTCGACGAGGGCGCTGCCATCGCTCGCGGCCAAGCGCGCCTGGAGGCCGATGTCCGTCATCGCGCTGGCCGACGGAAGGAGAGAGGTGATGGCGGCAGGCAGCGTCACGTAGCAGGCGGTCTGGCTGTTGGGACCCTGCTCGCACGGCGCATAATAGTTGAGCGCGAGGAGAGGCGCGGCCGTGAACGCGAGCCGTGCAATCGCCTGCGTCGGGGCGGTCTTCGCGATGTGAACGGTGACCGGAGCGAGATTCGCCGGGAAGAGCGACCCGGCGAGCGGATACGCGATGGTTGCTCCCGCCGGTGCGCCTGGCCTTCCGTCGAGCTTTCCTCCGTCGGCCGCTCCGAGACCGCCCCCGTACACGGGACCGCTGAGGGTGACCGTCAACGTCGCCGAAGCCGACGCCGTCCCGAGGACGGCCTCGATGGTGAAAACGCCGGGAGCGCTTGCCGTTGCCACTCCGTTCGAGACCCCCACGGTCGTGGGGTCCGAGCTGGACCACGTTGCCTGCGCGGTGACGTCCGCGGAAGAGCCGCCCGAAAAGCTCCCCTGCGCGGTGAACATCGACGTCGCCGCGTACGCAGTGCCCGCCCGAGCAAGAGTCACCTGAGCGGTCTTTGGGCTCACGCCCATCGAGACCGGGGAGACGACGGGTTGACTACCACCGTCGTTGCCGCCACCGGGGGGGTTACCAGTCCCGGTGAAGCCGGCGCCGTGCTGGCTGCCGCATCCCGCCGGTGCGGTCGCTCCGAGCGCGGCGAAAGCGACGAGACGCAGGGCGCTCGTTCGGGAAAGCTCAAGGATTCGAGTGTTCATGGGACCTCGGACGCTCGGACAGCGTGCGGTCAGCAAACCTCGGACCCGCACCAGGAAGGCAACGCGCTCGAACCGCCAATACGAGTTGTTCAACGGTGTACCGTCTTTGCGCATTGCAGATGGACCCCGGGCCGCCGTCGCAACGACGCCGCGCTGCGATCCACACAAGCACTCCCGCGGCCGTTTCGATCGCACCCGCTCGCTCGTCGCGAACGAGTGCGTCGCGCCGCACGCGGAATCGGTGCTCTTACGGCTCGGCGCGGTTGGCGTCGTCGCGGATCTCGGCGGCGAGCTTGGTTCGTTGATCCGCGGTCAGGACGGGTACCGCCGCCTCGAGGAAGCGTTCCCTCCGCGTCGCTCCCCAGCGCGCCATGTGGACGTTCGCGGCCTTCGCTTTCGACAGGCTCTTCGCGCTGAATTTCTCGGACTTGAAGGCGGTCGCGAACGCCTGGAGGTGATCCTGGACCTCCTTGTGCTGGTGGTCCTGAGGCGTCGCCTTCATCTCGTCGTGGAACTTCGCCTTGATCTTCTCCGCCTGATCCTGGCTCAAGCTCAGATCGCGAACGAGCGCGAGCAGGTAACCGGCGCGGTGTTGCTTGTCTTGTTGTTCGTCGCGCCCGTGGGCCTCTTTCCATTTCTCCCAGTGGGCCTGCACGCCGTCGACGAGGGCGGCACGCTGCGGCGCGGTCAACGCTGCGTGCAGCTGATCGAGCGCCGCCAGCGAAGCGTCGTGCACGGTCTGCATCTGGGCAACCAGCTTGTTGATCGCGGCCTCGGCCTTTGACCGGTTGACGCTTCCGCTTGCGACCCCGTCTGCGAGCGTGTTGGCAAGCTCCTTTCCGGCTGAGCGAGCGGGCTCCATCTTGGCCACCAAATCCGAGCGGATCTTGTCCACGGACGTCCGCTGCTCGCCGGAGAGATCGAGATCGCGGAGGCTCATCGCGATGAGCATGAGGACTCCGCCCTCATGGTGATGTCGGTGCTCGTCTCCCTCGGCAAGCTCGGCCCTCGATGGTCCCGCAGGCGAAGGAGCGGAGGAAGCCGGGGGCGCTACGCTCGTGGAGGCAGTAGGCGGCGGAGCAGCGGTCGTGTCGCTGGGCGGGGGGACGGACGCGACCGGCGTCGCGGATTGCGCTGCGGGTGCGGCGGAAGGCTGCGTGGTTGCGGCCGGAGCCCCGCAGGCGCCTACGGCCAAACACAGGGCCGATGCGGCGGTCGCTCCAGCCCAGCGATGCAATCGAATCGACGTCATGGTGTCTCCTTTTGCTGCTGCTGCGGCTCTTGCTTCGGGGCTGAGCAACGATCGAAGGGGCGGTCAGCTACCGCCGCCCGGCACGCAGACGCCCATCACGCACTGGCTGGCGGGGGCGCAGTCCGCCGCGCTCTGGCAGGGGAACGCGCACTTGCCGTACTGCGTGTTGCAGCGGTGGAGTCCGCACGTCGCGTCGGTCTGGCAGGGCAGAGCGAGCAAGCCGGGTGTGGCCATGCTGCCCGCGGGAGCGGGCGCCGGCGAGGGGGCGGGAGCCGGCGCCGGCGCCGGTGCCGGCGCCGGCGCAGCGGGAGGCACGTACGTCGGCGCGTAGGCTGGCGCAGGCGGCGGAGCTTGGGGCACCGGATACGGCGCCGGCGGCGGCGCTGCCGTCGGGTAGCCCGGGTAGCTCTGCGGCGGGTAGCCGGGAGGCGGAGGCTGCCCATACGCGGGGTACGCCGCATAGGAGGCGGTGGGGGCGGTTGGCTGCGGCGCGCCTGCGTTGTCGGCACACGCCCCTATGGAGAAGAGGGGCACAAGAACGATGGTCAACCCGGCATACCCGCGCATGGACGTCCTCCCAGAGAGAGCCCCGACCGCCAAGGGTCGGCCGGGAGATTTACTCGGTCTCTCGCAAAAGATCCTTGTGGATTTTCGCTTACTCCCAGCGGCCCGAGACCCACACCTTGCCCCTTGCACGAGCTTCCCAGTGGGGTGCGACCCAGCGGGCGCGTGCGTGTGGACGGTGCTCGTAGTGGCCACGATGCCAGCGGTATTCGCGCCCTTCCCACGCATAGTACCCGGGTACCCAGCCCTGGTCCGCTGCGGGAGGAGGGGGAGGCGGAGGCTCAGGCTGCGGCGGCGGAGGAGGCGGCGGAAACGG
>Ga0102924_1002415_pt1 | contig 20387 bp, 34 predicted proteins | sample PaiPotPPM11metaG_FD_80116 | JGI IMG/M metagenome (GOLD analysis project Ga0102924, IMG submission 80116) | Iron sulfur acid spring bacterial and archeal communities from Banff, Canada, to study Microbial Dark Matter (Phase II) - Paint Pots PPM... ...
CGCGCGGGCGTGGGTCGCGGGGCAGGCGCTGTCGCTGGACCAGGCCACCGACCTTGCCCTTGCTGAACTGGCGTTAATGTCGCCTGATCCGAGCCGATCGCCGGTTGCCGGCGCATAGCCGTCCGACGGCGCTGCACGAACCGTGGCGGCCAAAGCCACCCAACACATGGTCGCTTATACCGCCTGACGCCAAAGAGCAGTGCTCGTCCGCGCCTTTCGGCCCTCATCCTCTCATCTCTCCTTCCCCCAATCCTGGAGGGAAGGAGACGATCCAGCCCGAAGCGTTCCGTGGCCGGCTCGGTTAGCCCGATGCCGTTCTGGTACGTTGATGCCTCTGGGACGCTTGCACGTGCGCAGGCCGCGCTACCACGCCAGCGCTCGCCCTAGCTCCGCACGATCGCCCCTTCTCTCCCATACGCTCGTCGAACGTGGCAGATCTCCTGCCCGTTGTGTATGGGAGAGAAGGGGGACGGGGGTTATGAGGGCCGCGTCTAGCGCTTGGTGTACTGCGGCGCTTTGCGGGCGCGCTTGAGACCGTACTTCTTGCGCTCTTTCATGCGCGCATCGCGCGTGAGCAGGCCGGCCTTGCGCAGCGTGGGCTTCAGGTTCTCGTCCGCCACCACCAGCGCCCGCGAGATGCCGTGCGAGATCGCGCCGGCCCAGCCCGTGATGCCGCCGCCTTCGACCTTGATCTGCACGTTGAAGCGACCGGCCTGGCCCGTGACGCGCAGCGGCTGCTGCACGACGGCCTGGTGCAGCGGCCGCGTGAAGACCTCCTCCAGCGTCTTGCCGTTGACCACGATCGTGCCGGTGCCAGGGTAGAGCCGGCAGCGGGCGACGGAGGTTTTGCGCCGGCCGGTGCCGTGAAAGTAGTGCTCGTGCTGCATCATGACTGGCCGGCCTCCTCGGCTTCCTCAGCCGTCGCGTTCTGGTCTGGGGACTGCGCTTCGGCCTCAGCCTCGGGCGCGGCCAACTCAGCGACCGGGGCTTCGCCTGCGGGCAGCGCGGCGACTGGTTCTTCGGCGGCCGGAAGCTGCGCCGAGGGTGCCTGCGTCAGCGGCACCGCGCCGGCCAGCGCCGCCGCATTCTCCGTCGCGGTCGCGGCGAGTTCCGGCCGGGCTGCGGCCTGCTTCGCACGGCCACGGCCCGGCGGCGGCGGCTGCGAGAGTGCAGGCTGGGCCGGGCCGTTCACCTGCGCGGCATGCGGATGCTCGGGGCCGACATAGACCTTGAGATGGCCGTGCAGCGAGCGGCCGAGGCGGTTATGCGGCAGCATGCCGAAGATCGCCTTCTCCACGACGCGCGCCGGGTTGCGCTCGATCTGCTCGCGGATCGAGCGGATCTTGAGGCCGCCCGGGTACTGCGAGTGGCTGTAGTAGCGCTTCTGCTCCAACTTCTGGCCCGTCAGCGCGACTTTCTCGGCGTTGACCACGACGACATAATCGCCGGTGTCCAGATGCGGCGCGTAGGTCACCTTGTGCTTGCCGCGGATCAGGCTCGCGGCCTGCGTGGCCAGCCGGCCCAGCGGTTTGTTGCTGGCGTCGAGCACATGCCAGGTGCGGCGCACCTCGGCCGCGGTCGTGCTGTAGGTCTTCATGCCGTCTCACCCACTACGTTTGTTTCAATCCTCACCCGGCGGCTATGCCGGGTGCGACGCGATTGTGGGCATCGCCCTCCGGGTGCTCACGTATCACCAACCTCGAATCGCAGCTCCGCGTAGGCCACGTCCACCAGGCAGAGCCCCTCCGGCGGCGCCGCCGGGCCGGCGGCGCCCGGCCGCGGCTCGTGCAGCCACGTCGCGATCTCCTGTTCGCACAGCCGGCCTCGGCCTAGCTCCACCAAGACTCCCACCATCCGCCGCACCTGATGTGGCAGGAAGGCGTTCGCCCTGAACTCCAATCGCAGCAGCCGGCCTTCGCGGGCCACGGCCGCCTCGTGCATCATCCGCAGCGTCGTGGCGTCCGCCTGCTTCAGCGTCGCCGCGAACGAGGCGAAATCGTGTTCTCCGACCAGCAACGCCGCGGCCCGCTGCATCGCCGCATCGTCCAGCACATGGCGCACGTGCCAGGCGGAGCGGCGCAGCAGCGGCGAGCGAAACTCCGCGTTCCAGACCTGGTAGCGATACCGCCGCCAGAGCGCCCGACGCCGTGGATCGAAGCCGGCCGGCGCTTCGGTGGCCGCGACGACTGCAATGTCGGCCGGCAGCCGTGCGTTCAACGCTCGCTGCAGCGTTCCGGCCGACCAGCGAGCAGGCACCTCGATCGCCGCAACCTGCCCCGCCGCATGGACGCCGGCATCGGTTCTGCCGGCAAACCGCACCCGCAGCGGCCGCCCGGCCAGCGGCGCAAGCGCCCGCTCAAGCTCGCCCTGGATCGACGGCCCATTCTGTTGCAGTTGCGAGCCGCAATAGTTCGTCCCGTCGTACTCCAGCCGCAGTGCGAAGGTTCGCTCTTGCTCCTCCAGTGTCGCTTCCTGCTGCCGCGCCGGCGCTAGACAAGCTCGATGATCGCCATGTTCGCGCCGTCGCCCAGGCGCGGCCCGAGCTTGATGATGCGCGTGTAGCCGCCCGGCCGCTCGGCATAGCGCGGACCCAGCTCCGAAAAGACATGCGTCACCACATCCGAGTCGTAGACGACGCGCAACGCCTGCCGGCGCGCATGCACGGTGCCGTCTTTGCCGAGCGTGATGATCTTTTCCGCCATCGGCCGGATCTCTTTCGCCTTCGGCTCCGTCGTCTTGATCCGGCCGTAGCGCAGCAGATCGGTGACCAGGTTGCGGAACATCGCCGTGCGGTGGCCGGTGTTCCGGTCGAACTTGCGGCCGCTTACGCCGTGTCGCATCGCAGATCTCAGCAGCGCCGCGAGGCGCTACTCCTCCTCGTCGTCTTCGCGGCGGCGCAGGAAGTCGATCCCGCTCGACGCGTCGGATTTGCCGCGCAGCGCTTCCATCAGCGCCGCGCCCAGCGTGCCCAGCTCTTCCTCGTCTTCTTCGGTCTCGTCGTCTCCCAACGCCGCCGAAGACGGGCTGGCGGTGAGCGCCGACGGGTCGAGGAACCCCATCTCCACGAGTTTGTCGCGCAGCTCATCGTACGACTTGCGGCCGAAGTTGCGCAGCGAAAGCAACTCGTCCTCGCTCTTCTCCAGCACCTGGCCGACGGTCATCAGACCGCTGCGCTTGAGGCAGTTGTAGGCGCGCACGGAGAGGTTGAGGTCTTCGATCGGCGTATTGTAGCGGTCGGGCGGCAGCATCGAGACCGGGCCGAGACCCCTGTCGTCGCGCTGCACGGTCGGGCGGCCGAGGTGGCTGAACAGCGAGAAGTGCGCGATCAGCATATCCGACGCCTGGGCCACGGCCTCCTGGTCGCTAATCGTGCCGTCCGTCCAGACTTCGAGCGTGAGCTTATCGTAGCTGGAGGCAGCGCCTTCGCCGCGGATGCGCTCGACGTTGTAATTGACGCGGCGCACGGGCGTGAAGATCGCATCCACCGGAATCATGCCGATCTGCATGCCGCCGGCCGCGCCCGCGGCCACGTAGCCGTGGCCACGTTCGACGGTCAGCTCGACCGTCAGGCGGGCATTGTCATCGTCCAGCGTGGCCAGGTGAAGCTGCGGGTTGACGATCTCAAAGTCGGCGGTCGGCTGAATCTGGCCGGCCGTCACCTCGCCCGCACCCTGCACTTCGAGATAGAGTTTGCCGGGCCGGTCCGAGTACGACTGCAGGCGCACCTCTTTGAGGTTCAGCAGGAACTCGGTGGTGTCCTCCTTCATGCCGGCGATCGTGGAGAACTCGTGGTCGACCTCGTCGATGCGCACGGCCGTGATCGCGGCGCCGGGCAGTGAGCTGAGCAGCACCCGCCGCAGCGCGTTGCCGAGCGTGGTGCCGAAGCCCGCCGGGAGCGGCTGCACGACCAGGCGCGACGGGCGGCCCTCCTCGCTCTCTTCGATTTCGATTTGCGGTGTTACTAGTTGGGTCAACGATGTTCCTCCCCGGGCGGCCTGCCCGGTCTCCGATTCCTCTGCCGCAAATCCCCGGGCGAGTGGGTGGTTAGCGAGAGTAATATTCGACAATGACGCTCTCATCAAAGGTGCGGTCGGCATCGGCGCGCACGGGGGCGCCGGTGACGCGGCCGATCATTTGCTCGCGCTCGAGGGCGAGCCAGCTCGGCGTCGCCGTCGACTGCGCCATCGCCTCGCGAACCTTGAAGTACTCCGTTGTGCGGCCGCCCGGCGTCCAGCCGATCACGTCGCCGATCTTCACCTGGGCCGAAGGAATGTCCGTCTTGCGGCCGTTGAGCGCGATGTGGCCGTGGCGGACGATCTGCCGGCCTTGGTCGCGCGAGTCGGCCCAGCCGAGGCGATGCACGACGTTATCGAGCCGCTGCTCGAGCAGGCGCACGAGGTTATCGCCGGTGACGCCCGGCCGGCGCGCGGCCTCGGCGTAGTAGATGCGGAACTGCTTTTCGAGCACGCCGTAGGCGAAGCGGGCCTTCTGCTTCTCGCGCAACTGCAGACCGCGGTCCGACACTTTGCGCCGGCGCGTGCTGCGCGGTCCGGGCGGCTGGTTGCGCCGTTCGATCGCGCACTTCGGTCCCATGCAGCGCTCGCCCTTGAGAAACAGCTTCTCGCCGTGCCGGCGGCAGACCCGGCAATCCGGGCCCGTGTATCGCGCCATTGATTGGTTCCTCTCGTTCGTTCGTTCGTTCGTTCGTTTCAATCCTCACCCGGCGGTGAGGCCGGGTGCGACACTTCGCCTTGCCCTCAAACAGACAGATCGCCGGCCCGCGGACCTGCCGGTCGCCGGGCCGGTGCTGGCCGCGGTCGCTCAGTTCGTGGCCGGCCTATACGCGCCGCCGCTTGGGCGGGCGGCAGCCGTTGTGCGGCACCGGGGTGACGTCGCGGATGCTCAGCACCAGCAGGCCGGCGGACTGCAAGGCGCGGATCGCGGCCTCGCGCCCGCTGCCTGGCCCTCGGACAAAGACCTCGACCTGGCGCAGCCCGTGTTCCATCGCGCGGCGGGCGGCGCCTTCGGCCGCGATCTGCGCGGCGTAGGGCGTGCTCTTGCGTGAGCCTTTGAAATTGGAGCTGCCGGCGCTGCCCCAGGACAGCGCATTGCCGTTCGGGTCGGTCAGCGTAATGATCGTGTTGTTGAAGGTCGACTGCACATAGGCGCGCCCGCGCGGCACGGACTTGCGTTCACGCCGCTTTCCGCGCTGCGCGCTGCGAGCCCCCGCACGCTGCTGTCTCTCTGCCATACCCTCTCCATTCGCCGCCGCACGACGCACCTGCCGCGGCGTGCCTGCCCTGGCGCCCGTGAACCGGCGCCCCGCGCTGCGGCGATCTCCGCGCTGGCCGTCAGACTTACTTCTTGCCGGCGCGTCGCTTGCCGGCCACCGTGCGGCGGGCGCCACGCTTCGTGCGGGCGTTGGTGCGCGTGCGCTGGCCGTGGACCGGCAGGTTGCGCCGGTGGCGCAGGCCGCGGTAGCACTGAATATCGATCAGCCGTTGAATGTTTTGCCGCACCTCGCGGCGCAGATCGCCTTCGACGACGTACTGCTTGTCGATGATCTCGCGCAGGCGGTTGACCTCGTCATCGGTGAGGTCGCGTACGCGCGTGGTCGGTTCGACGCGCGCCTGGTCGATGATCCTGAGCGCGTTGCTCGGCCCGATTCCGTACAGGTAGCGCAGCGAGATCGCCACGGGCTTGTCGCGTGGGATATCGACGCCGGCGATACGTGCCATCAGTCCTGTTCTCCCGGCCCCGCGGGGCCAAACCCGGCCGCCCCTGCTCTCGCCTCAGGCGGCCGGGAGTCCTTGCTGTTATCCCTGGCGCTGCTTGTGCTTCGGGATCTGACAAATCACGCGCAGCACGCCGTGCCGGCGGATCAGCTTGCACTTTTCGCAGCGCGGCTTTACCGACGCCTGCACTTTCATCCGGACTGACTCCCATCGGCGTGGGCAACCATACGGCTCACGCCTGTAAACATGCGACGCCGCGGCGCACACGAAGACGCGCCGCGCCGGGCGCTCCAAACACCAATGTTAGCACAGCGTTCTACTTGAAGCGATAGGTGATACGCCCACGCGAGAGGTCGTAGGGCGAAAGCTCCACCAGCACGCGGTCCCCGGGCAGGATGCGAATGAAATGCAGCCGGATCTTGCCGGAGATGTGCGCCAGCACCTCGTGGCCGTTCGCCAGCTCAACTTTGAACATGGCGTTCGGCAAGGGCTCTCTCACCGTGCCTTCGACTTCTATGCCATCTTTCTTTGCCATATCCCCCCACGGTATCTGCTGCCTGCTTGCATGCCCGTGCGCAGCCGCCTCATGCGCGCTGCTTCACATACTATTCTTGCCGATCGGCCGGGTCACGGCAGCGTCAGCACCTCGGCGCCGTTCTCGGTGATCGCGATCGTGTGCTCGAAGTGCGCCGAGAGGCTGCCGTCCGCCGTCGAGACCGTCCAGCGGTCCGGCTGCTCCTGTGTGAGATAGGTGCCGACGTTCACCATCGGCTCGATGGCGATCACCCAGCCCGGCCGCAGGATACGCCCCGTACCCGGATCGCCGTAGTTCGGGATCTGCGGCTCTTCATGCATGCGCCGTCCCACCCCGTGCCCCGCGTACTCGCGCACGACACTGTAGCCGCGTGACTCGGCGTACTGCTGAATCGTGGCGCCGATGTCGCCAATGCGTGCGCCGCTGTGCGCCGCGCCGATGCCGGCCTGCAGGGCTCCTCGTGTCGTCTCGATCAGCCGCGCGGCCTCAGCCGAAACCGTGCCGCAGGGCACGGTGACGGCCGTATCGCCGACGAAGCCTTTGTAGGTCGCGCCCAGGTCGAGCGAAACGATGTCGCCGTCCTTCAGCACGCGGCTGCCGGGGATGCCATGCACGATCTGCTCGTTGATCGAGACACAGACGGTCGCAGGATAGGGCGGCTTGCCGCCCGGCGCGTAGTTGAGGAAGGTCGGCATCACGCCGCGGCGCTTGTATTCATCGAGCACGATCTGGTCGAGCTCGCGGATGACCAGGCCGGGCCGTACGGCCTTGACGAGCAGTTGCAGCACCTCGCCGGCGTGCCGGCCTGCCTCGCGCATGATCTTCAGTTCGTCGCGTGACTTGATCTCGACCACGGCTTCCGCCTGCCTCCGCGCCTCGCGCAGCTCTGTGCCGTTCGCCCAGCGTCGCCGGCGCGGCAGCGAGAGGTTAAACCTTCGCGTCATCATGCAGTTCCCGCACGGCCGCGATCAGTTCGCGTCCGACCGCAGCCGGCGCCTGTTCGCCGTTCACCCGTTTCAGCTTGCCCTGGCCCTGATAGTACTCCACCAGCGGCAGCGTCTGGTTGAAGAACACCTGCAAGCGCTCGCGCGCCGTTTCCGGCTTGTCATCGACGCGCTGATACAGCTCGCCGCCGCAGATATCGCAGACGCCGGCGACCCTGGGCGGATGCGTGACCTCGTGGAAGACGTGCAGGCCGTTGTTCTTGCAGATCAGCCGTCCCGAGAGGCGCGTCATCAACTCGGGCTCGGAAACCTCGATGTAGAGCGCGACGTCGATCGCCTTCCCCTCGCGGGCGAAGGCGGCGTCGAGCGCTTTCGCCTGCTCGAGCGTGCGCGGGAAGCCATCCAGCATCGCGCCGTTCGCCGCATCCGCTTCGGCCAGCCGCTCCAAAAACATGCGGATGGTCACGTCGTCCGGGACGAGCTGGCCCTTGTCGTAGTACGAGCGGACCAGCTCTGCCAGCTCGGTCTGCTGCGTGCGCACGGCACGAAACAGATCGCCGGAGGCGATCTGCGGCAGGCCGGTTTCGCGCATCAGCGTTTCGGCCTGGGTGCCTTTGCCGGCGCCCGGAGCGCCGAGGAGGAGGATGTACATGCGTCCGTCCGGTACGGCGCGTTCGAGCGCCGGCTAGCGAATAAAGCCCTCGTAATTGCGCATCAAGAGCTGCGCCTCCAGCTGCTTCATCGTGTCGATCACGACGCCGACGACGATCAGAAAGCCTGTGGCGCTGATCGTCAGCGCCTGCACGCCGGTGAGTCGCGTGGCGATGTACGGCACGATCGAAACGACGCCCAGGAACAGCGCCCCCGCCCAGGTGATGCGGAAGAGCACACGATTGATGTATTCCGAGGTCGGCCGGCCGGGCCGGATGCCGGGGATGAAGCCGCCCTGCTTTTGCAGATTCTCGGCCACGTTCTGCTGCTGGAAGACGATGATCGTGTAGAAGAACGTGAACACCATCACCAGGAAGAAGACGGCGACCTGGTAGACCACACCGTTGGGCTGGAACGCCGTCTGCATCCAGTGGGCAACGTCGCGCACCCAGCCGGTGGCCGAGGTGGCGAAGTACTGCGCGATGAAGCTCGGCAGGATCATCAGCGAGAAGGCGAAGAGCAGCGGGATCATGCCCGCCGAGTTCACCTTGAGCGGGATATAGGTCTGGCCCGACTGACGGTACATGCGGCCGCCGCGGAACACGCTGCGCGAGTATTGCACCGGCACGCGCCGCGTCGCCTCGTTGAAGATGACGATGCAGATGATCAGGATGAACGTCATCACCGCAAGCAGCATGATTGCGGCCACGCCGGAGGCCGAGAAGACGTTGTTGCCGGCGAGGCTGGGAATGCCCGCCACGATGCCGCCGAAGATCAGGATCGAGATGCCGTTGCCGATGCCCTTTTCGGTGATTAGTTCGCCGATCCAGATCGAAAACAGCGTGCCCGCAAGCACCGAGGCCAGCGTGGCGACGGTCGGCACGAAGCTGGAGGCGCTGAACAGACCGAAATCGCGCAGCACCGGCCCGGCCGCCGTGCTGGTGCGCGTGAGCAGCGAGAGCTGGGCGTAGGCCTGGAACAGGCAGAGCGGCACCGTCAACCAGTGGGTGTAGAGCTGGATCTGGTTCTGGCCGCGCTCGCCCTCTTTCGATAGGGCCTGCAGGCGCGGCACCACCGGTACGAGGATCTGCATCACGATTGAGGCCGTGATGTACGGATAGACGCCGGTGGTGGCGACACTCAGGCGGCGCAGTGTATTGCCGCTGAACACGTTCAGAAAACCGAGCACCGCGTTGCCGTTGAAGGCATCGGTGAGCGCGGCCTGGTTGACGTTCGGCAACGGCACGTGCGCGATCGCGCGGAACACCACCAGCATGGCGAACGTAAAGAGCAGTTTCTCCCGCACGTCCGGCTGGCGGAATGCATCGATACAGGCTTGCAGCAGACGCGGGCGATTGCCCTGTGACGCCGTCGGCGGCTGTGCCACCCTACCCCTCCTCGGTCTCCGCTGCCGCCTCCGACGCCTCGAGCTCTGGAGTCTCCGCGACCGGCCTCGGCTCCAGTTCGTCCACGGTGCCGCCCGCCGCCTCGATCTTTTGCCGCGCCGCCGCCGTGAAGCGCTGCGCACGCACGGTCAAGGCCTGCGTCAGTTCGCCGTCGCCCAGAACTTTGAGCGGCTTGTTGCCGTGATTGATCACGCCTGCCGCGATCAGCGACTCCTGCGTCACGAGACTGCCGGCGGGCAAATCGGCGAGCTGCCGCAAATTCACCCACTCGTACTCGACGCGGAAGATGTTGGTGAAGCCGCGCTTGCGCGCCATGCGCCGCACGAGCGGCAACTGGCCGCCCTCGAAGCCGAGGCGGATGTCATTGCCGCTGCGGGCTTTCTGGCCCTTGAGGCCCTTGCCGGCGTACGTGCCCTTGCCCGATGCGTTGCCGCGACCGACGCGGATCCGCCGGTGCCGCGCCCCCGGCGCGGAAAGCTGACTGAGATCCACGACGTCGCTACTCCTGCTCTGCGCCCTCTTCGCCGTTTTCGATGACGACCAGATGCCGGACTTTGTGGATCATACCACGCACCGTCCGGCTGTCGGAAAATTCGACCGTCTGCCCGAGCTTCCTGAAGCCGAGCGAGCGGATCGTCTGCTTCTGGTCCTCTTTGCAGCCGATCGAGCTGCGTTTCCAGGTGATTCGTACTGTGCCCACCGGGCCTGCTCCCGCCAGTATTTGCGGCGTTGCTCCGCGCTACTCCGAGCCTTCGACCGGCTCGCCGCTCTCCGCCTCGGCCGTGGAGGTGGCCGGCGAAGGCGTCTCTGGCTCTTGCACCGGCGGCGGAATCGTCGCCGGCTCGGCTGTGACGGCCTCGGCCTGCGGCTCGATGGCAGAGAGCTGCGGCGCCACGGTTTCGGTCTGCGGCGCGCTGATCGTGCCTTCCGGCGCCAGCGGCGTCACCGGCTCTTCGGCGGGCACGGCAGGCGCAGCTGGTGCGCCGCCCTGCGGCCGTTCGAAGCGCTCGCCGCGGTCACTCCGTTCAAACCGATCCGGCCGCGGGCCGCGATCGCCCCGCTCACCGCGGTCGCCGTTGCGATCGCCGCGGCGGCCGTTGCCGTCACGGTCGCGCGGCACGCGCACCACCGGCGGCTTGCCCTGACGAGTCACCTGCTCGACCGGCGCGGCCGCTGCCTCAGCGCGGATGCGCCGCGCATCGTCCGGGTGGCGCAGGGCGGACAGCCCCTGGACCGTGGCACGCACGACGTTGATCGCGTTCGAGCTGCCCAGCGACTTCGCCAGCACGTCCTTGACGCCCGCCACTTCCATCACGGCGCGCACGCCGCCGCCGGCGATTACGCCGGTGCCGGCGGATGCGGGCTTCATCAAGACTTTGGCCGCGCCGAAGCGGGCGAGGATCGGATGCGCGATCGTGCTGCCGTTCATCGGCACGCGGATCAGGTTTTTCCGCGCGATCGTGGCGCCCTTGCGGATCGCTTCGGGCACCTCATTCGCCTTGCCCATGCCGGCGCCGACGCCGCCGCGCCCGTCGCCCACGACGACCAGGGCGCTGAAGCTGAAGCGCCGTCCACCTTTCACGACCTTGGACACGCGATTGATGTAGACGACCTTTTCGGTCAGATCCGAGTCTCGCGAACCGCCGCGCTCGCCTGTGGTCATGACCGCCCCTTTTGCTTGATAGACCGAGACGCGCGCAACGCTTCTCCGCCTACGCTCCCGTCGCTCAGAACTGTAGGCCGCCCTTGCGAGCGGCGTCGGCCAGCGCCTTGACGCGGCCGTGATAGAGAAAGCCGCCGCGGTCGAACACAACCGCCGAGATGCCCGCTGCCCGCGCCTTACGCGCGATCGCGGCGCCAACCAGCTCGGCGCGGGCCGACTTCGCCTTGCCCCGCGCCTCGCCGGCGACCTCAGCGTCGCGATCCGACGCGGCGACCAGCGTGTGGCCGCGCACGTCGTCGATCACCTGCGCGTAGATGTGGTTCAGGCTGCGGAACACCGCCAGCCGCGGCCGCTGGGTGATGCCGCGCACGCGCCGGCGCACGCGGTAGTGGCGGCGAATGCGCTGCTCGCGGCCGGTCTTGACTGCCATCGCGTTAACCCCTCGCCCATGAGCCGGGCGTGTCGCTTACTTCTTGCCGCCCTTACCGCCCTTGCCGGCCTTGCCGGCCTTGCGGCGCACGTTCTCGCCCTGATAGCGGATGCCCTTGCCCTTGTACGGCTCCGGCTTGCGGATCGCGCGGATGTTCGCCGCGACCTGGCCAACCAGCTCTTTGTCAATGCCCTCGACGCGGATGCGGTTGTTGCCCTCTACGCCGAAGTTGATGCCCGCGGGCGGGGTGATTTCGACCGGGTGCGAGAAGCCAAGCGCCAGCGTCAGCATCTGCCCCTGCTGCGCCACGCGGTAGCCGACACCCTGAATCTCCAGCACTTTGGTGAAGCCGGTCGAGACACCGGTGACCATGTTGGCGACGAGCGTGCGGCTCAGGCCGTGCAGGGCGCGGTGGCGCGGCTCGTCGTCCGGGCGGCTGACCAGGATGGTGCCGTCCTGCTGCTCAACGCTGATCTCTTCGGGCAACTCGCGCTGCAGTTGCCCTTTCGGGCCTTTCACGGTGACACGGTTGCCCTGGATCTGCACGGTGACGCCGCTGACGACCGGGATCGGCTGGCGGCCGATGCGTGACATAACAACAACTCCTTCGCGGGCGCTGCTACCAGACGTAGCAGAGCACCTCGCCGCCGGTCTGCCTGCGCCAAGCCTGCTGTCCGGTCATGATACCCTGCGGCGTCGAGAGGATGGCGATGCCCAGACCGCCGTATACCCGCGGAATCTCCCGCTTCTGCACATAGACGCGCAGGCCCGGCTTGCTCACGCGCTGGATGCCGGTGAGCACCGGCTCGCGGCGGCCCGTGTAGTTGAGATGAACGCGCATCACCTTGTGCGGGCCGCGGCCGCGCTTGTCTTTCTCTTCCACCAGCTCGAAATCGCGGATGTAATGCTCTTCCTTGAGCACCTGGGCGATCGCTGTCTTGACCTTCGAGGCGGGCATCGAGGTCACGTCGTGCCGCGCCATCACGGCATTGCGGATACGCGTGAGCATATCGGCAACGGGGTCGGTCATATTCATCGGGTCGGTTCCTCTCTCAACCGGGTCCGTGCAGGGGTCTCCGTCGCGATCCTCGACGGACGCACGCTGCGCGGTGCTGGCGGCTTCACGCCGCCCATCGGCTCGTGTGCGCTCAACAATCTGCTACCAGCTCGATGCCGATTCAACATCTCGCTTACCAGCTCGATTTCATGACCCCCGGAATCTGGCCCTGGTGCGCGAGCGTGCGGAAGCAGATGCGGCACATGCCGAACTTGCGCATGTAGCCGCGCGGCCGGCCGCACAGCTTGCAGCGGTTCTTGCGCCGCGTCGAGTACTTCGGCGTACGCAGCGACTTGACGATCTGGCTAACCTTGGCCACGCTCGCTCTCCTGCCTGTTTCAATCCTCACCCGGCGGTGAGGCCGGGTGCGACCACGAGTGCAAATCCTTCGACGGCTTCGCTACCTCGCTCTAGCTCTTGCTGAAGGGCACGCCCAGCAGTTGCAGCAGACGGCGCCCCTCCTCGTCGGTCCGCGCGGAGGTGACCATCGTCACCTCCATGCCGCGGATGCGGTCGATCCTGTCGTACTCGATCTCCGGAAAGATTAGCTGCTCGCGCAGGCCGAGGCTGTAGTTGCCGCGGCCGTCGAAGGCGTTGCGCGGCGCGCCGGAGAAGTCGCGGATACGCGGCAGCGCCACGTTTACCAGCCGGTCGAAGAACTCGTACATGCGCTCGCCGCGCAGCGTCACCGTTACACCGATCGGGTTGCCGGCGCGGACCTTGAAGTTGGCGATCGACTTCTTCGCCCGCGTGATCACCGGCTTCTGCCCGGTGATCGTGGCCACGTCGCCCACGGCATTGTCGAGCGCCTTGGCGTTCTGCAGCGCCTCGCCCATGCCGATGTTGACGACGATCTTCGTGAGCCCCGGCACCTGCATGATGTTCCCGTACGAGAACTCTTTCATCAGGGCCGGCACGACCTCACTCTGGTAGCGTTCCTTGACACGCGCAGCCATTAGTCAAAGTCCTCGTTGCACTTCTTGCAGTAGCGGCTCTTCTTGCCGTCCGGCCGGAAGTGGATGCCGACGCGCGCCGGCCGGCCGCAGTTGCTGCACACCACCATCAGGTTGGCGATCTGGATCGCCGCCTCGCGTTCGATGATGCCGGCGGGCTGCTGCGGCGAGGTCGCGCGCTGGTGTTTCTTGATCATGTTGACGCCGGTCACGATCGCGCGGCCGTCTTTCGGCCGGATCTCGCGCACCTGTCCGGACTTACCCTTGTCCTTGCCGGCCATGACCAGCACGTTGTCGTTCTTCTTCAGCTTGTTCATACGGTTTGCCTGTCTGCGCTCGCTCTCTGCATCTGCGGTTCAGACCACTTCCGGGGCGAGGGACACGATCTTCATGAAGTTGCGCTCACGCAGCTCGCGGGCCACGGGGCCGAAGATGCGCGTGCCGCGCGGGTTCTGCTTATCGGTCAGAATCACGGCCGCGTTCTCGTCGAAGCGGATGTAGGAGCCGTCCTTGCGGCCGTACATCTTCGCCACGCGCACCACCACGGCTTTGACGACGTCGCCCTTCTTCACCGCGGCGTTCGGCTGCGCCTGCTTCACGGAGGCGATGATCGTATCGCCCACCCGCGCATAGCGGCGGCGCGTGCCGCCCGGCACAAGGATGCACATAATCTCCTTCGCGCCGGAGTTGTCGGCCACTTTCAAGCGGGTGTACTGCTGGATCATCGCGCCGTCCTTCAAGATGGGCGCTCAGCGCCCATGGCAGCAAGATGGGCGCTCGGCGCCCATGGCAGTCGCGCCCGCGGGGCGGGCCGGGTATTACTCGGCCTGCCGGCCTTCGAGCGTGGCGTCGATCGCCTGCGGCTGCAGCTCGGCCACGTTGCCGCGGGTCATGATCTCGGCCACGCGCCAGCGCTTCTCTTTCGAGAGCGGGCGCGTCTCCACGATGCGCACGATGTCGCCCAGCACACACGCGTTGGTTTCGTCGTGCGCCTTGTAGCGCTTGGTGCGACGCAGCGTCTTCTTGTACAGCTTGTGCCGCTTGAACGACTCGACGGCCACCACCACGGTCTTCTGCATCTTGGTGCTGACCACGGTTCCGGTCATCGCCTTACGGTGCGGCGCAGGGCGCGCTTCCTGTGCTGCCTGCTCGCTCGCATTCGCGTCTGTCGTCATACCTGTCTTCCTTCACATACACATGACCGGCGGCCGCGCCTTACGCCGGCTGCCCCACCGCGGCGGCGAGCCGCCGTTCCGTCTGAATCGTTTTCAGCCGCGCCAGCTTCTTGCGTGCCCGCGGCAGCGAGTGGCTGTTCTCCAACTGCCGCGTCGCCAGTCGGAAGCGCAGGTTGAACAGCTCGCGCTGCGTCTCGTTCACCTGGCGGCTGATCTCCTCGTCGCTCATCGCGCGGATGTCTTCTGCCAGTTTGTTCATCGGGTCATCCTTCGACATGGTTTCAAAACCCGCCCGAAGCCGCCGAGCCACGCTTCTGCCTGCCGCCATCGGCGGGTTTTGAAACCATCGGTTAGTCCTTCTCCGCGCGGGGCGCCGGGCGTTAGACGGCCTCGTGCTCGCGCTGCACCAGGCGGCACTGAATCGGCAGCTTGTACGACGCCAGGCCCAGCGCCTCTTTGGCCAACTCTTCCGGCACCCCGCCGATCTCAAACAGCATGCGCCCCGGCTTGACCACGGCGACCCAGTGGTCCGGCGCGCCCTTGCCCGAGCCCATGCGCGTTTCGGCGGGCTTCGCCGTCACCGGCTTGTCGGGAAAGATGCGAATCCAGACCTTGCCGCCGCGCTTGATGTGGTGCGTGATCGCGCGGCGGGCCGCCTCGATCTGGCGCGAGTCGATCCAGGCGCTCTGCAGCGCCTGCAAACCGAACTCGCCGAACGAAACCTCGGTGCCGGCGTTCGCAGGTCCGCGCCGATGGCCGCGGTGCTGCTTGCGCCACTTCACACGTTTCGGCTGGAGCATCGTCGTTCCTCGGTTGCCGCAGCGGCGCTCCGGTTACGCCCGTCTCGGCAGGTTCTCTGCGCCCGCTGCCGGGCGCACAGCGTTTCCTATTCGTTGGACGGGGTCTCGCGTTCGGCCTCAAGGCTTTCGGCGGAGGCCGTCGGCTCTTCCTCAGGCGTCGTTTCCGGTGGCGCAGGCGGCTCCGCGGGAGGTGCTGCCGTCTCGGCGGCGGGCGCCGGCGCGGCCTGCTGCTGCGCCGCCTCGGCGGCCTGGCGCTGCAGGCGAGCCATCTCCTCCTGCATGCGCCGCATCTCTTCCTGCATGCGCTGCAACTCGGCCATCGGATCGGTTGCCGGAGCGGCGGGCGCTGCTGCGGCGGGAGCCGGCTCCGGCGCGGGCGGCGGCGCGACCGGCGCGGCCTCGACCTCCGGCATTGGCGGCGGCGCGGCCGGCTCCTGCGCGGAGACGGGAGCGGCTGCCAGCGCCGGGACTTCAGCCACGGCCGCCGCGGGCAAGACTGCCGGCGTCGCGGCGGTTGCTGCCGCCTCGGGCGCGGCCGCCTCCTCTGGTTCGGGCCGCTGCTGCTTCGGTTCGGGCAGGATCTCGCCCTTGTAGATCCAGACCTTGACGCCGATGCGGCCGAAGGTCGTGTGCGCCTCCGCCAGGCCGTAGTCGATGTCCGCGCGCAGCGTATGCAGCGGCACGCGGCCGTCCTTCTCCGTCTCGCGGCGCGACATCTCGGCGCCGCCCAACCGGCCGGCGACGATGACTTTGATGCCCTTGGCGCCGCGCTGCATCGTACGCTGCACCGCCTGCTTCATCGCGCGGCGGAAGGCGATGCGCCGCTGCAACTGGTCGGCGATGCTGCGCGCCACGAGATACGCGTCCAGCTCGGGCACGCGGATCTCCTGGATGTTGACACGCACGCGCCGCCCCGTGAGCTTGTCCAGCGTTTGGCGCAGCTCTTCGACCTTGGCGCCCTGGCGGCCGATCACGATGCCCGGCTTCGCGGTGTGGATCGTGATCGTCACCTGGTTGGCGCTGCGATCGATATCGACGCGCGAGATCGACGCATCCGCGAGCTGGGTCATGATCTTGCGGCGCACGGCGAGATCTTCGTGCAGCAGCCGCGTGTAGCCGCGGTCCGAGTACCACTTGCTCTGCCAGCCGTAGATCACGCCGACGCGAAAGCCCGTCGGGTGGATTTTGTGGCCCATGCGCCTGACCTCTCCCCAGCCCGCCTCGCGGGTCCGCGCGCTCCGTCTCAGCGGCGACGCGCCCTGTGCTGCTTGCCTACGCTTCGTCCACGATCACCGTAATGTGCGCCGTGCGCTTCAAGATTGGGCTGACCCGGCCGCGCGAGCGCGGCTTGAAGCGCTTGAGCGTCGCGCCCTCGCCGGCGTAGGCCTCGACCACGCGCAGCGTGTCGCGGTCCATCGAGTAGTTGTTCTCCGCGTTCGCGGCGGCCGACTGTAGAACCTTATCGACGGCCTTGGCGACTGGCTTACCCGAATAACGCAGCATCGTGCTCGCCTCGTCGATGCCCTTGCCCGGCAGTTCGTCGAGCAGCAGCCGCACTTTGCGCGCCGAGACGCGGATGTTTCGTGCCGTGGCGTGTACGCGCATCGTCTCTTCCTGCTTCTTGAGGCTACGAACTGCCGGGCCTAGCGCTTGCCGGCCACGCGGGTCGTGCGCTCCGACTTGGCCACGTGGCCGCGGAAGTGCCGCGTCGGCGCGAACTCGCCGAGCTTGTGCCCGACCATGTTCTCGGTGATGTAGATCGGCACGTGCTTCTGGCCGTTGTGGATCGCGATCGTGAGGCCGACCATCTGCGGCAGCACGGTCGAGGCGCGCGACCAGGTCTTGATCACGCTCTTCTGGCCGGAGCGCGTGATCGCGTCGACCTTCTTGATCAGGCTTTCGTGGACGAACGGTCCCTTTTTCGTCGATCGGGACAAGGTCAGCCTCCTGCCCCGGCAACTCCGCCTGCGCAGAGCGCCAGGCGCATCCAGTCGCCGCCTACTTCGTGCGCCGCCGCACGATCATCTTGTCGGTCTGCTTGTTGTTGCGCGTGCGCAGACCCAGCGCCGGCTTGCCCCAGGGCGTCTTCGGCCCCGGCAGGCCAACCGGCGACTTGCCCTCGCCGCCGCCGTGCGGATGGTCGCGCGGGTTCATGGCCGAGCCGCGCACCTGCGGCCGCCAGCCGCGGTGCGCGGTGCGGCCGGCCTTGCCCAGCTTGAGAATGTTGTGCTCCGGGTTGCCGACCGAGCCGATCGTCGCCATGCACTCGGAGAGCACGCGCCGCATCTCGCCCGAGGGCAGCCGCACGGTGCTGTATGTGCCCTCCTTGGCCATCAGCTGCGCCGAGGCGCCGGCGGAGCGTACGATCTGCCCGCCGCGGCCCAGGTTCAGCTCGATGTTGTGAATCACCGTGCCGGTGGGAATCAGGCGCAGCGGCAGGGCGTTGCCGACGCGGATCTCCGAGCCGGCGCCGGCCTGCACCGTGTCGCCGATCTTCAGCCCCTGCGGCGCGAGCATGTAGCGCTTCTCGCCGTCGCGGTACTGAATCAGCGCGATGCGTGCCGAGCGGTTCGGATCGTATTCCAGCGCGATCACCGTGCCGGGGATGCCCTGCTTGCTGCGCTTGAAGTCGATCAGGCGCAGCAGCCGCTTTGGCCCGCCGCCGCGATGGCGCACGGTGATCTTGCCCTGGTTGTTGCGCCCGGCCTTGCTCTTGAGGGCGACGGTCAGCGACTTTTCGGGCCGCTTCTTCGTCAGCTCCTCGAAGGTGTAGCCCGAAGCGCCGCGCCGGCCGGGCGAGGTGGGCTTGAACTGCTTGATCGGCATGCCTGTTTCCTCAAGCGGGGCACTGCATGCCCCTGGCAGCATGATGGGCGCCCAGCGCCCATGCAGACTCGCGCCTAGACGCCGGAGTAAACTTCGATCTTCTCGCCCGGCATGAGCGTGACGATCGCCTTTTTCCAGGAGCGGCCCGCGCTGGGCAGCCGCTTGCGCCCGCGCCGCTTCACCTTGCCGTGCACGTTCAGCGTGTTGACCGCCTTGACCTTGACGCTGAAGGCCAGCTCAACCGCGGCCTTGATCTGGATCTTGTTCGCGTCGGTGCGCACTTCGAACGGATACTTGTTTTCGGTGCTCAGCATCGTGCCCTTTTCCGTGATCAGCGGACGCACCAGCACGGCGTAGGGGTGAATCTCCTTCGCCATCAGACGCCTCCTTCTGCTGCGGCCGCGGGCTGCGGCGCCGGCCGGCGGTGGTTCGCCCGATCGCCGCCCCACAGCGCCTCGATGCGCCGCACGGCATCGACGGTCAGCACGACCTGCCGGCAGCGCAGCAGTTCGTAGGTGTTGATGCGATCCGCCGGCAGGTGCAGGGCGCCTTCGATGTTGCGCGTGCTCATCAGCACGTTGCGGTCGGCGTCGGCCGTGACCAGCAGCGCCGTGCGCGTCACGCCGATCGCCTTGAGCGGGCCGGCCACGGCCTGCGTCTTTGGCCCGTCGAGGCTCAGCGCTTCGAGCACGATGATCTCGCCGTCCTTCGCCTTGGCCGAGAGCGCGCAGCGCAACGCCTGGCGGCGCATGCGCTTGGGCATGTCGCGGCCGAAGTCGCGCGGCCGCGGGCCGAAGACGATGCCGCCGTGGCGATGGTGCGGGGCGCGGATGCTGCCCTGACGGGCGCGGCCGAGGCCCTTCTGCTTGCGAATCTTGACCGTGCTGCCCGCGACCTCGCCGCGGGTCTTTGTGTTCGCGGTGCCGGCGCGGCGGTTGGCGAGCTGCGCGATCACCGCCTGGTGCATCAGCGCCAGGTTGGGCCGCACGCCGAACACGGCGTCGTCCACCTCGATCGAGGAGACGCGCTCGCCGGCGCCGTTGACGACATCTAACTGCATCTCAGCTTCCCTGCGCTTTCTTCGCCAGCCGGATGCGCACGAGGCCGTCGCGCCCGCCGGGCACCGCGCCGGCGAGCATGAGGATGCCGCGCGCCGGGTTCGATTCCACCACCAGCAAGTTGCGCACCGTCACCCGTTTGTCGCCCATATGCCCGGCCATGCGCAGACCCTTAAGCACGCGGCCCGGCGTCGTGGTCGAGCCGACGGAGCCGGGGGCGCGATGGCGGTCGGACTGGCCGTGCGTCTTCGGGCCGCCGCTGAAGCCGTAGCGCTTCACGCCGCCTTGAAACCCCTTGCCCTTCGAGACGGCGACCACGTCCACCCGGTCGCCCGCCTTGAAGATGTCCGTGGCCACGCGCTGGCCGACCTGCCAGGCGTCGATGTCGTCCACATGGAACTCGCGCAGATAACGGAACTGGCCGCCGCTCGCCTTGAGATGGCCGCGCAGCGGCTGGTTCAGCTTACTGTCCTTGATCGCGCCGTAGCCGAGCTGCACGGCGTTGTAACCGTCCGTCTCGACCGTCTTCACCTGGGTGACGAGGCACGGCCCCGCCTCGATCACGGTCACGCCGCGCACTTCGCCGTTGTCGTCGAAGCGCTGCAACATGCCGAGCTTCTTCCCGAGCAAACCTTCGATGGCCATTGTCTTCCCGTCCTCACCCGTGCCGCACCGGCAAGCAAGCCGCGCGGAGCGGATGCGAGCGCTAGAGTTTGATCTCGATATCGACGCCCGCGGGTAACTGCAGCCGCATCAGCGTATCGACCGTCTTGTTGGTCGGCTCGACGATGTCGATCAGCCGCTTGTGCGTGCGCATCTCGAACTGCTCGCGCGAGTCTTTGTCGATGAAGGGCGCGCGGTTGACCGTGTACTTCTGGATGCGCGTCGGCAGCGGAATCGGGCCGGCCACCGCGGCGCCGGTGCGCTCCGCCGCCTCCACGATCTGCTGCGCAGACTGGTCGAGGATGCGGTGATCGAAGGCTTTGAGGCGGATACGGATTTTTTGCCTTGCCATCGTCTACTCCGCGACCTTGGTGATGACGCCAGCGCCGACCGTCCGGCCCCCCTCGCGGATGGCGAAGTGCAAGCCCTCTTCGATCGCCACCGGCTGAATCAACTCCACCTGCATCTGGATGTTGTCGCCCGGCAGCACC
>Ga0102924_1002416_pt1 | contig 20386 bp, 21 predicted proteins | sample PaiPotPPM11metaG_FD_80116 | JGI IMG/M metagenome (GOLD analysis project Ga0102924, IMG submission 80116) | Iron sulfur acid spring bacterial and archeal communities from Banff, Canada, to study Microbial Dark Matter (Phase II) - Paint Pots PPM... ...
CAGCTGGGTCAGATTCGTCAGGCGGCTCGGGTGAGCCACGGCGGCCTTCTACCGCCAAACCCACGGGCGGGTCTTCGGGCTCCGGCCCTACTGAATGACTTTCGCGGACCTCATCCGCGCCGAGCTCGTTCGCGCGGCGCGGGCGATCGGTGCGCCCGAGCCCGTAGACGCCGAGGTGGAGCGACCGCGTGACCCGACACACGGAGATCTCGCCACCAATGTAGCGATGCTCCTCGCCAAGCCGCTGGGGAGGAAACCGCGCGACATAGCGGCTGCGCTCGTCGAGCGAATGCAGTTGGCGGCCTGCGGTGTTCGTACCGCGGAAATCGCTGGCCCGGGGTTTATCAATTTCCGGATCGAGCCCGCCGCGCTCGTCGGCCGCGTTGCCGAAATCGTTCGCGCAAATGAGGCATACGGCACGTCGACGCAAGGCGGCGGAGAGCGCGTCGTCGTCGAGTTCGTCTCGGCCAATCCCACAGGGCCGCTTCACGTAGGCCACGGGCGGCAGGCCGCGCTAGGCGACGCGATCGCTTCGCTCTTGGAGAGCACCGGTTGGTCGGTGTCGCGCGAGTTTTACTACAACGACGCCGGTGCCCAAATCGAGAACCTCGTCGCGAGTGTGCGCGCGCGGGTCGCCGAACGCCGCGGTGAGGCAGCCGGCATTCCCGAAGGTGGCTACCACGGCGAGTACGTTGGCGAGCTGGCTGACCGGTACGCCGAGGCTAATCCCGACGACTCGCGCGCCGACGACGTCGGGCGCGTACGGACGTTCGCCGTCGACGCCTTGCGGCGAGAACAGGATCTCGATCTGCAGGCGTTTGGCGTTCACTTCGATACCTACTACCTGGAGTCATCGCTTTACTCCGATGGACTCGTAGACTCGACCGTCTCGGCGCTCGAGCGAGCGGGGAAGACATATGAGAAAGACGGTGCGCTGTGGCTCGCGACTACGGCATACGGAGATGACAAGGACCGGGTCATGCGAAAGACGGACGGTACCTACACCTACTTCGTCCCGGACGTCGCCTACCATGTGACCAAATGGCGCAGAGGCTTCCATCGCGCCATCGACGTTCAGGGGAGCGACCACCATAGCACCGTAACCCGTGTGCGCGCCGGGCTTCAGGCGCTCGGCATAGGCATTCCGGACGAGTATCCCGAATACGTGCTGCATCAACTCGTCACCGTCATGCGTGCAGGGAGCGAGGTGAAAATCTCAAAGCGGGCGGGCAGCTACGTCACAGTACGTGAGTTGATCGACGACGCGGGACGCGATTCCGTCCGATACTTTTTTCTCATGCGTCGCGGAGAGTCGCCCCTCGTCTTCGACGTGGACTTAGCACGCACGCAGTCGGACGAAAACCCGGTTTACTATGTGCAGATGGCGCACGCGCGCATGTGCGGAATCTTCCGCGTTGGCGGCATCGAGTGGGAAGGCTTCTCGCCTGATGGTGTCCCGTACGAGGCATTGACCGAGCCCGAAGAGCTCGACCTGGTGGCTCACCTGCTTGACTATCCCGCAACTGTCCAGGGGGCCGCCTCGGCGCTCGAGCCGCATCGTGTAACCACGTATCTGCACCAGGCCGCGGAGCTGGCACACCGGTGGTACCACAAACACCACGTGCTGGGCAACGCGGACGCCATCACCCGGGCTCGGCTCGCGCTGGCGCGCGCGGCCCAAATCGTCTTGCGGAACGGACTGAGTCTCATTGGCGTGGCCGCACCGGAACGCATGTGACTCTACTCGTCGTAGGGTCGGTCGCGCTGGACAGTGTGCAGACACCCTTCGGCTCGGCCGAGCATGTCGTGGGCGGCTCCGCGACGTTCTTCGCCTCGTCCGCGTGTCATTTCGCGCCGGTGCAGCTGGTGGGGGTCGTGGGGCGCGACTACCCCATGCAGAAACTCGAAGCACTGGCGGCCTCCGGAGTCGACCTGGCCGGATTGGAGCGAGTCGCGGGGGAATCATTTCGGTGGCGGGGCCGTTACGGACACGATCTCAACTCAGCGGAGACGCTGGAGACACGGCTGGGAGTGTTCGCTGATTTTCGGCCGAAAATCCCGGCTGCGTTTCGTCACGCGCCGTACGTCTTCCTGGCCAATATCGATCCCCAATTGCAGCTCGCCGTGCTAGATCAGGTCAGCTCGCCGAGATTCGTGGGATGCGACACCATGAATTTCTGGATCGCGAGCCGGCGTAACGAGCTGCTGGACGTGTTGCGACACGTCGACCTCGTCACACTAAATGACGGTGAAGCGCGGCAACTCAGCGAACAGGTGAACCTGGTCCACGCGGCGCGCTGGATCCTGGATCGCGGCCCGCGATACGTCGTGATAAAGAAAGGCGAGCACGGCGCGTTTCTTTTTTCGAGGCCAGATCGGGCGAGTGAAGGTAATTCGAGCCCGGACGCGCGAGTGCGCATCTTCTTTGCGCCAGCCTATCCGCTGGAGCAGGTGTTCGATCCGACGGGCGCCGGTGATGCCTTCGCGGGAGGATTCATGGGTCACGTCGCGCGGACAGACGATCTCAGCGATCAGAATCTGCGTCGAGCCGTTGTGGTTGGGTCGGCAATGGGATCGTTCGCCGTGGAGGCATTCTCGAACGAGCGGCTGCTCGCCGTCACCGCCGATGAGATCGCGGCGCGCATTCGCGAGTTCTACGAGTTGGTCACCTTCGAGAATGGGCGCTGACCGGGGCGGGCTGGACTACCGCGACGCCGGCGTGGACATGGAGGCGGCCGATGCCGCCAAGCAGCGCATGCGCCGGCTCGTTGAGTCCACCTACACCAGCGGTGTGCGAGGGGGCTTCGGCGGATTCGGCGGGCTGTTCCGGATGCCCGACGCACCCGGGGGATCGGCGACGGGTGGCGCTCAGCTTCTGGTGGCGAGCGCGGACGGCATCGGCACCAAGCTCAAGGTTGCCATCGAAGCCGGCCGCCACGACACGGTGGGACATGACCTCGTCAACCACTGCGTGAATGATGTGCTCGCGCAGGGCGCGACGCCGCTGTTCTTCCTCGACTATCTCGCGTTCGCCGTGTTGGACCCCGACGTGGCCGAAGCAATCGTTGCGGGCGTGGCGGCCGGCTGCCGCGAGAATGAATGTGCGCTCATTGGCGGGGAGACGGCCGAGCTTCCGGGGCTGTATAAACCGCCGGACTATGATCTGGCAGGGTTTCTCGTGGGCACGGTGGGAGAACATGATGTCCTCGGGGCGGACCGCGTTCGAGAAGGGGACGCGTTGGTCGGTCTCGCGAGCAGCGGGTTGCACACCAATGGGTACTCGCTGGCGCGCCGAATCCTCAATGGAGGTATGGGGCTGGCGGCAGGCGACCGTTTCCCCGGAACTGACGCAACGGTCGCTGACGTCCTCCTCAAAGTTCATCGGTCGTACCTTGCAGCACTGCGAGGCGTGCTACACCAGGTGCATGCGCTCGCGCACATCACGGGCGGCGGGCTGCCCGGCAACGTGCGCCGCGTTCTCCTGCCTTCGCTCGACGCGGAGATCGACAGCACCAGATGGGAGACTCCTCACGAATTTGCGGTGCTGGCCGAGCAGGGCGGGGTTTCGCGCGCGGAGATGTTTCGCGCGTTCAACATGGGCGTCGGAATGGTAGTGATCGCCCCACCAGAACGTCTGGACGATGTCGTTGCCGCTGCGCAAGCGAGGGACATCCCGGCATGGCGCATCGGGCAGATCGTGAGGGGATCGGGGCAAGTCGTAATCCACTGACTTCACACCGACCGCCAGCCCGGAGATGCCGAGCATGATGTCCGTGCGTGCCGCACCAACAGTAGCAGGTGTGCTACTCGCTGCTTCCGCGACGTTTTTTTTGTCGGCCAGTGACCTTCGAGCGCAGGGAGAGGATCCCGGCTGCGCGGCTGCAGCTACCGAGTTTCAAGATGCCTGCCAAAAGACCGTGGATGTGTTCAGCTATCTCGTGCCACAGCTGGGCGCAGCCGTCGCAGGCGGCAACGCGACGCTGGGGCAAGCTGGCTCCCTAGGCGGATTTGGCCATTTCAGCCTCGGCCTGCGCGGTACAGTCGTCAAGGGCGACATACCGAAGTTCAGCGACATCACCGTCCACACCACCGGTGCCTCTCCAGATACGTTGCCCGTCGGCGTAGCGGCCGTGCCGATGGCGAGCCTAGATGCTGGTATCGGGCTCTTTCCAGGGTTTCCGGTGGGTCTGACGAGCGTTGGCAGCCTGGACTTCCTGCTCGACGCGTTCTACCTGCCGACATACTCATCGAACAGCGTCTCGATTCACCCGAGCAGCCCTCTGCGCATCGGGTTCGGTGGACGCGTGGGCCTGCTGAAGGAAACGTCGGTCATACCCGGGGTCGGGGTGACGTACGTGCAGCATGACCTGCCCACCACGACGATCATCGCCATGGACGGCGCCGGCGATTCGCTGCGCGTGCAGAACATGAGTCTCAAGACCACGTCATGGCGGATCGTGGCGGGGAAGAACCTCTTCCTGTTAGGCCTCGCCGGTGGCATAGGGCAGGACACGTACGACGCGCACACGTCGATCGGTGCAGAGGTGAGTGGGCTTACCAGCGGCACCGCGGAGCTCGCGGCTCCGCACGAACACCTGACTAGAACCAACTACTTCGCCGACGTGACTCTGCATTTCGCTCTCGTCCGCATCACTGGCGAGATCGGCGGCGTGTCCGGCGGGAAGATATCGACGTTCAATACCTTCTCCGGCTCGAGTGCCGGTGCTGGTCGGTTGTACGGCGCGCTGGGGACGGGCATTAAGATCTAGCATGACCGATGCGGATCGCTCGTACATGCTACGAGCGCTCGACCTAGCCCGACTAGGGTGGGGTCAAACGGCGCCGAACCCGATGGTCGGCGCCGTTGTCGTTCGTGATGGGGCCGTGGTGGGCGAAGGGCATCACGCACGCTATGGCGAGCCGCACGCCGAAGTTGTCGCGCTAAGGGCGGCCGGGGATCGGGCGCGCGGGTCTACGGTGTACGTGTCGCTCGAGCCTTGTGCCCACACCGGCAAGACACCTCCATGCGCCGACGCCTTGATCGCCGCCGGTGTCAGGCGCGTCGTGGCAGCAACCGCGGATCCGAGCCTCATCGGGCGCGGGGGACTATCGCGATTGGCCGCCGCCGGCGTACAAACCGAGGTTGGCATAGAGGAGCAAGCAGCGCGCGAGCTGAACGCGGCGTTCTTTCATGCGATTACCGCCGCCCGGCCGTGGGTGACGCTCAAAATGGCGCTGTCGCTCGATGGCGCGACAACCGACTCACGGGGGACCAAGCGCTGGATTACGGGCGAGTCATCCCGGCGCGAGGTGCACAGGCTCCGTGCCGGGGCCGACGCGGTGGCTGTCGGCCTAGGCACTGTGCTGGCGGACGATCCGGCGCTCACCGTACGCGTCGCGCCGGCGCCGCGGGTGCCACCGGCGCGAGTGGTTTTTGACCGTCGCGCGCGCACCCCGCTTGACTCGCAGCTGGTGCGGACCGCGCGCGAAATGCCGGTTGTGGTAATCGCAGAGGCCACCGAGTGCGATCGCGCGCGCGCGCTGCAGAACGCCGGCGTCCAGGTCCTCGCCGCGGTGTCGCTGGACGACGCCTTGCGGCAGTTACGGCAGCCGGGCCGAGTCGCGCCCCACGGCGTGCGGTCACTACTCGTCGAGGGTGGAGCTCGCCTTGCCGGCTCGCTCTGGGGCGAGGGTCTCGTGGATCGCCTGATTATCTTTCAAGCACCGCTCGTGTTGGGTGCAGGCGCCGCAAATGCGTTTGCCTACGCACCCGGGGTCGAGCTGGCATCGGCGCGCAGGATGCGAATAATCGATCGGCGCACCTTCGACGACGATGTCATGACTACGTATGCCTTGTGAGCCCTCATGTTCACCGGTTTAATCGACGATGTCGGGACAATCGAAGCCGTGGAGTCGGCGCCGGCGGGTCGCACATTTCGCGTCCGGTGCAGCTATCAGGATCTTTCCGAGGGCGAGAGCGTCGCGCTCAACGGCGCCTGCCTCACAGTGAGAACCTGCGGCAATGGCTGGTTCACCGTAGCGGCGGTCGCCACGACGCTGGAGCGGACCAACTTGCGTAGCTGGGGCACGGGAACTCGCATCAACCTGGAGCGTGCGCTCCGCGCGGATGGTCGACTCGGCGGGCACATCGTGCTGGGGCACGTGGACGACGTGGGCACCGTGGTCGCTCAGGCTCAGCGAGAAGATGCCTGGCTGGTGGACATCGGCGTGCCGCCCGAGTGGGGCGATGTCTTCGTCCCGCACGGCTCGCTCGCTGTGGACGGCGTAAGCCTCACCGTGAACGAGTGCCCCGCACCTAACGTCGTGCAGATTTCGCTCATCGAGTACACGCTGCGACGCACCACGCTCGGGGCGCTTGGGCTCGGGGACTCGGTCCACTTAGAGGCTGACGTGATTGGCAAATACGTGCGACAGCTTGTGGCGCCCTATATCGCGGGGGTCGGCGGTGGCTTTCGGCACGATTGATCAGGCTATCCGCGACATCGCCGCGGGCCGCTTCATCGTGGTGGCCGACGATGAGGATCGCGAGAACGAGGGGGACCTCATCTGCGCGGCCCAAACGGTTACGCCCGCAATGGTCAACTTCATGCGCCAGGAAGCCGGAGGGCTCATCTGCCTGGCCTTGACCGGCGAGCGTGTGGACCATCTCGACCTGCCGCCCCAGGTCGAATCCAACGCCGAAGGGATGCGTACCGCTTTTACGGTTACGATCGATGCGGCGATGAAATACGGGGTGACTACTGGGATCAGCGCGTCCGATCGGGCCACGACGATTCACGTGGCCGCGGACCCGACGAAAGGTCCGCGCGATGTGGTGCGGCCGGGACACATTTCCCCCCTGCGCGCTCGCGATGGCGGCGTCTTACGCCGCGTCGGCCACACGGAGGCGGCTGTGGATTTTGCCCGGCTCGCTGGATTGTGGCCTGCGGGGGTGGTCTGCGAGATCATGAACGCCGACGGCACGATGGCCAAGCGTCCAGAGCTCGAGCGGTTCTCGGAGCGGCATGGATTCACGTTCGTCACCGTGGCGCAGCTCGTCGCGCACAGACTCAAGACCGAGCGGCTGGTCCACCGGGTGGCCGAGGCACGGCTTCCAACCAAACGTGGAGAATGGTCGGTAGTCGGTTATCGGAACGATGTCGATACGCACGAGCATGTCGCGCTTGTGCACGGCGATGTCGCCGACGGCGAGGGAATTCTGGTGCGCATGCACTCGAAATGCCTCACTGGCGACGTGTTCCACTCGCAGCGGTGTGACTGCGGCTGGCAGCTGGAACGCGCCATGGACATGATCCACGAGGCGGGCCGCGGCGTGCTCGTTTATCTGGACCAGGAGGGTCGCGGAATCGGGCTCCTCAACAAGCTCAAGGCGTACGCGCTTCAGGATCGGGGCGCCGACACGGTCGAGGCAAATGAGCGACTGGGATTCAAGGCTGACCTACGCGACTACGGGATCGGAGCGCAGATACTTCTCGATCTCGGGTTGAAGTCGATTCGCGTGTTGACCAATAACCCAAAGAAGCTGGTGGGCTTGGAAGGTTACGGGTTACGGGTGGAGGATGGTGTGCGGCTCGAGATGCCGGCGACCAACGACAATGCCGACTACCTGCGCGCCAAGCGCGCGAAGCTCGGTCACCTGCTCGAATCGTAAGCCTCAATCGCCCGGCACATGGCGGAGTTCACGGGAACGCCCCATGGGCGCGGGCGGCGGGTAGCCGTCGTCGCGAGCCGGTTCAATGAACCGGTGACGCGACAGCTGACCGATGGCGCCGTTACCGCGCTCCTGCGCTCGGGCGTGGCCGACGCGGATCTCGACGTTGTGTGGGTGCCGGGTGCATGGGAGCTACCGACCGCGGCGCGGATGCTGCTCGACACGGACCGCTACGACGCGTTGGTCGCCGTCGGCGCAGTAATCCGGGGAGAGACCCCGCATTTCGAGTACGTAGCTGGCGAAGCGGCACGCGGCCTGGCCGCCGCGAGCGCGGAGTATGGCACTCCTATTGGATTTGGCCTGCTCACGTGCGACACGCTGGAACAAGCATACGCGCGCGCCGGCGGTCCTCACGGAAACAAGGGCGCCGACGCGGCGCTCGCCGCGTTGGAGATGGCCGACCTGCACGCGCGGTTGAGCACCGATGCGGACGAGCCGGACGACGACGCGTCCTGAGGGCCGACGCCGCCTCGAGACCAGGGCGCGCTCGCGCGCGCTACAGGCTGTGTACGCCTGGGACGTCCGCGGAGCCCGGCAGGATCTTCCCTTGATAGCTGACCATGTCTGGTCCGACCTAGCCGTCGCCGCCGATGAGCGCCGGCGAGCTTCGCGACTCGTTGACACGCTGGCCGTATCTCGTGAGTCTGTAGACCGCGACCTGAAGGAGGTCACGACCAACTGGCGCCTAGAGCGGCTGGGCGCGATCGAGCGGTGCGTGCTGCGACTGGGCGCGGCAGAATTGTCGTTAGGCGACACGCCGCCTCGAGTGGCAATCCACGAGGCGGTGCGGCTTGCCGAGCGTTACGGGTCGGCCAGCAGCGCGCATTTCGTGAACGGCGTGCTGGACGCGCTCGCTCGCCGCATGGGCCGGTTGTAGCCCAGCACGAGCTATGCGCATTCTCGTCGTCAATTGGCAGGATCGCGAGAACCCGCAAGCCGGGGGGGCAGAGACGCACCTACACGAGATATTCGGCCGCCTGGCTGCCCGCGGACACGAAGTCTCGCTTCTGTGCGGCGGATGGCCGGGTGCGCCTAGGAGTGCGGAGCTGGACGGCATTCGCGTGCGCCGAATCGGGACGCGCTACACTTTCCCGCTCCTTGCGCGCGCCGAGTGCCGCGCGGTCTTTCCCCCGAGAGCGTACGACGTTCTGGTCGAGGACCTCAACAAGGTGCCGCTTTATACGCCCAAATGGGGTGCGCCCAGAGTGGTGGGGCTGGTGCACCACCTGTTCGGCGCAACCGCATTCGCGGAGCTGCGGGCACCGCTCGCGGCCGGCGTCTGGGTTGCTGAGCGACGGCTCGGGCAAGTGTACCGCGACACGAAGTTTCAAGCGGTCAGCGAGAGCACGGCCGACGATCTCGTCGCGCGCGGGATCCCCCGAGCGAGCGTCCGAGTGATTTATCAGGGCGTCGATACGGATAGCTTCACGCCCGACCCCAGCTTACGCTCCGCGACGCCGCTGTTCGCCTACGTCGGCCGCCTCAAGCGTTACAAGGGTGTCCAGCTCGTGATTCGCGCGTTCGCCGAGGCAAACATGCCTGATGCGCAGCTCGAGATCGCGGGTGCCGGCGACTATCGCCCCGCGCTGGAGCGGCTGGTTGCCTCGCTTGACCTGGGGCGGCGTGTGCGGTTTCTTGGACGCGTGCCCGAGACGGACAAGCGAATGCTGATCCGCCGGGCTTGGGCGCTGATTTTCGCGTCGCCAAAGGAAGGGTGGGGGATCACCAACCTCGAAGCCGCCGCGTCCGGAACGCCGGTGATAGCCTCGAATTCGCCGGGCATCCGAGAGTCAGTGCAGGATGGCCGAACCGGCCTGCTCGTCCCCCACGGCGACGTTTCTGCGCTCGCGGCGGGGCTGGCGCGCCTGGCTGGAAGTCCCGCGTGCGTGGCTAGCATGGGTGCGGCCGGGCGTCAATTTGCCGAGGGCTTCACGTGGGAGCGGGCCGCCAACGAGACGGAAGCTCACCTAGTGGGCATTTCGTGAGGCGGTCGCCGTGAAGGAGCCTTTCACTGTAGAGGGACTGTTTGAACTGCTGCGGGACACGCTGCAGCTCGAGGTGGTTATTCAATCCGACGGACCAGGGCGCGGGTTCGCGCGCGAGGTCACGAGCCCAGAAGTCGCGAGTCCCGGCCTAGTCCTCGCCGGCTACACTGACCGCTTCGTAGGACATCGACTGCAGGTGCTCGGTGAAACGGAGGTGACGTATCTGGCGTCACTCACTCGTGAGGCCCGAGCAGCCATCCTGGCCAGGTTTTTCTCATTCGACATTCCGGCGCTTGTCGTCACGAAAGGGCAGGACCTCCCGGAGGGCTTGGACGCCGCCGCGGAAGCCGCCGGCGTTTCGGTTCTACGATCTCCGCTCAAGACAAATGAGTTCTATAGGCGCATCAAGCCGGTGCTCGAAGACCGCTTCGCGCCCGCCACTACGCTACATGGGTCGCTGGCCGATGTGTTTGGCGTGGGTCTCCTCTTCGTTGGCAAGAGCGGAATCGGAAAGTCGGAGTGCGTGCTGGACCTGGTCGAGCGTGGCCACCGCCTCGTCGCGGACGACCTCGTGCTCATAAAACAGCAAGGGAACGACGTGCTCGTCGGACGGGGACACGAGTTGCAGCGGCATTTCATGGAGGTTCGCGGAATCGGCCTCATAGATGTCCGAGCCATCTTCGGAATCCGGGCCGTGCGCGTTCAAAAGCGGATCGAGGTCGTCGTTCAGCTGGAAGAATGGAATCAAGAAGCGGTCGTGGAGCGGACGGGGCTCGACGGCGTGACGATGACGATTCTTGACGTTCCGCTCCCGAAAATCACGGTGCCGCTGAATCCCGGAAAGAACATCACCGTGGTCGCCGAGGTCATCGCGATGAACCACCTGCTGCGCTACGCAACCGGCGTGGACGCCGCGCGCGATTTCAATGACAGATTGATCGAACGCATGCGCGAAGCGGGGGTGCGACGAACGGCCTCGGTCGAGCAATACCTGCAGGAAGATTATGAGTGACCAGCCGCCGTACGAGCTGCGAACGCGCGCCGTGGTAGCGGGGCACGGCGACTTTGCCCTCGGCGTTGTCTCCGCGGTCGACCAGATCACGGGGCGTGGCAGCGTGCTGGTGCCCTTGACGAACCGCGGACTGAGCGGCGACGACATAGTCCGGGTTCTACGCGAGGCCTTGGTCGCCGCTGGCGCGAGTGTCGTGTTCACGGACCTGCCGGCAGGCAGTTGGACCATCGCCGCGCGCCGTCTTCAACGCGAGCGCCCTGACATGGTCGTCGTGACGGGAGCCAACCTTCCCTCGCTCCTGGATTTCGTGTTTCAGACGGGGCTCGCGCCGGGCCCTGCGGCGGGACACGCCGCGGACAAAGGACGCGGATCGCTCGCCGTCATCGGCAATGCCGATTGACATTTATCGCATCGACGACCGCCTAATTCACGGGCAGGTCGTCGTCGGATGGGGGCAGCCGCTCAACCTGCGATTCATCGTGTTGGTAGACGACGAAGTCGCCTGCTGCGATTGGGAGCGTGAGCTGTACCGAATGGGTGTTCCGCCCAATTTCGAGTTGCACTTCGAGACCGTCGCGGGTGCGGCCGACAATTTCGGCAAGTACGTCCAAGACCGCCGGCACGGCATTCTGGTTACTCGCGACATAACGGCAATGGCGAAACTTGCCGCCTTAGTTCCGGAGATCCGGACCGTAAACCTGGGCGGGCTGCATTACAGCGAGGGCCGTCACAAGCGGCTTCGATATGTCTTCCTCACGGAAGAGGAAGAGCAGGCATTGCGCGGGCTGGCTCAGCGTGGCGTAGTCGTGACCGCGCAGGACGTGCCCGCAACCCGGGCCGTACCGCTGGACGAGCTGCTAGTGAGCCGGCGGGACGGAGCATGATCGAATGCGTCCGGTCGGTCGTTTGCCCCAGCGAGAGCCCGCCATGAACCTGCTGCCTTTCGCCCTGCTGGGCGCGGTCTGCGGGCTCGACGTAGTGTCCTTCCCGCAAGCCATGTTATCACGCCCAATTGTCGCTTGCACGCTCAGCGGATCGCTGGCGGGCAATGCGATGTCGGGATTGCTCCTCGGCGCGGTGCTCGAGCTGATTGCGTTGGAGACGCTGCCTTTCGGCGCATCGCGCTATCCCGAGTGGGGTTCGGCCTCCGTGGTCGGTGGAGCGCTTGCGGGTGCCGTTCCGCAACACACGCATGGCGCGATCGCTATAGCGATGCTTGGCGCTCTGGCGACGGCGTGGGTGGGCGGTTGGTCCATGACGGTCGTTCGAAAGTGGAACGGGGCGTGGGCTCGGGCGCTCGCGCCCGAATTGAACGTGGGATCGGCGCGGTCCGTAATTGGGTTGCAGCTGAAAGGTCTGACCACCGATTTCGTGCGGGGCGGTCTTCTCACGCTCGTGGCACTGCTCGCGCTCAAGCCCATAGCCACAGCGGTGATCGCACTGTGGCACGTGCCACCGCGGGTTTCGGGCGCGGTGATAGTGGGCGTAGCCGCGACCGTCGCCGTCGGCGCCACCTGGAAGGTGTTCCATGGCACGCGCGGCGCCGGGCTTGTCTTCGCGGTTGGTCTGGCGATTGGGCTCGCGCTGGTGGCGCTCAAGTGATGACACACGCGACCCCCGACGTGGCGGCGCCTGCCCGACGAGTTCCGATAGTGACGCGCGCAGACGTGTTCCTGCGGCTATTTGCCATACAGGGATCGTGGAACTACGAGCTGTTGATGGGAACGGGCATAGGCTTTTGCATCGAGCCGGTCCTGCGCCTGCTCCCCGGGGGGAAAGACGGGGCGGCGTACCACGAAGCGCTCGCGAGAGAGTCCCGTTACTTCAATGCCCACCCATATCTCGCGTCGATCGGCGTCGGCTCGCTGGCGCGGGCAGAGCTGGACCGAGTGCCCGGTCAGCAGATCGAGCGATTCCGCACAGCGCTGTGCGGACCGTTAGGCAGTGTCGGCGACCGGCTCGTATGGGCTGGCTGGCTGCCGGTTTGCTCCCTGCTGGCCCTGGCGCTGTTCGGCCTTGGCGCGCTCCCCGCGACCGTGTGCGCTGCGTTTCTCATTGTCTACAACGCGGGGCACGTCGGGCTGAGGGGATGGGGTGTGCGCGCGGGCTACGCGGCGGGACTGCGCGTGGCGGGGGTGTTGGCAACGCCGCTGTTTCGTCAGGGGCCGGACTACGTCGCCCGCGCTGGAGCGTTTCTGGCCGGCGTGGCGCTGCCCCTCGCGCTGGCCCGCGTGATCGGGCCGGGCGCACGCGAGCCGCAGATTGTCGGCGCCGTACTCATCGCGACCGCCTTGGGCAGTTTTGCGCTCGCGCGCCTCCAAGGACGCGCCGAAGGGTGGCGCATGGCGATGATAGTCATCGCGGCTTTCGTCATCTACGCAGTGACTCGGCATGGCTGAACGCGACGTGACCATCATCAACAAGAATGGCCTGCACGCGCGGCCGGCGGCCGAGATCGTCAAGGCGGCGGCCCGGTTTGTGAGCGACATTGTGATCAAGCGTGACGATCTCGAAGTCAACGGAAAGAGCATCATGGGCGTGATGATGCTGGCTGCTGAATGCGGCTCGACGGTCACCCTTCGCGCGACCGGGCCCGACGAGGCAGTGGCAATCGACGCCATCGCGGCGCTCATTTCGTCGAAGTTCGGAGAGAAATAGCTATGGATCGCACGTTCGTGGGAACGCCCGCATCGCCCGGAATCGTCGTTGGGCCGGTGCACTTGCTGCGATGGGAAGTGCCCGAAGTCAGGCACCGGATTGTTGGTGACGAGGCCATTCCTGAGGAGATCGAGCGACTTCACAACGCCTTTGCGGCGGCCAAAGATAGGCTGCGCCACGTGCGAGCACGCACCGCGGAGCACGCAGGGCCCGAAGAAGCCGCGATCTTCGATGCGCAGATAGCCATGCTCGAAGACGAGACGCTGCTCGCGGAAGTCGAGTCGAATATCCGGCAGAACTATGGCGCCGAGAAGGCGTTCGATCTCGTAATGCTCGAACACCGCCAGCACTTCGCCCGCCACGCGCAGGCCATGCTCCGCGAGCGGGTGGGCGATCTGACCGACGTCCACATCCGCGTCCTGAGCTTACTGCTTGGGCTGCCTGACCACGATCCGGTAGACGTTCCCAAGGGAGCGCACGCGATTCTCGTAACTCACGATCTGACGCCAAGCCTCACAGTTCAACTCGACCGCGACGCCATCGTCGGAATCGCTACCGACGCTGGTACGAGAACCTCGCACGTGGCGATTCTCGCGAGGTCGCTGGGACTGCCGGCCGTGCTGGGCCTTCGGGACGCGACCTCGCGCCTCACTGGCACCGAGCGCGTAGTGCTGGACGGCAGTGTGGGCGTGCTGGTCGTGAATCCGACGGAAGCGGAGATAGAAGAGTACCGTCGGCGCGCCCACAGTGAGGCGGAAGAGCTGGCCGAGCTACGGCAGTTCGCGACCGCAGAGCCGATTACCCGTGACGGAGTGCGAATCACGATTTTCGCGAACGTGGACCTTCCGGAAGAGGTGGATAGCGCGGCAGGGTCCGGCGCGGAAGGAGTGGGGCTCATGCGCACCGAATTTCTCGTCGTCGGCCGCGCCGTAAACCCGGACGAAGATGAACAGTACCGGGCCTATGCCCGCGTGGTCGACGCCTTCGGTGGTCGGCCAGTGGTCATTCGCACCTTCGACGTTGGCGGCGACAAGCTCCCTGCCAGCGGATATCCGACCGAAGCCAATCCGTTTCTTGGGTGGCGGGCGATTCGGATGTGCCTAGACGAGGCAGAATTCTTCAAGGTCCAGCTGCGCGCTCTCTTGCGGGCGGCGCTGCACGGCGACGTTCGCATCATGCTGCCCCTCGTAGTCACGCTGGATGAGGTCCGCCAAGTCCGTACATTGCTCTCAGAGGCCAGGAGTGAGCTCGCGCTTCGCGGCGCAAAGTTTCGCCCGGACGTGCCGCTCGGTGTGATGGTGGAGACGCCGGCCGCAGCCATGGCGGCCGATACGTTTGCGGCCGAGGTGGATTTTTTCAGCATCGGGACGAATGACCTCGTGCAGTACACGCTCGCGGTCGACCGCGGCAATGCCAACCTCGCATCTCGCTTCACGCCGTTGCACCCCGCGGTGCTCCGACTGATTCAGCGCACGTGCGAGGTCGCCGTGGCGGCCGATCTGGAGCTATGCGTGTGCGGCGAGATGGCGTCGGAGCCACTGATGGCGTTCGCCCTCATTGGGCTAGGTCTCCGACAGCTGAGCGTTGCGCCACGCAGCGTCGCGCTCGTGAAGAGGGTCATCACCACGGTGCGCGCCGAAGCGGCCGCGAGTGCGGCGACGGAGGCGCTGGCCGCGCCAACGGCCGCCGTTGCCGAGCAGGGACTCCGGCGCCGGTTCATCGCCGAGTTTGGGGACGCGCCGTTTCTGCGCGACCGCGTGGCCGGCGGCCTGGCGGGCAGTTTCGTTAGCTGATGACCAGAGCGGCGCCGCCGCGGGTTGCCCGCTTTCGCGTCGCCGGATAACATCCTCGCACCATGCCAGCCACTGCTTCGGGAAATCACCGGGCGGCCGCACGCCCGGCGCAACGGCGTCTGTTCACGTCGGAATCCGTCACCGAAGGCCACCCCGACAAAGTCGCCGACCAGATCTCCGACGCCGTGCTGGACGCAATCATCGGCGACGACCCGACGGCTCGCGTGGCGTGCGAGACGCTGGTCACGACAGGCTTGGCCTGCGTCGTCGGCGAGATCACGACTACGACCTACGTGCATGTGCCGGATATCGTGCGCGCTACCATCGAGCGTATAGGCTATACGGACGCTGCGTTTGGCTTCGACACCAAGACCTGCGCGGTCATCAGCAGCATCGACCGCCAATCGCCTGACATCGCGATGGGCGTAGACACGGGCGGCGCCGGCGACCAGGGGATGATGTTCGGCTACGCCACGGATGAGACCGATGCTCTAATGCCGATGCCTATCCAGCTGGCCCACCGCCTGACGCAGGCGCTGGCCGATCGCAGGCGTGACGGCGACATCGCGTGGCTGCGCCCCGACGGCAAGGCGCAGGTCACCGTCGTGTACGAGAATGACCGGCCGGTGGCGGTCGACACAGTGGTCGTGTCTACCCAGCACGCCCCGGAGGTGTCGGCCACGAAGATCAAGCAGGCGATTCTGCGCGACGTTATCGAAGTGGTAATCCCGCAGGAGCTTAGGCAGCGCGGCATCAAGTACCACATCAACCCGACGGGGCGCTTCGTCGTGGGCGGCCCGCAAGGCGATGCCGGCCTTACGGGACGTAAGATCATCGTGGACACCTATGGCGGGATGGGGCGCCACGGAGGCGGCGCGTTCAGCGGGAAGGACCCCTCCAAGGTCGATCGCTCGGCTTGCTACGCTGCGCGTTGGGTCGCCAAGAATGTCGTCGCCGCTGGCCTCGCTCGGCGCTGCGAAGTGCAGCTCGCGTACGCGATCGGGGTCGCGCAGCCGGTCTCTGTTGCCGTGGATACCTTCGGGACCGCCACGACGCCCGAGGCCGACATCATGCGCGCAATCGCCGAGGTCTTCGACCTGACGCCGCGCGGCATCATTGCCGCGCTCGACCTGCGCAAGGCGATTTACGGGCCGACCGCGGCGTATGGCCATTTCGGCCGCACACCGGTTCGAATAGGCGGGGCAGGCAACTCGAAGGGCGGGCGGACGCTGTTCACGTGGGAGCGTACCGATCGTGTCGCGGAGCTCAAGCGCGCCGTCCGCGAGCCGGCTGCCACACGTCGCGCTCGGGCGCGCACCACCCGATATCCCGTCGCCGCACTCGAGGATCCGGCTCATGTCGGCCGTTAAAACGAAGCCCAAGCCCGTGTCTCGGGCCACCGCGTCGAAGCTTCGGACACAAAAGGCGCCAGTGCCGAAGGCGCCAGCGCAGCGCGCGTCTCCCGCCAGAAGCTCGGCGCCGAAGCCAGCGGCTGAATATGACGTGAAGGACCTCGCTCTCGCCGACGCGGGAAGGAACCGTACGGAGTGGGCGGAGCGTTCAATGCCGGTGCTGCGGCTCATCCGCGAGCGATTCGCGCGCGAGCGCCCGCTCGCCGGCCGGCGAATTGGGGCGTGCTTGCATGTAACGACCGAGACGGCGAATCTCGCCGTCACTCTCCAGGCGGGAGGCGCCGACGTCGCACTGTGCGCGTCAAACCCGCTCTCGACGCAGGACGACGTCGCGGCGCACTTGGTCCGCGATCACGGCATCAAGGTATACGCCGTCAAGGGTGAAGACACCGAGCGGTATTACCAGCACGTGAGGGCCGTCATACAGCACCGCCCGGACATCACGATGGATGATGGCGCCGACGTGGTTGGTGCGCTCCACATGATCGCGCTCAACCGGCTGGATGACCTTCCACCCGCGGTACGACGATACGTGGAGGGGCTATCCGGCTCAGAGCGAAGGTCCATCGTCACGGGCGTGCTTGGCAGCACTGAGGAGACGACTACTGGCGTGATTCGCCTGAAGGCCATGGCGAGGGACGGCGTGCTCCAGTTCCCCGTGATCTCCGTCAACGATTCTTTCACCAAGCATCTGTTCGACAACCGCTACGGCACTGGGCAATCGACGCTTGACGGGATCATTCGCGCGACGAATTCGTTGCTTGCCGGCTCGACATTCGTGATTGCGGGATACGGATGGTGCGGCCGAGGGGTCGCGATGCGAGCACGCGGCGCGGGCGCGAACGTGGTCGTGACTGAGATCGACCCTTTGAAGGCGCTCGAAGCGACAATGGATGGTTTTCGCGTGATGCCGATGGCTGAGGCTGCGCCACTGGGGGACATATTCTGCACGCTGACCGGCGACATACACGTGATTCGAGTGGAGCATTTCCGGGCGATGAAGGATGGCGCGATCGTATGCAACTCGGGCCATTTCAACGTCGAGCTCGACCTCGAAGGCCTGGCTCGCACGGCACAGCGGCCGGCTCGGCGGGTGCGGGAGTTCGTGGACGAGTACATCGTGAGCGGTCGGCGCGTCTTTGTGCTCGGTGAAGGGCGGCTGATCAACCTGGCGGCGGCGGAAGGGCACCCTGCCTCCGTGATGGACATGAGCTTCGCGAACCAATCGCTCGCCGCGGAGTATCTCGTTACGCATGGAGCGAAGCTGTCGCGGACAGTACACCGAGTGCCTGAGGCGCTCGACCGCGAGATTGCCCGACTCAAGTTGTCGGCGATGGGCGTGGTGGTAGACACGTTGACCCCAGAGCAGGAGAAGTACCTGGCGTCGTGGGACATGGGTACGTGAGCCCACTGCACGACCGGCAAGGTGGTCGAATGTGGTCGGAGGTGGTCGGGTGGCCGACATGGTTGAAGTGGTGGTGGCAAAGCTCGGGCTCGACAGCTCGACGAACAGTCACGTCGTAATCCTGCAGGAGAAAGGCGGCACCCGTCTGCTTCCGATCTGGATCGGGCAGCCGGAAGCGGATTCCATTGTCATGGAGATGAAGAACGTGCGCCGTGAGCGCCCGCTCACCCACGACCTCTGCAAGAGCCTCATTGTCGGACTGGGTGGGCAGCTACGCCGCGTGCAGATCACGAAGGTTCAAAAGAGCACGTACTACGCGGAGCTGCACGTCGCGCGGCCGGACGGGCTGGTTCACATCGACGCCAGACCGTCTGACAGCATCGCTATCGCGCTCCGGATGTCGGCTCCGATCTTCGCGCCCGAGGCCTTACTGAGCGCCGTCGCGGAGGACGACGGGGAGGATTTCGCGCCGCCGTCTCCCGCGCAGAGCACCGACGAGCTAACGGCCGACCAGCTCAAAGAGTACCTCGAGAATTTGCGCCCTGAGGACTTCGGCAAGTTCAATCTGTAAAGGCCGAGCGCTGCCGGATCCACCGCGGCGTGGTCGCCGGCCGGCATCTTTTCCTGGCGGTGTGGTGGCGCTTCTACTGCTCGTCGCCGCGGCCTCGGCGGGCGCGGCGAAGCAGCAGGTGGTATCCGCCAATCCTTCCGTCTTTCGGGTCAACGGTCGTGTGGTGCGGCCAACGCAGGGGCAAATGCTGCCCGTGGCCGGCCAAATGGTCACTCTGCACCGAGTCGGCCCCGATTCGGCCGGGCCGCTCGACTCCGTGCGCGCCGGATCGGACGGTCGATTCTCCTTCCACTATCGACGAACGGGCAGCGATGAAGCCGTGTACTTCGCATCCGCTAGCTACGAGGGGATTGCCTACTTCTCACAGCCGTTGCGGCGCGCCGTCGAGACAGGAGAGGCGGCGGAGATCACCGTGTTCGACACGACGTCGCATCCGGTGCCTATACACGTGCGCGGCCGCCACCTGGTTGTATCGGCGCCCAGCGCATCGACCGTGCGATCCGTGGTCGAAGTGTTCGAGCTTTCGAATGACTCGTCGGTGACCATGATCGCGCCCCCTGGCGGCGGACGACGACCCGTCTGGCAATCGGTCCTGCCGAGTGGAGTCGAGGACTTTCACGGTGAGCAGGGCGACGTGCCGGCGGACGCCATCGCCGCGCGCGGCGGCCGAGCGCAGGTGTACGCGCCTTTCGCGCCGGGACTCAAGCAGCTCTCGTTTGGCTACGCGCTGGGCCCCAGCGCGTTCCCCTTGCGGCTACCTATGGAAAGCCTCACGTCGGTGATGGAAGTCCTCCTCGAGGAACCTGGCGCTCGGGTGGAAGCCCCGGGAATGCGGGAGGTGAACCCGGTCTCGGTGAGCGGACGCACCTTTCGCCGGTATCTCGCCCAGGACCTGCCCGCGTCGGGCGTGGTTCGCGTGATGATTCCACCTGCCGCTCCGAATATTCGGCCGCTGTTCATCGCCGCGGTGCTCACGGTGCTCGGTGCCGCCATGCTTGGCACGCTGGCGTACGCTTTCCTGCGACACTAGATTGGCAGTCGACAACTGATTGACGCGGACGGGCGAACCGGAAGCCGGTGCGATACCGGCGCGGCCCCGCCACTGTATCGGGTGGAACGCGAAGGTCGCGTTCACGCACGCTCACGAAGCCACTGATCGCCGCCTGCGGCGGTTGGGAAGGCGGGCGATGCGGCCCGGAGCCAGGAGACGACGCTTGTCCGCGTGCCACACTAGCAGACCTCGGGGGAGGACTGGTGGCTTTGGGTGCGCGTACTTAATCACATCGGATGGCCGTTGATCGCGCTCGCCTGCTCGCGGGGCGACGCGGTGCATGGCTCGTTGGCCGGTGCGGACGACTTTGGGCGGCCGGTGCCGGCGCATCTCGCGGCGCGGCGAATAGTCTCACTCAATCCCGCGACGACCCAGCTGCTGTTCGCGATGGGCTACGGGCGACGAGTGGTCGGCCGAACACACTGGGACCTGTACCCGGCTGACGCCGCCGCCGTAGCCGATTTGGGCGACGGCCTCAATCCAAATGTCGAGGCCATCTTCAGCGCGCGCCCGGACCTCGTGCTGTTGTACGCCAGTGAGACGACCCGAGGCGCCGCGGATCGGCTCGTGTCAGCAGGCATCCCGACCATTGCGCTGCGTACCGATCACTTCGCCGACGCTCGGCGCGCGGCACAAGTCATAGCGCGAGTATTGGGCGATTCCAGCAGGTGGCACGAGGTAACCGATTCGGTCGACACGACGGTCGCCCGCGTTCGGGAGGCAACGGCGGGGCTGGATCGGCCACGGGTCTTCTGGATAGTGTGGGC
>Ga0102924_1002417_pt1 | contig 20385 bp, 16 predicted proteins | sample PaiPotPPM11metaG_FD_80116 | JGI IMG/M metagenome (GOLD analysis project Ga0102924, IMG submission 80116) | Iron sulfur acid spring bacterial and archeal communities from Banff, Canada, to study Microbial Dark Matter (Phase II) - Paint Pots PPM... ...
ATGCAACGCCGGCTACTGGAGCATCACCGCCAGTGACGCCGGAGCGGATTTCGTGCTGGGCGTGGACGGTCGCAGCAAGCACGTCGAACAGGCGCGCCTGGTCTTCGAGGCCAAAGGCGTAGATCCGGCGCGCTACCGCTTCGAACAGGGCAACATCTTCGAGCACGAGTTCGGCGAGCGCTTCGACGTGGTCATGTGCCTCGGCCTCATGTACCACATCTCTAAGCCTGTCGAGCTGTTCGAGCTCATCGCCCGGACCGGGGCGGAGATCGTGGTCGTCGATACGAATCTGTTTCCCGCGCCGTTCAGCCTGTTCCAAGTCCGCCACGAGAACGTGTCGGCCGCTCATCACGCGGTCGACTACGAGACGGTGTTCGTGCCCACCAGGCAGGCTGTCATTGATCTCGCCGGCCAGTTCGGCTTCAAGACGGTGCCGCTGGCGCTGAACATGAGCGACTGGACGGGCATGGGCGACTACCGCGAGCAGCGACGGCTCGCGTTCATCTGCTCCAAGAGCGTCTCGCTGGACGCGCTCGCACGCGAGCGCAGGCCGGCCCTCACGCCAGCCGTCACGCCGTGGCTGGTGCGGGCGGCGCGCAGCAGGTGGCGGCAGCGGCGCGGCTGATCGCTTGCGCTACGCGAGGGCGCGTTCGCGCAGGTGGCGCCGCCATGCCCGGCCGCCGAGTAGGAGGATCACGCACATCGCCACGAGCGGCACGAGCACGGCGGTCCCGATCAGCAGCACGACGAGCGCGACAGTGAGGACGCGTCCGGCATCGTGCAGCCCCTGGTGCAGCGTCAGCCCTGCCGCGCGCGCATCGCCGACGACCGTCACTTCCAGCGCCGAGGTGGACGCCTGGCGCGAAACCGCGCGCAGCGACGACTGAGTCCTGGTGATCGCACCGCCCGCCAGCGCCAGCTGTTGGCGCAGGCTTTCGATCTGGGCCTGCGTGACGGCCTTGGCGAGCGCCTGCAGCAGCGCCTTGCGCTCGGCGACCGCGTCAGCGAGGTTGCGGCGAGCCGCGTCGTATTCGCCGGTGATGTCTTGCAGCGACTGGTTCTCGGCGCGAACCGGCGCCAGGCGCCCGAGCGCGGCCAGCGCGCTCGACAGCTGTGCGCTGGGGACCTTCAAGTCGAGTGTGGCTTCGCTTGTCCCCTGCGCCTGCTGCTGCACCTGCGAGCTCTGCACGAAGCCGCCGTCGCGCACCGCCAGGCTGGTCACCCGGTCGGCCAGCGACTGCACTTCGCCGGGGCTGGAGGACAGGGTGACCGACGCCGTCAGCTGCTGCACGTGGCCGGGAGCCGAGAGCGCGCCTTCGCCGCCCGCCGGCACGTTCGCAGCTGCTTCCGCGCGGCCCGCATTTGACACGCCGCCCGACGCGCCCGCCGAGGCTTTCACTCCCGCGCTCGGATTTGCCGGGCCCAGCTCGTCTACCCGGTTGCGTCTTGTTGCGGGCACGGCCGATGCAGGCCGTAGTTCGCGGCGGGCGCTCTGGCCACTGGGTTGCATAGATGCGGCGATCAGGCCGGCGATCGCGAGCGTGCAAGCGGCCGTTGCGAGGAGGCCCGCCGTGCGCAGATGCCCGGGTGACGGCAGCCGCAGGCGCCCCGACGGGAGTCTCAGGCGCTTGAAGCCTCGCCGCGGCAAGCGTCGCTGTGGGGCGGCCTTGTCGTCTGGCGGCGCGGCCGTCCACTCTCCGACGCGGTCTGACAGCAGGCGCTCAAATTCGGCGCTCATGGGTGGAGCCAGGACGCGTACATCTGCACGCAGCTCTCGCCACGCCGCGCCGGCTGCGCCGCCGTCCTCGCCATGCAGCGCCGTCTCGATCTCGTCGTGCCAGGAGTCCTCGTGAAGTCCCGGCGATGGCACGAGTCTCATGCGACCTCCTGACGGTCAAGCTCGGCGCAACCCTCGCGCAGGCGGGTGAGCGCCCTGTGCACGCGCGTGCCGGCGTTGGTCTCGCTGATCCCGAGCACGCGCGCGAGCTCGCCGTTGGAGAGCTGTCCGTGGAACTTGAGCAGCACCACCTCCTGCTCGCGCCTGGACAGCAACGCGAGCGCCGTGCGTACGGTTGCGCGACGCTCTGCGCGCTCCAGCGCGCTGCTCGAACGCTCATCCTCGGTATCGGGGGCATCGGCGGCGGACGAGCTGGGGTGACGTCTGCGACGACGCAGCTCGTCCAGCGCGGCGTTGCGGACGATCGCAAACAGCCACGCCCTGGGTGTTCCGCGCGCGCTGTCCAACCGCGCGCGGCAGCGATACAGCCGCTCGAAGGCCAGCGCGGTCACGTCCTCCGCGGACTGGCGATCGCCCAGCAACGAGATCGCGTATCCGTGCACGTCCGCTGCGCAGTCGCGAAAGAGCGCCTCGAAGGCGCCGCCCTGCAGCGATTCGCGCTGCGCTGGCCGAGTCGCGCCCGAAGCTTGATCGACTGGAGAGTCCGAAGGCGTGCTCACAACCTATCTACGTCGCCGAGCGCCACTCCATCACACCGCGACACAGACGCACGTGACCCGGCTTGCAGCCGGCTGCTCAAGGCATCGACTGCTCGAGCGCTGCGACCAGCGCCGGGACGTCCAGCCCGGGCGCCTGGGCGGACAGCAGTTCCCTGGCCGCGCTGCGCCCGCCCAGTGCGCGCAGGCCGCGCTCGCCGTGCTCGGCCACGAATTCGGTCAGCGCGCTCGCGCGGCGCGCCGACAGCCGCCGTGCGGCCACGTCCAGTCGCGCGCGGTGCTCCTCCAGCGCGCTCGCGAGCTCGGCGATCCCGCTGGGCGGAGGCAGAGAGGACACGGCCAGCACGGGCGTGTCGCGCGCGCCCAGCGAGCGCAGCGCCGCGCTCAGGTCGCGCCTGGTGGCGGTGGCCAGCGCGCCCAGGTCGGCCTTGGTGACCACCAGAACGTCGGGGATCTCCATGATCCCCGACTTCAGGAACTGCAGCACATCGCCGCCACCGGGCTGGACGATGACGGCGACCGTGTCGGCCACGTCGGCCACCTCGGTCTCGGCCTGGCCCACCCCGACGGTCTCGATCACCACCAAGTCAAACGCGGCGGCGAGCGCGTGTGCGCTCTGTCGCGTCGCGCGGGCCAGGCCGCCCAATCGCTCCCCCGCGGCGGTCGAGCGGATCAGCACGCCGCGGTCTGACGGGTCGAAGTCGATGCGCGCGCGATCACCCAGCAGCGAGCCACCCGAGCGCCGCGAGCTGGGGTCGACGGCCAGCATCGCCACCGTGCGGGCCGGTGGGCCTTCATTACGCCAGGCACGCAGCAGCGCTGACAGCAGCGTCGACTTGCCCGCGCCCGGAGGCCCGGTCACGCCGATCACATGCGCCGGGGCCTCGCCGCCGAGCGCGTCCGGCGAGAGCTCGCGCAGAAGAAGGGCGGCCTGCTCGCGGTCGGCCGAGGAGGTGCTCTCGAGCAGGTTCAGCGCGGCGGGCGCCGCGCTCAGGTCTCGCTCGCGCAGGCGCGCGCCGAGGGCGGCTCCGACCCCGTCCTGCGGCCGCGGTGCCCCGCTCACGCCGTGGCAGCGGCTGAGGAGCCGGTGGTGGCGGAGCCGTTGGCGTCAGAGCCGTTGGCCTTGGCCCCGTTGGCGTCCGCTCCCACCAGCGCGACGATGTCGCGCATGATGCGGTTGATGTCGAAGTCCTTGGGCGTGTACACCGCCGCCACGCCAGCCTTGCGCAGGGCAGCCACATCCTGCTCGGGGATGATCCCGCCGACCACCACCGGGGCGGTCACGCCGGCGCCGTGCAGCGCGTCGAGCACCGCCGGGATCAGCTCGCGGTGCGAGCCCGACAGGATCGACAGCCCGATCACGTGCACGCCCTCCTGCAGCGCCGAGGAGGCGATCTGCGCTGGCGTCAGGCGAATGCCTTCATAGACCACGTCCATGCCCGAGTCGCGCGCGCGCACCGCGATCTGCTCGGCGCCGTTTGAGTGGCCGTCCAGACCCGGCTTGCCGACCAGGATCTTCGGCCGGCGCCCGAGCTTCTCCTGCAGGCGCGAGACCTCCTCGCGCAGCTCGCTCAGCTGCCCGTCGGCGGCTGGCGCGCCCGCCTCACCGACGCCCGTGGGGGCACGATAGCTGCCGAACACCTCGCGCAGGGTGCTTGCCCACTCGCCCGTGGTTGCGCCGGCCCGCGCGGCGGCGATCGTGGGGACCATCAGGTTCTCCGCGCCGCTGTCGTCGCGGGCCGCCTGCGCCAGGCGCGCCAGCGCCTCGTCGACCGCGCCCTGGTCGCGCTCGGCACGCCAGCGCCGCAGCGCCTCGACCTGCTCGGCTTCGACGGTCGGATCGACCATCAGGATGCCGCCCTCGGCATCTGCGGTCAGGGGCGATTCCTCGGTCTCGGTGAAGCGGTTCTGTCCTACAACCACTTGCTCGCCGGACTCAATCCTGTGGATGCGCGCGCGGTGGGAGTCCACCAGCGCACCCTTCATGTACGGGACCGCCTGCACCGCGCCGCCGTGCTCGGCCACCACCGCCATCTCCGCGCGCGCGCCCTCCAGCAGCTCGTCGACCAGGCTGTCCATCACGCGCGAGCCCTCGAATATGTCGGGGTACTCGAGCACGTCGGTCTCGTAGGCCAGCACCTGCTGGATGCGCAGTGACCACTGCTGGTCCCACGGGCGCGGCAGCCCCAGCGCCTCGTTCCACGCTGGCAGCTGGATCGCCCGCGCGCGGGCGGAGCGCCCCAGCGTCACCGCCAGCGCCTCCAGCACGATCCGCTGCACGTTGTTCTCCGGCTGGGCCTCGGTCAATCCAAGTGAGTTGACCTGCACGCCGTAGCGGAAGCGCAGGTGGCGCTCGTCGCGCACGTCATAGCGCTTGCGCCCCAGCTCCTCCCACAGGATCGACATGGCGCGCAGCTTGGCGTGCTCCTCGATGAAGCGCACGCCCGCGTTGACGAAGAAGGAGACACGCCCGAAGACCTGTTCCAGGCGCTCGTCTGCTACCCGCTCGCGGGCCGCGTCGAGCACGGCGATCGCGTTGCTCATTGCATAGGCGATCTCCTGCACGGGCGTCGCGCCCGCCTCTTGCAGGTGGTAGGAGCAGATGTTGATCGGGTTCCACTTGGGCACGTGCTCGACCGTGTAGGCGATCATGTCGGCGATCAGCCGCATCGAAGGGCCGGGCGGGAAGGCGTAGGTGCCGCGCGCGAGGAACTCCTTGATGATGTCGTTCTGCGTGGTGCCCTGCAGCTGCTCGGAGGCCGCGCCCTGCTCCTCAGCGGCCACGATGTACAGCGCCAACAACCACGACGCGGTCGCGTTGATCGTCATCGAGGTGTTCATCTCCGCGAGCGGGATGCCATCCATCAGCGCGGCCATGTCACCGCGGTGGGAGATCGGCACGCCCACCTTGCCCACCTCGCCGCGGGCCAGCTCGTCGTCGGGGTCATAGCCGGTCTGGGTGGGCAAGTCGAAGGCCACCGACAGGCCCGTCTGGCCCTTTTGTAGGTTGCGCCGGTAGAGCTCGTTGGACGCCTTGGCGGTGGAGTGCCCGGCGTAGGTGCGCATCATCCACGGCCGGTCTGGCGCGGGCAGCCGCGGGGAGTGATCGCCGCTCATGCACCAATTGTACGGTCGCGCCGCTGCCATTATCCTGCGGGCATGAGCCAGACCATCGAGAAGCCGCGCCCGCGCGGGCCCGCCGACGGCCAGGGATCGGCCTGGAGGGTGATCGTCCGCAACGACGACCACAACACCTTCGAGCACGTCGCGCGCACACTCTCGCGCTTCATTCCCGGCGTCACCCTGCCGCGCGGACACGAGATCGCCAACGTGATCCACAGCACCGGCAGGGCGATCGTCTACAGCGGCCATCAGGAGGCCGCCGAGCACTACTGGGAGCAGCTCAAGGGCGCTGGTTTGACGATGGCGCCGCTAGAGCAAGGCTGAAATCAGACGCTCTCGCCGGTTGGGTGGTGGCCGTTGCCATGCCCGTTCGCGTGACCGTTGCCGCCCACGACCACCGGCTCGCGCGCGATGCCGCCGTGGGTCGTCTCGTCCCACCAGCCGTACAGCACCGGCACTTGATACCAGCTCGAGTGCGTCGCGCGGAAGTAGGTCATCTCAGGGCCTTCCCAATAGCGTTCCCAGTTGAGGTGCTCGGGGAAGGCCGCCAGCTGCTGGAACTTGTATTTGTCGTCGCGTGCGCGGTAGACCGCGTATGAAGTCGCGCCGTAGCGCAGCGCCACAGCAGCGATCTCATTGAGCGCCTCCTCGAAGGCGTCCCCGCGAAAGCCCGTCGCATACCAGGGGACGATCACCGTGCCAGCCATCAGGCGCCCACCTCCGCGTGGATTGCACCGGGTCCGTCGGCGGTCTTGCCCTCGCCCTCGGACTCGGCGCCGACGAGGATAGAGATCTTGCCCAGATGCTTGTTTTCGAGCATCAGCTGGTGCGCTTCTGCGACGCCCTCAAAGCCCAGTGTGCGCCACAGGACTGGGCGGATCTGGCCGCTCTCGATCAGCTCGTTGGCCTTGGTGCACTCGTACGCGTTGGCGAAGTGCGAGCCCAGGATCTCCTTCTGGCGCATCCACAGGTAGGCGACGTTGAAGTCGAGGTCGATGCCCGTGGTGCCGGCACAGATGACCACTTTGCCGAAGGCCTTGACCGTGAACACGGACGTGGGGAAGGTCGCTTTGCCGACGTGCTCGAAGACGATGTCGGGGGCGTCGCCGAGGATCTCCTTGACGCGCTTGGCGAACGCTCGGGACACCTTGAAGCGGGCTGCCTCATCCTCCTCGCTCTCGCCTCCTTTGCGCATCATCCCGGCGAACTCCGCGCGGTCGATGTAGTCCACGGCGCCCAGGCGCTTGACTAGCTCGCCCTTCTCCGCCGAGGAGACCACGCCCACGCTGTGCGCGCCGGCCGCCGCGCAGATCTGCGTGGCAAACACGCCGAGGCCGCCGGCGGCGCCCCAGATCAGCACCTTCTGCCCGGCCTGCAGTTTGCAGCGCGTGATCAGCATGCGATAGGCGGTGAAGTAGACCAGGCCGTAGGAGGCGGCCTCATCCCAGGTCAGCGCGGCGGGCTTGGGCAGCAGCTGCTGGGCCTGGACCTTGGTGAATTGGGCGAAGGAGCCCCAGGTCGTCTCATAGCCCCAGATCTTCTGCGACGGTGCGGCCATCGGGTCCAGCCCGTGCACCTCGGGGTCCTCGTAGGAGGCCTGGTTGCAGTGCACCACGACCTCGTCGCCGACCTTCCAGCGGGTCACGCCCGCGCCGACCTTCCAGACGATGCCCGAGGCGTCCGAGCCGCCGATGTGGTGGCCGAACTGCGGGTGGTCGCCGTAGCGCATGACCGACACAGGCTTGCCCAGGGCGGCCCACACGTTGTTGTAGTTGACGCCCGCTGCCATCACGCGCACGATCACCTCGAAGGCGCCCGGCTCGGGCACCTCGATCTCCTCGATCTTGAAGGCGTCCTTGGGCTCGCCGAAGCGCTCCTCGCGGATGACCCAGGCGGCCATCGTCGTGGGCAGCTCGCCCGGCTGCACGTCAACGGCTGAGACTTGTTGGAGATCGATCGCCACCTGCTCTGGCACCTCGCCTGTCGGGAACGGGACGTCAAATCCTACCCGGGGGTCGCCTCCCAGGCGTGCCCGCGCGCCGCGGCCGACCGTTCGGCCTACCCGACGAGCCGCGCGATGCTCTCGATGGTGCGGAAGTCATCGACCTGCAGAGACTCGAGCGGTATGTCCATCCCGAACTGCTTCTCGATCTCAAACAGGAAGGCGACCAGCGCGACCGAGTCGATCAGCGCGGCATCGAGGATGTCCGTCTGCGGCGCGGGAGCGCGGACATCAAAGCACTGTTCGAAGATGCGCTGGATGCGCGCGGTGATGTCCCGTTCGGTCATCTCCCGTTCACAGCGCTTGCTCTGATACCAGCGCAAGCTCCCTGTCCAATACGCCGTCGACGATCTCGTGGACCCGTCGCTGTACCCACAAGGGGGTGAGCATGAGCGTCTCCACGGGTGTGTCGATGGTCACCAGCTCCAGGTTCGGCCAGCGGTCCAGGCGGTCCAACAGGCCAGCGGTCGCAAGCTCCTCGCGCAGCGGCTCCTCGCCGGTGAACAGCAGCAGCCCCCGCTGATCGCGATCGCGCAATCTGTCCAGGGCGCCCTCCAAGGGGTCCGGCCGGCTGTCGCTCGCCCGCCACGACCTCGCTATGCGCCGGGATCGATCCAGCGATTGGCGCACAGCCCGAGGCGCGAGCGACAGCGACGCCTCCACTAGCCGTCCCGGCGCGATCTCGCCCGCCAGCACGTGGCGCAACGTCGAGCGCTGCTGCGAGCGCCTGCCCAGGCGCCGCGCGTCCCGTGTGGCCTGTATCTGCTCATTCCAGATCAGCGCGCGCGGGTTGAGCATGACGATCGCCGCGATCCGCTCGTCGCGCAGAGCCGCCTGCATCGACCAGTAGGCGCCTGCGGCCAGGCCGCCCAGCACGAAACGGGGGGGCAGCCCACGCGCGTTTAGCATCTCCAGCGCCGCGCAGGTCTCCTCCACGTACTCCGGCGCAAAGCGGGTGCCAGCATCCGCGCTTGCGTCTTCTCCGGAGTCCACCACGGGCGACAGGTCGATCCGCAGCGTCGGCACGCCCCGAGCCGCCCACCGTCGCGCGATCTCCACCCACATCCGATTCGGCCCGATGCGGCGGTGATGTCCAGCCAGCAGCACCGCGCACAGCTGCGCTCGCCTGCCAACAGGCTCCGTGAGCACGCCGAGCAGACGTCCGCTCGGCCGATCTACGCACACCGGCGTCTCGCGCAGCCGCGCCCCTGCGCAGTCGAGCGGCAGATGCTCGTGGCTGGAGGGCGCCTGGACTGCTGCGGACGGGGTTGTCCTGGATGGCGCCGGATGGACGGGCGCGTGGCGCCGGCGCCGGTCGGCTTCCCCCTGCGCAAGCCACGGGCCCACCCGCGCGAGCGCCTCGCTCTTGGCCCCGTAGCCGCGCCCACTCGCCACCGTCACCTCGACCCGCGCCCGCTCCAGGCATCTGCGCAGGAGCTCGTCGACGGTCGGCCCGTTGCGACCGAGCAGCAGCGCGCGACGGCCCGCACCGTCGGGCAACGCCAGCTGGCTGAGGTCCAGCGCCTCCAGCGACGAGGCCGTTGGCGCGCTGAGCAGATAGCCGGCTGCCATCACCGCTCCCTCGGGCAGCGGCCGCGGATCGCAACCGCCGGGTTCCACCACGCTGGAGGAGGGCAGGCGCGAGCCCACGCGCAGCTCGCGCACCAGCGCTGCACCACGAGCAGGCACGCCCCAGAGCACGAGGTCGTCGATCGGCGCCCCCTCAGAGACGGCTCGATAGGCGAGCAAGCCGCCCAGCCCGACGCCCACGGCTGCGATGCGCGCGGCGTCGCTCGTCGCGCGCAGCCACGTGGCCGCCGCGGTCACGGCCTGCGTCCACGCCTCGAGCCGCCTCGGATCGTCTGGGTTGCAAGCACTGTCGCCGCTGCCCGGCAGATCGATCTGCAGCGAGGGAAAACCCCGAGCCGCCAGGTGCTCGCCCAGGCGCAGAAGCTGGCAGTACGGGCACATCGGGTCCCAGCCGAAAGGCGGGCACAGCAGCACCGCCGTCTCGCCGCGTCGATCGTAGGCATCGTGAAAGAGGGCAAAGACCCCCTCGGTCGTGTCGGTCAGATACAGCGGTCGGGCAGGCTGCGGTGGACTCATTCCCTGCACTCTCGTCACAGGCTTCGTGTCAGGAAGCTCGCCTGCAGGGGCCGTTCGCCGGCAAGCACGATCGCCGTTTCCCGGTCGGCCAATCGCAGCAGAACTGCCCCGGGCGATCGGGTGGGCGGCCACACCGAGGCGTCGAGTGTGGTGTGCCTCGCCAGCAGCCCGAGCAGCAGCGGGTCTACCGGCACCCAACGATCCTCAATGCGAACCTCAACCCAGCTGTGGGGCGTAGACAGGGGAGTTGCCAGCAGCAGTCCGTATGCGATCCGCGAGGCGATCCCCAGCCGTGTGCACTCCCGAGATAGAAACAGCGCGGCGTTACCACAGTCGCTCAGATGGGTTTGGCGTGTGAACTCGACGTCACCATTCAGTGGTTCAGGAAGCCAGCAGAAGTCCAGTGACGCGACGTCGGTCAGAAGGTCCTCGAGCGCCGGCCCGGGCGCGGGCCATTGCACGACCGGTACCACGCGGATGCTCGCAGCCATCCGATCCGCTCCGATGCTGGTCCGGACGTACCGATCGGGGCCAACCAGCACCTGCACGGCCGTGCTCTGAGGCGCCTGTGGAGCGCAGAGAACTTCCACAGTGTTCCACTTGCCATCGCCAGCAGCCTGCAGGCTGCAAGCCCACGTGTGCAGCACGCCGAGATGGGTGGTCGCACATCCGAGCCGCAAGCCGATGTAGTGAAGATCGGTTGCCGTGAAGTGGGGAGAGCCGCCGTCCATCGCATGAGGCAAGCCTCGCGAGATCAGCTCCCGCGCCAGGTCGACGTCGATGCCGAACACGAGCTTGGCCTGCCTGGGATCGACGTCGAATCGCCGCACGTTTTCTGGGATCAGGCGCAGCCGCGCGATCCACTGCTCGATCGACAGCGTGTGAGCGCCCGAGCTCTGCTCCGCTCTCCCACCTGCCCCTTCGAGCACTGCGCCCCCCTCCAAACATAGACAACAGGTCGATCTTCTCACACGCACAGCTTCGCTCGATGTGAGCGCCCATTTGAGGATTCGTCACGCGCGCCGGTGACAAGCAAACGCTTACCGAACCATGCTTGGGAGCGGTCGACGAATGTTCACTTCATCAAGCGTCGTGCTCGTCGCAATTTATGCACACAATTCGGCTTGTGTATCATCGCAGGCTGTGGGGATCACGAATGGAATCGTGGGCGTGAGGGGTCGGCTGTGAGAAACGGGGTCGCCAGGCGCGCCATGCGCGTCGAGAGCGCCGTCTGGCGGATCGTCAGGTGAGCGGGCTGGCGCGCGAGGCGCGGTCTGTGAGCGAGCCCCCAGCGGGCCGCGTGCACGAGCTGTTCGCCGCTCACGCAGCCGCGGCGCCCGATGCGATCGCCGTCTCGGCGCCCGACGATACGCTCACCTACGGCCAGCTCGAGCGACGTGCCAACCAGCTCGCCCAGTGCCTGCGTTCGGTGGGCGTCGATCGCGACCGTCCGGTGGGGCTGTGCCTGGAGCGCTCGGCTGCTCTGGTCGTGGGGGCGGTGGGCATTCTCAAGGCGGGCTGTGCCTACCTGGCCCTGGACCCGAGCCACCCCGATCGGCGGCTTGCCTTCATGCTGGAAGACTCGGGCGTCGACATGCTCGTCACCAACGACCCTGCGGCCACACGACTGGGCGCCACGCAGGCCAGACTGGTCGACCTCGATGCCGATCGCTTCGAGCTCGAGCGCGAGCCTGCCGTGGCGCCCGCAGTCGGAGACAGCGCCAGCGAGCTTGCCTACGTGATCTACACGTCGGGCTCCACGGGAGCTCCGAACGGCGTCCTCGTCGAGCACGCAAGCCTGAGCAACCTGGCCTGCTGGCACCGCCGCGCCTTCGCGGTCACCGCGGCCGACCGCGCCACGCAGATCGCCAGCCCCGCGTTCGACGCCGCGGTGTGGGAGTTGTGGCCCTACCTCGCTGCGGGCGCCTCCATCCACGTGCCCACCGACGACGTGAGAGCTGACCCCGTGGCGCTGCGCGACTGGCTCGTGGCGGAGCGGATCAGCATCAGCTTCCTGCCCACCGCGCTCGCCGAGGCGGTTCTGACGCTCCCCTGGCCGCCCGAGTCGTCGTTGCGCTGTCTGCTCACAGGCGGCGACACACTGCATCGCTATCCGTCCCCCGAGCTGTCCTTCGCCGTGATCAACAACTACGGGCCGACCGAGGGAACGGTCGTGGCGACCTCGGGCGTGGTCGCTGCCCACCCCAACCCGTCGGGGGCGCCCTCGATCGGTAAGCCGATCGCCAACGTGCGGGCCTACATCGTCGACGATCGGCTGCATCCTGTCGCCGTGGGGGCTCCTGGCGAGCTGTTGATCGGTGGCGCCGGCGTGGCTCGCGGCTACCTGAACCGGCCGGCGTTGACCGATGAGAAGTTCATCCCCGACCCGTTCGGCGATACACCCGGAGCGCGCCTCTACCGCACGGGCGACCTTGCCCGCCAGCGACCCGACGGCGAGATCGAGTTCCTGGGCCGTGTTGACGAGCAGGTGCAGATCCATGGCAATCGCATCGAGCTCGGCGAGATCTCGGCCACCTTGAGCCGCCACCCGGCTGTGCGCTCCAGCATCGTGTCGGTCGGCGAGCACGCGGGGCAGGAGCGCCGGTTGATCGCCTATGTGGTGCCCGCCGACAGCCGTCATCCAGACACAGAGCAACTGCGCGCTCATCTTGCCCACCACCTGCCGGCCTACATGGTCCCGGCGGTGTTCGTCTGTCTGGAGCAGCTGCCACTGACGCCGAACGGCAAGGTCGATCGCACCGCGCTGCCTGTCCCCACTGTCGCCAACATCGCACGGCCTCGGACCTCGGCGCGTGCGGGCAACGAGCTCGAACAGACCCTGGAGACGGTCGTGGCCGAGCTGCTCGAGCTCGACCGGGTGGGGGTCGAGGAGAACTTCTTCATGCTCGGCGGACATTCGCTGCTCGGAGCTCAGCTGATCGCGCGCATCGGCGAGCGCTTCGGGGTCGAGATGACCCTGCGCAGCCTGTTCGACAACCCCACCGTGGCCGGGATGGCGGTGGAGGTGAAACGCCTGGTGATCGCAGACCTCGAGGCGATGAGCGACGAGGATGCGTCGCGTCTGCTGGCGAGGAGCTCGCCGACGCCGTCGGGCCTTTCCGCGACGGGCTCCAGTGGGTAGTCCGATGACGGTCGCGAGCGAGGCTCCCCTCAGCCTGTACCACCTGCTCGATCCAGAGGTCCTTGCCGACCCCTACCCGCTCTACCGCAAGCTGCGAGCAGAGGATCCGGTGCACTGGGATCCCTACCTGCACGCTTGGGTGGTGACGCGCTACGCGGAGGTGGTCGAGGTCCTGCACAGGTTCTCCGCCAAGCGGACGCCCACTCCCGAGCGGCTGGCGGCGCTGGGCATGGAGCAGCTCGCCCCGATCGCATGCGTGATGGTGCGCCAGATGCTCTTCCTCGATCCGCCGCAGCACAGCCGTGTCCGCGGATTGGCCGCGGTGGCCTTCACGCCGCGGCGCGTGAAGCGGTTGCGCGCGCACATCGAGCAGATCGCCGACTCGCTCATCGACGCGGTCAGCTCCCGCGGCGAGATGGAGGTGATGCAAGACCTCGCCAACCCCCTCCCGGCGATCGTTACCGCCGAGATGCTCGGCGTGCCGATAGAAGACCACCGCATGCTCAAGGACTGGTCTGAAGACTTCGCCGAGATGCTCGGCAACTTTCAGCACAATCCCGGCCGCGCGGACAAGGTCGCCCGCAGCCTCCAGGAGATGACCGCATACTTCCAGGAGGCGGTCCGCCGGCAGGCGACGCGCCCGACGGAGGGTCTCATCAACGCGCTCGCCACTGCCGAGGTCGACGGTGACCGCCTGACCGAGGAGGAGGTGGTGGCGAACGCGATCGTGACTCTGGTCGGCGGGCAGGAGACGACGACGAACCTGATCGGCAACGGGCTGCTCACGCTGTTGCGCCACCCCAAGGAGATGGAGCGCCTGCGCCGGGACCCCGCGCTCGTGCCCACCGCGGTCGAGGAGCTGCTGCGCTTTGAGAGTCCCAGCCAGCACACCGCCCGGCTCGCCCCTGACGACGTGCAGCTCGGCGGCAGGCCGATCAAACGGGGACAGGCAGTGATCGCGGTGATGGGCGCCGCCAATCGCGACGGCGAGCGGTTCCCCGATCCCGACCGGTTGGATCTGGCGCGCGTGGACAATCGCCACCTCGCTTTCGGCTGGGCGGGGCACTTCTGCTTCGGCGCGCCGCTGGCGCGCCTGGAGGCCCAGATCGCTTTCTCGGCGCTGCTGCGCAGGCTGCCCACCCTGGGCCTGCAGCCGGGGCCGATCACGTGGCGCTCGAACCTGGGGCTGCGTGGCCTGGTGGCGCTGCCGGTCAGCTTCCAGGCATGACCGAGCCCGGCGCCGAGAGCCTGTCGGCGGACAAGCGCTCGCTGCTGGAGCTGCGGCTGCGTGGTCGCGCACCGACGCCGACGACGAGCGCCAAGGCGATGAGCTCACAGCCGGCCCGCGGCCGGGCGCCGCTGTCGGTCGCGCAGGAGCCGCTGTGGTACTTCAGCAGGCTCGCACCCGACGATCCCCTGTACAACGAGGCGGTCACGATCCGCAAGCAGGGTCCCTTCCAGGCCAGCGCCTTGCGGGCCGCCTTCGAGGAGCTGGTGCGCCGCCACGAGATCTGGCGCTCGACCTTCGACGTCATGGATGGCGAGCCGGTGCAGGTGGTCCACCCTGCGCCGACGTTGGAGCTGCCCGTCCTAGACGTGAGCGGCCTGCCTTCGTTGCAGCGCGAGAGCGAGGCCGCGCGGATGGCCGCGCAGGAGGCGAGGCGTCCCTATGACCTTGCGTGCGGCCCGCTGCTGAGGCCCCTGCTGGTGCGCTTCGAGCCCGAGCACCACCGCCTGTACCTGGCCATGCACCACCTGATCTTCGACGGGGTCAGCCTCTATCGCATCGTGCTCCCGGAGCTCACCGCGCTGTATGACTCATTTCTGGCCGGACGCGCGCCGTCGCTGCCCGAGCCGCCGCTGCAGTACGCGCAGTACGCGATCGCCACGCGCGAGCAGCTGGGAGGCGCGGACTTCGCACGACGGATCGACTACTGGCGCGGGCGCCTCGCCGGAGCGCCCACCCTGCAGCTGCCCCACGACCACCCACGCCCCGCCGCCCAACGGTTTCGCGGCGCGATGGAGCGGGTGCGCATCTGCGAGGGGTTGGCCGATGAGCTGCGCGCGCTGAGCCGAACGTCGGGCGCCACGCTCTTCCAGGTCCTCTGCGCCGCGTTCGCGGTCCTGTTGCATCGTTACTGCGGACAGGACGACATCGTGTTCGGCACGCTCAGCGACATGCGCGATCGGCGCGAGCTGGAGGGGATGGTCGGCTACTGCTTGACGCCGCTGGTCCTGCGCGTCGACGTCCACGACGACCCCTCTTTCGTCGAGCTGCTCGGTCGCCTGCGCGGCGATCTGCTGGACGGGCTCAGCCACCAGGTGCCGTTCGAGCGCCTGGTCCGCGAGCTGCACCCGCACCGCGATCCCGCCGTCAATCCGCTCTTCCAGGCCGTGTTCGTGCTCGAGCCGGCGACCGCCGCCGGCGACCCCGCGTGGAGCCTGCACCAGATGGAGGTCGAGGTGGGCAACGCGGTTGGCCACGCCAAGTTCGATCTGCACCTCGAGCTCGACGAGCGTCCCGAGGGGCACCTCGACGGCCGTCTGATCTACAACACCGATCTGTTCGCCCCTGAGACGGCTAAGCGCATCGCTCGACACTGGGGCACGCTGCTTCAGGCCATCGCCAGCGCGCCGAGCGCTCCCGTCTGCGGCTTGCCTGTGCTCGGTCAAGACGAGCGCCATCGCCAGCTCGTCGAGTGGAACGCCACCTCGGCCGACTACCCGCGCGACGCGTGCGTCCACGAGCTCATCGGCGCTCAGGTCAAGCGCACACCCGATGCGGTCGCGGCGGTCTTCGGCGACGAGCAGCTCACCTATCGCGAGCTCGATCGCAGGGCCAACCGGGTCGCGCAGCTTTTGTCCAGCGCGAATGCCGGCGGCGGGCTGGTGGCGATCTGCGTCGAGCGCTCGCTCGAGATGCTCGTAGGAATGCTCGGCATCCTGAAGTGCGGGGCCGCCTACCTGCCCCTCGATCCGCGACACCCCGCCGAGCGGCTGGCGCACGCGCTCGAGGACTCAGGCGCCGTTGTTGTGCTCACGCAGCGCCACCTGCTGGCCACTGTGCCCGATCGCCAGGCGGTCGCCATCTGCCTGGACGACGAGGCTACGGTCGAACCTGCAGACGATGCGCCGCCGAGCAGCGCGACGGCCGACGACCTCGCCTACGTGCTCTACACCTCCGGCTCGACCGGCAGGCCCAAGGGAGTGCGCGTCGCCCACCGCGCCCTCGTGAACCTCCTGAGCGCAATGGCCCAAAGCCCCGGCATGGCAGCGGGCGACGTGATCGTGGCGATCACGACCTACACGTTCGATATCGCAGCTGTCGAGCTGTGGCTGCCGCTGATCACGGGCGCACGCACGGTGATCGCCTCGCGCGAGGCGGCGTCGGACGGGCGGCGTCTGGCCGGTCTCATCGCACGCTCGAAACCCACCGTCGTGCAGGCGACGCCGACGACCTGGCAGATGCTGATCGACGCCGGCTGGAGCGGCCAGCGAGGACTGGTCGCCCTCTGTGGGGGCGAGGCGCTCGCGCCGCCGCTGGCCGATTCGCTGCTGGGCCGGGCGCAGATAGTGTGGAACATGTACGGACCGACCGAGACGACCGTGTGGTCGACGATGGCCGCGGTGCAGCGCGACCAGCCCATCACGATCGGACGGCCGATCGCCAACACGCGCGTCTACATCCTGGATCGCGCTCGCCAGCCGGTGCCTGTGGGGGTCACCGGAGAGATCGCCATCGCCGGTGATGGCCTGGCGCTGGGCTACCTGAACCGCCCCGAGCTGACGGCGCAGCGCTTCGTCGCAGACCCCTTCGTGGCGGGAGCGCGCATGTACCTGACGGGCGACCTGGCACGCCAGCTGCCGGACGGGTGCATCGACCATCGCGGCCGCCTCGACCAGCAGATCAAGATGCGCGGCTTTCGCGTCGAGCCGGGCGAGATCGAGGCGGCGCTGGCCGGGTGCCCTGACGTAGCGGCGGCCGTGGTCGTCGCGCGAGAGCACGCGCCCGGGGACACGCGTCTGGTCACATATGTGGTGGCGGCGGGCGCCATGCCGCGCCCATCCGAGCTGCGCCATCTGCTTCGCAGGACGCTGCCCGACTACATGGTCCCCTCGATCTTCGTCGCGCTCGACGCTCTGCCGCTGACCGTCCACGGCAAGCTCGACCGCAACGCCCTGCCCGCGCCCCGGCTCGCCGCCGACGATGGCTTGGCAGGCGATGATGGCAGCGGTGCCGCGGCGCCGCGCTCAGCGCTCGAACAACGGCTGGTGGCCATCTGGTCGCGCACCCTGGACGTGGAGCGTGTCGGCGTTCACGACGACTTCTTCGCGCTGGGCGGCCACTCGCTGCTCGCCCTGCGCCTGCTCGTCGAGGTTGAGCGCGACCTCGGCGCGGATGTCTCGCTCGTGTCGCTGTTCGAGAACTGCACCGTCGCTGGCATGGCCGCCCTCATCGAGGCGATGGATGGGCAGACGGCGGCCACGCGCGCGTGATTGCCCGAGCACCGCGCGCCGAGCGGCGCTGGGACAAAGGCGGATTTCTTAAGAGAGAGTGAACATCGTGATTATGTAGGGATTTCAGGAAGGTAATCCCGCGCATGGCGTCCTGCAACTGTGACAACCCCTCCATCACCAACGCAGGAGACAACTATGTACAACTCAACGGAGCTCGACCGTGGCGCAAACGGCGAGAACTCAACCGCGGCGACGACGTCTCGCGGGCTCAGCCGTCGCTCATTCCTCGTCACAGGCCTCGCGGCCGGAGCTGCAGCCGGCCTTGGGCCGCTCGGCACCGCCGCGACGGCGCTGGCCAGCCCGGCGAGCACGTCGGCCCTGCCTGCCGGCGACGCCGCCATCCTCCGCTTCCTCGCGGCCGCCGAGCTGATCGAGGCGGACCTGTGGCAGCAGTACAACGAGCTCGGTGGCATCCAAGACGGTGAGGAGCCTTTGGGCACCGGAAATCCCGTCTACACCAAAGCGCTGCAGAAGCTCGACTCGGACCTGGCGCAGTACATCCACGACAACACCGACGACGAGAAGAGCCACTTCACGTTTATCAACGCCTACCTGGAATCCAGGGGCGCCGAAGCGGTGGACCTCGATCCTTTCCGTACGTTGCCCAGCAGCAAGGCGAAAGGCGCAGCACAGATAGGACGCCTGACCAACCTGATGGAACTGACGGTGGACACGAGCTGGTGGACGCGCTACCGCAGCGCCACGAAGAACCCGGACCTCGGTGCCAGCTTCGCGCAGGCCATTCCCGGCTTGAAGGAAGGCAGATTCCCCGCGATCCCGCGTACGGACGCCGACCTCAAGCCGCATGACCACATCCAGGCGATCGCCAACACCGCCGGGTTTCACTTCGGCAGCATCGAGCAGGCCGGCACGAGCATCTACCCCCAGCTCGCTCAGAAAGTGACCGACCCAGAGGTTCTGCGCGTGCTGCTGAGCATTGGGCCGACCGAGGCGATGCACTTCCAGACCTGGCACGACAAGGCCGGCAACGCCCCGCCGTTGACCGACCCGACCAACGGTCTGGTATTCCCCGACCTGAACGCCCCGCCGTTCGGTGGCGAGGAATTTCAGACTAACCTGATCATGCCCGAGCCGACCGAGTTCCTCAAGAAATCGCTTCCTGCGGTCTCGATCGTGCGCCCGACGAAGACCGCTGGGTCGGCGCTGGCCGCGTTTGAAGGTCTTGCCAACGAAGGCCTGTTCATCGGTCAGTCTAAGGAATTCATCGACGCATCGATCGAACTGGCCAAGGCAGCCGACGCTGCCGTGCGCGAAGCGTAGGAGAGAACATGCTCGGCTTCGACAATCCCATTCACCTCATATTTGTCCTCGTCTTGCTGTTGCTCGTGTTCGGCGCCAAGCGCCTGCCCGAGATGGGCCGCTCGCTGGGAAGTGGCATGCGCGGCTTCCGCGACTCGCTGAGTGGTGTGTCGAGTGACACAAGCGTACTCAGCCAGTCACAGCCCGTCACGTCCGGTCAGCCGGTCGCAGCGTCAGGCGGCCAGCCGGTCGCAGTGGCGGCGGTCGCCAACGAGCCCGAGCGGTCCGCGGCCTGATCGTCATGGCCGTCGCTGTCGGCAAGATCGGGCACGAGCAGCGGCTCAGCGTCGTCGATCACCTCGACGAGTTGCGCACCCGGCTGATCGTTTCGCTGGTGGCGGTGGGCGTCGCGTTCGGCCTGACTCTGTGGCAGAACCATCAGCTGCTGAGGATCGTCAACGCGCCGCTCGCCCACCAGACCCAGAAGCAGGTGCGTGCGGGCCAGGGGCCGCTCGGCTCGACCTACTCGGTCCAGCGCAACGCGCGCGCCGTTGCCACAGAGCTCCAACGGGTGGTCGGCGCGCTGGCGCGCCCCGGCAGCGGAGTCAGCCCTCAGACGCGCGCCTCGCTGGGCGCGGTCGCGCCCGGCCTGTCGGGCATCGTGTCGCGGCTGTCTGCCCAACCCCAGGGCAACAAGCCCGTGACGCTGGGGATCGGCGAGCCGTTCGCCACCACGGTCGGCGTTTCACTGACCTTTGCGTTCATCCTCGCGCTGCCAATCCTGTTGTACGAGCTCTACGGCTTTTTGCTGCCCGCGTTCAGCCCGTCCCAGCAGCGCGCCGCGACGCCGCTGATGGCTGCGATTCCCGTCCTGTTCATAACCGGAACGGTGTTTGGCTACTTCGTGGTCCTCCCGGCCGCGCTCCGCTTCTTCGAGAACTTCAACAGCGGCCAGTTCAACGTGCTGGTGCAGGCCAGCCAGTACTACCACTTCGCCGCAGTCACCCTGCTGGCGATGGGGCTTCTGTTCCAAATCCCGGTGGGCATCCTCGCGGCCACGCGGGCGGGCATTGTGTCGGTGGCGCAACTGAGGCACAACCGTCGCTACGCGCTGCTCGCGTGCGGGCTGGTCGCGGCCTTCCTGCCAGGCGACGCCATCACGTTGCTGCTCGAGACGGTCCCGTTGTATCTGTTGTTCGAGGCGAGCGTGCTCGTGTGCGCGATCGCCGAGTGGCGCGCGCGGCGCCGCTGAGCGGACGCGGTCGGCCGGCGGAGCTGGGCAGAGCCGCTCAAGAGGCGTTCAGGCGCGGTAGCGGTCGATCACTTTGTGTGAGCAGCCGATTAGCTTCCAGGGACGGTTCTGGGGCAGGTAGCGCATGACGAAGGTCTTCAGGCCGCCGCCGTCGCAAAACACCACGCCGTGGCCGTACACCAGCGCGAGGTGGTCGTTGCCTGCTCCGGTCCAGATTTCGTTGTAGCCGTGGCTAGAGTAGATCCAGTCTTCTCCGGCGCCGCCGTGGATGTAGTCGTGCTCGCTTTCCTGCTGTCCTTCGGGCTGGTAGTCGCCCCAGATCACATCCCCGGCGTCGCCCGCGTAGATCGTGTCGTTTCCGTATCCGCCCAGCAGCCAGTTGTGCACGTGCTCGAGGCCCACGAGCGTGTGGCTGAGCCCGGACGGGCCCTTGTCCATCTTCAGGCACTGGTCTTGCGGCCAGCCTTCGTGATCGGCCATCGCAACGACCGCCCGCGGTCGGCTGGCCGTGATGGCGGCCTGTACGTC
>Ga0102924_1002421_pt1 | contig 20369 bp, 16 predicted proteins | sample PaiPotPPM11metaG_FD_80116 | JGI IMG/M metagenome (GOLD analysis project Ga0102924, IMG submission 80116) | Iron sulfur acid spring bacterial and archeal communities from Banff, Canada, to study Microbial Dark Matter (Phase II) - Paint Pots PPM... ...
CATGTACTCGGGCCGGTTCCCGCCCAAGGGGTCGCCGTCGAGCTGCTTGTCCACTACCGCGGCCGATGGGAGCCCTTCCGAGTCCCGCAGACCGATTCGCGTGGTCGCTTCGAGGTCGTCTACCAGTTCCAGGGCGGCGTAGGGCACTTCCCGTTCCGGGCGTTGGTGCTCGGTGGCCAAACCGGGTTCCCATTCGCACACGGAGAAAGCAGAGCGGTCAATGTCACCACGAACTGACAGCAAGATCAGATTCGCTCCGCAAGGCATAGCCGGGCTGTGGCTCGCGGCGTTGGGGTGTGTGGTGTTGATCCTCGCGCTCTGCACGGCGAGCGCTCGGGCGGGCACATGGACGCTGGTTTCGTGTACGCAGCCTGACGGTCATCCCGCCCCGACTGATGGGTGGAGCACGAGCGCGACGGGAGCTGTCGGCCCCTACAGCGGCGACACCAATACATGCGCTCAGGGCGGAGACCTGAGCGCCGTGACCAGCGGTGAAGCACCGCAGGGCGCCTACGAAGGGCCTGAGTGGGTGTTCACCGCGCCTGCCGGCTCGACGATTGCGGGCGGCAGCATCACCGCGACCTTGACTTCCCCACATGGCCAGGCATGGCTAGGGACGCCGAGCGCGAGCTATGACTCTGCCGACGTGTTGGCGAACTGTCAATACAACGCCGCCTGCGGCCAGAATGGCACGCTCAGCGGAGCGTTCCCGATCACGCACTCTGGCGGGACGAATCTCTACGCGGTAGCGGTGTGCGTCGGTCCCTACGAAGGCGCCACGTCATGTCCGGCCAGCGGAGGGCTCGACGCTGGCATTTATGTCAGCAGCGCGGCCATCGCACTCGCTAACGGCGCGACCCCGGCAGCGAGCGGCTTTGCCGGAACGCTGCTGAGCCCGAACGCTCAGGGCACGCAGGAACTCACATTCCTGGCAAGCGATCCAGGCGGCCCAGGCGTGTATCTCGTGACCGCCCAAATCGACGGCAAAACCGTCTACTCGGGCACGCCCGACAGTAACGAAGGGCGGTGCATCCCGATCGGCGGGACCGGCGGCACGCTGATGTTCGATCACAGCCAGCCCTGCCGCGCGAGCGAGTCGGTCGACTTGCCGATAAACACCGCGACGCTCGCCAACGGCCAGCACACCTTGAAGGTGACAGTCGAGGACGCCGCCGAGAACGCAAGCGTCGTCTACGACGGCACGATCACCACACAGCAGCCGTCGAACAATTCACTCGGCGCGCTGCCCGGCCCTGGTACAAGCGCAAGTGCGAGCCTCACGCGAGGACTCGGGCAGCCGAACGGCATCGCAGCGAGCGAGGGAGCACGTCTACGCCTCGGTCAGCCCGGCCGGTTGACACGCAGCTTCGCCAAGCGCGCGCTGCGAATCCCCGGCCGCTTGGTGAACGCGCAAGGCAAGCCGATCGCCGGCGCGACGCTCGACCTGTTGCAGCAAACCGGCGGCTCGCCGGGCTTCAAGTTGATCGGTCATGCAAAGACGAGCGCAACCGGGACATTCGTGGCGAGCACCCCGGCTGGAGCTTCGCGGACGATCGAGGTGGCATACCGGGCGTTCTCCAGCGACGGCGCCTACGCAGCGACGGGCAGAATCATCGAGTCGGTCCAGGCCGGCGTACAGCTTGCCATCAGCCCGCGCCGCACCAGCTCCGAAGGCGCGATCACGCTCACCGGGCGCGTGCTAGGGCCGGTCCCACCGCAGGGTGTGAGCGTCGATCTGCTCGTCCACTACCGGGGACGCTGGGAGCCGTTTCGCACTCCGAGAACGGACGCGGCGGGTCACTTCACCGTCGTCTATCAGTTCGAGGGCGCACGGGGGCGTTTTCCCTTCCGCGCGGAAGTCCCTCCGAGCCAGGCCGACTTTTCATTCGCCCGCGGACTGAGCGGAGTGGTCAATGTTCTCACCAAGTAGCGTCCTCGCCAAGCCTTTCGTCGCCCGCGCCCTGACGGCTGCTGCGGCCTTGCTGTTCGCACCGGGCTTGGCGCTCGCGCCGAGTGCGAGCGCCGGCACATATGCGATGTATCAGTGCGCCCCCGGCGTACCGGCCGTGTCGCCGGGTTGGAGCGTGTTCGGCAACACCACCAACGCGACCACGGTGCTCTCGAACACCTGCTCAGCCGGCGGCAGCATCGGCAACTACGTTTTCACAAACGGCCAGGCTGGCGCCGTGACCGAGAACGGCGCAAACGGAAGCCAGGTCGGGCTCCAGATCGACGTGCCGAACAGCGTGCCCGGCGTCACGATCCACGCGATCAAAGCGCAGGTGATCGCTTCCGCTGTGACCGGCGACGATGCCTTCCTCGAGTTCTCCGCCGGTGGGGAGTCACTTCCGGGCGCGGCAGAGCTTCCCTACGGCGGCGGGAGAGACTACACCGCGAGCGAAAACTGGACGCTGCCCCAGGGAGCACGCGACTTCGAGGCATACGTGAATTGCAGCACCGACCGCAGCTCGTCAACGTGCGACTTCGCCGACTCGATCGCCGTACCCGCGCTCACCGACATCACCCTGAGCCTGGAAGACAACACGCCGCCGGCAGTGGGCGGCGTAAGCGGGCCGCTCGCGGCTGCCGCAGCCGCCGATGCGGCCGTGGCCGGCTCACAGCCGATTAGCTTCACAAGCAGCGACGCAGGCAGCGGCATCCGCACGGCAACACTGACACTCAATCCTCTGAACGGCGGAACGGCTTACGTTCACACCTTCGCTTTCTCCGGCGAATGCACCTATGACTCTTGGCACGCTTGCCCGCTGACCGAGACTGTGAGCGGCTTCGCGGTCAACACGGATGCGCTCGCCAACGGGGCGTATGCGGCCAGCCTGGCGGTCACAGACGCCGCCGGCAACGTCATCAACGACGCGCTCGGCTCGGTCACTGTCAGCAACCCCGTGGCGACGGTGAGTTCACTTGGCGCGCTACCCGGCCCCGGCACGAGCAGCGGCTCGTCGACAGGAGCGGGTAGCCCGAACGGGACGGCCGCGAGTGAGGGAGCGCACTTGCAGCTCGGCGCACGCTCCCCGATCCTGCGAGCCTACGCCAAGCGAGCCGTGCGAATCACGGGCCGCCTGCTCAACGCACAAGGGCTACCGATCGTGGGTGCTTCGCTGGACGTGCTGGAGCAGATCGAGGGCTCAACGCTGGAACTGATCGGCCACGCCCGCACGGGCACCAACGGGACGTTCGTTGCCACCGTGCCGGGCGGGCCGTCACGGATGGTCGAGATCGGCTATCGAGCGTTCTCGGCTGACGGCGCATACTCGGCATCGGCGAGGGTCCTAGAGTCGGTTCGCGCCGGCGTGAGACTCAGCGTGAGCCCGCGCAGAACCGGCTCGCAAGGCACGATCATTCTCAGCGGGCGCGTGCTTGGGCCAGTCCCAGCGCAGGGCGTCGTCGTGGAGTTGCTGGTTCATTACCGCGGGCGTTGGGAGCCATTCCGCGATCCCCGCACAGATTCGCGCGGACGATTCCGTGTCGTCTACCGATTCCAGGGTGGGATCGGGCGGTTCCCATTCCGGGCGTTGGTGTTCGGGAGCCAGGGCGGCTTTCCATTCGCACTCGGCGAAAGCAGGGCGGTCAATGTCACCACTAACTGATACCTCAGCGCCGAGGGCTGGCGCACGCAAGCGATGGGATGCCGCACCGGGCCGCTGGCGGGGATACCTGGCGCTTGTCACGCTGCTTTGCGGTGTCGTGGGAATGACGCTCGTGCCAAGTGCGAGCGCGGGAACCTATGTGATCGACAACTGCCCGTCGGCGGGCAACGGCGACGCCGGCTCGTGGGCTGTCTTTGGCAGCCCGCAAAACGTGAAGGGAACGTGCAGCGGCGGTGTAGGCGACTACATCGGGCCAAGAGGCGGCAGCATGAGTCCGGGCGCTACGGCGGGCGTACAAATCGGCGTACCGGCCGGGAGCGGCATCACGATCACAGAAGCGAAGATTTGGTGGCAGGCTTCACATCAGGTCTCTGGCGCCGACACCTTTGCCATCGCCGCAGACAACGACGGTGTGGTCGGTGAAAGCCTAACGCCGCTTACGGCGAGCCAACCCAGCACGTTTGTCCTGCCGTCAACGACGACTGAGCTGACTCTCGCCAACTACTGTTCCAACGACGCCGCGGGCGCCGGATGCACATTTGGCTCTGGCGAGAACAACATCCTTGCGCTGTACGGAGCACAGCTCACGCTCAATGACAGAACGCTGCCGAGCGGCACGGTGACGGGCGGTGGACTTGCCAGGTCAGGGACAGTCTCGGGCACAGCCTCGGTCAGCTACCAGGCGGCAGATACCAGCTCAGGCGTCCGGCTCGTCCAGCTTCGCGTTGACGGCGAACCCGCGGCGGCGAAGGACTACATGACGAGCTGCTCTTACACCGATTTCCAGGCGTGCCCGCCGGGCGTGTCAGACACGGTTAGCTGGAACACGGCCACGGTGGCGGACGGTCAGCACCGTGTGGAACTTCTGGTCGAGGACGCGGCTCAGAACACGAGCGTCCTCTACAGCGGAGAGGTGACGGTTCAGAATGCCGCAAAGACCTCATCGCTGGGGGCGCTTCCCGGTCCCGGCAGCGCCAGCGTTCTCGGGAATGGAAGTCCAAACGGAGCGAGCGCCAGCGAGACGGCGACCCTGCGGCTTGGATTGAGGCGGGCGATCACGCGCGCCTACGCGCACCGTGCGCTTGTGGTCGGCGGACGCCTTCTCGACGGTCACGATCGACCGATCGAGCACGCGACCCTGGATGTTCTGCAACAGGTCGGCGGGACCGGGATTCCGCAGCTTCTCCTGCACGCCAAGTCTCGCTCTGATGGGACGTTCAGCGTGGGCGTACCGGCGGGGCCGTCCCGGTCGATCGAGATTGCTTATCGCGCGTTCTCAAGCGACGCCGGCTATGCGGCCGTAGCCCGCATCAAGGAGACCGTCGACGCTGGCGTTCGGCTTACCGTCAGCCCTACCCATACCGGCCCTGCCGGGAGGATTACGCTCACCGGCACTGTCGCGGGACCGATCCCGCAGCAGGGCGCGATCGTGAATCTGCTTGTGCATTACCGTGGCCGGTGGGAGCCGTTCAGGACGCCTCGCACCAACAGCCACGGCCGCTTTAGCGTGCTCTATCAGTTCCAAGGCGGCGTTGGCCGCTTTCCCTTCCGGGCCGAAGTCCCTGCGGGCCAGGCGGGGTTTCCCTTCGCCAGCGGCAGCAGTCGGGTGGTAGATGTCAGCACCAACTGAGCGGACTCGGCGGGCGTTGATGATGTTCCGGCGTAGCCGGACCTACATCGGCGCGGCATGTCTCATGCTCGCCCTACTCCCGGCGGCGGCCCACGCGGAGACGGGCATCACTGCCCAGGCCGTCGCGGATAACGGAGCTTTCCTTCCCCACACTCCCCCGCCGGCGCAGCTCGCGGGCCTCTGCCTGGTTGATACGGGTGTGAATCTCAACCCGGACACTGAAGGCGTCGTGGTGGAACGAACAGCGCTCGACGGCGGCTCGGGGGAAGACGTGTCCTCGACCATGCACGGGACCGTCCTGGCCATGATGGCGGGGGCGCCCGCGAATGGCTGGGGCATGGTCGGCACGGCACCCCGAGCCATCCAGATAGTCTCGGTTGGCATCGTTGAACACGGACACACGACCTTCCCGTTTAACGCCTATGCGGCCGGCATTACCGCGTGCCTGCGTGTGCGGCAGCAGCACAACGTGCGTGTCATCAATCTCTCGCTTGGAACCCCCGAATCACCATCGGGGGAAAGCTATGAAGCGCTGACCAATGCAATCGAAAGAGCCACGAACTATGGAGTTGCCGTAGTCGCAGCCGCGGGCAACGACGACGGAGGCGCCGTCGAGTACCCCGCCGCCTATCCCCGCGTGCTGTCTGTCGGAGCGACGGACACGCAGGGCGGCGGCTTCTGCTCGTTCTCCAACCACGGCGAAGGGCTGCGGCTTCTCGCACCGGGTTGCGATCTCGATGGCGCCGAACCCACAACGGGCATCACTAACTACGACTACTGGCAGGGCACCAGCGAGGCATCGGCGATTGCAGCGGCAACACTCGCCGCGCTCGACTCCTATCAGCCAGGATTGTCGCCCGAAACGGCCGAGAAGGACCTTACGGAAGCCAACAAAGGGGTGCTCGACATCGCGCAGACCTTCCGCAACGCGGGCCTTGGAGCGATCGTGGCGGCCGGCGAAGGGGGCGAGCCAGGAGCACGCCCAAGCACAACTGCGGGATCGTCTCCTCAGCCGGTGACACCATTGGCCTCTATGACGCACCCATTCGCACGCCCGCGGGTCCGACTGAAGCGAGTCAAGCACCGTCTGGTCCTCGCGCTCTTGGGACGCCCCGGCGAAGCTCAGGCGCAAGTGCGCTACCTCGGCCACCGAGGGCGCTCCCATCAGCTGCGCGTGCTGCGCACGCTTCACGGCGTCTTTGCGAGCCTGACACTTCCGACCTCGGGCGTTGTCGAGGTATCCGTGCGCTATACCGACCCCTACGACGTGAATCGAGCGAGCCCGTGGACGACACTTCGCCTACCAGCATCAGCGAACACCGCGGGAAGGGACCGGCGCGGGCGGTGAGGCTGTCGAGTGCGACGATCGCAGTCCTGCTTGGCCTCGTTGCCTGGACATCCCCGTCTGCTGCGTTTGCTTCCGGCAGCTATCAGGTGAGCGCTTGCAACTTCGCGCCGGAAGCTGCCAACAACTCTTGGGCTTGGGCGATGAGCGATCCCTCGCAACCCTCGCACTACGCCGAGCACATCAACTGTCCCGATCGTCTTGGAGGCTCTGGCGGCAAGGCCGACCAGGAAGGCGGCCTATCGACAACCGACGCGCTTGGGCTCTCAAGTGGAGCTACACCAGGAACTAGCGCCGGCTGGACCTTCACGGCGCCAGCGGGTACGTCGATCACGGGGATTAGCTATGAACGCTTTATCGGACATCAGCTCGATCCGTTCAACGATTGGTCGCCGGCTCTGCGCGCGAATGGGATGATCGTGCCGGGAGAAACCTGCCTGGATTCATCGCAGAACGGCGAGACGTGCGCCGTTGGCGCCCCACCCGGTGAGGGCGGCGAACCGGCAGCAGTTACAGGTCTTTCAGCGCATGAACTGTCAGTTGGCGTCGTGTGCCAGGCGCCGTCCGGCGTCGAATGCGTTACGGGTGCGACTGAGTATCAGGTGTGGGCCGCGATGTATGGCGCGACGGTCACACTTTCTGATCCGACACCGCCGACTCTCGGGGCGCCTTCTGGCGTCCTGTGGGGACCGGGTGAAGCGGGCGGGTTTCACAAGGGCTCCGAGAGCGTCGCCGTAACGGCCGATGATGTCGGAGGCGGCGTGGCGAGCATCGTCCTATCCGCAGATGGACGGCCAGTCGAGACCTACACCGCGCCGTGCAACTTCACCTTCGCCCAGCCCTGCCCTTCATCGACGGGCACGCAGACCTTGACGCTGCCAACGACGGGGCTGTCTGACGGAACGCACACGCTCACGCTCGTAGCAACCGACGCAGCCGGCAATCAATCGGCGGTGGCCTCCGAGCAGATCACGGTGGAGAACAGCGCGCCACCGCCGCCAGTGGGGTTGTCCGCGACCGCCACGCAGGCGGGCGGCTCGACATTCACGGCTACCTGGAGCGATCCGACAGGCCAGGTCGCACCAATCACGGGCGCTCTCTACCAAGTCTGTCCGGCGAGCGGTTCGGGCTCGTGCAGCGCTCCCGCACCGGCGCCAGCGGCCGGGCCGGCGACCGTGACTGTTCCCGGCCCTGGAAGCTGGCGCATCGCCGTGTGGCTGACCAATGCGGCAGGCAACGCGAGCCCCGCCGCCGCGGCACACACGAACGTCGTCGTCTCGCCGTCCGGTCCAGGCGGCTCGGGTCCAGGCACCCGGGGCGGCGCGGGGACCAAGCCGACGATCCATGTCACGGAGGCGCTGCGTGGACGAGAGCTGGTCGTGCATGTGAGCGGACCCACGAGCGGCAGGGTTCGCGTGGGCTTCACCGGCCGGCTGCGAGGGCGAACCGTCGCCTCGGGCGCAAAGACGATCGCGCTCAGGCACGGACGGCTGACGCTGATGTTCAGGCTCGGTCCTCGCACGGCAGCACGCGCGCTAATCCGCGTCAGCGCGAAGCTCGATCACGAGCTGGCAGTGACGAGCACCCTCCGGCGCAAGACATCGCCTCGCCGGTAATGACGCTCAGAGGCTCGTCCTCTAGGACGGGCACACTTCGCTCGTGAACATCGACTCGCAGATAGAGGCTGTCAGGGCGGCTCAGGGCACGCTTGCGATCGAGCGAGGGATGCTCGCCGAGGCTTTCGCTGGTCCTCCGGCGCCGACGAGTTCGCCTGGCGTGAACGCAACAAAGCGACTTGTGCTCTCGGACGGTGCTGTCGTCTTTCACAAGCCGTTCTCGGGCGTGCATGTAGCGAACGCGCTTGCTTACGGGCAGACGGCCGAGACGCCGCCCTTGCACGATGCGGTCGGATGGCGGCTCGCCGCCGCGCTTGGAGAACCGTGGCAGGGGTTGGTCTCGCCATGTGTGCTCCGCGACTACGCTGGTGAGGATGGGGCGCTGTCGTTGCAGGCGCCGGGATGGCCGGGCGACCTGGCGCCGACCCTAAACCCGACGTGGTGCTTGCCTGCCGCGTTCCTTGACTCGCTGATCGCGCAGCAAGACCGTCATGCCGGTAACTGGCGGTGGGACGGAAATCGGCTGACGCTGATCGACCACGGGTATGCGTTTGCGCGGCCGGACGACATCCTCAACCACACCGACCTCCTCGCGGCCCGGCATAGTCATGGTGCCACCGCGCTGCTCGCAGGAGAGCGCCAGGTGCTTAAGCGTCTACTCGACGACGCTGGCCTGCTCGGAATTGCGAGCCTTCTGATTTCTGACCGTGCTCGGGCGCTCAGAGAGCGCGCCCGACAGATGCTCGCTCGAGATGAGGTTCTGCGTCCCGGCGAGTTCTAGGAGGATTCGTGTGTTCCGTCCGAGCGTGGTAGCATCATAACTCAAGAGGTCAACTTGAGTGGTCGATACTGAAGGAGCCTCGCCATGATCCGAGTTCGTTTCACAACCTCCGAGTTCAACGCAAAGACCCAGCAATGGGTCAAGCTGCCCGTCGCCGAGCTGATCGCCGACGGCGAGGACGTGAGGATCAGTGGCCCTCGCGCAGAGTGGATCAGCCCTGACATCGCGATCATCGACCCCGAGACCACGGATCGAGTCACACGGGCCGACGGCGCCGAGCGCTGGGCGCGGCTGCTCCCCTTCGCCTACCGCAGCGGAGATCTCGATGTCGAGGTCACAGAGGTCGCCGCCGCCGAGCCGGTTGGCGCGGCCTTCCATTACTCGACCGCCGCCTAACGTAATGCCGCGCACGGCGGTCTCCGATGTTCATGCGAAGGTCATTGGCCGCGACCTCAGAGAGACGCGCAACGCCCTCGGACTGAGCCAGGCCGAGGTCGCGGGACGCCTCGGTGTTTCGGCCTCCTATATCTCCGCCGTCGAAGCCGGCAAGCGCAACCTCACGCTGGCTCAGCTCGCCAACATCGCCAACGCGATGCGCCTCGGCATCGAAGTCTCGTTCATCCGGCCCGACGGAACGCCTGTCGGCATCGAGCGGACGTGAGGCTCTGTGCAACTAGAGCGCAAGCGGTGTAGGCAGGCGAACACGAGGCAGTAGTTCAACGCGCCGCCGTGGCGCCACAGCTATCGAGAATCGCTCGGCTCGAAGTGCTCGCCCATCATTGCTTCGGCCGATCTGAAAGCGAGCATCACCGCGACGTTCTCCGCGATGCAATGAGGGGTGATGCCGGAGCCATGACCGACATTCCTAATCCAAGCCGTCTTGACGACAGCACCAAGCGGCGTGGGGACCTCAGCTCTCACCCCCACCCGCCGAGCGTTCTCCCAAGCATCAATCCTGGCCCTGATGCTCTCCACGGTCGGCAGCCAGCCTGACGAGGACGCAGCAGGAAGCGGCGGATCAAACACCCACCGCTTGCTGTAGCTAGTAAGACCGAAACGAGACGCCTTGTGCTGAGCCTCCGCGCAAGCGACCGCAAGAGGATCGTGCTCCATCTCAGCGAGAACACCGGCCTGGAGCACAAGATCCTCAACGTATTCGTCACGCTCCGATCCGACCAGTTGGTCAATCGTGTCCCTCTGACTCTCCATCATCTCCTCGATGAGATGACTTTCCTCTCGGTGACTGACGAACTGCGCCACGATGCCATCGAGGATCGTTAGCGACTCCTTCCCGTCGAGCGCTTCGATCTCCTCGAAGGAGACGACAACAAGCGGATATCCAACTTGGCTAGTTGCCCGCAGCTTGAAACCCATCTTCAACTGCCGGTGCGGATCGACGGTGGCACGGGCTTGGTCGTACTTGCCGTTGGAGCTGTAGCCTCCACCGATGCCGTCGAACTCGACCGAGAACAGAGGCTGGCCCTCAGCAGTGCAGAACGTGTAATCGACGTTGGCTGCGTAGAAGAACCGCCTCTCGCCAGGAGTGAGCCGGTCGCTGGCGTCGAGCTTCACGAGCTTCGCCAGCGGCAACTGCGGATATGGCTTGATCTTGGGCATCCAGCGCGACTCCAGCGACACAAACGCTTCTCGCTCGGCATTGCTGTCAAAGATCGACTCGGAGATCCGCATTGGTGCCGCGAAGCCTACTCTGGCAGCCTCCCGGAATAGCTACCCAACGGGACCTTGGGCTTCAGTGCTCCCAGGCTGCGCGCAGCTCGGCCTCGGCGATCTCCTCGCCGGCGAGCAGGAGCCCCCCGAGCGAGCAGATCAATGCCCGCCGCTTAAGAACACAAGCCCCGGTCTCCCAGGGCTTGTCTCAGATCGGACCGTAGGCTCACCTGTGCAGGTGTACGGCCCACGAGCAACGTAGCACCTGTCGGGTTGTCCCCCGGCTAGGCCGCGAACAGCTCAAGCTGCTCGGTTTCCCCGAGCGGTTGGATCGGTGGGAGCGGCTTGCGGCGGGATGCGAGCTGGATGACGTTCGTGGTGTTCTCCCAGGCTGCGCGCAGCTCGGCCTCGGCGATCTCCTCGCCGGTGAGCGGCACGCCCTTGGCCTGCAAGTCCTTGAGGACTTGCTCCAGCGAGATTGGCTCCTCGCGCTCGTCCATGAGCTGCCCGTCGAGAGCGAGGTCTGCCGCGGCTGCCTTGGCGGAGAGCAGCTCCCACTTGCGCTCGTCGAGCGAGCCCTTGGTGAGCATCACATACACCGTGACGGGCTTGCGGGAGGACAGACGGTGCGCGCGGGCGATGAACTGATCGAACATCTCATAGGAGAACACGAGCCCGTCGACCATGACGACTGAGGCGGTGTCGAGGTTGTGTCCCAGGCGGATCGCGGGGATGCCGCAGAGCAGCACCTGGAGGCTGCCGTGGCGGAAGTCGCGCATGACGACCGCGCGCTTCTTTGGGTTCACCGTCGCGGGCTTGCCGTTTTTCTCCTCGACGATGTGCCCGGCGCGGACACCCTTTTCCTTGAGGCGGTCACAGAGCCAGCGGCCGGTCTCGATGAGGTCTGAGCCGACGAGGATCTTCTCGCCTGCCTGGACGTGCTGGAGGATCAGCTCCAGCGTCTTCATGTTCTTCGGCGTCCAGTTGGAGTGCTCAAGTCCAGCCAGGCCGGGCCAGTCGCGGTCGGTCGCCGCCTCGGGGGCGGTGGTGGCGTACTCGAGCTTGGTGAGCTGGCCACAGGCTGCCGCGAACCGCTCGATCTGGCCGCTCTCCACGAGCGCGTGGTCGGGGTACTTCCAGGTGAAGAACGACGCGAACGTGGACTTGCTCAGCCAGTACTTGTAGAGCTCGTGCTGGGCGACGCCCATCGGGGCGCTGACGGTCTTCAGGGTGCAGGGAACGATCGGCTCGCCGAAGTCGCGCTTGCGCCGGCGGATCATCGCTGCGGCGGACAGGCGCCAGAAGCGGCTGACGTTGGTGATCTGCGGGAGCACCTTGCGCTTCTCGCGGCGGTGGGCCGTCTCTGATCCCTCGCGTCCGTAGGTGTACTCAAGTACGCAGAAGTCGATCTCGAAAGCGGCGAGCCCGCCGTCGTAGCTGTAGGGGAAGCGCAGGCTTGAGTCGCCCAGGCACCACCACATCAGCCAGAAGATTTGGTTGACGTAGTTGGAGATCGGCGTGCCGGTGGCCAGCAGCTTGTTGCGTGCCTGGAGACCGCGGATCGCCTTGCTGCGCTGGGATTCGTCACCCTTGATGAGAGTTCCCTCGTCTATGCAGATCACGCCGTTGCGAAAGGCGCCGGCAAGATGGTGCGCGGAGCTCTTGACGCGCAGGCGCTTGTGGACGTAGCCGCAGGTTCGGCTGCGGACCTCGCCGCCTACCTCCTCGGTGTGGACTGCGGAGCAGACCAGGGGACTCTCCTGCTGCCAGCCGCCGTGATGGGAGGCGCGGCAGGCCGGGCAGAATTCGGTGGAGTCCAGCACGACGCGCTCACCCTCATCCTCGTGGACCGGCACGTTCTGGACGGGCAGAGCCTCGTTCTTGACGCCGAGCAACGAGAGCACCTCGTAGTGGGTGATGTACCAGCCCTCGCCGCCAGCGCGCAGGTGCTTGGCGACGCGGCGGGCATGTGTGGGGGTGGTGATGTGCTCGACCTCTATCCCGAGCTTCTCCCCGATGTCCTGACGGTACTGCGGGATCAGGTCTTGCGGGACGATGAACAGGACTTGGTTGCGCGCGCCGTTGCGCACCGCGCCCTGCGCGTAGCCAGCGGCGCCGAGGGTCTTGCCGCCGCCCTGCTCCCAGCTGAGGATGAACCCGCCACCATCCTTGGTCTTGGTCAGGGCGCGAGCCAGGTCCTCGCGCTGGAAGCGCTTCCAGTCGAACGTCGAGTCTTTCCCGTTCACCCGGCCGTCCGCGGCGATCTCATCGAGTAGCTGGCGCTGGCGCTCGACCTCCTCGGGGAAGCGTGTGGCGATGTCTCCGGGGTTAGGAATCTCGAAGTGCTCAAGGAGGAACTGGATGTCCTCGGTTGACTCGGAGAACTCCTGGTCTGCGACCTTGATGACAAGCACCTTGGCCTCCTCCTCGTACTTGCGCACGACCGGCTCGCCCTTCTTGTTGCGCGTGACCTTCTTCCCGCTCTTGACGTTGATCCGCGAGTCCGTGCGCAGCGGGTAGCGGGTGCCCTCCTGAAAGCCGCGCTCGGCGTCCGAGCGGGTGCAGAGGATCGAGTCGAGGTCGGTGAGGTATCCGAGGCGCATCTGCGGGCGAACCTCGTACAGCGGGATCACCTCCCGCTCGGCGGCGGAGGCGACGCTTGCTACCGCCTCGCGCACAGCAGGCGAAATGCTCAGATCGCACTCCTGCTCCAGCTCGCCGAGCATCCGCCAGTCCAGCGCGTTGAGCGCGAAGTGCCCGACCGGCTGGTTGTGCAGCGTCTCGACCAGCTTCAGCCGCCCGGCCTTTGCGAGCGCCTGGCGCACGAACGGCCCCGGCCGGATCGACAGTCGATCGCGTGCGCGCAGTTCAACGGCGTAGGTGGGCCGCTGACTGGCCTCCTCGCGGCGTCGACGCTCAAGCTCTCGCCCGACGAGCCGCCACGGTTCGACCGGGCCTACCTGCGCTGGGGAGAACGCGCCGGCGTAGTAGTGACCCGCCTGGCGCAGCGCGGTCTTGATCTCGTGGCTAAGCGCCCGCTCGCTGAGTTCTTCCTTGGAAGCCTCGGCCTCGAACACCAGGCCGCCGTCGTCGCTGCGGTCCTCCGGGCCGACGAAGAACGCGATCAGGCAGGGCAGGCTCACGCCCTCGAACAGGTCGTCGCACTCCACGGTGGCGAACACGCCCGCCGCGTCCTCGCGCGAGAGAACCTCGCGGCGGAAGCGGTCCCGCCCACAGATGAACGCACCGACGCCTTGGGGGACCAACAGCGCGAGGCTCATGCGCCACACGGCGACCGTGCTGTTCTCGGAGCGTCCGGTGCCATCGGTCCAGTTCAGTCCGAAGGGCGGGTTGGCGACGATCTGCGGGAACTGCACGCCGAGCTTGCGCAGCATCGGAAACGCACGCTGCGCGTCGCCGGTGATCGCGTGATAGTCGCCGGATCGGACCTGATCGCCGTCGATCTCCACTCCGAAGCGCTGATCGCGCGGCCAGGGCGCGAGCAACGCCCCATTGCCCGCCGTGGGGTCGAGCACCGGCAGACGTCCCAGCGGGTCGAGCGCCTGCTTAATGAACTCGGCCGCCTCGGGTGGCGTGTAGAACTGCTGAAGCCCGCGCACATCACCGAAGCGGGTGGTGCCGAGCACGCTGCGCGAGGAATCGAGCGCTTCCTCTGTCAGAGCACCACCGAACAACCCACCACGCTTGCCGCCCTCAACGGGACCTGCGACCGCAACCGATCCAGACATAGCCGTCCTTTCGCAAGGGCCCCACCCCGTGTGGGGCCAATGCCGCACGCGCCGCACGCCCGATAGGGCGTGCAAAAATGGCGCGGGCATGGCCTCACGCGGGCGTTGCGGCTCCCGATCCTCAGATCGAACTGCCGGCCGGAGAGCCCGCCAGCCGAGAGCCCGCCGGCGAGTCCTCACCGGCGAGTCAGATCAGTGAGTAGGGGCCTCGATCGCCGTCAGGTGCCGCCCGGACCCTGAGCCCTCATCAGGAGGCGCCGGCCCGTCGCTGGCGGGGAGCGGCATGTGGCCTTCGGCGAAGATGCGTTCGACCTCGCGCAGCCACTTGGCGGGGATCTCCTCCTCCAAGCGCTCAAGGAACGACGTGGCCGAGGCGGGACGGATGGGCGTGACGTTCTCCGGCAGGCTGTGGGGGTCCAGCGCTCGCGTGATTTGGCCGGCAAGCTCGGGCTGGGGCCTGTAGGCCATGTACTGTTCGGTCGTGGTGAGGCGATCGTGGCGCATGAGCGCCTGAATCGTCCTGACATCCACGCCGCGGCGGGCCAGTGTGGTGCCGAAGGAGTGGCGCAGGTTGTACATCTTGATTGGCTTAAGCCCGGCCTTCTGCTGGGCGAGCTTGAATGCCTTGCGCATCGAGCGCTCGCTCACGGGGCCGTCGCGGTCCTCGCTTGCGAACACCAAGTCCTCGTTCTCGGTCGCATAGTCGCGGTCCATGACCTTCGCCAGCGCGCGAGCCAGCCGCGGCGTCATCGGGATCGCTTCGGAGTCTGAGGTCTTGGTCGTGTCGATGGCGTTGCGCACCCAGTTGTCGTGGACACGGATCACCCCGGCCTGGAAGTCCACCGCGCCCCGCGGCAGGCCGAGACCCTCACCGGGGAGCCGCAGGCCGGCGTGCGCGCCGAGCAGCCAGAAGGCTTCCTCGAGGACGCTGGGCGCGTGCTGGAGCAGCCGGTCGATCTCGTCGGGGTCGTAGAAGTCGTCGCGGCGCAGGATGCGCTCGCGCTCGTGGCGCTTGTTGGTGCGCTTGACCTCATCGAGGGGGTTCGTTGGCATCCAGCGCCGGCGCACGGCGTAGTCGAGGATCGCGCCGAAGATGTCGCGGTAGGCGTTGCGCGTCTGCGCTGCTGCGGGGGCGACGAGCATCCACGGCTTCGTCGTGCGACGCGCGATGATCCAGCCTTCGGCTTCGCGCTCCTTCGCGGTCGCGTGCGAGACCCGCTTGGGGCGCTGCGCGTCCAGGGGGACCACGCGGTAGGCGCCTCGGCGCCGGTGCTTCCAGGTGCCGGGCATCTCGTCGGCGAGGCGCACGGCCTCCTCCTGGGTCCTTACCTCCACTGCGGCGCTGCCGGGTGGCTGTGCCGTCCAGCGGGTGATCTGCACCCTGCGGACATCCTTGCCTTCGGCCTTGGCCTTGCGGGCTGTCTTCTCGCCCAGGACGCGATAGGACTTGAAGCCTGTGAAGTAGTCGCGCAGCCGCCCGTCGGCGAAGTCGCTGACGGGCGTGTCGGCGCCGTGGTCGCGGTAGAGGCGCTCGAACATATCCTCGTAGCCCGCGACGGTTGAGCGCTTGAGGCCCTTCTCGCTCTGGCGCTCGGCGAGCCATCCCTCTGCGGCCTGGCAGAGCGTCCCTGTGCTCTGCTCGGCTTCCTCGTCCTCGACGCCGGCGCGCAGCGCGGCGAGGATGTCCTCCAGGCGTTCGTCTGCCTCCTGGGGGGTCAGGTAGTCCGGGCTCGGCTTCTCGCCGTAGCCCGCACGCCATACGATCGCCCCACGCGGCGTCCGGCGCCCGGAGTCGCGGACGTGGGCGGGGCCGAGGCGCCGTCCACGCTTCTGATCGTTCTGGTCGCGCCAGAATGCCCAAAACGCCCGCGTGCGGCCGTTCGCGTCCAGCTTGACCTGGATATGGCCTCGCGGCCGGAACGTACTCATCATCGCTACAGACCTCCACTCGCTCGAAACGGCCAACGAGCTTGAGAGGAGGCTGAGCGGCCTTAATTTCCCTGTGATTTCCCTAGAGGGCGTGGCCGGGGCAGAAATAGGCCCTGCAACTACGGGCAAACCCGCCTAAACTGCGCCAATTAGGGGTGGAGGCACGCGAATCATAATCCGCGTGTCGGGGGTTCGAGTCCCTCCTCCGGCACTGGCGCAAGACCGCATTGCGATGCGGGTTTCAGGGATCGACCGCCGACGAGTGCCGCAGACAATCCGTGGCAGTGTCAGCAAAGTGCCAGCGCGGTGCCTGGTAGCACGCGATCAGACCACGCCGCGCGGACGTGCACGGGAGTGCCGATCCTCAGTGTTCATCGCACCATGGCCGGTCTATTCGGTTCGGCGATTCGGCGGGATCACGAGCGATCCGGTGGGGTTTGGGCAGCGAAACGTGACCGCTGCCCCAAAGGTCCGGTTGGCGCAGGGAGGCGTGCGGCCACGGGCGGCTTGCTCAGGATTCCTGGGCTTTCGACCGGGTCTAAAGATGGGGCGTGCCTTCCGCGAGTGGTGTCGCAGTCTCTCGCCTTAAGGGCCGGGGAGACGGAGTAAATAGCCGGCACGCTCGCGCTCTGGCGCCACGCCGCAGGGCTGGGTGTGGCTCTCTGTTGCGATTAGGAAGACGCTGGCGCGACGCGCTATCCAGCCGGGTTCGGCTCATAGGCTCTTGTCGTGGCCGACCAGCCCTTCGAGCATCTTCCGTTCCCGACGTGGGACGAGTTGTGGGAGGGGACGCGCGCGTGGCTGGAGTACCAGTGGGGCCCGGACTGGAACGACCGGCAGTGTCCCTACTGCGGAAATCCGGGATGGGCCGTCACGGAGGTCGTGGTTCTATGTAACGACAGGGAGTGGCCCGTACCCTGATGACGCGACGCATGGCAGCTATCCCATGGTCCAAATCATGTGCGAAACGTGCAGGCAGGCCGTGCTGGTGCCCGCTCTCGCAATCTTTCAGCGCAAAGCTCGGGCATCCGGGGATCTGGACGCCGAGTAGCCGCGATGAGCACGGAGCGACAGAGCGAAACCACCGCCAGCGCGCTTAAGGAACCTCTGCGGCTGCGACGCAGTGCCGCCGAGACTGAGGAGGTCGAAAACCTCCGACACAGCAAGATGCAGTCGATTAGCGACCGTTTGGGACGTCTCGGCGATTTCCCATGGACTCGAATGTGGGTCGCAATCTCGACGCTGGCTGGTGGGACGTTCGTCGGCGGGGCGTTTGCGCTCATCCCCTTCTTGTCAGCGAACCCCACACCGAGCGTGGAAGCTGAACTCATTTACTTCGCCGCCCTCGGCGTCGTAGCGCTTGTCGCGCGACTGAGCGCCACATCAGCGGCGACCGCGCACCATGAACGTGCAGAGTCGATTTCGGCCATCAAGGCCGACTTCGACAAGCATCTCCTTGGCAGTTTCGAGGACCCGCAAAAGCTCAGCTCACGGGCGTAGCGGCTCTACGCCGCCAACGTCACGATCCGCTCTCGGCTCAGCGCACACGAAAGCTGAGCGAGGATCGTGAGGTCGGCGTGAAAGCCGGACACGCTCGATCCGGCGCACACGCTGCGGGGTCAAAGGCTCCATTCGTTCTTGAGCCTGCCGAGGCGTCCGAGCGCGGACGGCCGGATAACTTTCTGACCCTATGGACGCGACCGAATCACCCGTAGCCGGAGGCCCGCCCGATGCGCGTCGCTGTCGAGCCCACTCGAAGCGCTCAGGCGAGCGCTGTCGGCGGCTGGCGATCCCCGGTGGGACCGTTTGCGTTATGCACGGCGGCGCTGCTCCGCAGGTTGCCGCAGCCGCTCGAAGACGGCTCACATATGCAGCCACCACGGTGGCTTGCGCACAAATCGCGGCGTCAGACCCAGAGCCTCGCGGCGAGAGCAGGAATTCACTCAGCGACCAAGCCGCCGACGGATATCCAGGCTGCCGCCAACCAACTGCGGCGAGCCTGTCGCAGGGAGCCGGGATGGTGGGCGGCTGCCGATAAGCATGAGGACCGACTCTTCTGGCGCGAAGTCGCACGCCTTGGGGGCGAGCGGCTACGGGCCGCAGAACTCGAGGACCCGCAGCAGCGTGTACCGGCGGCACCGCACCGCAGGTCTGATCCAGCGTGCTCGTACCTTGCACCCGACCACCGGAACCTTCGCGCCCCGGCCCCACCAGCAGACTCCAACCGGTCGCGCCGCCGGCAGTTGCCTGCGCTCGCACACGGCTCGCTCCAGAACCGCCGGCGCGCCAACCCTTGAGTGGCCTACTTTTCAACATGCCAAACTAGCCTACTGTTCAACCGCCTCGACAACTCCCGCTATCGTTGGGGTCGGTATCTAGATACGGGCGCGTCTGCGCTCAGCAAGAGGGATATCTCACACCAGCGAACCGGCTCGCGATTGAACGAGGAGATGTCATGGTGCGTCAAACGAGCTCCCAGGGAAGGTACGTTGCGGTCCTCGCCTCCGCACTGGTTCTCGGGGCGGCGGGCTGCGGACACGCCGATGGCAGCGCAGCTCGAACTCAGCCTCGCCGCGCGCATGAGGCCTCGGGGGCAATGTCTGACAGCATCGCGCGAAAGCCACCCGAGAACTGCCCACCACGCCGGCCCCGACGGATCGTTCGCACATCCTGGCCACCTGCACACCACGAGTTGATGCCCCCCGGCGCGGTAGCGGGGCGCCTTTGTAGCTATAGCGGGCTCGGTAGCAGCCACGGCAGATTCCCCCCGCTCGCCTTGATTCGCTCGCGGCTCGTGGAGGCCGCCGGCCCTCTTGCAGAGCTCGCCGCAGACTTCAATGCCCTGCCGCCTCTCCCGCAGGTATCTATTATCTGCCCCCTGGGTGACGGCTCCGAGATCGTCGCATTCATCGCGTATCCAGGTGGGCCGCCGCTTACAATAACCCTGCGTGATACCGGGTGCTCCGAAGCGGCGAACGGGGCGCTCCTGCGCTTCGCCTACCAAACGGCTCACAACCCGGCCGCCGAAAAGCTCTACGACGAGTTGCACCGCCTCCTCGAACCGTCGCGCGCTGGCACCTAAAGCGAGCAATCGCGGTCCGCCCAGCATTAGGGGAACTGCCCCGTGGCACGCGGCGCATCAGCCGCCACGTTTTCCCGTAAACTGCGCGTGTTTACCCTATTCGGCGCTCGGCAGCCTTGACAGCGCAATAAAAACCGCGCTACACCGAGCTTCAACCCAGCGGGTCCATTTGCCTGGACAGTTCACACTGACGGCTCCTATTACGGAGGGAATCGCCGATGCCACGACGTAAGGTATTCGCCCGTACGGTCACGGTCCGCAGCGAGCTCCGGCGCCCGTGCTTCAATCGCGCGATGCCGATGGTGGTGATAGCAATCGCCACAGCAGCGCCCTGTCTCTCTGACCCGGCTAGTGCGACGGCCGGCACGACACCAAACTGTCTTCGCGGTATCCCTTCCCCTTCTGAGAACGTGCCCGTTGTCTGTAGCCGTCTGCTCCCGCTCGCATCAACGACGACAATGCGCTTTGGCGGGATCGAGTACAACTATCAAGGTCCCGAAGGGCAGATAGTTAGTCTCACGGTCCCCTCTCCGACCTTCAACTCTGCGACCACATCTCCGGCGGAACTTCGTGAAGCGGGGGTGCCACCGGAACCGCCGAGCTCTTCGCTTGAATACCCTAAATGGGAGGCAATGATCAAGGCAGGCATTCAGTTCGCGAGACCGGAAGCGACCTTGGAGCAAACTGTCGAACAACTTCCCGCCCTACCGGCCAGCGCAACAGATCCAGCCGGGACCCCGCCGCTCAAGCAGTCGGAAGAAACGACCGAAACGTGGTCAGGGTACTTTGAGTGGGGCGGAGAAGGGCACTTCACAAAAGCCGACCTGTATTACAAGGACCGGCCAACAAACATACTATTCCGGCCCAGTAAACGTCCGACGGGGTTGGTAGGTTTTGGTGTGTGAGGACTCGGGATGCGAGGCGGTTGGGGCAGGCGGCTCAGGAGGAGCTTCGCCGGCGC
>Ga0102924_1002423_pt1 | contig 20365 bp, 17 predicted proteins | sample PaiPotPPM11metaG_FD_80116 | JGI IMG/M metagenome (GOLD analysis project Ga0102924, IMG submission 80116) | Iron sulfur acid spring bacterial and archeal communities from Banff, Canada, to study Microbial Dark Matter (Phase II) - Paint Pots PPM... ...
CACATCCGCACCGACCGGAGCACCGCGGCCAGCCCGGGCCAGACGCTCGACACCGCCTCGGTGCCGACCTCGATCGTGTTGGTGAACGGGGTACCCGCCATCTGGGCGGCGGCCGCCGCCCAGCTGCCGATCGCCTGCCCGGGCTGCGCCTTGACGTGCTCGAGGATGAAGGCGTTGCGTTTCTGGGGCATGGCCGAGCTGCCGCCCACCAGCCGGTCGGGAAACTCGAGGAAGCCGAACTCCACGGTGGACCACAGCTGCATGTCGGTGGCCAGGCGGCTCAGCAGCACGCTCAGCCCGGCGGCCGTGGCCAGCAGCCGGAGCAGCCCGTCGCGGGACGCGACCGTGTCGAGGGCGTGGATCGGACCCGTCGAGAAGCCGAGCAGCCAGGCGGTGTGCGCCGGGTCGATCTCCAGGTCGGATCCGGCCACCGCCCCGGCCCCGAGCGGGCTGAACCGCAGCCGGCGGGCGCCGTCCCGGAGGGCGTCCACCTCTCGGCCGACCGCCAGGGCCACGCCGAGCAGGTAATAGCCGTAAGTGACGGGCATGGCCGCCTGGAAGTGAGTGTAGACCGGCATCAGCACCGACTGGAACGCGCGCGCCCGGGACAGCAGCACGGCCTCGAGCCGGACGGCCTGCTCGCTGAGTTCCCGCAGCCGGCGGCGCGCCAGCAGGGAGGTCGCCGTCGCCTTGAGATCGTTACGAGAGCGGCCGGTGTGCAAGATGCCGCCCGTCTCCGGGCCGAGCCGCTCGATCAGGTAGCTCTCGTACATCAGGTACAGGCCCCGCGGGGCGGAACGGTGCAGCAGCGGCTCGAAGTCCCGCGCGCGCAGGTCGTCGATGCAGTCGATCAGCCGGGCGGCGGCGCCCGGCGTGATGAGCCGGCGGCTGGCCAGCATGGCGATGTGCGCCCGGTCGATGCGGGTGATCAGCGGCATCTCGGCGCGAATGTCGGCGGCCGTCAGGTCGCCGTACACCAGCCGGAGCGTACCGGGCCGAAGCTCGCCGGGGATCCGGCCGTCGCCCGTCACCGGCTGCCTGCCGGAACGCCGCCTTGCACTACGCCGGAGCCGGCGTCCGCCATCACCTCGTCGTACGCGCGCCGTCCCCACCGGTAGGCGGTCCACGCCCCCGCGCTGTCCCCTGGCCGGTCCACGCGAACGGGCTCGGCCGGCGCGGGCTCGTCGCGGTGGCCGCCGCCGGCCAGCCAGTCGTCGTTATACACCGTGTCCTGGTACCGGTGCCCCTCGTCGGGCAGCATCACGACCGTGACCGCGTCCGGGTTGTTCCTGGCCCACCAGCGGGCCACCAGGTAGGCGGCGCCGCTGGTCGGCCCCATGAACAGTGCGTGCCGCTGGTGCAGCTCACGGGTGGCCCGGTAGGCGGCGGCGGCCGTGCACCAGTGCACCTCGTCGAAGGTCCGGTGCACGAGGTTGGCCGGCATCATGCTCATGCCGAGCCCGCGCAGCTCCCGCTTGGCGTCGTCGTGCCCGAATAGCACGCTGCCGTGCGTGTCCACGCCGAGGGCCAGGCAGCCGGGCCGCGTATGGCGCAGCCGCCTGGTGGTGCCGCACATGGAACCGCCCGAACCGACCGGCCCGACGATGCAGTCGACTGGTCCGAGGCGGTCGAGCATCAGCTCGGCCACGGAGGCGTAGGCGGCCGGGTTGTCAGGGTTGGTGTACTGCTCGGGGCAGAAGGTGCGGGACTGTTCGGCCTGGAGCTGCCTGAGCCGGGCCAGCCGGGCGGCCTGGAAGCCGCCAGGGGCGCCGCCGGCGCTGGCCGGGACGCGTTCCACCGTCGCCCCGAGGTCGATCAGCCGCCGGTACAGCCGGTCGTCGACGACCGGGTCGCTGACCAGGATGACCTTGCGGTCCAGGCGGACCGCGTGCATCGCCAGCGCTAGCCCGAACGTCCCCGAGGTGGTTTCCACGATGACCGTGCCCGGCTCGAGCCGGCCGCCGGCCAGTGCCTTGTTCAGTATGTAGCGGGCCGGGACCATTTTCATCAGGGTGAAGGCGGCGCCGTACAGGTTCTGGCCGAGGCGGATGAGCCGCGGCATCTGGTAGGCGTCGGTCGCGTCGGCGTAGCTGGAGGCGGTTGTCATCGCCCGGCCCCTTCACTGTCGGGAGGCTGCTGGTCTTTATTGCATCCGGTCGTCAGCCGGATTCGCTGGGTAAGCTGGAGCCGCCCGTCGGGGCCGCGGGCCTGGGCCAGCCGACCCGCCACCGCAGCCCGGACCTGACCCCGCTCGGCCAGGGGGATGCGTTCCCATACCGCGCGCTGGCCGTGCGACCAGGACCACGCGTACCACTCGTCGGCGTCAGTGAACGCGACGGTCAGGTCGAAGCTCAGCGTCCGTACCGCCGTGAAGCCGCTGGCCCGCATCGCCTGGGCCACGCCTTCCTCACTGCCGAACGGGCTGGCCGGGCGGAACGCGGGCGACGGCAGGTAAGGCTGGAACACATCGCCGAGCAGCCCCGCCTCGTCCTGGTCGTAGCTGGAGACGCCGAGCCGCCCGCCGGGCACCAGCAGCCGCCGCCAGGCCCGCAGCGCGGCGACCGGCGCAGGCAGGAAGAACAGCACGAACGAGGCGGCCGCGAGGTGATAGGAAGACGGCGGCAGCGCCGGCGCGGCCGCGTCCATTACCCGCAGGTCCACGTTGGCCATGCCCCGGGCGCGCGCGTCGGCCCCGGTGGCCTCGATCATCCGGGGGGCGAGGTCGATGCCGGTGACCGAGCCGTGCTCGCCCACCGCCGCGGCCAGTTCGAACAGCACCGCGCCGCGGCCGCAGCCCAGGTCGAGGGCCCGTTCGCCCCGGCGGGGGGCGAGCAGGCCGACCAGGCGGCGGGCGATCGGCGCGAACCACCGCACGCCGCCCTGGTCGTAGCCGTCCGCGACCTGGTCGAAGGTCGCGGCCACGGCAGCCCGCCGCTGGGCCGCGGACCGCAACTCCGCGGGGCGGGGGGAGACGGCCGGGCCGCTCATCCCAGGCGCTCGCTCCGGGCGCCGGCCGCGGCCCGCGGCCGCCGCCGCGGTTCGACCGTGCTCCGCACGTAGACCGGCTCGAGCTGTATCGTCACCCGGTGCTGCGGAAACGCCAGCCGGTAGGGTTCGCCCCGGTAGCGCAGGGACAGCCGGTCGAGCTGCTCGAGGGCGCCCTCCGAGGTGGTACCGACCAGCCGCGTCTCGGCGTGCACCAGCCGGTGGATGTCGGCCGGGTCCACCATCAGCAGGCTGGCCGAGCGGTCGCGCTCGATATGGTCGAGCCAGTGCGCGCCGCGCCTGGTGCTCAGCCAGAAGTACCCGTCGCGGTACTCGTACCACGCGGGGCTCATCTTGACCGCGCCGTTGGCGCGGCGGGTGCCCACGGTCGCCAGCATCACCGTGCCGAGAAACCGTTCGGTGGCCTCACTGAGCGGCGCGGGCATCGTCACCATCGCCGGCCCACCAGTCGCGGCTGCCTCCCTCGTCGCAGCCGAACTGCCGCCAGATCATGCCGTCGCGGATCACGTAGGCGCCGACGGCGACGACCTCCTCGCCCTTCACCTTCATCCTTGTCCGGGTCAGGATCATCTCGTCGCAGTGCACGTACTCCTCGATGCCGACGAACTGCATGTCCAGGCCCTCGTACTTGCGCAGCTGGGCCAGGGCCTCCTCGCGGCCGTAGAGCGGGCCGCGGAACCCGAGCGAGATGATGTCGGGGTGGAACGTGTCGAGCACGGCCGCGAGGTCGCCGGTGGCCAGCGCCTGTAGCTGTTTCATGAACACCGGGTGCATGGGCGGCATCCCGCCCGTCTGAGGCGCGGCTTCCGGCGTCGCCGCCGCGTCCGCCACTGCCTGCGGACCGGCCTGGGTCTCGGTCATGGGGGGCTCCTGAAGCGTGAGTCGATCGGCCGTGCCCGGCCGCTTAGCGCTCACTGTGGGCCGCACCCGCGCCCGGGGTCTGCTCAAAAATGACCAGACCCCCAGGTCGCGGCGGGGGAGCATGACGACGTCACCGAACGCTGCTGGAGAGGATTTGCCGATGCCGACACCCGAGTCGTGCCTGGTGCTCAGGAAGGCGGGCAACGACCAGCTGATCGTCACCGCGGACTTCGCCGCCACCGGCCGCACCGCCGCCACGTTCCACGACCTGGTGGAGCGCCTGAGCGTGGACTGCAACATCTGGGAGATCGCGCCGCTGCCCTACGGTACCGAGCCCGGCAAGACTGGAAGCGACCAGGTCAACCGCTGGGTCAAGGACATCAGGGACAGCGGCATGGTGGTCCACGCGGTGATCGGCTTCTGCGCGGGCAACGCCTACGCCGCAGCCATGGCCGGGCAGATCGCCGGCTGGCAGCAGGCGCCCCGGCTGGTGCTGCTCGATCCAGGCATTCCCAAGCCGGTCATGCTGGTGGAGCACATCCAGGGCTGGCTGCGCCGGTTCTCCGCTGGGTTCCCGGCCGAGGAGGCCGAGCGGGCCGGGGCACGGCTGGACGCCATCGCCGAGGCCGGCGATCACCCGCTGGTCATGGCCGCGCAGCTGGGCGAGTTCTTCGGCCAGGCGGTGGCGCCGGGGCTGATCCGGGCCGGGCACAGCCAGCAGGCCGCGACCGGCTTCACCAAGCTGGTCACCGGCTACCTGTACTGGCTGGCGGGAGCGATCCAGTTCGATCCGCGGCCGCAGTGGCGTACCGCCCCGGCGCTGAACTCCAACAGCCCCGGCTTCGGGCTGTTCCTCGCGCCCCCGGAAGAGCGGCCGACGCTGGTCGGCAGCGCCCGTTACTTCGACGTAGCGCACTTCGACCTGATGCGGACTAAGGATGTCGCCGCCGCCGTGGACCAACTGCTGAGCTGACGAGTCGGCTCGGCCGGGCCGGGCGGACAAGAGAGGAAACGGTCATGAACGTGACGGACGATCTCAAGGACATCCTGATCGAGCAGCTCTTCGTCGAGGTGCCGGCCGCGGAGATGGACCCCGACGACAGCCTGCGCGACGTCTTCGGCCTCGACTCGGTCGGGTTCGTCGAGCTCCGGGTGCAGTGCGAGGACCGGTTCGGCGTGTCCATCGCCGACGATGAGTTCACCCCGGAGAACTTCTCCACCATCCGCACAGTCGCCGACCTGGTGGGACGGCTGAGCCGGCCAGCACCAGCCAGCGCCTGACCCGGCCGTGTCCAGCTCACCCGGCCCGGTGTGCGTCACCGGGATGGCGTGGCGCACGCCGCTCGGCGACACCCTGGACGGCGTCTGGGCCCGGCTGCTGGCCGGCCAGGACGGCCTACGGGACACCCGGTCGGACTACCCGCTGCGCACGACGCTGGCCGGAACCGTGCCCGGGCTGCCCGGGCCGGGCGAGACGGGACCAGGGGACCGCCAGGTCGAGCTGACCAGCGCCGTGCTGCTGGCCACGTTCGAGTCGGCCGGGGTCGACCCGGCCGACGAGCACACCCGGATCGTGGCCGGCACCAGCTACGGGCCCTGCCTGGACGAGCCGGCCGCCGCGCTTGACGCCTGGATCGCGGCCAGTGCGCAGCGGATCGGCCACCCGGGCCGGCCGGTGTGCGTGAGCACGGCGTGCTCGGCCGGGTCAGATGCCATCGCCACCGCGGCCCTGCTGATCGGCGCGGGCATCGCCGACCGGTGCGTGGCGGGCGGCGCCGACATCGTCACCGCGGCCAAGCGGCTCGGCCACTCGGCGCTCGGCACGATGAGCCGCGGTCGGCTGCGCCCGTTCGACCAGCGGCGAGACGGGATGGTGCCCGGCGAGGGGGCGGCGTTCCTGATGCTCGAGTCAGCCCGGTCCGCGCGCCGCCGGGGCGCCCAGGTGCTCGGTCTGCTCCTCGCCAGCGGCGCGTCCAACGACGCGGCCGGGCTCACCGCGCCCGACCCCTCCGGCGACGGCGTCCTGCTGGCGCTGCGCCGCTGCCTGGCCGCCGCCGGGCGGCGGCCCGACCAGGTCGCCGTGCTGAACGCGCACGCCACCGGCACGCCGTTGAACGACGACATGGAAAGCAGCAGCCTGCGGCGGATGTTCGGGTCGTCGGCGGCCCCGGTGGTGTTCGCGACCAAGGGCGCGCTCGGCCACAGCCTCGGCGCCACCGGCGCGATCGAGGCGGTCACCGTGCTGCTGGCGCTGCGCGACGGCCTGGTGCCCCCGGTGGCGGGCCTGGGCGACCCGATCGCCGGGTTCCCGCTGCCGGTCGCGACCGGCCGGCCGTTCCCGGTCGCGGGGGACTGCGGTGCCAGCATGACCATCGGGTTCGGCGGGTTCAACACCTGCCTGCTGTTCGAACGGGCGGGCGGCCGGTGAGCGGGTTCACGGTGGTGGCGGCGGGCACCGCGGCCGGAGCGGATCCGGCCGCCTTCGCCCGCAACAGCCCGTCTTTCTTCGCCGACCCGGCGGCCTGGGCGGTGACCGCGGCGGCGGCCGACGCGCTGGCCGGGTCGACGGCGGAGGTCCGCGCGGCGGTCGGCGGCGGATCCGGCCCAGCGGCCGCGGCGACTGGCGTCATCGTGGTGAGCCCGCAGTGCACCGCGACGACGATGCGGGCGATCGCCCGTACCGCCGGGCGCGGTTTCGTGTCGCCGTTGCGGTTCGCCGGGGCGAACCCCGGCGTGCTGGCCGGGCTGCCCTGCATCACCTGGCGGCTGCGGGGCCCGTCGCTGGTACTCGGGTCAGACGCCGAAGCCGCCCTCCCGGTGGCGGCCGTGGTCGCCCGGTCCTGGCTCGAGTTCGGCCAGGCTTGCTACGTGCTGGTGGCCGTGCACGCGGTGGCTGGGGCCGCGGCGGGCGGGGCCGGGCACGAGGCCCGCTGCGCCGTGCTGCGGCCGGCCCGGCGGGATGAGCCCGGCGACGAGCTGGCGGCGCTGCTCGCCCCGGTCGGCCAGGCGGGCGGGCGATGACCGCGACGGCCGTGGGCCAGCTGCCGTTCAGCTACCAGGAGGTCGAGGCGTTCCTCGGCCGGGTGACCGACCTCGGCGCCCTGGCCGCCGGGGAAAAACAAGGCCGCGGCGAGGCTCTGGCCGACGTGACCGCCGACGTCGCCGCGCTTGGGCTACCGCCCGGTTCAGCGGTGATCCTCGCCCTGGCCAGCGGGCGGGCGCTGCTCACCCATTACTTCGCGCTGCTGCTCAACGGGCTGGTGCCGATGCCCGTGCCGCCCGCTACGCCCGCCGCCCGGCTGGCCCGCATCGGCGCCGAAGTGGGCGCGGGCGCTGTGCTCGGCCAGAGCCTGGGGCCGGCCCGGTTCGGCGCCACCCGCGCGGTTCCGGTCGGCCGGGCCCGGGCGGTCGGGCTGGCCGGGCCGCTGACCTGGCCGCCGGGCACGGTGCTGATGGCGACGTCCGGCACCTCGGGCATGTTCTCGGCCTGCCTGCACCGGGTCGACTCGCTGCTGCGCAACGCCCGGCGGCACGCCGCGGTGGTAGGGCTCGGGGGCGGCGACACCGTCCTGGCCAGCCTGCCCCTGTACTACTCCTACGCGCTGGTGGCCCAGGCACTCGCGGCGTTCCAGACCGGGGCCGCCCTGGTGCTGTCGGGGCCCCCGTTCTCGCCCGCCGACTACCTGGCGGTGCTCGACCGCTGCGCGGTCACCGCGTCCTCGCTCACGCCGACCAGCGTCCGCGCGGTGCTGGCGCACGGCGCCCGGTTTCCCCGGGGCCTGCGGATGCTGACCGTGGGCGGCGACCAGCTCGGCCCGGCCCAAGTGGCCCGGCTGGTCGCGGGCAGTCCCTGGCTCGAGCTCTACCTCACCTACGGCCTCACCGAGGCCGGGCCCCGGGTGGCCACCCTCGCGGCGCACGCCGAGCCGGCTAGCCGCCACGCCTCGGCCGGGCTGCCGCTGCCCGGCGTCACGGCCTCGCTCCGCCCCGTCCCCGGCCACCACCCGGACGAGGGCGAACTGCTGGTCGGCGCGGACACGGTGCTGCTGGCCAAGATCGGCGGAACCGCCGGCCGCACCCTGGTGCGGCCGGGAGTGATCGCCACCGGCGACCTGTTTCGCATCGACGCCGACGGCTACCTGTACTTCGCCGGGCGGCTCAGCGACTTCGTGGTGGTGCGGGGTGAGAAGGTCTGCCTCCAGTCGGTGCGGCAGCTCGTCCAGGCGATGGACGGCATCCTGCGCTGCGCGACGACGGTGCGGACCGACGCGGCGGGTGAGACCGGCTATGACCTGACCGTTCAGGTGGCGCCGGAACTGGCCGCGGCCGAGCAGGCGCGGCGCGGCATCCGGCGGGCGGTCTTCGCTAGCCTGCTGCCCGCCGAGCGGCCGAAGAACCTGCTGATCGAGCCGGCCGACCTGGCCGCCTTCCGCAAATAGGTGCCCGCGGGAACCAGACCGCGCCGGGCCCCGGCTGAGGGCCCGGCGCGGTCTGGCCCGCGGCGCTGATTCAGCGCAGCGGAACCAGGGCGATGTCCGTCATCGAGCCCTCGACGAACATCCGGGCCCAGGTTCCGCCGCCTTTCTCGGCCGCGATCCGCTGACGGAAGTAGATGTCGCGCACCTCTTCGTCGCGGACGTGCAGCGCGAGAAGCCGCATGTAGGTGGTCATGTCCTTGAGGTGGATCAGCCAGTGCAGCCGGTCGGCCGAGCCGAAGGCCTCCTCGTACACGTAGACCGAGCACTCACCGGGCAGCTTGTCGTTGATCGACTCGGCCACCTCCCGGCCGAAGGCCCGGGCCTCCGAGCGCAGGTCGTACACCATCTGCCCGTAGCGGTGCATAACCACGCCCGAGTTAGCCGAGTGCAGCAGCTCGTCGTCCGCCTGGTCGGTCTGGTGCCGGGCACCGGGCAGCGCGACCGGGCTGCCACTGCCACGGTAGACGGTGCTCTGCTTTTCCTTGGTACCGTCCGCGCGCGCCCCGTACATCCCCCAGAACTGCGGCATCAAGACCACATCCTGGACGCTGCCCGGCTGGAAAAGCCGGTTCCAGCCGTCACCGATCTGCTCCTCCGCCAGCTGCGTCACGGCATCGTAGCTGGCGATCGACTCCAGGTGCAGCAGCAGGTGCAGCCGCTCACGGGTGCCGAACGCCTCCTCATAGCACAGCGCCGAGGCCTGGCCCACGGCGCCGCTGTTCACGTGGTCGGCCAGCTTGCGCAGCAGCTGCCTAGCTTCCTCGCGCGTCCCCGGCAGCGGCTGAGCGCCGCGCCTGACGACGACGCTGCACGCCGCCGAGTTGAGCGGTCCGGCGGATTCCTCCGCCACCGCTGTTTCCTGCTCGTTTCCCACCGCGGTCACCTCGCCGTTCTTTCGCCTATCAATTCCGGTCCGAGCGTAAATTGAATTCTTTTCATCGCCTGCTCAATCGTGAGCAACTGGGGTCCGTTTCCGGTGGTTACGCTGACCGTGCCACGCCTCCGATGCAAGGGAAGAGAAATGACCACCACAAGCGTCGCGACGGTAATTCCAGAATTGCTTGAACGGCGGGCCGCCGAGGATCCGGAGGGCGTCGCGCTGAACGTCGAAGCCGAGCGGGTGCTGCGCTTCGGCGAATGGCAGGAACGGTCGCTGGCGGTGGCGCATGCGCTGCTCGCGGCCGGGGTGGGACGGGACAGCCGGGTCGGCCTGCTGTTCAGCGGCACCGACTGGATCGACTACGCCGTGGCCTACCTCGGGGTGCTGCGCGCCGGGGCCGCCGGCGTGCACGTCAACGACAAGCTGAGCGCGGCCGAGATCGACCGCCGGCTGGCCGAGGCGGGCGCGTCCTACCTGATCTGCGGGGCCGGCGGGGTGCCCGCGACGCTGGTCAGGTTCACCGGCCCGGCCGTGCCGCTGGCGGCGCTTGGCCCGGGCGCCGGCGGCGGTCCGCTGCCGGTGAGCGTCCGCCCCGAGGACATCGCGGACGTGCACTACACCTCGGGTACCACCGGTCCGGCCAAGGCCTACCTGGTGCCGCACGCCAACGTGACGTTCGGCCGGGACCCGGCGACGATGCGGAACTTCACCGCGGGCGGCAGCATGCTGGTACCGATGGAGCCGGGCTCGAGCTCGGCCGCGTCCTCGGTGCTGGCCGCCATCGTCTCCCCGATGACCTCGGTGCTCTGCTTGCCCGAGGACGTCGAGCACGCCGCCGGGCTCGTCGCCGGGCTCGGCATCAGCGCCATGGCGATCACGCCGTGGCTCGCCAGCCAGCTCATCGCGGCCCGGGTGAATGAGCGGCACGACCTGTCGTCCGTGCGGATGATCGCCTGCGCGTCGGCCCCGCTGCCCGCCGCGATCGCCCGTGACCTGCTCGCGATGATGCCCGGCGCCCGCCTGACCGGCGCGTTCTCGCAGTCTGAGGCGTCCCCGGCACTGCTCGTGAGCGTGTTCGACCCGGATAAGCCGCTCGCCGTCGGCCGCCCTAGCGCCAGCACCGAGTTGCTGCTGGTCGACGACGCGGGCCTGCCGGTGCCCGCGGGCGAGCTCGGCCAGATCTGGCTGCGGCATCCCGCCCCCCGCCGTCTGTATCTCGATCCCGCGCGCAACGCGACCCTGCTGGCCGACGGCTGGTACCGCACCGGCGACTACGGCTGGCTGGGCGATGACGGCGACCTGTTTCTCTTCGACCGGAGCGCGGACCTGATCAGGACGGCCGACGGCCTGGTGTCGAGCCTGGCCGTGGAGGCGGAACTGTACGAGCACCCCGCGGTGCGCGAGGCGGCGGTGGTGGCCGCGCCCGGCGCGGGCACCGCCCGCATCGTGGCCTTCGTCGCGCTGACCGACCCGGCCGCCCTCGACGCGGTGGGCGCCCTCGCGGCGGAACGCCTGGCGCCGCACCAGCGGCCCCAGGAGTACGTGCCGGTCGAGGCGCTGCCGCGAAGCGACAAGGGCAAGGTACTCAAGCGCGAGCTGCGCCGCACCCTGGCCTGACCCCGCACCCCCTCAAGGGACGGAATCGGACCGGCGGCACCACCGGATATCCCGGCGGTGCCGCTTTCCCCATGGTGCTCATATGGATACGCGGTGTGGTCACGGGAACCGGTAGTGGAGGTTCAGCCCACGGAGCCACGCCCGCGTCAGCCCTAGGGACGCTCATCATCGCGATCAGTTAAGGTTCGCCGCTCATCGCGGTCAGTTAAGGTTCGCCGCCGGATGGGCGGAGCGGCGAGGATGGCAGCGGGACCGGCGGCGCCCAGCGTGGATGTCTGCCCGCGGCCGGCACGCTCCCGCCCGTCCCCGCACCGTTATGCCCGGCATTTCACGACATCAGCCCCGGGGATTATCGGGTAAATTCCGTTCGGCCGGTAAATAAAGTTCAGCAGGTAAGAAAATTGCTCGCCTGGCACAATGCCATTACGTTAGTGGACATGCGGTGTCCGTGGTGACTGCGCGCCGTCTGATGTCGCCGCGTATCCGCTGGCCCGCGTCATGATCACGAAGGATTTTCCTTTCGCGAAGGATTTTCATCGAATAAGCTGAAAATCTTTCGCGATCATGAGCCTGACCTGCCAAGATGTGGGGCAAACCGGGCAAACGGAACTGCCTACGCGGTCACGGCCCGGCGTTAACTGACCGGAAATGCGGGAGCTTGGCGGACATGCCTTTAGGACCCTGCCCGGCGGGTCAGGGCCTGGGAATGCAGGCGGGGCTGGGCCGATGAACCGGATGACCCCTCGCACGAATCCCGGGCTCACCGGGCTGGAAGAGGTTCACTGTCGAAGGCGACGGTGGCAGCCTGGGCCCGTGACAGGTCCTGGCGGATCGCGCTAAGAACATCGGGACGCCCGGCCCGCAGGTAGAAATGGTCGCCAGGAAAAGTGCGGAGGGTGAATTCCGCGCTTGTCTCGGTGTGCCAGGCCAGTAGCTCGGGCGGGTTCACCTCGGGGTCGTCGAGGCCCATGTAGGCGGTCAGCGGGCAGCCGAGCGGCGGCCCTGACGCCGGCTGGTAGGTCTCGTTCAGCTCGAAGTCGGCTCGCAGCGTGGGCAGCAGCAGCTGGAGGAGCTGCGGCTGGCTGAGCACCTCGGGCGGGGTACCGTTCAACGCGGCGATCGCGGCCAGGAATTCGGGCTCGGTCAGAGTGCTGAACTTGCGCCGCCGGGCCGGCCTAGCGGGCGCCCGGCGGCCAGATACCAGCAGGCAGGTGGGCGGCCGGACGGCCCCGGCGGCTAGGCGGCGCGCCACCTCGTAGCCGATGATCGATCCCATGCTGTGCCCGAACAGCGCGTACGGCCGGTCAAGGTAGGGGATGAGGGCCGCGCAGAGCGGGTCGAGTAGCTGTTCCATCCGCCGGTAGGGGAGTTCCCTGACCCGTGACTCGCGCCCCGGCAGCAGCACGGGGCGGACATCGACGGCGGGCGCGAGCGCCTGCCGCCAGGCCCGGAAGAACGAGGGGCCGCCGCCGGCGTGGGCGAAGCAGAACAGCCTGATGCCGGCGTGGGCCGCCGTCTCACCGGGCGGGCCGGCCACCCAGCCGCTCACGCCGTGGCTCCGGTAAAGACCACGCTGGTGTTGATGCCGCCGAAGCCGAACCCGTTGGACAGCGCGACGCGCAGCCCGGCGGGCTCGGGCGAGGGCCCGGCGAACCGGGCGGCGGCGTCGATCGGGCGGTCAAGGTTGACGTTCGGGTGCACGAAGCCCTCGCGCAGCTGGATCAGCGTGGCGACCGCCTCGACCACTCCCGCGGCGCACAGGCAGTGCCCGGTCAGCCCCTTTGTCGCGTTCAGCCAGGGGCGGCCGAAGTCGTCGCCGAACACTTTGTGCAGGGCGGCGAGCTCGGTCTCGTCGCCGAGCCGGGACCCGGTGCCGTGGGTGTTGACGTAGTCGACCTGCCCGGCTGGTACCCCGGCGCGGCGCAGCGCCTCGGCCATCACCGCCGCCTCGCCCCCCGCGTCCGGGTCGGCCTGGCTGTTGCCGTCGAGCCGCAGTGCGTGCCCGGCGACCGTGGCCCAGGGGTCGGCGCCGCGGTCGCGGGCGGAGCGGGCCGACTCGAGCACGAGGCACGCCGCCCCCTCACCAGGCACGAAGCCGCAGTGGTCCGCGTCGAAGGGCCTGCCCCGGCTGGCCGGGTCGCTGCCCGGCGCGGCCGTCGCCATCGCCCCGAGGTTGACGAAGGCCTGCCGTTCCATCGCCGAGAGCCGGGTCAGCGCGCCGATGACCAGGCAGGCGTCGGCGTCGCCGGCCGCAACCAGCCGGGTGCCGCTGATGATGGCCACGTTGCCGCTGGCCGAGGCGCCGCCCACGGTGAAGCCCTCGCCGGCCAGGCCGAGCACCTCGCTCACCGTCCCCACGTGGTCGGTGTCCAGGTAGCGCAGCGCATACCGGCCCGGAAGGTAGGCCGGGCTCGCGGCGAAACGCGGCCGCATCTCCTCGGCATACTGCCCGCCGAGGTTGTGCCCGCCGACCACCACGCCGATCCGGTCGGCGGGCGGCGCGCCGGCTGGCAGCCCGGCCGATTCCCAGGCCTGCAAGGCGGCGGTCAGCGCGGCCTGCAGCGGCAGCGGGGCCCGGGTAGCGACGCGGACGGCGCGGTCCCGCACCCCGGATGGGAGCCCGTCCAGCACCGCGAGGACGTCCGTCAGGCTGAAGCCGCTGACCACCGCGGCCAGGGCGCCGCTGCCGTCGTCAGTCACCCGGGACCGGCCGGACCGCAGCGCGTCGGCGAACGCGGACGCACCGCAGCCCGCCGCGCAGACCACGCCGAGCCCGGTCACCACGACCGCGCTGCTCATGCGTACGCGCGCAGCAGGCGGGCCAGCGTGCCGATGTCGGTGACCTCGCTGAAGGCGTTCACCGGCACCTCGATGCCAAGGTCCTCCATGGCCAGGCTGACCACCTCGGCGCGGTCCACGCTGTTGCAGCCGAGGTCGGACAGCGAGCGGTCCGGCCGCACCTGGTCCGGGCCGATCTCCGGCAGCACCGTGCGTACGCTGCGGGCGATGGCCGCGAGCACGCGGTCACCCGGAGCATCCGACGCGGAGGTGAGTTCATCACGGGCGGGGGCGATGTGGTCTGTCATCTGAGCCGCTTTCTGTTCAGCGCCACTCGTAGCGGCGGTGGTACTGCTTGGTGCCCGTGTAGACCAGGTGCTGGCCGCCGCCGGGCAGAAACTCGTGGTAGCGGGTGACATCGACGACCCGGTCGGGTTCCGGGCTCAGGCAGTGCCTGGTGATGTCGAGCAGGCCGAGGTACTCGGCGAAACTGAGGTCACGGCGGGCGGCTAGCCGCCCGCCGATGTCCATGGCCCGGACCGCCGCTGCCGAGCCGGGGTCGGCGATCCCGCTGAAGAACTCGGAGGAGCAGCCGGATCCGTACGCGTACAGCCCGATGCGGACCGGCGCGCCGATCTCGGCGTGGTCGAGCAGGCTGGCCAAGGCGAGGTAGACCGAGCCGGAGCAGAGGTTCCCGACCTGCGCCGGATAGGCCAGCGAAGGCAGCAGACGGCGCTGGAAGTCGGCGTCCGCGGCGGCGGCCGCCCCATGCTCGCGCATGAGCTTGCGGTGCGCCGCCTTGACCAGGCCGGCGAACGGCGTGTGCATGGCCAGGTAGCCGAAGCCGCGGGCGAAGTCGGCGCCGTCCACCCGGGACTGGTAGTCGGCGAAGCTGCCGGACAGGCAGTCCAGATAGGCGAACAGCGAACGGTCCACATCGGCGATGTCGAACTCCGGGGTCGGCCGGGCCGAGTCCAGCGTCTCGTAGCTGTAGGTGCCGAACGCGCCGAAGTCCAGCGCCAGGACCGTCGGCTGGTCGCTGACCAGGATGGCGGCCGCGCCGTGGCCGGTGGCTGGCTCAGCGTACTCGGCCCGCTCATCGGTGAGTGCCACGTCGGTTGCGATGACCAGGGCACGGGCGCCGGGTGAGGCGCCGGAGGCCAGGTAGCCCGCCGCTAGCTGGACGGCTCCGGTCGCCGCGTAGCAGGCCTGCTTGACCTCGAGCAGCCGGCAGTTGCGGCTAAGACCCAGGTACTCGTGCACGTAGGAGGCAACCGACTTGCTCAGGTCGAGCCCGGACTCGGTGGAGGTGACCAGCAGCTCGATGCTGTCACGCTGCTCGGGGGTGAGGGCGGCGACGACCGGCCGGGCCGCGTTGACCGCGTTGGTCACGGGATCCTCCACCGGCAGTCCGACCGACCGGCTGGTCATCATCAGGTTAGCCTGGCGGTCCGGGTCGAGTCCGCGGCCGCGGAGCAGTTCGGGCACCGTGATGCGGGCCAGGCCGGCGTAGACGTTGAGTGCCTCGATGCCGGACCGGGGCTGGATGGTGGGCGTCATCGGGAGGCCTTCTCCGTCATCAGGAAGTCGAACAGCGCGCCCAGGTTCGGCAGGCTGCTGAAGCTGGACATCGGCTCGTCGAGGCCGAGCCGGTCGAGGATCGACAAGATGATCTCCACCCGGTCCACCGAGTCGGCGCCGAGCTCGCGCAGGTGCCGCTCCTCGGTCATGGCGGAGACCGGAACGCCGGGCAGGATGGTCCCGATCACTTCCCTGACCAGCGCGGCCACCGCGTCCCTGGGTGACGTAGGCCCGGTCACCGGTCATCACCCGCCGGCTGGCCGGGGAGCACGCGCAGTGTGCACACCGCGAGCAGCCGCCCGCTGCCGTGCTCGTGCAGCGCCAGGTCGAACGCCTCGCCGCCGCCGTCGGCCGCCTCGTGTCGCTGCACGGTGACGTCCACGGTGCTGCCGGCGTTGGCGTTGCCCAGGTAGCAGATCTGCTGGTCGGTTACCACCCGGTCGAGGAACGACCGGTCGTCCCGTCCCAGCGAGTTCCACAGCCGGAGCAGGGCCCAGTCGACGATCGAGAAGTAGGTGGCGAAGTAGAGCAGGCCCGCCCCGTTCAGGTCGCGGCTCGGATCGATCCGGTAGGGCACCAGGTACGGCACCCCGGCCGGCCGGTAACCGTCGCCGTCGGGCCCGAGGAACGTCAGCCGAGCCCGGGCCTGCTTGCAGACCAGCCGGGGGGAGTAGCCGGCGGGCAGCACGGGCAGGTGCGCGTGACGGAAGCCGGGCGGCGAGGAACGCGCCAGGTCGGTGTTGGACCCGGGGCGCGTCCGGGTGACCCAGCGGTTGAAGTTCTCGACGTACAGGCAGTCGGGGTCGTCGAACTGGTAGAAGGCATCCGGGGCGAGTGCGCCCTCCGGGTCGGGCAGCGGGCGCCCGGGCGTCACCAGCCACAGCCGGTGCAGCGTGAGCACCGATTCCGAGCCGAACCCGAACAGCCGGGTGGCGACCCGCACCCGGTCGCCGAAGGCGGGCGTGCGTACGTGGAACCGGCGCCCGCCCCGGATCCGGTAGTAGTAGAAGGACAGGTAGGCCGGCGCACCCGACGGCGTGCGCGCGTTGAGCACGTCGGTGCCGCACAGCTCGCTGACCGCGTCCCAGGTCCAGTCGCCGATGTGCCCGACGAACAGCCAGTTGTGGCCGCACATCGCGGGTCTGATCACCTCGGTTTTGGTCAGCACGGACTGTTCAGGCATCAGTCACCTTCCTTGCCTGGCGGGCTGCTCGGAGTGCGCCGCGAGGAACGGCAGCAGCGCCGCGTGCACTTCCTCGGCATGGGTCAGGCAGGGGAAGTGCCCCGCGCCCGCCAGCTCGGTGTAGGTCACGTCGGGTATCGAGCCGTGCAGCAGGTGCGCGGTCTTCAGCGGTATGACGGTGTCCAGGGCTCCGTGCACCACCAGCGCGGGTACCGCAATATCGGGTAGCCGGGGCAGCAGTGTCGGCTGCGCGGCGAACACGTCCAGGTAGCTGAGGCCGAGCCGGGGGTCCATGCTCTCGCAGCGCAGCAGCAGCCGCTCGAGTTCCGGCCGCTGCCTGGTCGCCGGCCCGTCCGGGTCGTGGGCGGCGATCCGGTCGAAGTCCTCGGCGGCCACGATCGACAGCCGGTTCACCTCGCCGTTCCTGTTGCCGACCTTGAACGAGCTGCCGATCAGGGTGAGCGTCGCCGTCCGTTCCGGGTAACGCAGCGCGAAGCTCTGCGCGATCAGGCCGCCGAACGAGGCGCCGGCCACGTGCACCGGCCCGGCGCAGCCGAGCCGGTGCAAGACCGCGGCCACGAGGTCGGCGAGGCCGTCGAGGGACAGGTCGTCGCCCGCGGTGGTGCCGCCGACACCCGGGTGGTGCACGCTCACCAGCCGGTAGCGGCCGGCCAGGGCCGCGTACTGCCGGGCGAACACGCCCGCCCCGATGTTGAACGGGTGCATCAGCACCACGGTGGGGCCGTTCCCGGCGCTGAACACCTCGGCCTGCCCGCCGGGCACCGGGAAGAGGTCCTGGCGCACCGTCGGGCAGTGCTCGCGCAGCACCTCCGCGTTGCCGTTCTCGGGCCGGTGACCTTCGCGCATCGCCTGGCCGATGTCATCCGGCAGCGCCGCCGCCGGATGGTAGCGGGCGAAGGGCCGCCCTCGGCCGGCCGCCTGGTCATCCACCGGCAGCAGGTCAGGCACGGTGCCCGCGGACCGCCAGGCGCGGCCGGCCCGCGTGGCCGCGCCGGCGGCGGCCGCCGCCGGCAGGCCGAGCGGGACCGCCAGCCGGATCAGCGTGCTGCCCGGGCCGTCGGCCAGATGCGGACCGCCGCGCAGCCCGGCTTCGGCGTACAGCCAGGCCAGGGTGGACGCGACCGGGTCGGCCAGGTCGGCCGCCCCCGGCAGCCGCCCCGCGTCGAGCAGCACGCAGTGCGCGCCAGGCGGCCCGGCCACCGGCAGGCCTGCCTCGGTCAGCCCGTTCCACAGGGCGCGCACGGCGGCCATCCGCTCGGTCACCAGTTCCGCGACCGCCTCGGTGTCGGCCAGGGCCGCGGCCAGCATCCGCCGGGCGGTGAGGCCGGTCTCCCGGCCGCGCAGGGCGGTGTGCTCGGCGATGCGCTCGGCCAGTCCCGGTTGGCTGGTGGCGACCAGGCCGCCGAAGCTCACGCCGAAGTCCTTGGAGAGGCTGAAGGTCGCCGCGTCGGCCAGGGACAGGAGCTCGCGGGCCACGTGCCAGAGGTCCGCGCCCTGCCAGGCGGGCTCGCGGGCCGTGATGAAGGCGGCGTTCTCAAGGAGCCGGGTGGCGTCGAGCACCAGCGGCACGCGATGGACCGCGGCGGCCTCCCGGACGGCCCGGAGCCTGCCCAGCGAGGCCGGCAGCCCGCCGCCGGCGTTGCCGGACAGTTCGACGGCGATGAACGCGGTGCCGCCGTTGTTGGCGGCCAGCCGGTCGCGGAAAGCGTTGATGTCGATGTCGCCGCCGAATTCGCCCGAGCCGGCGACGGGCAGCCGCTCGGCCGTGAACCCGTTGTCGAGCAGCGTCATCATCCAGGTCGGGAACAACCCGTTGTGCAGCACGAGCCCGCGCCGCCCGGGCCAGCAGCGGCCGAGCAGTGCCTCCGCCGACCGGCCTGACGGCATCGGGACGACCAGGTCGAACGGCAGCCAGCGGGGGGCGGCGAAGTCGGGCAGGCCGTCGGCCAGCGCCCGCAGCCGGTCTTCCCGTCCGGTGATCACGGTGCCCGCCAGCTCGGCCCAGGAGTCGGTGAGCAGGTCGGTTTCGACGTCGGAGTGGGCCAGCCGGAGCGGGTTGTAGCCGCTGGCCGCGAGCCTGGCCGCCCGCCCGGCGACGTCCGCCGGCTGTTCTCTGGCCGGCTGTTCCCCGACCGGACTGGCCTGCTGTCCGGCGTCGGCCATGCCCGGCACGTCCGCGCTGATGTCGGGGTTGGCGATCATCAGGATCACGTCGGCGACCGGCGTCGCGCCGATGGCCGCCTGGCAGAGGTAGATCGGCCGGTTCACCGGCCTGAACTTGTTTTTGAACTTGAAGTTCCCCTCGCCGAAGATGCCCGCCGACCGCAGCTCGGCCAGCCCCTGCTCGGCTTCTGGCGCGGCGTTGGGCGAGTCGCACAGCTTGACGCCGAAACTGGCGCCGAAGCTGAACAGCGAGTAGCCCTCGTCCTTGAGCTGCTCGAGAATCCGCACGATGGCGTGCTCAAGGCCGCCGAGCGGCATGTCCCCCGGGTAGAACTCGAGGTCGAGCAGGTAGCCGGGCTCGGACGGGATCTTGGTGACGATGATCGCGCTGACCAGCCGCCCGTCGAGCCGGGTGAGAAACATCCGGTGCCGCCCGGCCAGGCTGCCGCCGCTGAGCTCCTCCCTGACGATCGCCACGTAGGGGTTGACCATCTGTTTCTGCTCGCCCCAGGCGGTGATCAGGCTGATGATGTCCGCGTCGGTAGCAGGGTCCGTGCCGGGCTGGTACTCGACCGTGCTTGCCGCGCCCGCCCGCGCGAACCGCTGCACCATGTACCGCAGCCGCGCCATCTTGCTGCCGGCGAGGCTGAAGTCACTCAGGTCTTCGAGCCGCTGCACCGCGCCGAACGGAGTGGCGGTGACCGCGGTTCCGCCCGCTTCGGCCAGCGGCACCATGGACAGGAAGCTGGCTCGCAGCCCGTGCTGGTCCGCGTAGCGCAGCCACTGCCCGGCCAGTACCGGGAAGTCTTCCTCGGAGCCGGCGTAGCTCCAGGCGAGCAAGTCCCGGTCGCGGCGGGAGAAATTGAAGTAGGCCCGGCCGCCGGCGCCGATGAACGCCAGCGGCGCGATGTCCCGCCCGGCCAGGCCGCCTTCCTTGGCGTGCTGGGCGTCGATGCGCCGCAGGGTCTGCCCGGCCTCGCCGTCGCCGGCCAGCAGCCGCTTGCGCACGATCAGCGGCCGTTCGCCGTCACCGCTCGCCGCGGGCCGGGGCATGTCGTCGAGCCGGACTCCGGCGCCCAGGCCGTCCCCCGGGCCGTCCGCCAGGACCGCGGCGAGCGCTGTCGCCGCCTGCTGGGGGCCGTGCTCGGCGGCCAGGTGCTCGGCCAGCCGCATGACGGTCGGGAAGTCGAAGAGCAGGGTTTTGCGCAGCGCGCCGAACCGCCGCTCGAGCGCGCTGACGACGCGGAGCATGTCGAACGAGCTGAGCCCGCCGTCGGTGAACGGTGCGTCGTCCGTCAGCGGCCGCCCGGTAACCGCCTCGACCACCTGGCCCACCAGTTCGGCCGCCGTGCCCTCGGTGGCGGGGGGCACGGCCGGAGCTTGCGGGGCAGGCGCCCGCGGAGCCGGCGTCTGCGCGGCCGGCGCCGAGAGGGTAGCGGAGGGCGGCGCCAACGGGGGTGCCGGGTCCGCCGGGAGCGCGTTGGCCTGGTCCGCCGCCGTCCGCACGAGGTGCGTGGCGAGCCGTTCGACGGTGTCGTGGTCGTAGAGTTCGGCGCCCTGCAGGGCGATCTCGTAGTGCGTACTGAGGCGCCTGGCCAGGTCCATACGGAAGATGGAGTCGAGGCCTAGGTCGGTGAACGGCGCGTCGTCGGCCAGCTGCGCAGCGGGCAGGCCAAGGATCTGCGCCGCCTCGGCCCGGACGCGGTCGCGCACCTCGCCAAGCGCGCGGGCCGGCGGATCGGGTGCGCTCGCCGCGGGTGCCGCCACCGCGGGTGCCGCCACCGCGGGTGCCGCCAC